>Ga0180434_10007437_pt1 | contig 12322 bp, 12 predicted proteins | sample SS_ome_7_FD_132453 | JGI IMG/M metagenome (GOLD analysis project Ga0180434, IMG submission 132453) | Hypersaline lake sediment archaeal communities from the Salton Sea, California, USA - SS_1_D_2 metaG | ecosystem: Environmental > Aquatic > Non-marine Saline and Alkaline > Hypersaline >... | reverse complement strand
GGTTGCGGACTATACCTGGTGGCTGTGGTAACAGCCATTGTCTCCTTCATCGCGCTCCGTTTTCCCTATAGACAGAAGTAGAGCCGCAGGCGTAACGTGTTGACTCAGTAGCAGCACCGGGCGGGGGCGTACATGTACGCCCCCGCCCGGTGTACACTCTCTTCCCCGGCTCTTCACGCTCTCCAGCGTACCAGGTCTCTCCACCGAGAATGACCTCCACAACATCTGAGCCGAGGCTGGAGCCTGGATGCCCTGCCCTTCGGGCAGGGCATCAACTGTCCACCTGCCATACTCCCAGGACCACCTGAAGTCTCGGCCACCGCCTCGCCACCATTACACCAGGTGGCCGCACCTTCTGCATGGCTGTTCTCCGCGTGCGGTAACGGTGTGGCATGTCAGGACCCCTGGCCGGACGTGGCCTGTGCGGGAGTGGATATCCGCCGGAGTGTGTCAGCTACAACTCCGCTGTCGGTGAGGGCAACAGCCAGATCGCCGAGGGACAACAGACCAACGAGCTTCCCGTTGTCCACTACCGGCAGCCGGTGCACCTGCTCTTTCCCCATGATGCTGACAGCCTCTGTAACGTCCGTTTCCGGTCCTACCGTGACCGGGTCGGACGTCATGAACTCCCTGACGCGGCACTCGGTGGCATCCATTCCCGCGGCCACACAGCCGATAACGACATCACGGTCGGTGAGCATCCCCAGGAGCTCCCCGTCTTCGCACACCGGTAGGATGCCTACCCCGTGCCTTTTCATCATGGCTGCCGCTTCACTGACGGTTGTATCCGGAGCGGCGGAGTGCACCTCCTTCAGAGCGATGTCTTTCACTTTCATGACCCACCTCCCCTCTGTCACATTACCAACATCATAGACGGGTCAGGCTGCCTGGGGTATCCGTATGCGTACGGAAAGCTCCCGGAAGAGCCGGAGGGTTTGCCCCTGCCGTTTCTCTGCGCAACGCCCCTTCGGGCGTGCTTGCGGAGCAGCTTTTCGGGTACCTTAGCTGTAGGTCCGGACTGCGGTTTCTACTCAGGACAATTGCGTAGGTTTACGGATAGCCCACAGCCGAAAATGGCGATATGCTGCTGGCTACAGGTTTGGTGGGTAGTGTACATTACGCGGGCCGGACCGTGGAACATACTTCGGCCGCAGGGCCGTGAAGCATATAAGAGAAGCCGGTATGGGAGCACAGTACGGGTATGTGGAGACTGAAGAGCTGTCCCCGTTGCGGGGGTGACATGTTTGTGGAGAGAGGGCCCGTGGAGTGGCAGGAGTGGTGCCTGCAGTGTTCTTTTCGCCGTGATCTCCGCAACAGGCGAGATACGGACAGAGAACTGGCGCTTGCCTCCGTTCACAGGGACGGACGATTAGCAGCGAGAGCGCGCTGGCGGTAGGCGTGACTGCGGCAACGTGGCTGCTTTGTGAATCCATGTTTGCAGTGGCGCCTTGAGTAGGCTGCCGCAGCTGGTGGCAGTGAGGTGGTGCAGGATAGCTGGGCGAGAATGGCCCTGGCAGGCAGCAAGTGGGGGGTGTCTGGGTGGAGGACAGTAAGGAGTGCATAGCACGGACGGCCAGGGCAGGGTTGTCAGTAGCACGCCTCCGCCAGACTGACTGCCAAGAAAGGGGCATCTTTGACACCAGAGCTGACGGCCGAGAGGCTCTGGGGTTGCCGGGGGTACGACAGGCGGTTCGTTCGGGTCTTTGACAGGGAGCCTTGACCGGTCCCTTGACGCACATCTGTGCGCGGAGACCGCCCGGGTTCAGTCTATGCCGCATGAGTTACCAGCGACACTGGACCTACACAATCGGGGAGGCGCAGGATGGAGAGCCGGAAGTCGACAGAAAGGAAACGACGAGCGGAGGCCAGGGCCTGGAAGCAGGGCGGTAGGATGCGCTCGCCTATACGCACAGGTAGTGGTTCAGCCAAGGCCAACAGGCGAACGAAGGCGAGGTGATTACCGGTTAGTCCATATTCGCGGCGGCAGTACAGGAGCTCTCCGAGCCGCCGCGACCGGTTTTCGTGCGGTGCTGGTGATTGCGTGACACCACCCATTCAGGGCCTCGAATGGGGACGATTGTCCCGGTCGGGCAGACAAGGGGGATGGGTCTCCGGGGTCAGGTCCCAGTGCATGGCCAGCCGGAGGGGGCAACAGTGGGCACTTGGCCAGTACGGGTCTATGCCAGGCAAAAGGAGACAGCCTATGGACGAGGATGTGCCGGATAAGGCGGAATACCGTGTTAGGGGCAGGGTAACCAGGATACGAGGGCCCGGCGAATTCCACCGTAGGCTGATGGATATGGGACTCTGCTATGGCCGGATGGTGGAGGTCAATAGCGCGGCTTCACCGCAGGACTGCATTCAGTTCTACGTTGGCGAGCGAATCCTCACCCTATCAGCCGAAGAGGCGGCCAGGATATGCCTGGAAGTCCCTCTGGACAGGTGGATACGGGGGCAGTAGCCGCGCCCGTGGTGCGGTCCAGGACGGCTGCGGTGAGCAGCTCATCGCCACCGAAGACACTTGCCCAGCCGCCAAAGCCCTTGTTTGAGACCCCATCATCGCTCCTTTCTCATAGCGCGGATATGCGAGTCAGAAGACGGAGTGAGACAACATCCTGACCAGGGGTACGGAGCCCAGCTCATCCACGACAACCAGACCCGCTTGGCTGGTCCTGCGATTGAGCCGCCCTGGGAGACGCTCACGGTTCGCCAGGAGGCACCGGTAGGATCGGTGGAGATAAGCCTCGACAAGCCAGCGTCCATCATAATGAGCGACTCAGAGACCGTGCTGTTCTACCGGCGGGTGTGATCGACCCCTCGACGCCGATTGACAATCAGGCACGATGGACATACCATCACTGCAAGAGGTGGCTCTTGAACGTCCCAAATCGTAGGATCAGAATCCTCTTCGTGTGTGTGTGGCGGCAACACCTGCCGTTCACCCATGGCGAAGGCGATTCTTCAGAAGGCGCTCAGTGACCGTGGTGTGGCCGGACGGTACCAGATTGACTCTGCGGCCTACGGTACACCAACGCATCGGGGCGCGAGCAAGAATGCCAGGGAAGCTATCATAGGAATGCTGGGGACAGACCTGCTTGCTGACCATATCGCGAAGAGCCTGGACCGCGACCTCGCTGAGCGAGCAGACCTCATACTGGTGATGAACGCGAGCATGAAGAGAAGCCTCCCGTCAGGGAAGACTCACACCCTCAAGGAGTACGCTGGCGGGTCAGGAGGCATCCAGGACCCGTATGGCGGTGACCTCGATACCTACTTCACCTGTGCGAAGGACATCTCTCAGGCCATAGATGCTATCCTGCCCAGGATACTGTGACTCGAGGATTGCTATTAGTAGCCGGTGTCTGCAGTAGCCAGAGTAGCGTGTCGTCACGCTGGCAATAACCCAAGTGTAATGAGCAGAGTACCACAGCCCCAAGGAACCAGGGGAAGCCTCAAGTGGGTCCAGAGGCTCACCAACGACCACCCGGACCTGGTTGACAGCCAGATTGCCGCCAAGGCAGAGAGCAAGACCGATGACAGGATTCGATGGCTGGGGGATTATTTATGCTAGCCATGTTTCTGGTACTTGCCTGTGTACTCTGATTTCGTCTGCTCGTGTCTGGCTTCGACAAGGCCGCCGTTTGACAGGAGACTTCGTATCTCTTCCGCCGGCATGCCGTGGCTCTTCCCGATCGGCTCTCTGATGAAGAGCCTGCCGCCCGCCTTTAGCTTGCGGGACAATGCCTGCACAGTATCCTGCCTGTCTGGTGGAGCGATATCATGGAGAACGTGGACCACTGATATCACGCCGAATGAGCTATTGGGTATGTCCAGCACCCTGATATCGCCCGCTTTGCACTCCACGTTGGAGTACTTCCTTAGTCTCTTCGCGGCCTTGGCAATCCAGTAGTCGGAAACGTCCACACACGTCAGGTGACCACCTTTGCTGAGCAGGTTGGCGAGACATCGTGAACCGACTCCGCCCCCGCATCCGAAGTCGAGAACCCTCTCGTTTCCCTCCAGCTCAAACGTCTTGAAGTACGAATTGTAGAGCAGGGGGCCGCCAAGCAGGCCTTTCAGGTCGTCCTCCAGGACAAAGAGGAAACGAGGAGTGCTCGAAGTCGGCCTGTTTGAACTCGTAGTCAGCCATCCCGCAGCTCCGCTCCTTGCGTCGGGAGGATTGTCCCTGCCTTCATCTTAGGCCCATGTCGCTTCTGGCGTCAACGGGAGCGGGTGGATGGGAGGGGCTGGATGACACCTTCTCATGGGCATCCCGGCTGCTTCGGAGGTGGCAGCCGATACGACACACTTCCCACCCGCGGGGAAGTCTTGTCAGGGATGACCCAGAATAGTCCATCAGGTGAATAGACAGCGCCTGAACACTGTACTACGCTTCTAGCATGCTGGCGGCATTTGGCACGCCGCCCGGGCACTCACAGGGTAGCTTGTTGGCTGAGAGAGCTTCGATGAACGGGTTCGTGCTTCTCCTGCCATTGGAGCGCTGAACACACCTTCCACGGCTGCCAATAGGCGAGACGAAGTGCGTGCCATGATGAACACAACCAGCGCCAGGCGCGGTCGGACACAGCCAGGAGACTGCTGACAGGCGCACTTCTTACAAACGCCTCCGGGTGACTCCGGCGAGAGCGAGGCACGCGGAGGGAGTGATGAAGGTACTGATCATCGGCAATAAGCCAGAGCTCACCAAGCACATGACCCTCTGCCTTCGGATGCGGTACCCGCGTCTGGACGTCGTCCTTGCCAAGGATGCTGAGGACGGCATTAGTTTTGTGGAGTCGGAGTCTCCTGACCTGGTGTTTGTGCAGTCTCCTTTGCCTTCTGCGGACTGCACCACCGTGATCCGGGACATCCGCAGTTTCTCTGACGTAGGCCTGATCCTGATGGCTGCGCCGGACGACACCGCCATGGAGCATGCCGACTACCTGGAGGCCGGTGCCGACGAGTGTATCGCTACCCCGCTCAATGCCATGGACTTTCTTGGAAGGGTAAATGCCCTTATGCGGCGGATGGGCGGGAACGGTGTTGACGTGAAGGCTACCCTTGCAGTGGGCAACTGCCTGGTTGTTGACATCGGTACCCGGGAGGTGTTCGTATCCGGTAGCAGAGTCACCCTTACCCCAACCGAGTACAGGCTGCTTTTCGAGCTGGTACGAAACGCCGGCAGAGTGCTCACCCACCACCTGCTCCTGCAGAGGGTCTGGAGTCTTGAGTACACCGATGACACTACCGTGGTCAGGAAATACGTCCACAGACTCCGGCGCAAGATCGAGGCAAACCCCCAGGCGCCACGGCTCGTCCTCAGCGAAAGGGGAGTGGGATACCGTCTCGCCAGGCTGTCCTAGCTCCCTGACGCTTTCTCGCCCCTGAAGGGCAGACATTCGCCTGCCCTTCGCTATTTCAGCAGGCTTCTCTCTACCGCCCCGGCTGCTGGTCTCCAACTGGAACAGGACCGGAACGCGCTGGAACGATGGTGGAACATTTCCGGAACCTTTGGCACCACGTCCTTAACCTCCCCGTTCTAACCTGGTTCAGACTACTGCCTTCGTGGAGGCGCCATGCCTGCCGGGGAGAGCATTCTGGTAGTCCACAGTGACGAGCCGACCGTGTCCGCGATAACGCGAGCACTCCAGAGGGCGGGCTATCGCGTCGGGGCCAGGTACGACGCCCGGGAAGGCCTGAGGGCCCTCTACGATTCCCCGCCTGACCTGGTGGTGATCCAGAAGGACATGCTGTTGGGGGAGAGCGGTCCGCCGTACCTGGGCATACGTGAGCACGTCTACGTACCCCTCATAGCCGTCGGCGCCGAGGCCGGGCCGGGGGGTGTGCTGGAGATGGGGGTGGACTCGTACATGAGACAGCCACTGAGCCTGCGGGAGCTGGTGGCCAGGGTGCGCGCCATCCTCCGGCGCAAGGAATCCTACCGGAGGCCACGAGGCGATCACGACTGCTCCTCGGTGGACGCCGACGGCCTATTTTGTGCCGCCTCGGAAACACTGACCGGGACCGAGCTCCGCCTGCTTTCGTGTCTTGTCCTCAACGCTGGTGGCGTGCTTCCGTACACGCGCCTCGTGGCGGAAGTATGGGAAGAGGCAGTCACGCGAAACACGCTGCACAGGAGCGTGCGCCGGATCAAGCGGAAGCTGGGAATAGACTCCGTGGGACCGTACCGGCTGCTGAACTACCCCGGCGAGGGCTACTGCTTCTGTGCCAATGTACCGATTGCAGAGTAGGAGGGGCTCCCGGAGACAAATGGCACCCTGGCGTATCCGGACAAACGGAGTTGATGCCTATGGAGCGAATCCTCTGATTACCTGACATGACCCCGCTGGTGAGGCACACAGGCCGAACCGGGGTCGATGGGGACTACAAGAGTGCTGAAGGCAAAGGACGCAAGGAGACGATGAAAGCGATACTGATGAGCCTGCTGGCAATAGCGCTGATCGGTGGCCTGGTCGGCGGTGGCCTTTTCACCCACTTCCAGGACACCGAAACCTCCGAAAGCAACACCTTCACCGCTGGCAGCATTGACATCACCGTAACGGCTACGCAGGGTACCCAGGTCTGGTACGGGGATGGCAGCGCCAGAGTCTACGACCTCAAACCCTGTCAGACGGGATGGATCGAGTTCAGAGTCGACAATGTGGGTGACAACGAGCTAGACCTCTACAAGCGCATCATCCTGGTTGACATCACCAACAACGGATGGACCGAGCCTGAGTGCGAGGAGTGCGCCAGAGCCCAGCTCCCGGTCGGGGCCACGTTTGTGAAGAGCGTTGTTCGTGACGACGGTCAGTGTGTCCTGTGGTACAAGGATGAGAACGGCGTATTGAAGAGCATGCTAATCCCGTGCTACTTCTGCCAGTTCACTCCGGACGACATCTGGTTCGACATGACGATCAACGGTGTCCCGGACCTGCGCTATCCCGAGCCCACGTTCGACCCGGTCACCGGCGAGCAACTGACACCTGGCGCCAAGAGGCTCAGCGAAGTCGTGAACTCGCCGCCCATCTTCCTCGATTCGCTGGCACCGAACTCCTCGATGACGGTGCTGCAGAGCTTCCATATGGACCCACTTGTGGACAATATCGCCCAGACCGACGTCATGGAGTTCGACGAAGAGTACATCGGCATACAGAAGGGTGCACCTGCCCCAGGTGAGTAATCCCACCTTCGAATGAGGAGAAAGAGACTGCAAGACATGTGCCCGCACCGATGAGGTGATGCCTATGGAGCAGGACTGCAACCTAGTCTGGCCCGCAGAGACCCGGGTCAGTATTGACCCCCAGGGACAGCCCTGGTGACGACCGGGAAGAGACCGGAGACGACCGGGAGAGACCGGCCTGGACCCGAGCTGGCTTGCTTCCTGCCGAAGAGGCCGAAAGGCCGAGCGGGGTCGACGAGGGGGTGACGGCAAGTAGCAGGGATGAGGCCCTCCAAACACTAAAGAAGAGGAAGGGGCCTCAACAAGACCCGCAGACCCGCGGGGCAGGCGAAAGCCCCGAACCCCGCAAAAACAGGGTCCACGGGTCTACAACAAAGAAGGAGTGAAGACAAATGAAGGCAATACTCTATAGCCTTATGGTGATCGCCCTGGTGGGCGGCATGGTGGGCACCGGCCTGTTTGCCCACTTCACCGACACCGAGACGTCTGAAGGCAACACCTTCCAGGCTGGTTCCATTGACCTCAGGATCGACGTCGACGGCCAGTGGTACAATGGCAACCCCTTCCCCCTGTGGGGCGACCACGTTGACCCAGACATCAAGCCCTGCATGGGCGGCGAGGAGACCATCAGCCTGCACAACGACGGCATGAACGACGCCGAGCTGGTGGAGATCATCATCACCGTCACCGAGGACGCTGAGAACGGCTGCATCGAGCCCGAGATCACCGCCGGCGACGACCCGGACAGCGACAACGGCGAGCTGGACGAGTTCCTGCACGTCACCGTCTGGAAGGACATGTACGATGAAGGCGGCGTCGACCTGGACGGTGATGGAGTCGTCGAATTCCCTGGCGACAACATCTTCGACGAGACGGAAGAGGAAGTCCTGGCTGACGACATGATCGCCGATATCCTGGCAGACTTGGGCTACAACGGCCCCGGAGCCTACACGATGACGCTCACGGAGCCCATGTCCCTGCCCGTGTGCGAGGTCAAGTACCTGGGCATGGCCTGGCACTTCGACCAGCCGGATGACGTTAACCTGTCCATGACCGACAGCTTTGGCGGCACGTTCACCTTCAAGATCCAGCACGTCGTCCAGTAGCATGCGGTACACCGGTTATCCCCGGGAGGCGGGTAACACCCGTCCCCGGGCCACCAGGAAGGAAAAGGGGATAAGGTGGTAGTAAACCAGAGGTCGGAGCCGTGAAGACGGTACTGTTCAGCCTGATGGCAATCGGCCTGGTAGGAGGTCTCGCCGGGGGCGCCCTGTTCGCCCACTTCACCGACACCGAGACCTCGCAACCGAACCGGTTCGTTGCCGGAGAATGGTACACCAACCTGAAGTGCGACATCAACGGTATCTGGTATGACGACGACGACCAGCAGCCCGGCGGGCCCAACCTCGGCTTCCCCCTCTTCGGGGACAACGTCGACCCTGATATCAAGCCCTGCCATGGTGACGCCGAGAGCGTGAGTATCCACTTTGACTCGACCAACCCCACCGAGGACCTCTATATCCTCCTCACAAACATCACCGAGGACGGGGGCCCCACTTTCGAGCCTGAAGGGGCGGGCGCCGACAACGGCGAGCTGGGCAAGTACCTCCACCTGGTGTTCTGGATGGACGATGGCAACGATGCCATCAAAGACGCCGGAGAGTCAGACATATGGGACGGCTACCTGTCCGACCTGACCTACGACCCTGACATGGGCGGGTGGTCAATACCCAACACCCCCATCGTGGGGCTGGCCCCGGACGTGATCTACTACGTGGGGATCAGCTGGCACTTCGACCAGAACGAGGGCGTGAACGAGGCGATGGGAGACAACCTGAGCTTTGAGGTTGTCTTTGCCGTTGACTAGCATCTTCACTCCCCGGACCCGAAAACCGAATAGGAAACAGTAACCCCAGCCTGAGGTCGACAGGCAACGATAATAGAAAAAGGAAGGAAACGACCGATTTGAAGACGATACTTATGTCCATCCTGGCCGTAGGCCTTATCGGCGGTCTCGTCGGCGGCGCGCTGTTTGCCCACTTCACCGATACCGAGACATCCCAGGACAATACCTTCCAGGCCGGCTCCATTGACCTGGCCGTCGATGACGGTAGCGGCGTGCAGAACCCCTGGAACACGGTAGAGATCTACGTCGAGGGCAAACCCTGCCAGTGGCTGCGGCTGGAGGCAGACGAGCTCCACAACGTGGGCATGAATGACGGGCTGCTGTTCGTAAAGTTTGCCGACACCGTTTGGGACGGCGGTAGCCCGTGGGAGCCCGAGCTGGAGCTCGATCCCAACAACGAATGTGACCTCCAACCCTACCTCTCGGTGATCGTCATCCACTGCACTGACTTCGACTACCTGCCCATCGTTGAGGGCGCCCAGACCGTACAGGAAGCAATAGACAAGATTCGCGACTATGACAACGCGCACGGCACCACCCTGCTCGAGAACGTGGAGTACGCGGGTCTGTTCAGCGGCATGGACGATGACTGGAAACCCCTCGGCAGCCTGGCAGCTGGCACTTCCCACGACTTCCAGATCCTGATCCACCTGGAGCAGCCGGCAGATGCCAACAAGATGATGGGTGACAAGGTCACCTTCACCAAGAAGTTCCGGCTTGACCAGATGCCCTGCGGCGACCAGCCCGGTGGCGGCGGCAAGGACCTGGACCTGCCCACCGACCCCGTCAGCATGAGGATCGACAAGTTACCCGGGTCGGAGGGCGACGGCGGCAGGTGCTACTTCGACATCGAGATTGACGTCGACGAGACCCTGCCCGGCTACAAGCCGGATTCGGAGGTCCAGGACGGCGTCTACACCGGCTGGTGCCTGGATGACGACCACAGGGTCACAACAGGCTGGTACACCGGTGTTACCCTTATGTCCAGCCTCAACCCGGCAATCTATGGGTACGATCCGGACTGGGCTTCGCCCATGTTCAACTACGTCAACTACCTGATCAACACCTACGAGGGCAGCGTCAAGCGGATAAGCCCGCCCGACGGCACGGTGGCCGCAAATGACCTCCAGTGGGCCATCTGGTACTTCGTCAACGGCACGAGCTACAGCGATCTGCCGCTGAACGTCAACGACTTCAATGCCAGAGACCTGGTGGATGATGCTCTGGCCAATGGCGCCAGCTACATCCCCGAAGAGGGTGACTGGTGCATGGTGATCTGCTACAAGAGCAACAAGGTCCAGCTCATCGGCATCGAGGTCGACCCGTAGCCAGCGGTCCCAGATGCGCACAGCGTAGACCAAACGTACCCTCGCCCAACTGGGGGAGGGTACGTTCTTTCGAGTTGCTTCGGGGGCGGCTTGGTAGTACAGTTCTCATAGCCAGCAGATGCGCCGAAAGGAGTAAGAAACCCGTGATGAAGAAGGCCCTGGCCCCGGCGCTCCTCTGCATTGTGACGGCTGCATGCATGGTACTGGAAGCCGCTCCTGTCTTTGCCGACGACGTTGTCAACCTAAGCGTACCCTTCATAGACCAGCGGGCAGACCCCCCCGACGCCCCCTACGACTGGAACGGTGGCAGTGCCTGTGGGGCAGCCGCGGCCACCATGATTGTCGCCTACCACGGCAAGCTTGCCCCGCAACCTTGCGCCGCCTGCGGCACCGACTACTCCTGGTACGTCAACCAGCAGTACACCAACTCCTACGGCAATTCGTTCACCCTGGCGGCGGAGGACGATTCCGGCAATGACTTCTGGGGTACTTTCGGATACGTGTACGGCACCGGCACCCTCCGGTATCGCGTGGAGGACTACTTCGAGAAGCACGGGCTGGTGGCCGAGGTGGTCATGTACTCCAACTGGTCAGAGGTGAAAGACACGGTGGAATCCGCGCTTGATGCCGGCAACCCCGTGTATGCGCACACCAACATCTTTGGCGGCCCTGGCCACGAGGTGGTCATCCGGGGCTACACCGATGATAGCCCCGCCCAGTACCGGGTCAATGACCCCTACTGGGGGGCAAATATGACCTACACCACCTCCAAGTTCATCAGCTACATCGTCACCGCCCACCCCTCCACCGACCAGACCTGGTACCTGAGCAACGTGGCTGCCGGTCCCGACTATCGGATGTACCACGAGAATACCAGTAAGACCAGCACCACCGTTACCGTGGGTAACGGCAGCATGGAGTACTGGATCGCGGACGAGCCTGCCCAGGGGGACGTCACCTTCCCCGGGGACGGGAACTGGCACGTGGCGGTATACATGGACTCGCCGCCCTCCACCGGCAACCAGTTCACCGGCACCCTGGGCACCTATGACCCTGACGGCCCCACCTATACCCCAGAGCACGGGCCCTGGAACTTTACCGGGGCAGACGGCTCCAAGGACTACTGGACGGTCAGCTTCAACGCGGGCTCATTCACTATTCCCTCGGGTGACTACCTGGCTTTTTGGATAGTTAACACCAACGACGCCACCGGCGAAGCCCTGTTGCCAAAGGTCGGCTCCAGCAATAGCGTGGTCATATCCGCCACCAGCGACCCCGCCTATCCTGTGCCGGAGCTCCCACCAGTGGTGCTTATGGCCACGGCTCTGGCGGCTCTGGGCGGTTATTACCTGGCCAGGAGGGGAATCCGTGCCAGGACAAGCACGTAGCTCCTGACCTGCAAGACCGTTTGATCATGCTGCGCCTTCAAGTCTCTCCATTCGGCCTTGATGCCAGCTTCTACCTTGCAGATGCCGTGTTGCGTCAATAGAAAGTGTTACCGAGAAGGTAGTGGTTGCCTCATAATCCCGGTTACCGAAGCCTTCCCCAGTTTCGCTGGTTGAGTAGCCGGATACCTTGCCTGTCTCCAGAGGGAGTCGAGGTTCTCATTGAGTTGTCTCAGGAGCAGGGCTGGGTTGAGACGATGGTATGATGCTGCCAACTCCTGTTGCCTGGCCTCAGTGAGCACGCCCGCCGCCAGCAGCCGTTGATAGGGTGTCTGGGCGGCATCGTACAACTTGTGCACCCTGGCCCCGTGCCTGGTCTTGCGCACCAGTTTCATCACCGGCTGGAAGAAGTTGATGTACTGCCGGGTGAGGCCGTAGACGCGATTGAGTGTCTCCAATGCCGCCTTAGAGTCGTAGCGGTCATAGCCAACAAGCCGTCTGACCACTGACCAGTTCTTCT
>Ga0180434_10007436_pt1 | contig 12325 bp, 10 predicted proteins | sample SS_ome_7_FD_132453 | JGI IMG/M metagenome (GOLD analysis project Ga0180434, IMG submission 132453) | Hypersaline lake sediment archaeal communities from the Salton Sea, California, USA - SS_1_D_2 metaG | ecosystem: Environmental > Aquatic > Non-marine Saline and Alkaline > Hypersaline >... | reverse complement strand
GTCGGGGCGGGCCCCGGGGGGTTGGCGGCGGCCGTAGAGCTTAGGAAGGCGGGGCTGACGGTCGAGGTCTTCGAGAGCGCGGCCAGCGTGGGCGGTGTGCTTACGCGGGGCATTCCGCCATTCAGACTGGACCCGTCGTTCACGAGGAGCGAGCTCGCCTACGTGTCTCGTCTGGGCGTGACGTTCAACCTCGGCGAGAGCGTGGACGACCCGTGTGCCCTGCTTGACAGCGGATTCGACGCCGTATTCGTTTCCACCGGCCTCTGGCGACCTTACAGCATCGGCCTCGATGGAGAGGATCTGGAGGGTGTACACATCGCTAGCGAGCTGCTGGCGCGAGTGGCGGCAGGGGAGCGCCCCGATCCAGGGGAGCACGTGGTCGTCATCGGCGGGGGGAACGTCGCCATGGACGCGGCGACGACGGCGCTTCGTCTCGGCGCCGAGCGCGTGTACGTTTGCTCCCTCGAGTCGCGCGACGAGATGCCGGCCTTCGCCTCAGAGATAGAGGAGGCTCAGCAGCACGGGGTCGAGTTCCGGACGCGCACCCGCCCGGTGCGAATCGCGGGGGAGAACGGCGCCGTGGTCGGCTACGAGGGCATAGGCATACGCTGGAAGCAGCCGGGCCTCTTCGTGCCTTCGAATGCCGAGGACGTGCCCGGGACCGAGTTCCGACTCGTGGCTGACGGCGTCATCGAGGCCATAGGTCAGGGCTCTCTCGCGAAGTTCCCGTCGCTCGATCACGACGAACGGGGGCTCGTGCGCATCGACGCGGACACGATGGCCACATCGGTCGAGGGCGTCTTCGCCGGGGGCGACCTAGTGAGCGGTGGGGGGACCGCCGTTCAGGCGGTAGCGGATGGTAAGCGCGCTGCCGAGTCGATCGTCGCGTACGTGGCCGGCATCCACGATGAGAACGAAGAAGGGGAGGAGGTGGGCTCCGATGAAGAAGCCTAGGCTCGCGGTCGATTTCTGCGGAGTCCGCTTCCCCAATCCGTTCGTCCTGGCGGCGGCGCCCCCGACGGACAGCGCTGAGATGATAGCTCGCGGCTTCGACGCGGGTTGGGGCGGCGCCGTGGTCAAGACGCTCGGACTGGAGCACGTTGAGGTCAACCTGGTTTCGCCGATGATGGCCGGGCTCAAGTACGAGGATAAGAACCTCGTCGGTCTGGAGAACATCGATCTCATATCAGACCGCGACATCCGGGAGGTGCTCCCGGAGGTGACCGATCTCAAGAAACGCTACCCCGAGAACGTCCTGATCGTCAGCATGATGGCGGCGGCGGAGGAGGAGTGGAAGGAGATCGCTCGCAGGGTGCAGGACGCCGGCGCGGACATGATCGAGTGCAGCTTCTCGTGTCCCCACGGGATGCCGGAGCGCGGAATGGGCTCGGCAGTCGGACAGGACGCCGATCTAACGTACGACCGCGCCAAGTGGGTCGCGGAGGCGGTCGACATTCCGGTCCTCATCAAGCTGACGCCCAACGTGACAGATATGAGGCCGATAGCGCAGAAGGTCAAAGATGCGGGCGCGGCAGGAGTTACCGCGATCAACACGGTCAAGGCGCTCCTGGGTTTTGACCTGGAGACGTTCGCGCCGCTGCCCTCGGTCTGGGGCAAGTCCACGGCCGGCGGATACTCGGGTCCCGCCGTCAAGCCGATCGCCCTCAGGTTCGTGGCGGACGTCGCGAAGGACGTCGGCATCCCTGTCGCGGGAGTCGGGGGCGTCGTGACGTGGAAGGACGGCGTGGAGTTCCTCCTGGCGGGCGCCGGCATCGTTCAGGTCTGCACCGCGGTGATGCGTTACGGCTACGACATCATAGAGGAGCTGACGGAGGGTCTCGAGCTCTACCTCGAGGACAAGGGGCTCGAGTCACCGGCCGACCTCGTGGGGAAGGGGCTTCCGAACATCGTGTCTCACGAGCAGCTCTCGCGGGAGTACAAGGTGGTGGCCTCGGTCGATGAGGACCTTTGTATCGGATGCGGCGCCTGTGTCATCGCCTGCCGCGACGGCGGGCATCAGGCGATCGAGTTCGGGGGTGCGCGGTCCGAGGGCATGGGCACGGAGGGGCTCGGGTCGGCCGACGACAAGAAGCCAGGCGCGGGGGGCGGAAACGGGGGAGTTGTCGAGGACGGAGCAACGCCGGACGAGCGGATTCCCGTTGTCGACGACGAGAAGTGCATAGGCTGCGGGTTCTGCAGGACCGTGTGCCCGGTCGAGGGCTGTCTGACGATGGAGGACAGGGAGCCGCCTGGGGTCTGACCCGCCGGGCGCCCGACTCTGACTAGGTCTCAGCAACGGGCTTGCGCCGGGCTCTCGAAGGCGGTAGTCTGGTTATTGAGTGAACATCACCGAGCGGTACCGCGCCGTCGCGGAGCGCGGCGGCAGGCGCCGCCCCTAACGGGAGGTGCGCCATGAGAGTTGCACTAACGCTCCTGGCGGTCATGCTCGTGGCCGGTTACTCCTTCGGCGAGACGTACAACACGCCGACGATCGACGGTGTCGTCAACGTCGCTCCGGATGACTGGGATGCGAGTGACATGGCCGTCGACGACCCGGACGACGACTGCCGCTACAATCCGAACGATCCGGATCTCGACAAGCTCTACGTTACCTGGGATGCCGACAGCCTTTACGTCGGGATCACGACAGTCCGTCCCCCGGGCGGGTTCGGGAACGGATACGTCCTGTTCATGGACTTCGACGCGCAGGACGGCATCACCGGCGCGACCGACTTCACGAACGCCGACTACTACCCCAGGAAGATCACGTTCAGCACGATGGGTGCCGACGTCGTCATGGGTGCCTGGAACCTGGAAGGTCCATTCCTCAAGTTCTGCATTGACCCCACAAGCACCACGGATGTGCCCGAGCAGTTCACGGCCTCTGATACAGACGTCAGGCACATAGAGGCGGCTGTCTCGTGGAACGGCCTCTACGGGCTGGGCCGCGGCAACGTCCCCGAGGGGACCACGCTGCGCTTCATCGCCACGATCGTGGGAGGCGACGGCACGGGCGCCTACGACGCCATGCCGACGTCGAGCACCGGAGTCGAGTCGGACCCGGGGACACCGTACGATGCGGTCACCGATCTCGATGAGTATTACGAAGCGATCGTAGACTCGAACAACGACGGAGTGCCCGACATCGGCTACACTCCCGTCGAATCGACGAGCTGGGGTGAGATCAAGGGCCTCTTTGCGGAGTAGACGAGCCGGAGAACGGTTGGCGGGGGCCGAGACTGTCGGTCCCCGCTTCTCTTTGGAGCATGCGCGCGTCTCGGGTACAATGCTGTTTGAAGGGAAGACTCGTGTGGACGTATCTGGAGAAGGAGGATCGCGATGAGGGGTGAGCTGGTGCGCATCGCGGCCGAGGACGGACTCGAGCTTGTCGGCTTCTACGCGGCGCCGGACGGCGGGTCGCGGAGAGCCGTTCTCCATACTCACGGGTTGGCAGGCAACTTCTACGAGAACCGCTTCGTGACAGCGGTCGCGAGAGACCTTCTGGAGAAGGGCGTCGCGTTTCTGACCTACAACAACCGAGGGCACGACTATCGCTCCGATAACCTGCTGGGCGATGGGGTGGACACGGAGTTCAGGCTGGGCGGCTCCATGTTCGATGTCTTTGACGAATGCGTGTTGGACATAGCCGGCGCGGCGGCCTACCTCGAGAGAATGGGACACCACGAGATCTACTTCGAAGGTCACAGCCTCGGAACCAACAAGACGGTGCACTACCTCGTGGAACGGCAGGACAGTCGGGCGTCAGGGGTCATCCTGATCTCGCCTCCGGACATGTTCGGTCTGCGAGAGGACGCGCTAGGGGGCGCCATAGACGAGGTGGTGGCCCATGCGCGCGACCTCGTCGAAGAGCATGAGGGCGAGACGCTTCTGGAGGCGGGTTACGTGGTCCCGTTCTCCTCGGACACGGTCGTCGGGCTATACGGAGCCAGGCGCAAGACCGACATCTTCCCGTTCCGTCTGGGAGCCGCCGGCGACTACTCGGCCCTCGGCTCCCTGACTGCTCCCATTCTTGCCACCTTCGGCACGGTCGACGAGGCAGTGACCGTGCCCGTGGAAGAGGCCGCCGCTCTCATGCGAGAGAAAGCGTCTTCGGCAGAGCGTGTTGACGTCCGGGTAATAGAAGGCGCGAATCATGTCTACTGCGGCTTCGAGGAGACGCTCGCGGGGGCGATCGCGGACTTCGTTGAAGCGTGAGGTGCGATTGAGCACGTTCATCAAAGGTGCAAGGCTGGTGACGGAGATCGACTCCTATGAGGCGTCGGTCCTTGTGGAGGACGGCGTCATCGCCGCCACGGGAATTGACATTACGCCTCCCGCCGGGGCCGAGATCTACAATGCGTCGGAGAAGCTCGTGCTGCCCGGCGTCGTCGACGCTCACGTCCACGTGGGCCTCAATCTCAGGGGCCGTCTCTCCTCGGACTTCGAGAGCACAACGCGCGGTGCGGCCTTTGGCGGGGTCACGACGTTCCTGACCTACGCGATGCCCCAGAGGGACCGGACGCTGCTCGAGGCGCTGGAGTCCCGTAAGCGGCAGGCGGAGGGCTCGTCCTACATCGACTACGGTTTCCACGCCGGCCTGGTCAACTGGCCTGAGCGCGAGGACGACGAGGTGGCCGAGCTGATCGAAGCCGGGGTTCCATCGTTCAAGATGTTCACCGTCTACTCGCGCGAGGGGTGGAAGAGCTCGGAGGAGGATCTCTACAGGGCTCTGCTGCTCGCCGGAAGACACGGTGGTCTGGTCGAGGTCCACTGCGAGAACGAGTGGATCATCGACCGGAAGGTCAAGCGTCTGGCGGGCCAGGGTCGATTGAGCGCGATCGACCACGCGAGGAGTCGCCCCGGATACGTCGAGGGAGAGGCGGTAGCGAATGTTCTCAGGGTGGCCTACGACGCGGCGGCGCCGGTCTATATCGTGCACGTCTCGAGCGGCGACGCGGTCGAGGCCATTGCCGAGGCCGCCGAGCTGGGGGTCGAGGTCTACGCCGAGACTTGCCCGCACCTGCTGCTTCTCGACGAGTCGGCTCTCGAGGGTCCGCTCGGCCACAGGCAGGCAACGTGCCCGCCCTTGAGGTCGTCCGAGCATCGCCAGGCTCTTTGGGAGGCTCTCGAAGAAGGTCTGATACAGGTCATCGCAACCGATCACGCCGAATTCACGGCGGCCGACAAGGACGCCGGAGCTCGCGATTTCCGGGAGATCCCGATGGGGGTGCCCGGCGTCGGAACGTCCCTTCCTCTGATGTGGCAGTACGGCGTGCGAGAGGGGAGGATGACCGAGAATGAGCTCGTCGACCGTCTCTGCACTGAGCCGTGCGAGATATTCGGCCTGCAGCCGTCGAAGGGAACATTGGCAGTAGGTACCGACGCGGACCTCGTGGTCTTCGACCCTGAGCTCGAGGTCGTCATCGGCCACGGGATCCTTCACGGTCACGCCGACTACTCGCCGTACGCTGGAACGACGGTCAGGGGCTGGCCCATCTCCACGATGGTCAGAGGAGAGTGGGTGGTCAGAGACCGGGAGCTGGTTGGTGACCTCGGACACGGTCACTTCGTGCGCCGCGGCAAGGTGTGTCAGCGCCCCGGGAACCGGGCGGAGTGACCCCTCCGAGAGCTGTCCGGGACTCCACGGGCTCGTGGCCTGCGGCTGGCTCTCATCCCGATTCGCCCGTCAGGGCACAATCTTCCTGTATTCCTCGCTGAAGTCGCTGCAGATGGCCCAGACATGGTCGTCCATCACGGTCACGTCTCTTGCGAGATCGGGTACCGCGACGGTCCTTAGCACGTCACCGTCCTCCGGATCGACCACGTAGAGCGTGTCGGCCTCGCGTGCGGAAACCCAGAGGTTCTCCCCATCCCACGCGAGCCCACAGACGGAGTTGTGCCCGGCGGGCGTGGGAAAAGAGGTTATCTCAGTTCCGTCTGTCGTGTACTTGTGTATCCGCCCGGTGGCGCCGTTGGACCTAACATCGTCGTAGATGTTGCTGCCGTGATAGAGGTACTCGCCGTCCGAAGCGAGACCTCCTGACAGGGCGCTGTACTGCACGGGGAAGCTCGACAATGTCTGCCAGGTAGCCGGGTCGACCTGGCAGATGGCCGTCCCTCGCACCAGATAGTCGGTCACCCAAAAGCTCGTCCCGTCCCACGCGATGCCCGTGGGCCATCCGCTGGGCGGGTCATGCGACTCGAGCGTGTCACCTGTCGCTGGGTCTACCTTGTAGATCCGCTTCGTGTTCCAGCTCGACGCCCAGAAGTGAGTTCCGTCGTTGCCCAGGACCCACGTCGCGGAGACCGGTGATACGTTGGTCGCGAGCACGTGTCCGTGTCTCAGGTCGAGCGCAAGCTGCGCCGTGGCCTCATCGGTCTCGGAACCGTCCTTCACCTCTACAGCGACCGTCACGTTCTCCACGCTCGCGAAGCGGTGCGTCATTGTGGACTGGGACGACCAGTCGGTGTCCCAGTCTCCGTCGTTCTCCCAGTCCCACCTGAACTGGAGCGCTCTGGAGACGCCCTCAGAGGCGCTGGCGTCGAGCGTGAAGTCGGTCAGTACAGTTCCGGATGCCGGAGAGATCTCCAGTTCAGCGGTCGGCGCGGCATCAGGCGAGGTGGAACTGCTACACCCGGCGAGCATGACACTCAGCACACCCACGAACAGAGCGACCACGAGGCGCATCGGGTCCTCCTTTTTCGCCAACAGACTAGATTTCCTGCGGTGTCACTTCACGATCGCGACCTTTGCGGTCGCCGTTCCCTTGCGGTCCTCAACACCACCGAATACACGCCCCCGCGACCTCGACACCGCTCGCGTCCTTGCCGTCCCAGAAGGCCTCATATGACGCCCCCGTCCCCGATCTTCCGACGGCAAGCTTGTCGACTGGCCTTCCCGCGACGTCGTAAGCCGCGAGGTCAGTAGCGGCCGGGACCGGGAGGCTGAATTGGACGGTCACGGTCGGGTTGAACGGATTCGGGAAGCAGTGGAGCCGGATGGCGGGAGCTTCGTGTCCTTCCGGGATCGCGCTCAAACGAGATGCAGTCGTAGGAAGCGGAGCACGCGACGTAGCCCTCGGCGAGACTCCTGATGGGGGCTGGGGTGAAGCGGGGCGGAACAGGTGGCTCCCGGCCAAAGCCGGGGCGGAGACGACCAGCCCGATGGCGAGAGTCAGTATCACAGGACGTCGCATTTGGCACCTCCTCTGGAGCGCTGCCCGCCGGGATAGACTGGTGGACTGAGCCGCGCAGAACGGATCCTAGGATACCAGACTCGCAGGAGCGGACGAACATCGTCCTCCCAATAGTTGAAGCACCGCTCAGAAGCGACCACGGCGGCGACTGGCGCTGGCCCGGCACTTGCTATCTCCATTACCAGACCGCGGCCCCGCGTCAGGTAGGGCGCTCGACGTCAGGTCAGATCGGGGATGATCGGGTAGGGCAACGCGCCACAGGGCTGGCCACACCTCGCCCGTGGCGGTAGCTGCCGGTTGAAGTGGGCCCGCGAGTCTGGTATACTCGATGTATTGTGATGGGCGCGTGAGCCGTGGCGCCTCGCCAGCCAGTCCCTCGGCGAGGGGTGTCGCGGCCGGCCTTTCGATGGGGACAGCGTGAAGGGATGCTGACACCTGGGTCTTCCGGGAGGGCTTGGCACAAGTGACCATACTAGGAATCTCTGCTTTCTATCATGACAGCGCTGCATGTCTTGTGCGCGACGGCGTTCTCGTCGCCGCTGCGCAGGAGGAGCGCTTCACTCGCAAGAAGCACGATCTACGATACCCCGAGCATGCCATCGAGTACGTTCTCAAGGAGGCGGGGATCACCGCGGCCGATCTGGACTACGTCACGTTCTACGAGAAGCCGCTGATCAAGTTCGAACGGATCCTCGAGACCTATCTTGAGTTCGCCCCCCACGGGATCACGTCATTTGTGAAGGCCGTTCCGCTGTGGGTGAAGAAGAAGCTGTGGATGAAGGACTACCTGGCGCGTGAGCTTCGGTACGAGGGTGACATCCTCTTCTTGGATCACCACGAGTCGCACGCTGCCTCGGCTTTCTTTCCCTCGCCGTTCAAGGAGGCAGCCTTCATCACGGTCGACGGCGTTGGAGAGTGGACGACCTCGAGCTACGGGGTGGGCCGCGGGAACGAGGTCGAGATACTCAAGGAGATCCGATTCCCCCACTCTCTCGGCCTTTTGTACTCCGCGTTCACCTACTACACGGGCTTCCGTGTGAACTCCGGCGAGTACAAGGTCATGGGACTCGCGCCGTACGGGCAGCCCAAGTATGTGGACGCTATCCTGACGGAGCTGATGGACCTCAAGGAGGACGGCTCCTTCAAGATGAACATGGACTACTTCGACTACTGCGCCGGCTTGACGATGACCAGTAAGAAGTTCGACAAGCTCTTCGGAGGGCCTCCGAGGAAGCCCGAGACCGAGCTTCGTCAGAGGGACATGGACCTGGCTCGGTCGGTTCAGGACGTGACCGAAAAGGTCATGATGCGCATGGCCCGTCACGTTCAGCGGGAGACCGGCATGAAGCACCTGTGTCTCGCCGGCGGGTGCGCGCTGAACTGCGTTGCGAACGGCAAGATACTGAGAAGCGGGATCTTTGATGACATCTGGATCCAGCCTGCTGCGGGCGACGCCGGCGGCGCCCTCGGCGCGGCGCTGTTCACGTGGTACGAGTACCTCGGCAACGAGAGAAAGGCCGACGACAGACAGGACTCTCAGGGCGCGTCGTACCTGGGCCCGAGGTTCTCGGCGGACGAGATCCAGGGCTATCTTGAGTCCAACGGGATTCCCTACAGGCGCCTTCCTGGCGACGAAGTGCCGAAGACGATTGCGGAGCTTCTCGACAGCGAGAAGGTTGTCGGGTGGTTCAACGGGAGGATGGAGTTTGGGCCGAGGGCTCTCGGGTCGAGGAGCATCGTCGGAGACGCGAGGTCTCCTAAGATGCAGAGGATCATGAACCTGAAGATCAAGTACCGCGAGAGCTTCAGGCCATTCGCGCCCACGGTCCTCGTCGACCACGCGGACCAGTACTTCGGCATCGACAGGCCGAGTCCCTACATGCTGCTCGTCGCTCCGGTACGCGAGGACATCAGGCGCGAGATGACGGACGAGGAGAAAAGCTGGTTCGGCCTGAAGAAACTCAACGTCGTTCGCTCCAGCATCCCCGCTGTAACGCACGTAGACTACAGCGCCCGACTTCAGACGGTCTCTAAGGATGACAACCCCGCCTACTACAACATGATCGACGCCTTCCGCGAGCGCACGGGTTGCGCTGTCATCATAAACACGTCGTTCAACGTCAGGGGTGAGCCGATCGTCTGTACACCGGAGGACGCCTATCTCTGCTTCATGCGCACCGAGATGGATTACCTGATTCTGGGCGACTTCCTTCTGGACAAGACGGAGCAGAAGAAGTTGGAGAAGGATATAGACTGGCAGCAGGAGTTCGAGCTCGACTGACGCTCCGCGCGGCTCCGGGTGAGGTTGAGTCGCACCCCGCACGAGCCGGAAGAGCCGACTAGCACGGAGGTTGCATTGGCGAAGAAGCAGTCGTGGGCGAGCGTGATCGCAGACGAGCTATCGAGCATCAGGAGCGGCCGCGGAGACCTGCGCAAGTTCGGAATAACGATGGCGGTTGCGATAGCGGCGCTAGGAGGCCTATTCCTGTGGAGAGGCAGGGAAGAGGCAGAGTGGCTCTTCTGGGTGGCGGTGGGGTTCCTTGTTCTGGGTGTGGCGGTGCCGGTGGCGCTCAGGCCGGTTCAGAAGATCTGGATGGCCTTCGCCGTCACGCTCGGGTGGGTGATGACCAGGGTGATACTCGTGATCGTCTTCTACATAGGGGTCACGCCGATAGCCCTCATCGCCCGGCTGGTGGGGAAGAGGTTCCTCGACCTTGGCTTCGAACCGGAGCGAGAGAGCTACTGGGTCCCGTTCCCCAAGCCCGACAGGGGCAAGGAACGGTACCTGAGTCAGTTCTAGAGATCACGCGCCGCGCGGTCGGCGGCAGCTCGCTTTTCGACCGGCGGCAATCTAGACCGATGAACCGGGGGAATGGATGGGCAAGGCTTCTACGATCAAGGAGATCTGGGCCTTCATGCGCGTGCGCAAGAAGTGGTGGCTGGTTCCGGTCATCGTCCTTCTTGGCCTGATAGGCGCGCTCTTGATCCTGACCGAAGGCTCCGCGCTCGCGCCGTTCATCTACGCGCTCTTCTAGGTGGTCGGGAGCCGGGCCGGGTGAAGGCGTCGCTGGGCTACGGAGCGTCCGTCGTGCGCCCCAGGAGCTCAGATGTGATTCTGCCCAGCTCCATCCCGGCGACCAGATGCGACAGCGGAGCCCAGTGGCCATGTCCGTTGGGAACCCTCAGCGCGGCCAGGCTCTCGTATTCGGAGAGAAGCCTGGCCGTGTCCACGTAGACGTCGGCGATCTCGCCGGCGTCTACGTCTCCGCGCCATGGGAACGACGGTTTCAGATCCCAGCTCGCGATATCGAGCAGGATCACCTTGGCCCCGCTGGCATGAGCAACGCTCGTGACTCGTGATACGAGCGCCCTTCCGAGCTCGGTCTTGTAGGTCTCGACGTCCTCGCTCTCTAGACCGGTCTTGCTTTGCAGGTCCGCGATGTTCTGGCGGAGCATGGCGGTCTTGAAGTAGCCGGTTGCGACGTTGTTGAGGTAGTTGTGCAGGTAGGAGCGCTGGCTAAGCCATCCGTAAAGAGGTATTGCCTGAAGCCGATTCCGGATCTTGATCGCTGGGACGTACTCGATCGCGTTGGTCTCGAGTTGGTCGTCCTCCAGCCTGAACAGGTTGGCCTTGAGGTTGTCCTCCAGATCGTTCCAGTAGAAGCCTATGATCACGATGTCGGGCTCGTACTTGACACCCTCGTGCTCGAAGAAGACCAGCTCCTCCGCGGTGCTGCTGCCCGACATGCCGGCATTGAGGACCTGGACCTCGAGACCCTCTCTTCGCAGGTAGCGCTCCAAGACTGAGGAGTAGGTCTCATCCTGCTCGACCTCGTACCCTATCGTGAACGAGTCCCCCAGAACGAGGATCCTGTGGGTTCCACGTGGCTTTTCGTACTCGAAATCGACATCGTTGCGGAATCCGTTCTCATTGATCCTGAAGTCCCACGTCCCGTCTATGCTCTTGTGGCGGTAACGCGCCCCCGGGACGTTTCCCCTGATGTGGAAGTCGCCATGCCAGACGTCCGTAACGTATCTGGGATAGAGCACGACTCTGTCCCTGTAGAGGGCATACACCAGCGCTTCGGCGATCAGGAGCGCCAGCACGATGGACACGACCAGGGTCATCAGAGACGACAGGCACCCCTTCGCTTTCGGGGCTCGCGACGGCTCGGCGACAGGCACGGACATCGGTTCCTCTTACACGTGAAGGCTTTCGTTGTCGGGCGCCGGGTTCGCGCAGATGGGCGGGCCGGGCACCGGGGTGCAGTCCTCCGATGTTCTCTCATGAGGCAGCCATCGTCAAGGATGAGCCAGGGGCTGGCTCTGGAGCCGACCCGCGCGGCGCGGCGGGTGGCGGTGAGCGACGGTCCAGCGTACCAGGGGCTCTGAGAAAAGGGGTTGAGATGGGGTCTCAGAGTGAATCGCATTGACACATCTCTGCGTGTCACGTAAACTCAGAGGTTCGGAAAGAGCCCAATCCAAGGGGCCTTTCGCGGCCGCGGCGCCGAAAGGGTGTAGCGCGGCGCGGGCTCTGCGGACGGTGGATGGGTCTGCCTTGGAGACTCGGTGAGCGTTCAGAAGACCATCTTGCTGTCGGGGGGCACTATAGTCACCGGGGGCACCAGGCCCGTGGTGATAGGCGACGGCCAGGTCAAGCTCCATGCCGGGCGCGTGGAGCAACTCGGTACGCGCGATGGCGCGGACCGACCTGACACGAACACAGAGGTCATCGACACGTCCGGCAAGCTCGTGATGCCGGGCATGGTGAACGCTCACACGCACCTCTACAGCTCTCTTGCACGAGGGCTGACCGCCGACATCGAGCCCTCGGGGAACTTCGTCGAGATTCTCGAACATCTATGGTGGCGCCTCGACAGGGCCCTGACCCCGGACGACATTCGCCTATCCGCGGCTGCCGGCGCGATAGACCTCATCCGAAACGGAACCACGACCATTGTGGACCATCACGCCAGCCAGACGAACATCGCGGGGAGCCTCGATGCGGTGGCGGTGGCGCTGGAGGAGGCCGGACTTCGCGCGAACTTGTGCTTCGAGGTCTCCGACAGGGACGGAGCGAAGGTGCGTGACGCCGGGCTCGCCGAGAACGAGCGGTTCGCCGGGAAGGC
>Ga0180434_10007435_pt1 | contig 12326 bp, 8 predicted proteins | sample SS_ome_7_FD_132453 | JGI IMG/M metagenome (GOLD analysis project Ga0180434, IMG submission 132453) | Hypersaline lake sediment archaeal communities from the Salton Sea, California, USA - SS_1_D_2 metaG | ecosystem: Environmental > Aquatic > Non-marine Saline and Alkaline > Hypersaline > Sediment... | reverse complement strand
CCGGTTGCGGCAGGGGCAATCCGCTGCGGATATGCAGATCCCGCTGCGGGAAGGGGATTTCGATGCCGGCGGCCTTGAGCGCCTCGAACGCCGCGAAGTAGAGATTGCTGCGCACCAATCGGCGCGCGGTCTGGCGGACATCGATCCAGAAGAGCAGCTCAAAGTTGATGCTGTTGTCACCGTACCCCACGAAACGTACCGAAGGCGCGCGGAAATCCGACACCAGCGGCTCATTGAGCGCCACGTCCTGCAGAATTTTCTCAACCTCGCGGGGATCGGCGTTGTAACTCACCCCCACCGCCAGATCGATCCGGATGAACACCGACGAAAGCGAATAGTTGACGATGGTGTTGGTCACCAGGTCGGCATTGGGGATCAGGTATTCGATGTTGTCCCGTGTGCGGATTTTAGCGGTGCCCAGATATACGTCCGTCACCTCGCCCAGTGTACCGCCGACTTCGATCCAGTCGCCTTTGCGCACCTTGCCGCCGAAGATGATGATGAAGCCGCTGATGACATTGGCCGCCAGGCTCTGCAGGCCCAGCCCCACCCCGATACCGACAGCACCCGCGAACACCATCAGGAGGCGCAGGTCGAGCCCCACGATCCGGAGGGAAATCAGCAACCCGATCCCCAAAAAGACATAGTTGAGCAGGGTGTTGAGGATATACCCCAGGCCCTGGTCGATGCCCAGGTGCGGATAGATCCGGTAGTCCAGGTAAGCCCTCAGCAGCCGGGAGGCATAAAAGAACGCCATCAGGATGACAACCACGCTGACAATGGTCCAGAAGGTGATGGTGGCGCCTCCCAGCACCAGTACCGGGATCGACATGACCTGTCGCAAAACCCCCAGCAGTCCCAGCAGATTGAGCACCACCGAAGCCGTGGCGATAACCGTGGCGTAGAGCAACAAACTGTTCAGAGAACGCTGCACGGTCTGCGCGGCCTCGTCACGCCGCGGCAGATTGCGCGTGCGGCGCAGCAGCGCCGTGCGGGCCCCATGATAGACCAGCATGATCAAAACGAAGGCCGCACCGGAAGTCCAGACTTTAACGATAACCACACGGCCGATATTGACATAGCCGAAACACCAGAGCAGCGCCGCCGACAGGACCACGCCGATGATGATGTAATAGTAGCGTTGCAGAAAGCGCTGAAACGCCTGATAGACGGGATAGGGAAAATCAGGCAAAAACGACAGCAGGGCCTTCTTTTTGAGGTGCAGCAGGAAGAGGAGAAAAACGATCGACAACGCAATCACGAACCGGGCGAAGGCCAACACATCGGCCGGCAGCCGGAGCGCCTTGGCCGACCAGAAAATGGCGATGCCCGCCAGGGAGTAAAACAGCACCAGCCGCACCAGCCGGTAGATCGCGCGGCCGTATTTCGTGGTGACCTCAAACAGATCCCGCGTGAGGGATTCGCGCAGCAGGTTGAGCACCAAGGCCCCCATGGCCCACAGAATGATCAAGCGCCCTGCAATGACAAACCAGGCTGCTTCGTATTTGACAAGGGCGTTGACCAGGCTGTAGCCCGCCAGCAGGCCCAGGGGAATCACGGCAGCCACCACGATCCGCACCCCTGAGAGAACGAAAGGATAGATCTTATCCGAAATCTTATCCCGGTAGGGTTCCACCGCCCGTTCGATACGCCGCAGCACGCGGCGCTGACCGATCAGGCTGTAGAGAACCGCCACGAGGAAAACCAGCATGACCAGGGAGCCCGCGACCCCCAGGAGCCGGCTGTGTTGGATCACCAGGTTGATCGAGTTTGGGATATGCTCCGGCAGATCGAGCGCCCAGTGATAGATGGCGTTCAGGGTGTCCCAATCCCACCCCAAGGGCTCGCGCTCGAAAAGGGCGCGGGCCTGGCGGGTGAGATCCTCCCGGACCTCGGTGGCTTGCTGGCGCATGGCATCGCCCATGGAATCGGCGATGCCGATGGCCGACGGCTCCTCTGCCGGTTCCGCGGCCGGATCGGCGGCCAAGAGAGCGGACGGCAGCAAGAGACTCAACAAAAAAAACGTCGCTACGGTGAGACGGCGGATTCGCGTCAACGGATGGGGACCTTTCCCTGGACAGTTGGATGCCGGAGAGGCGTTCACAAACCGGCCAGCAGATCATCCTCGAAAAACGGTTTGAGCATGTAGATGATGTCGCTCTCGCGGGACGGATAAGGGGTCATTACATGCTGCCAGTAAAGATCTTCGACAGTCTGATTCTGCAGCATGGCCTGTTTGAAGATATTGATCAGGCCGGCGGCGTTGTCGGAGATGATGTGAGCCCCCAAAACATGGTTCGTGTCGTCCACCAACACCTTAAATGCGGCGTGTTGCATGCCGATCCGCCGGTAGGTCGGCCAGGAGAGATTGCGGTCGGTGTTTTTGTAATAGCGAATGCCATCCTTTTTGAGGGCGTCCTCCGTGGCGCCCACCATGGCATATTCGGGATAGGTGAACAGGATGGAGGGCACCGCCCGGTAGTCCACCGCCGCTCCTGATCCGCCCTCCTCTTCCGCCAGAATATTCTTGACGGCCACATAGGCCTCGTAGTCCGCCACCCGTGCCAGTTGGATCGTGGCCGCACAGTCCCCTACCGCAAATACCCTCGGATTGGAGGTCCGCATCGTGTTGTCGACCGTGATCCCGCGGCGGCCGTAGTCCACCTGTCCGGCTTCCAGCTTCAGGCCTTCGATCGTCGGCGCCCGGCCGGCGCCGTGCACCACCAGATCGGCCTCGAAGACCTCACCGCTACCCGTGCGGACGACAACGCCGCTGCCATTTTTCTCCACGCCCGTTATATCGACACCGGTATGAATCTCGATGCCCTCATCTTGCGACGCCGCCATCAATTGTTCCACCATGTCGGCATCGAACGGCCCCAAAGGCCGGGGAAGGGCCTCCAGGATCACAACCCGTTTCGCCGGCCCCAGGCGGGCGGCAAAATGGGCGAACTCGAAGGAGATAAAACCGCCGCCGATAAACACGATGCGGGGCGGCAGGTGGTCGAGTTCCAGAAAGTCACTGCTGGTGATCAGGTGCTCGGCGCCTGGAAACGGCAAGGACATGGGATGGGCACCGGTAGCCAGGACGATATACTTCCCCTGGACCGGCGCGTTGTTCACCATGAGGGTGGTGGCATCTTTGAATGCGGCCGTGCCGGCGATGAAATCGATGCCGGACCCTTTCAGGCCATTGCGAGTCGCGTCCGGAATCGGTTCGGTAAAGGCGCGTTTTTGATCGCGAATGATCGACCAATCCAGCTCCGGTAGCCGAATCAGGCCTTTGCCCGCCAGGTGCCGGGCCCGGGCCATGGTCTCGGTGGCCTCGTAATACCATTTTTGGCCTGGCAGCCCGCCAAAGCGCAAATCCCCCCGGGTGTCGCGCTATTCTCGACCACGGCCACGGAAAGACCGTATTCCATCAGGGTATAGGCCGCCGTCTGCCCGCCGGACCCGGAACCAACCACAACCACGTCATAAGACTTCACCATGCGTCTCCTTTACGCGTTCCTGGGCGGCTGCCGTCAAGTCGAAATGGAGCCGCCGTCATGGACCATACCCGGCTGCCGCTCGTCAGCGCGGGTCAAGCAATGATCGCAGCTTAGCGGAAAGTTCAGAAATGTCAAAAGGCTTTTGAATGAAACCGTTGCACCCCCGGGCCATGATCTTGTCTGCTTTTCCCTCGAGACTATAGCCACTGGCCAGCAGGACGTTTGCATGGGGGTCAATTTCCCGCATGCGGTCGAACACTTCACCCCCGCCCATTTGGGGCATGATCATGTCCAGTACGACCAGGTCGATGGCGGCATGCTCCGCCTGATAGATTATCAGGGCCTCCGAACCGCTTCCCGCCGTCTTCACCTGATAGCCCAGTCGAACCATCAGCCGGCGTCCGACCTCCAGAATGTCCGCTTCGTCGTCCACCAGAAGAATTGTTTCACTGCCCTTGATCACACGATGGCGCGTGCCGTTATAGGAAATAACGGCCTTGTCCGTGGCGGGAAGATAGACGGAAAACCGCGTGCCCTTTCCAAGGTCGCTGTCCACATCGATAAAACCGCTGTGATTGCGGATGATACCATAGGCCGAGGCCAGCCCCAAACCGGCACCCCGCCCAGCATGCTGGGTGGTGAAAAAAGGATCAAAAATGCGCTGCAGCGTCGTTCGTGAAATGCCTCGCCCGGTATCTTTAACGGTGATTACCGCAAAGCGTCCCGGCGCCACGCCGCAAGTTGCGGCTGCACGGGCATCGAGTTCCGCGTTGGCCGTCGTGACCGACAACTGCCCGCCTTCCGGCATCGCCTGCCAGGCATTGACAAAAATGTTGAGCAGTACCTGGTTGAGCTGACTTTGATCCACCTCCACCCGCCATAATCCGGTCGCGTAGTCCTCGGCGGTCTCAATCTCCTTGCGGGTGCTGGCAAACATGCGCAGATTCTTGGCCACCAGGGTATTCAGATCGGTAGGGACCGGGTCGTACTTCCCGCCCCGGGCATAGCCCAACAGTTGTTTGGTCAGCCCGGCGGCCTCCTGCACAAGCGCTTCGATGCCGTGCAGATGCTCCAGGAAGGGATGATCGGCGGTGGTGTCCATGAGCATCAGGGAACTCCGCCCCTGGATTCCCATCAGAAGGTTGTTGAAGTTGTGGGCGATGCCCCCGGCCAGTGTCCCGATGGCCTCCATTTTCTGGCTCTGGCGCAATTGATCTTCCAGGCTCTTGGTTTCCGAGAGATCCCGAAGGGTCCAGATACAGCCCGAGATCACCAGGTCTTCATCACGGAAAGGGTCAAACGTCATGGTCGTATATTTTCGTTGACCGTCCGGCAGGGTTATCCACGTTTGAATCTGGGCATCCTCCCCCGTGGCGCACCGGCGCAACCCCGGCTTTATCTTCTCTTCAAATAAATCGGCATCGAGAAAATCGGCCAACACGGCCTCGGGGGCCGGCGCGCCTGTCGGCCAGAACCAGCGCTGAAAGGACTGATTGGCCATTGTCACACGGCCCCGTTGATCGATCACGGCCACGGGATCGCTGAAGGCGGTGAAAATGCGTTCATACCGCCGCAGCGCACCCTCGGCCGCTTTGCGCTCCGATATATCACGCAGGGTGGCCAGGTAAACCGTTTCGCCCTCCCATTCGCAAAGCGCCAGATGCATCTCGGCGATGGTCGCCGGCCCGCCGGGACGAAGAATATCCACCTCCGTGCGACCGGCGCCCGCAATCGGACAACCAAACGGTGTCCCGATAAGGGTGTCCAGTTCCCGGCCAAACATGACCTCGGCCGCCGGATTCACAAAACGGATCACACCCTGCAGATTGACCACGACGATGGCGTCGGCATTGTTGGCAATCAGCACGTTCAGACCGGATTGAATTGCCTGGGGGCGACGGCCGTGACGGCGCCGCTCAATGGTATTGCGAACGACGCTTTCCAGCATGGCGGCGCTGAGGCGATACTTGCTGAGACAATCATCGGCACCCCCCCGCAAGGCCGCCGTCACGACCGCACTCTCCTCGGTGGGGCTCAAAACCAGGATCGGGACGCCCTGGGCGTCCTGCCGCAGTTTGCGAACGGTATGGTCGACGGGCCCCTCAGACGTGCCCAGGTCGCAGATAATCAGATCGACACGGCCATCCAGACGGCGCATGCCGCCGGTGACGGAATTCGCCGTTATCAAGGCACAATCCAAGCCCTCGGCGTTGACCAGCATATCCCTGTAGCGTCGCTGGTCGCCATCACCCCCACCGATCATCAATACGGTGCAGGAAAGAGAAGTGATCGGAGTTCGCATGAGCATCGTGCTGTCATGTCCTATTCTTGCCGTATCGTATAACCGACCGACTCCGGGCTGTGTTCGATCGGTATGCCGCAGGACGGATGTCCGCTGAGAATACCGGAAACGTCCCGGAACGGTTGCCCGATATGCAGGCCGTCACTGTCGATAACGAATTCACGGATACGTTTGTCATGGGCGGAGCCACGCATTTTGAGCACCGTGAGCCCCCGCCGCATTTCACCGAAAAGCTCGACATAGCGCAGGAGAATGATGGAATCGGTGATCGTCGAAATATGGGCTTCCGTGATGGAGGTCCCGCCCAACAGGGTTGGTGTCGTGCTGGTGAAGAAGCCGGCGATCTCCTGATGCTTGATAAACGACGTCAAGCCGACAATGAACTCCCGAAACCCCTTCATGGTCGACACGCGCTCCAGGGCCGAAAGACTGTCCACCACGACCCGGTTGGGCTGAAACTCGTCCAGGTGGGTTTTGATGCGCAGCAGATGGTCTTCAAGCCCCATGATCTCGGGATAATCGCACACCACCTTCAGCAGACCGCGTTGGGCCATGGCAGCAAAATCGATCCCCCAGCCCCGCGCATTGCGAAAAAGCTGTTCGCGGCTTTCCTCGAATCCCAGGAAAAGACACCGTTCGCCATTGAGGGCACCGGCATTTAGAAACTCGGTGGCCATCAGTGTTTTACCGGTCCCCGTGGCACCGGAGACCAGAATGACCGAGTCCCGGAAAAAACCGCCGCCGCACATCCGGTCCAGTTCTTTCCGCCCGGAGGTGATGCGCAAATCCGACGATTTCTGCTTGAGCTCCATGGCCGAGAGCGGAATCACCACCAGCCCCTGTTGGGGGATGATCGTAAAAGGGTACTCTCCTTTCTGGTGCATGGTACCGCGGAACTTGAGGATCTCGATCGTTCGGCGGCGTTTTTCACCCTCCAGGATATTGCGCAGAATGATCACATTGTCGGCGACGAACTCCTCGACCCCGTAGCGGGCGATGCTGCCGTATTCCTCGATGCGCTCGGCGGTCAGAACGGCCGTCACCCCGATACGCTTGAGCGTCGATGCCAGCCGGAACAGCTCGCACCGCACGATGGCGCGATCCTCATATTGCGTGAATACGGCACCCAGCGAATCCATGGCCACCCGTTGGGCACCAATCCGTTGAATGGCGTGCTCCAGACGTGCCAGCAGGGCCGAAAAGTCGAAAGGACCACTGACGATTTCTTCGTGGTCCGGCTGGAGGGAGGCATCCACAAACGCCCAGCGCCCCGCCTCTTCCCAGGCCCGGATATCCCAACCGAGGCTGATCATGTTGTTGCGAATGTCTTCAGGACTCTCTTCAAATGTCACAAAGACACCCCCCCCTTTGCCGGCCTTGATCTCTTCGGCTAAAAACTGCGCCGCCATCACGGTTTTGGCACTGCCGGCGGTACCCGCCACCAGCGTTGTACGCCCCTTGGGCAGCCCCCCTAGCGTGATCAAGTCAAAACCGGGAATACCTGTCTCCAACTTTTCAATGGCTTTGTTTGGGCCCCTGGTTTCCATGGCAACTCTCCTCAGTCAGCGTAAGCCCGTGGCGTGATTTCTAATGCTTCCAGAACCTTTGTCGTGTTTGAAAGATCGCCGATAATACGCCGGATCGGCGGCGGATTTTCCCTCACCAGGGTCGGGGTGGCAAGGATTCGGTCGTCTTCGGCTTGTTGAGGGTGTTCGTAGACGTCGATGATGTTCAGGTCACAATGATCCTGAACCTGTTCGGCAATAATGCGGCGAATGTTTTGGATGGCAGACCGGGAACGGGGAGATTGTCCCGCGATGTAGAGTTTAAACTTGAAGAACGTCATTGTTTGCCAAACCTCCTGTCGTGCTAAGCGAATCGCGGAGATAAACGAAAACGCTTCTTCCGGATAGGATGACATGGTTTACGGATAGCAGCCCTGAAGTCATACCTGTTTTGGGAAAAACGTGTGTCCTTGACGGCAATTTGTCAAACAGGCCGCCGGCATGCCTGTTGACAGGGCGCACCTTACGAGTTAATGCTCATTAATCCACGCCATTCCATACGCGTAAAAAGACCGTCTATCACCACGAACGCCATGAGGATCACGCCCTCATGAAACCAACTTGCCAATCGAATAGGGGGAGCACCATGACAACCGTTCAGATTCTCTGCGACAACAACATCGGCCGGATAGACTTTCTGGGTGAGCACGGGTTTGCCGCCCTCATCGAACATGACGACAAAACCTATCTCTTCGACACCGGACAGGGTCACACCCTGCCGCACAATGTCAAAAGCGGCGGCGTCAAGCTCGATGGCATCGAGGCCATCCTGTTGAGCCACGGTCACTTTGATCACACGGGAGGGTTGCCCTGGGTGTTGGAACAAACCGGCGCAAAAAAAATCATCGCCCACCCGGCCGTGTTTGCCGGTCACATGGCACGCCTGTCACCCGACCCGGCCGTGGCCCCGCTTTATATCGGCCCACCACAAACCCGGGAGACCTTTGAGGCGGCCGGCGCGATTTTTGATTTCAGGGAGGAAACCGGAGCGGTTGCCCCGGGTTTTCATTTTATTACCGGATATGCGCGCCAGCCGGAGCAGACCCCCGGCGACCGGCAGTTGGTGCTGCCCCAGGGGGAAGGCCACGTGCCGGACCCCATTGCCGAAGACGCCAACCTGTTACTGGAAACCCCCTCCGGCCCGGTTCTCGTCCTGGGATGCGCCCACGGCGGGGTGCTTAATATCCTGGATCACGTCAAAACGACATTCGGCATTACCCGCCTGCATGCCATCCTGGGCGGCACCCACCTCATGTTCTATGCCCCGGAGCAGATCCGGGCCGCCATCGAAGCCATCGAAGCCTTCGATGTCAAGGTGGTGGGCGTTTCGCACTGCACCGGCCCCCAGGCGGCCATGACCCTGGCCCGGCACTTCGGCGACCGTTTCCAGCAGGCGGCCGCCGGCAGCCTGTTCGTTTTCTGATACTGTCCAGCCCCCTGCCCGACCTCCAAACAGGATCGGCCGGGGGCTACTTTCCCAATTCCGCCAGCCGACCGTGCCAGGCGCAGCGCTCGCAGAACGCCTCGGTCTGGGACGTAATCTTCAAAGGTTCCGCATTGGCCGGGTCCGGCACCACATCGTCCCCCTGGAGGGAAAACCGAATTTCTTCGAATTCGTCCTCGGGGTCTTTGGCGTAAAACTGCAGACTTCCGCAGGTAGGGCATTTCATGGGCTTCGGCCTCCTTTTGTTAATACCGCAACTTAAATCTTCGCTCGTCTATCGTCAACCGGTCGATTTCTTTCCATTACGGCAGGTATGGACGCGTGCCCTATCAGTTTTGTCCATGGCAAAGGCAGTCGCCATCGAAATTATCACTTTGACCTGCCGCGAAGGGTTATTTTATACTTCACATTATCATGAAACTTCCCGGAGACAGCCATGCTTTACCGTACCGGCTTCACCTGAGTGAACCACCTTGACGCTTCCCGTGTGAGTGGCGCACGTGGTTCGGTTCGGAGAGTGCCTGTCCGGGTTTAAGTGGTTTCCCCTTTCCTGACCGACCCCATCCTTTTAGCCGTTTCACCATAGGGGCAATGGTGCTGGGCACCCCGCGGTCTTCAAAACCGTTGGCCTCGTCTGAACCACGAGGAGGAGGTTCGATTCCCCTTGCCCCTTCCATCCAGATCTGATCAAAGCGATGAAAAACTATATAACAGTGGGTGTTGCCGGCCATGTGGACCACGGTAAAACAGCTTTCGTCAAGGTTCTCACCGGCATCGATACGGATCGCAATCCCGAAGAAAAACGTCGCGGCCTTTCCATTGAGTCCGGAATTGCCGCCTGGCGCCCTTTTCCGGACGTGGGGATTGCACTGATCGATGTCCCCGGACACGTGGATTTCCTGAAAAACGCTATTCGCGGCCTGAACAGCGTGGACCTGGCGATCCTGGTGGTGGCCGCCGATGACGGCGTGATGCCCCAGACCTACGAACATCTCGACATTCTCCAGTATTTCGGCGCCCGGGGCGGGCTGGTCGTCCTCAGCAAAACCGACCTGGTGGACCGTGAAACGGTTGAAATCGCCAAGATGGAACTGCAGGACGCGCTGCAGGAATCATTTCTTCAGGGCAAGCCCATCCTGGAATTTTCGATCAAGCATCCGCCGGATATGACGTCTCTCATCAAAATCCTGAGGGAAGAAATCGACGGCTGCCGCCACGCTTCCGCCGGGGCACCCTTCCGCCTCTGGATCGATCAGGTGCGGCAACCGGCGGGAATCGGCACCGTGGTCAGTGGAACCGTTCTGGCAGGATCGGTCCATAAAGGCGACGAGCTGGAAATCCTGCCGTCCGGCATTCTCAGCCGGGCCCGGTCCCTGCAATCCCACGGCCGGGAAATTACCGCGGCGGTCTGCGGCCAGCGTGTCGGGATCAACCTGCCGAAAATCTCCCTGTCCGCCATCGCCAAAGGCATGGCCCTCGCCCATCCGCACACGATATTCGGCAGCCCTATGTTCAACGCCTCCCTTCAGTTGCGTTTGCGCGCCCCGCTGCCGTTGAAAAACCGACAAAAAGTCAAACTGTACATCGGAACCGCCGTCATCCAGGCCACCGTCCTGTTGATTGGGGCGACGCGGCTGCGGCCGGGTCAAAACGGCCTTATCCAGCTTCGACTCCCGCAATCGTTATGCGTTTCCCCCGGCGATGCTTTCGTCATTGCCCCGCTGAACCAAAACCTAGTGCTGGGCGGCGGCATCGTGTTGGAACCCACGCGGCAGAAGTATCGGCCGGCCAAGCAGGAAGCCATCGTTCCCTTTCTGAGAGCCCTGCAGGCACGGGATCTTCCGGCCTGTGTCGATATCCTCCTGGAAAAGAACGGCGATCGCCTCCTGACCGGTCACGACCTGGCCGCAATGACACACTTTGCACGCCTTCCGATAGAGGCGGAAATAAATGCGCGTGTTCACCGCCGGGAGCTTCTCTATTTCAAGGGGCATGGCGCGATCAAACGGGTCCACTATGACCGCCTCCGAAACCAGGCCCTGGCCAGTGTCGTGTCCGCCCTGCAGAAAGACCCGTTCCATACGGGGCTGTCCGCGACCGGCATCAAAGACGGTCTGGCGCCGGCCATCGATCCCACGCTGTTGGCATCTGTCCTGGAGGACCTGGTGCTGGCCGGCGAACTGGAGAAATCCGGTGGCCGCTATCGCCTGCCCACCGCCCGGGCCGTGCTGGACGAACACCGGCGCATGCTGCGCGATCAGGTTTTGGCGTATATCGAGCGTACCGGCATCTGCCCTTTCAGCAGTGACGCCGCCCGCCAGGCGTGCCAAATGGCGGTAGAAACAGCCGAAGTGCGGCAGATATTGAATTACCTCACCCGCCGGAAGCAGCTGATTCGCCTGACCAACGGACGCTACCTCACACCGGCCGCTCTGGCGACGATCAAAGCGCGCGTCCGGCAGGCCATCGACGATCGTGGTGCGATGCGGCTCTCAGACAGCAAAGACATCCTGGGATACGGCCGCATGGGCGCGGTGCCCGTCTTTGATTACCTGGACCAGATCGGCTTCACGGTCCGTCGGGGCAACGAACGGGTATTGAAGGAGGCGGTCCGTCGTGAATCTGCGCTTCCATAATACCCTCGCCCGTAAAGTAGAAGATCTGCGGCCACTCGAGGCCGGACGCCTCGGAATCTACGTCTGCGGCCCCACCGTCTATGATGCGCCCCACCTCGGCCATGCCCGGTCGGCGGTGGTGTTTGACGTCTTCCGGCGCTTTTTCGAGGCTCTGGGCCACGATGTGACCCTGGTGCGCAACATCACCGATATCGACGACAAAATTATTCTCAAGGCCCAGGCGGTCGGCACGGACTATCGCACCATCGCCGACCGCTACCAGAACGCATATGACGACGTCATGGCCGCCCTGAACGTCCAGGCGCCGCACATGGCACCGCGGGCGACGGCGCATATCGCCACCTGCCAGGAACTCGTGGCCCGCATCATGCAGCGGGGCCATGCCTACCGCAGCGGCGGGTCGGTCTATTTTTCAACCAACCGCTGTAAAGGCTACGGCCGGTTATCCGGACGACCGGGAGGCGGCGCCCCCCTGGTGAGTGATGCGCCGCCCGCGAACCCGGACAAACGCCACCCGGATGACTTTGCCCTCTGGAAGGGCTCTAAAACCGGGGAACCGCAGTGGTTAAGCCCCTGGGGTCCGGGACGACCGGGCTGGCACATCGAGTGCACCGCCATGAGCCATGCCCTGCTGAACACCCCCTTCGATATCCATGGCGGGGGGCGTGACTTGATCTTCCCCCATCATGAAAACGAAATCGCCCAATCCATCGCGGCGTTCGGCAAGCCACCGGCGGCCATGTGGCTCCATCACGGCATGGTGACGGTGGGGCAGGCCAAGATGGCCAAATCCAAGGGAAATGCACCGCCGCTGGAAGCCCTTTTACAATCCTATCCGCCCGAGGCCGTCCGTCTTTTTCTCCTGTCACGACACTATCGACGCGATCT
>Ga0180434_10007434_pt1 | contig 12326 bp, 9 predicted proteins | sample SS_ome_7_FD_132453 | JGI IMG/M metagenome (GOLD analysis project Ga0180434, IMG submission 132453) | Hypersaline lake sediment archaeal communities from the Salton Sea, California, USA - SS_1_D_2 metaG | ecosystem: Environmental > Aquatic > Non-marine Saline and Alkaline > Hypersaline > Sediment... | reverse complement strand
CGCGAGTTCCGCGTGGGCAACCTCTACCTGAATCGCGGGTGCACGGGCGCGATCGTGGGCCGGCAGCCGTTCGGCGGGTTCAGGATGTCGGGCGTCGGCTCGAAGGCCGGCGGTCCGGACTACCTCCTCCAGTTCATGGACCCGCGGTGCGTGACCGAGAACACGATGCGGCGCGGCTTCGTGCCGCCGCAGGAGCATCCCGCGTTGTGACCGCGCCGTCCGGCCAAACCGGCCGGGCCCCCGAGTCCAAGGATCCGCATGCCGAACTCCGCCAGCATTCTCAATCACGTGCTCGGCCCGGTGATCCGTGGGCCGTCGAGTTCCCACACCGCCGGGGCGTATTGGATTGGGGCGCTGGCCCGGTCGCTGCTCGGCGCCCCGCCCGTGCGGGCCACGTGCACGTTCGACCCGTCCGGCTCCTATGCCGCCTGTTACCGCGAGCAGCGGGCCGACCTCGCCTTCGCCGCCGCCCTGCTCGGCTGGCCCATCACGGACGAGCGGTTCGACCGCGCCCTGGACGAGGCCGACCGCGCCGGCATCGAGGTCGCCTTCGAGGTCAACCCCCTCGCCGGCGCCGACCACCCGAACACGGTGGACCTGGTGCTGGCGGCCGGGGACGGCCGCACGCTCCGGGCCCGTGCCCGGTCGGTGGGCGGCGGGGCGATCGAGGTCACCCGCCTGGCGGGCTGGCCCGTCCGCCTGAGGGGCGAGGCGCACGCCGTCCTCGTCGAGACGGAGACCGGCGCCGCCGAGGCCGTCGCTCGCCGACTGGTCGGCGACGGGGCGTGCCTCGCGCCGCCCGAAATCGAAGAAGGGTCGGGGGCGGCCCTGGTGACGGCCCGCCGCTGCGCACCGCTGCCGCCCGGGGAACTCGCCGCCCTGCGGGACGAAGCCGGCGCGCGGGGCGTCTGGACGGCCGAGCCGCTCCACTTTCCCCAGCCGGGGCGGCCGCTGTTCGAAAGCGGCGCCGAACTGGTCGCCGTGTGCGATGAGCGCGGCCTGTCGGCGGGGGAGGCGGCGCTGGAGTCGGAGTCGGCCCTGCTCCAGGTGCCGCCCGAGGAGGTGCGCGTCGAGATCGAGCGTCGGTTGGGCATCATGGCGTCGGCGGTGGAGCGGGGCCTCACGGACCCGCCGGCGATGCAACTGCTGGCCCCCTCGGCCGGGGCCGTCTTCGAGGCCGAGGCCGCAGGGCGCCTCCTCGCCGGCGGTCTGGCGACCCGGGCAGCCGCCCGGGCGCTGGCCGCCATGCACACGAGCAGCGGGGGGGGCGTGGTCTGCGCCGCCCCGACCGGGGGGGCGGCCGGCGTCCTGCCGGGCGTGCTCGTGACCTTGCAGGCGGAGCGCGGGCTCCGGGGCCGCGACGCCGCCCTCGCCCTGCTCGCCGCCGGGGCCGTGGGGCAGACAATCGCCACGCGGGCGACGTTCGCGGCGGAGGTGGCGGGATGCCAGGTGGAAATCGGCGCCGCCGGCGCGATGGCGGCCGCCGCCTGCGTCCAGGCCGCCGGGGGGAGACCGGCCGAGGCCGCCGATGCCGCCGCCGTCGCCCTCCAGAACGCCATGGGGTCGGTGTGCGACCTCGTGCAGGGCATCGTGGAGATTCCGTGCCACACCCGCAACGCCGTCGCCGCCGCGGGCGCCCTGGTCTCGGCGGACCTCGTCCTGGGCGGGTACGCCAACCCCGTGCCGCTCGACGAGACGGTCGACGCGGTGCTGGCGGTCGGCCGGATGCTGCCGAGGGAACTCCGGTGCACGGCCCTGGGCGGGCTGGCCCAGGCCCCCTCGGCCAAGGCGCTCGGGCGGCGGGATGGGTGAAACGCTGAGCGCGGCGGGTCTGGAGCACCCGCCGCGCGTGAGCCCGCCGCGGCAGCGGCGGGTCACGTTCATCCGCGGTGCCATCTACCCTGGCCGATGAGGATGCCCCGCTGCTCCCGCAGCGGGCTCGAACGGCGCGCGTATGCCCGCGGGCGGCTCGAAATGCCCGGCTGAAGAGAAAGGAAAACCACCATGCCCGAAGCCACCCTCCGTTTTCTCTCGGCCCGGGAGGTCCGCCGGGCCCTGCCGATGCCCGACGCCGTCGAGGCGATGAAGGGGGCGCTGGCGGCCCTTTCGATGGGCGAGGCCGCCGTCCCCCCTCGGACCCCCTTGGCCCTGGCGGACCCGCCCGGCACGGCGCTCGTCATGCCGGCCTACGTCCCGACGGACGGCCGGCTGGGCGTCAAGATCGTCACCCTCGTGGGGGCCAATCGGCAGCGCGGCCTGCCGATGCTCCAGGGCCTGATGGTCCTGTTCGACGCACCGACCGGCTCGCCGCTCGCCGTGATGGACGCCGCGACGCTGACGGCCATCCGGACCGGCGCGGCCTCCGGCGCGGCCACCGACCTGCTGGCCCGTCCGGCGTCGGCGACGGTCGCCATCTTCGGCGCGGGCGTCCAGGGCCGGACCCAACTGGAGGCCGTCTGTGCGGTCCGGCCCATCCGCCGGTGCCGCGTCTTCGACCCGGCCGGCGAGGCGGCGCGCTCTTTCGCCGACGAGATGGCCGAGCGGCTCGGCATCCCGGTCGAAGCGGCCGATACGCCGGCCGAGGCCCTGGCGGGAGCGGACGTGGTCTGCACGGCCACGACCGCCTCGGAGCCGGTCTTCGAGGATGCGGACCTTGCCCCCGGCGTCCACCTGAACGCCGTGGGGGCCTACCAGCCGCCCGCCCGCGAGGTGCCCGCCGAGACCGTCTGCCGGGCCCGCGTCGTCGTGGACCAGCGGGCAGCGGCCCTGGAAGAGGCCGGCGACCTGGTCGTGCCCATCCGCGAGGGACGAATCACCGAAGCCCACATCGCGGCCGAGGTCGGCGAGATCGTCGCCGGCCGCGCGACCGGACGCCAGACGGACGAGCAGGTTACCCTGTTCAAGTCAGTGGGGGTGGCGGTGGAGGACGTGTCGGCGGCCTCGGCCGCCCTCGCGGGCGCCGAGCGGCTGGGTCTGGGCACGGACGTGCCCCTCTGAGACCGCCGAGGCGAACGGTCCGCCCGGTCGCACCGGCGGAGGGTCCGCCGGTCCGCCCCTTTCCCGCGGGTCCCGCGGCGGATAGAATGAAGGGTTCCGCTTGGCGGATGCGTTCGAGACCATGGTGCGTACGACGGATTCCAAGGCGACTTCTCCGGGAGCCGGCCATCCCCCCGCCGGCGAGGGGCCGACCGGCGTCATCTTCGACGTCAAACGGTTTGCCATCCACGACGGCCCCGGCATCCGGACGACGGTTTTCCTGAAAGGGTGCCCGCTGGCGTGCCCCTGGTGCCAGAATCCCGAGGGCATCCGCCCCGAGCCGGAACACGCCTGGCGGGCCGAGGTGTGTACCGCCTGCGGCGCGTGCGTGGAGGCCTGCCCGGAGGCGGCCGTCCGCATGACGGGCGGCCGACCCGTCACCGACGCCGGGCGATGCGTCCTGTGCGGTCGCTGCGTGGAGGCCTGCCCGACGGGGGCCCGCGAGATCATCGGGCGGCGCGTCGGCGTGGGCGAGGTCCTGGCCGACATCGAGAAGGACCGGGTGTTCTACGAGACGTCCGGCGGGGGGGCGACGTTCTCGGGCGGCGAGCCGCTCTTCCAGCCCGAGTTCCTGCGGGCGCTCGTGACCGAATGCCGCCGGCGGGGGTTCGCCACCGCCGTCGACACCACGTGCCACGCCCCCTGGGAGGCCATCGAACCCCTCGTGGCCCTCGTGGACCTGTGGCTCTGCGACGTGAAGCATGCGGACCCGGCCGCCCACGAGCGGCTGACGGGCGTCGGCAACGCGCGGCTGCTGGCGAACCTGCGCCGACTGGCCGAGGCGGGCGCGCCGATGCGCATCCGTGTGCCCATCGTGCCGGGCATGAACGACGATGCGGCCAACCTGGAGGCGACCGGCCGGCTGCTGGCGGACCTGCCCACCGTGGCCAAGATCGACGTTCTGGCGTATAATGCAGGAGGTAGGGCTAAGGCGTCGCGGCTCGGCCGCGAGCGGGGGACGCCCTGGCAGGTGCCCACGCCCGAGCACATGGCTGAGTGCGCCGACCGGCTCCGCGCCGTCGGCCTGAACGTCCATATAGGTGGATGAGGATGACCGACCGCGTCAAGCAACTGCGTGAGCAGAGCGTCAACACCCGGCCGTATCTGTCCTCGGAGCGGGCCGAGCTGCTCACCGATTTCTACGCCGGCGGCGGGGCCGAGGACGCCGGCGTGCCTGAGGCCCGGGCGCTGGCGTTTCGGCACCTGGTGGAGCACCGGACCATTTACATCGGGGAGGGCGAACTGATTGTGGGGGAGCGCGGCCCGGCGCCCAAGGCCACGCCCACTTACCCGGAACTCTGCTGCCACACCCTGGAGGATCTGGAGGTGCTGGCCGACCGCGAGCGAACGCCCTTCGAGGTCCCCGACGCCGTCCGCGAGGTGTACCGCGACCGGCTCATCCCCTTCTGGCAAGGCCGCACCATCCGCGAGGGCCTCTTCGAGGCGATGACGCCCGAGTGGCGCGAGGCCTTCGAGGCCGGCGTGTTCACGGAGTTTATGGAACAGCGCGCCTTCGGCCACGCGATTCTCGACGACAAGATCTATCACCGGGGCATGGTGGATTTCGGGCGCCGCATCGCCGAGCGGCGGGAGGCGCTCGATTTCGAGAACGATCCCGACGCGCCGAAAAGGGACGAGCAGCTGAAGGCGATGGCCCTCTGCGCCGAGGCGATCATCCGCCTGGCCGAGCGCCACGCCGAGCGGGCCGAGGCGCTCGCCGACGCCGAGGTCGATCCCGGCCGCCGCGCCGAACTCGAGACCCTCGCGGAGGTCTGCCGGCGCGTCCCCGCCCATCCGCCTCGCACCTTCCGCGAGGCCCTCCAGGCCTACTGGTTCGTCCATCTGGCCGTCATCACCGAACTGAACACCTGGGATTCGTTCAACCCGGGCCGGCTGGACCAGCACCTGGCGCCGTTCTACGAGCGGGAGACGGCCGAGGGCACGCTGACGCGCGAGGCGGCCCGGGAACTGCTCGAGTGCTTCTGGATCAAGTTCAACAACCAGCCCGCCCCCCCGAAGGTCGGCATCACCGAGGAGCAGAGCGGAACGTATCAGGACTTCGCCCTCATCAACACGGGTGGCGTGCGGCCGGACGGGTCGGACGCCGCCAACGAGGTCTCGCACCTGCTGCTCGAGGTCGTCGAGGCGATGCGCCTCATCCAGCCGTCCGTCTGTTGCCAGGTCAGCGTCAAGACCGCCCCCGCCCTGCTGGCCCACGCCTGCCGCGTCATCCGGACCGGCCTGGGCCAGCCCTCCCTGTTCAACACCGACGTCATCATCGAGGAGATGCGGCACGACGGGAAGTCGCTGGAGGATGCCCGCGCCGGCGGCCCCAGCGGATGCGTCACCGTCAGCGCCTTCGGGAAAGAGCGGTGCGCCCTGACCGGGTACCTCAACTGGCCGAAACTCCTCGAACTGGCATGCTTCCGGGGCCTCGACCCCCGGACCGGACGCCGCGTCGGCCCCGATACGGGCGACCCGACGACGTTCGGCTCCTTCGAGCAGTTCTTCGAGGCCTACCGCCGGCAACTCCGGCACGCCGTGGACATCAAGGTGGCCGGCAACCGGTCTATCGAACGGCTGTACGCCGACCACATGCCGGCGCCGGCCCTCTCGATCCTCATCGACGACTGCATCGACCGCGGCCGCGACTACCACGACGGCGGCCCGCGGTACAACCCCTCCTACATCCAGGGCGTGGGGCTCGGAACTACGACCGACGCCCTCGCCGCCGTCAAGTACCACGTGTATGACCGCGGGACGGTTTCGATGGGCGCGTTGCTGGCGGCCATGCGAAGGAACTTCGAGGGCGACGAACCGCTGCGGCGCCGGCTGGCCACACGGTCGCCGGCGTTCGGCAACGACGACCCCGAGGCCGATGCCATCGCCCGCGACCTGTTCGAGGCGTACTACGAGATCCTCGACGGTCGGCCCAACACGGTGGGCGGGTACCATCGCGTGAACCTGCTCCCCACGACCGTCCACGTCTACTTCGGGGCCGTGACGGGAGCGCTGCCGAACGGCCGCCGCGCGAACGCGCCGGTGTCGGAAGGCATCTCGCCCACCCAGGGGGCGGACGTGACGGGCCCGACGGCGGTCTTGAAGTCCGCCGCCTGTTTCGACCACAGCCGCACGGGCGGCACGCTGCTGAATATGAAGTTCTCGCCGCAGGTGCTCGAGGGCGCCGGCCTGGCGCGCCTGGCGGACCTGGTTCGCGGCTACTTTCGCCTCGGCGGGCACCACGTCCAGTTCAACGTCGTGGGCGCCGACACCCTGCGGGCCGCCCAACGCGACCCCGAGGCCCATCGGAACCTCATCGTCCGGGTGGCGGGGTACAGCGACTACTTCGTGGACGTGGGGCGGGACCTGCAGGAGGAGATCATCTCGCGGACCGAGCAGCAGGGGTACTGACTCGACAACGCCGGGCCGGCACGTCGCGCGGCGGGCCGGGAGACACGCCGGGCGGGCAGCAGCGCGGCAGCACCAGGAGAGTCACCGTGGCCAGAATCATCACGCTGCTGACCGATTTCGGCGTCGAGAGCACCTACCCCTCGCAGATGAAGGGGGCGATCCTGGAGCGCCAGCCGGACGCCGTCCTCGTGGACATGACGCACGGCGTCCCGGCGCACGACGTGCGAGCGGCGGCGTTCATGCTCGCCTCGGCCGCCCCGGCCTTCCCGGAGGGGACGGTCCACCTGAGCGTGGTCGACCCGGGGGTGGGCGGCCCACGGCGGGTGCTGGCGGCGAAGTCGAACGGCCACCTCCACGTGGCGCCCGACAACGGCCTCCTGACGCTCGTGGCCCAGGGCCGGCGCCTCTTCGGGGCGGAGGCCGAGCCTGCCACCGTCGTCGCCGTCCAGGACGAGACCCACTACCGCCGCGACGTCTCCAGCACGTTTCACGGGCGGGACGTTTTCGCCCCGCTGGCGGCGGCGCTGGCCGGCGGCGTGGACCTCGACTCCCTCGGCCCCCGCATCGACGACTTCCAGCGCTTCGACCTGCCCCTGCCGGAGCGCGAGGGCGCCACCATCGCCGGCCGGGTGCTGTACGTCGACCCGTTCGGCAACCTCGTGACGAACGTCTCCGGCGCGATGCTCGAGGCGCTGGACACCTCGCGGATCGAGATTCGCCTCGCCGGGGCGGTCATCCGCGGCCTCTGCCGCGCCTACGGCGACGTGCCCCCCGGCATCCTGCTCGCCTACGTCGGCAGCGCGGGGCTCGTCGAGCTGGCCGTCAACCAGAAGAGCGCCGCCGCACGGCTGGGCGCGGGCCGCGGCACGGGCGTGACCGTCCACCTGCCTCCCGCATCGTGAGCCCGCCATGACCGGCGCCGCCGAGGACCCGACAACCCGCCTCCGACGGCTCGACCGGGCCCACCTGTGGCACCCGTTCACGCAGATGGCCGACTGGACGGCCGGCGAGCCGATCGTCATCGCCGCCGGTGAGGGGGCCACCCTCGTCGACACCGACGGCCGGCGGTACCTCGACGGCGTCAGCAGCCTCTGGTGCAACCTGCACGGGCACCGGCGGCGGGAGATCGACGAGGCGGTGCGGCGGCAACTGGGGCGCATCGCCCACTCCACGCTGCTGGGCCTCGCCTCGCCGCCGTCCATCGAACTGGCGACGGGGCTCGTCGACCGCGCGCCGGCGGGGCTGGCGCGGGTCTTCTACTCCGACGCCGGCGCCACGGCCGTCGAGATCGCCCTGAAGATGGCGTTCCAATACTGGCAGCAGTGCGACTCGCCCCGGCCCGAGCGCACCCGCTTCGTCCACCTGGACGAGGCGTACCACGGCGACACGCTCGGCGCCGTGAGCGTGGGCGGCATCGACCTGTTCCACAAGACGTACCGGCCGCTGCTGCTGGAGACGCTCGCCGCCCCCGCCCCGTACTGCTACCGGTGCCCGCTGGGGGAGGAGCCGGCCACGTGCGGCCTGGCGTGCGCCGCCGCGATGGAGGATCTGCTGGCCGACCATGCTGACGAGACGGCCGCCGTCATCCTGGAGCCGCTGGTGCAGGGTGCGGCCGGCATGATTACCCATCCGGACGGCTACCTCCGGCGCGTGGCCGACGCCTGTCGGCGGCACGGGGTGCTGCTCATCGCCGACGAAGTGGCGGTCGGCTTCGGCCGAACGGGCCGCTTCTTCGCCTGCGAGCACGAGGACGTGGCGCCGGACATCCTCTGCCTCGGCAAGGGCGCGAGCGGCGGGTACCTGCCCCTGGCCGCCACCCTCACCACCGAACGCATCTACGAGGCGTTCCTGGGCGGCTACACCGACTACCGGACCTTCTTCCACGGGCACACCTACACGGGCAACGCGTTGGCGTGCGCGGCGGGGGTGGCGAGCCTGGAGGTGTTCGAGACGGACGGCGTGCTGGCGCGCGTGGCGGCCATCGCCGAGCGGCTGTCCGAGGGTCTCGCCCCGCTGGCCGAGATGCCGCACGTCGGCCAGGTGCGGCAGCGCGGCGTCATGGTGGGCATCGAACTGGTGGCCGACCGCGAGACGCGCCGGCCTTTCCCGCCGGGCGAGCGGCGTGCCGCCCGCGCCTGCGAGGCCGCCGTCCGGCGCGGCGTGTGGATTCGCCCCCTCGGCGACGTCGTCATCCTCATGCCGCCCTACTGCATCAGCGACGCGGACCTGGCGCGCCTGACGGGCACCGTGGCCGACGCCGTCGCCGAGGCGACATAGCACTGCGCAGGTGCCACCGATTGCTTGTCAATCGGTGCTGCCGACCCGACGCACGGATTGCGAGCAATCCGTGGCACCCGGCAGGCGAAGGACGCCAACCCCATGACCGCCGGCTACTTCATCACGGGGACGGACACGGGCGTCGGCAAGACGGTCGTGGCGGGCGCGCTGGCGGCCGTCCTGCGCTCGCGCGGGGCGGACGTGGGCGTCATGAAGCCCGTGGCCTCGGGGTGCGAGCGGCGGCGGGAGGGCCTCGTCTCGCCGGACGCGGAGTTTCTGGCGAAGGCGGCCGAGGCGCCGGAACCGCTGGAGGCGATTTCGCCGGTCCGCTTTGCCGAGCCGCTCGCGCCGACGGTCGCCGCCGCCCGCGCGGGCCGCCAGGTCGACCTCCACGCCGTCTGGACGGCGTGGGAGCGGCTGCGGCGGGCCCACGACGTGATGCTCGTCGAGGGCATCGGCGGGGCGCTCTGCCCGGTGACGCGGCGGCAGACGGCGGCCGACCTCGCCCGCCGCTTCAACCTGCCCGTGCTCGTGGTGGCGCGGCCGGGCCTCGGCACGATCAACCACACGGCCATGACGGTGGAGGTGCTGCGGGCGCGGCGGCTGGAGGTCGCCGGCGTCATCATCAATCGCTACAACCGTGACACCGAAGACGTGGCGGAACTGACGGGCCCGGACGAAATCCAGCGCGCCACCGGCGCGCCGGTCCTCGGCCTCGTGCCCGAAGATGGGCGCACGGACTTCCGGGCGGGCGGGGTGGGTGAGGACGCGCTGGCGGCCCTGGCGCAGATGCGGTTGCCGGAGGCGGCGGATGGGTAGAGGGCGCCGAGCGGGGCCCGACACCCATCCAGGGAGAACAGGCGATCCATGAATGACGAATGGCGAATGGCGAATGAGGAGTGAATGACGACATCCGAATGACGGGCACGTGCTGGCCGGCCTCGCCCGCCGTCCTTCCTCATTCAATCGTCATTCGGGCCTCGTCATTCATCATTTCGAATCGTAGGGCCCCGCCGGGGGAATCCGGATTGTTTATTTCCCCCTTGTTTTTCTCCACCGCGATCGCTCATAATTGATTCATAGCCCTTTGCGGGACCTCACGGTCGCGCTGAGGCTGTGGAAACATCGTCCCGGCAATCAAGGCCGCATCCGGGTCGGGCGTCTTCCGGATTCGGCTTTCGAGTGGACAGCCCGCTGACACGCAACGGGGGGCACATCGGCGAGAGCCGCCGGGGGGATGGTGGACGATGAAGGCTGGAACACGTCTGTTTCTGTTTTTCGTAGGCGTCGGCCTGGTGCTGTGGGTTGCCGACGCCGCGATGGATGCTTTATATATCTATCCCTCCTTCGCCTATTCTTTGACGGCCGGTCCGCATGAACTCTACGGGCGCTCGGTGGTCACCCTCGCGGTCGTCGGGCTCGGGGCCGTGGTATCGCGGCAGGTAGCCGGGCTCAGGCGACACGTCCAAACGCGCCACGAGTCCGAGGCGGCTATCAGGCGCGAGAGAGATCGGGCGGAACAATACCTGAATATCGCAGAGATAATGCTGGCCACGATTGACGCCGACGAAAAGATAACCCTGATCAACAAGAAGGGTCGTGAAATCCTGGGCTACGCCCAAGGGGAACTGATCGGGGAGAACTGGTTCGACACCCTGGTTTCTCTCAGAGCGAGGGATGAAGTGAGGGGTGTCTTTCAGGAACTGATGGCCGGGCGAACCGCCCCGGTAGAATACTACGAGAACCCCTTGCTGCGAAAGGATGGAGAAGAACGAATCTTCTCCTTTCACAACACGGTCATCAGGGACAGGCGCGGACAGATAACAGGGGTTCTGCTCTCGGCCCGTGACATCACCGACAGCCGAAGGGCCGAGGAGGCGTTGCGGCAAAGCCACGAGCAGATGCGCCACCTCGCCGCCGAACTCGTCCGGACCGAGCAGCGCGAGCGCCGGCGGCTGGCGGCCCACCTGCACGACACCGTCGGCCAGACGCTGACGACCGCCAAGATCATCCTCCAGGACCTGACCCGACGGGCCGCCGCCGAGCCGGACCTCGCCGAGGAGTTCCGAAAGGCCCAAGTGCTCATCGGCGAGGCCATCGAGCGGGTCCGCAGCGCCGTGTTCGACCTCAGCCCGCCCATCCTGCACGAGGTGGGGCTGGAAGGGGCCCTGGAATCGCTCGCCCGGCGCATCAAGGACCGGCACGGTCTCGACGTGACCCTGGAAGAGGAGAAGGGGCCCGTGCCCCTCAGCGAGGAGACTCGGGTCGTGCTCTACCGGGCGGTCCGCGAGTTGCTGCACAACGTGGTTCGCCACGCCGACGCCACCCGGGCCGCCGTCGCCGTCCGCCGGGGCGAAGGCCGCGTCCGCATCGTCGTGGAGGACGACGGCGTGGGGTTCGACCCGGAGGCGGCCCTCGGGCGGGTCGGCCTGGCCGCCGGGTTCGGGCTGGTCGATATCCGCGAGCGGCTCGATTACCTGGACGGAAGCGCAGACATCTGCTCACGGCCGCACTGCGGGACGCGGGTCACCCTGACCGCCCCGCTGGCGCCGGCCGAGTAGGACGACAGCGTGTGGCGCGGCGGGTCTGCGCAGCCGCCGCGCAGCCCTAAAAAGGGCGTTTCGAGCGCGGTGGGTACGGAGACCCACCGCGCAAGACGCGGGGGGTACATTGCAGGTTCCGCGCAGGGAGGATCGGTCATGGCAACCACCGTCTTGCTGGCCGAGGACCACGAGATGGTCCGCGACGGGCTTCGGGCGCTGCTGGAGCGGGAGGACGACATGGACGTCGTCGGCGAGGCCGAGAACGGCCGGGAGGCCGTTCGCCTCGCCCGCGACCTCTCGCCCGAGATCATCGTCATGGACGTCTCGATGCCGGACCTGAACGGGATCGAGGCCACCCGCCAGGTGTGCCGGCGGTGCCCGGGCACGCGGGTCCTCGCCCTGTCGGTCCACGCCGACCGGCGGTTCGTCACCGAGATGCTCCGGGCGGGCGCCGCCGGGTACGTTCTGAAGGACTGCGCCTTCGAGGAACTGGTCCGCGGCATCCGGGCCGTCGCCCAGGGGCACATGTACCTGAGCCCGCGCGTGGCCGACGCCGTCGTCGAGGGCCACGTCCGCGCCCCGGCCGCCGAGGCCCAGCCGACCGGCTCCGTCCTGACGGCCCGGGAGCGCGAGGTCCTGCAGCTTTTGACCGAGGGGCACGGCACGAAGCAGATCGCTCGCCGGCTCCACGTCAGCACCAAGACGATCGACACGCACCGCCAGCACATCATGGACAAACTGGACGTCCACAACGTGGCGGACCTGACGAAGTACGCCGTCCGCGAAGGTCTGACGACCCTGGAGCCGTGAGGGGCAATACGGCAAAGCGACAAGGGCGTTTTGCGCGGCGGGTAAATCTCCCGGCTTCGCCGGGGCGACGCCCGGACCTGCCGCGGCCGGTGGCCGCTATCTTGGCGGGACCCGCCATTTCTGAAAAGTCATCCTGTGCGGACCCCGATATCAGTACTATTCCCGATGATGAGCGCTCGCCGCAAGTCCGATAAGTGAATTGGAAGGCAAGAGGCGGTAGAGGTAAGAGGCTCTTGCGCTGGGATGCGG
>Ga0180434_10007433_pt1 | contig 12328 bp, 10 predicted proteins | sample SS_ome_7_FD_132453 | JGI IMG/M metagenome (GOLD analysis project Ga0180434, IMG submission 132453) | Hypersaline lake sediment archaeal communities from the Salton Sea, California, USA - SS_1_D_2 metaG | ecosystem: Environmental > Aquatic > Non-marine Saline and Alkaline > Hypersaline >... | reverse complement strand
GTCTATGGTGACCCGCAAGGGAGTCATCCCGAAGACATCCTTGTAACGTCCCCTCTTGATGATACCGGAGCCCAGACACATCAGTACCAGCTTGACTGCCGGCAGGTTGCCTCCCTTGGTATCGCGATAATATACGCGGTGGAAGCGGTAAAGGCCACCGCTTCCGTGGAAAAAGCCGTACTCCTTTTCCGTCTTGCCGCCCATCTCCCGCACCAGGCGCAAGGTAGGCACCTCCACGTAGGGCAGTTCATCGCGGCGGCGATCCATTTCCATGGCCAGGCGGCAGAGGTCATCCGGCTTCCCCTTGATGCCCACGTTATCGGCGAGTAGGTTCATAGTACCCCCGCGCATGGGGAAGAAGATGGGGAAATCCTCGGTTTCCTCGCCGTATAAGTTGATCATACGGTTCAATACCCGCTGTACCGTTCCGTCACCGCCATTGAGGCATATGAGGCGCTCCTCCAGGGAGAGGATGCGTTCGAGGGCGCCGTCTATCTCCTCCAAAGACCCGGTCTCGATGACCGTTCCCTTGCCGCCGACGATCTCGGGGATATGGAATTTCCTATAACGCCCGAAGCGGTTCTTGCCCGCCTCCACGTTGGTGAGAACGGCTATTCCCAGTAGGGAAAAGGGCATGAACAGGACGGCCGGTGAGGATTTCCCGGCACGAAGGACAGTAACGGTTATCAGGGCCAGGCCGGCTAGGACATATAAGAGATAATGAAGCCTGAGTTTGAGCCGGCCTCTCCCGCATCCTGTTGCGCTCATATCATTTGTACCGTCCGGAATCGGATACGACGCCGGTATCTTATCACCACCGGCCCGCTCTCACAAAACGGCCGGGGCGGTCAGTCAGACATGGCTATCGCGCCACCCACCAATCCCAGGAAGGAGAACACCAGGAAGAGATACATCCCTATTCCGATGCTTATTCCCTCAGTACGGACTATAGTAGTAAGGTTGGTTATGGCGATTCCCAGGGCGAAGATGGAAAAAAGGATGGCAATGCCCCCTAAACCCTTACTGCGGAAGATGAGCATAAGCCCACCTATCAGGGCGATGAGGCCGCCAAATATCAGGGAGCACAGCCCGGTGAAAATCGGATAGCCTTGGGAATATATGAAGAAGGCGTTGGACACCTCCCCCGACCCGGCTATGCCCGATCTGCCGATATCGTACCAATCCCAACCGGTAAGAGACAGGATACCCCCGGGGCCAGAACCCCAGGTGAGCCAGGTGCAGACCAGCACAATGACTCCCGATACCAGGACCAACAGTGAGCCGGTCCAGAAAAGGCCGCCTCTTGTCTTTGCCGCCGGGGCGGCATAGGCGGCTGGAGCCATGGGGTAAGTGGTGGGAGGTGCCGTATATTGCTGAGGCTGGGTATAGGCGCCGGGCTGAGAAACCGGGGGTTGGGTGGGAGGCGTTATAGGAGCCGCCGCCTGGGAAGGCGGGGTCGGCTGCTGCTGCCCGGGCGGTGCCGCCGCCTGGGGAGGCACAGCGGCGGGCTGCTGCGGCGGTGGGGGTTGGGCCGGCGGCGGCGCTGCCCCAGCTCCCTCCGGAGGAGCTCCCGCCTGCTCTGCGGGCTGCTGCGGCTGGACTACGGCCTCCATCGGATTTCCACATTTCACGCAGAAACTGGAACCGGGCTTGTTCTCGAAACCGCACTGTGAACAGGTTGCCAATCTCGTCACCCCCTATAACGCGCTTTTTATCCTCGTGATTAATTATCACCCATCCCGGCTCTGTCGTAAACGAAGGGAGTGTAGGCCAGGATCTTCTCTTAAGCCTCCGCTTCTATTCCTCATTTGAAAGGGCGGCCTTCCTCCCCTACACAAGTTCCACTAGCCCTCCCTCATCCTCTCCCCTGCATATGATCCTTCCCTCCATCTCCAGCTTGTCCAAGTGGCACTGCAGGATCTGAGAACCGGGGAAGAACGTTATCCAGGGATCCTTAAACACTCGCGCCAGCAGCTCGGGAAAGGCGGCGGGTTCCTCGGAGAGTTCCTTCACTATCCTCTCCTCGCGGCGAAGCAGCCGGGCTCTGGTCTTCTCTATCTCCTTGTGGGGCTCCGTGCTTGTGCTTCCATGGGAAGGGATAAGTAAAGAAGCCTGGACCTCATCAAGCCTGCCCAGGCCATCCAGGAATCCGGTCAAACCTCCCGATGATGGGGAATACCAGGCCACCACGTCCCCCACGGCATCGGCCGCAAAGAGGATGCTGTTCTCCCGGTCGAAAAGGGAGACCAGACCCTGGGCGTGGCCGGGAGTCACGATCACCTGGAAGGCGAAATCTCCCAAAACTAGATCCTCGTCTAAAGGGATCTCGTCGGTGGCATCCGCGCGGGCCATGGGACAGCAGGTACTGAAGTACTTCAGTATGTCCACTTCCTCCTTGGGCATGGGGTTTATACCATAGCGGTAAGGAAGGTACATGTCGAAGGTATCGTTGAGCCGTGAGGGTTTCGCAGCCAATGGTATCTCAATGGGATGGAGAAATATGCGTGGGTTTATCTCCTGGAGGAGGTACTTCATCGCGCCCATGTGGTCGGGATGAGCATGGGTGAGGACCACGGTGTGTACGTCTTCCATTTTGTAACCGTGGGCACGGACGAATTCCTTTACCTTTATGTATGCCTGCTCCTGTCCGCAGCCTACATCAACCAGGATAGCTCCATCCTCGTCCCTGATGAGCAGGATGTTTGCTGAGGCCGGCCATATAGTATCCTCCACATGGAGGAAATGCATTCCTTCAGGCAGCAAGATGTCTCCTTTTATGTGCAGCCCAGTTCTCAGACGTATGCGTGCCAGGCCCCCACATTCGGAAATGTGGAGGCGCAGGCACCGTCGCGCCGAGTACGGCGCTGGCGCTTACGCGCTGCAATCTCAGACGTATGCGTGCCAGGCCCCCACATTCGGAAATGTGGAGGCGCAGGCACCGTCGCGCCGAGTACGGCGCTGGCGCTTACGCGCTGCACTCATCCGCAATCTATTCTATCAATCGTGGAACTTTTTGCCTTTTACCTTCTCGGAGTAGCCGGCGTAATCTAGGTACCTGGTGATACCGCCCATGTAGAAGGGATAGCCGGCCCCGAAGATCATGCACAGGTCGATCTCCTCCGGAGCTCCTACCACGCCTTCACCGAGCATTATCCAGGCCTCGTCGGCCAGGGCCTCGCTGACGCGGTCCCGCATCTCCTGGGGGCTGATCTTCTTCGGCGGGTCCTCCACCTTCCAGAACTCCTTGACCTCGGGGTCCACCTCACCATCGGAGCCATAAACGCCGGGCTTCTTCCGCGCCACCAACTCCTTGAAGTTCTCGCTGACCAGGAAACGGTCCGGGAAGGCGCCGGCCAGGGTCTCGTTGGTATGAAGGGCGATGGCCGGGCCCACCAGGGCCAGGAGCACGAAGGGGGGCATGGGAGTGCCCAGCTCAAAGAGGGCGGCGTCCACTTCCTTGAAGTCGTTGCCCTCGTCCACCAGCTTCACCGTCTCCGCCATGGAGCGGAGTAGCAGTCGGTTGACCACGAAGGCCGGGGCGTCTTTCACCAGCACGCAGCGCTTCCTCAGCTTTCTGCCTATGTCGAAGGCGGTGATAAGGGTGGGGTCGTTGGTCTTCTCCGCCCTGATTATCTCCAGCAGGGGCATGGCCGCCACCGGGTTGAAGAAGTGAAAGCCCACCACCCTCTCGGGGTGCTTGAGGTCGGAGGCCATCTCGGAGACCGAGAGAGAGGAGGTGTTTGTGGCCAGGATGCAGATTTCCGAGACATGTTCCTCCAGTTCGCCGAAGACCTGCTTCTTGATGGGCATCTCCTCCAACACGGCCTCGATAATGAAGTCGCAGTCGGCCATGTCTGCGTAGTCCAGGGTGGGCTCCATGAGGTTGAGCAGCCAGGGCACCCGGCCCTTGTCAATACGGCCCTTCTCCGCCTGGCGGTTTATCTCCTTCTCGATATAATCCATCCCCTTGTCCACGAACTCCTGCTTGATGTCCTTGATCACTATGGGGACGGACATACGCCGCAGGAAGAGCACGGCCAGCTGGCTTCCCATCAGGCCGGCCCCCAGGATACCCACTTTTTTGACCGGCAGTGGAGCTCCCTCCGGCACGCCCACCGGCTTCTTGGCCCGCCGCTGGGTGAGGTCGAAGGAGTAGGCGCCGGCCTGCATCTCGGGGGAGGGGATAAGCGTTGCCAAGGCCTCGTCCTCCAGGGCGAAGCCCTCATCAACCGTGTTATCCCTGGCCGCAACGATGTTTTCGATAGCTATGTAGGGCGCCTTGGAGCTGCCGTGCACCTTGGAATCCGCGAAGGCCTTGGCCTGCTCGGCCAGCGCGTCCAGGTTGGACCAGTCGGGCTCCTGCCTCTCCACCTTCTCCGTGCCCTCCAGCAGTCCCACCGTGAACTCGATGCTTTTGTCCAGGAGATCAACGGACTCGAAGAGACGGTCGGCTATGCCCATCTCGAAGGCGGTCTTGCCGTTGATCATGCGGTTGTTGTTGAGGGCGTTGTGGATGATTATCTGCAGAGCCTTCTCCGGGCCGATGAGCTTGGGCAGCAGAGTGGTACCGCCCCATCCCGGGATGAGGCCCAGGAAGCACTCGGGAAATCCCAGTGCCGTCACTCCCGTGGATATGGTGCGGTAGCCGCAGGCCAGGGCTATCTCCAGGCCTCCTCCCAACGCCACACCGTTTACCGCCGCCACCGTGGGGAAGGGCAGGTCGATGATGCGCTTGAAGGCCGCATGCCCCGCCTGCGCGATCTCCAGGGCCTGCTCCCTCGTCTTGATCAGGGGCACCTGGGTGAGGTCGGCTCCCGCTCCGAAGATATAGGGCTTTCCGGTGAGGACCATGGCCTTGACGTCGGGTTCCTTCTCTATTCGGTCCAGGCACTCGTTGAGGCTGGCCATTCCGCCCAATCCGAAGCTGTTGGGCTTCTTGTAATCCTCGCCATTGTCCATGGTCACCACGGCGATCTTACCGGTCGGGGATTCGAAATAGGTCTCTTTGAAATTGGTTATGAGTTCCTCGGGCATCTCTTACCTCCTTTCCGTATTACGCTTTTTAATTCTGGACGTTTTCGAAGATCATGGCCGCGCCCTGACCCAGACCTACGCACATAGTGGTCAAGCCATACTTGGCCTCGGGATGCTCCCCGAAGTAGTAAGCAAGCTGGGCCATCAGCCTGCATCCGGAGGAGGCGAGGGGATGCCCGAAGGCGATAGCTCCACCCCAGGGATTGAGGCGCGGGTCGTCCAGCAGCTTCATGCCGAATTCCTGCATATATACAATGCACTGCACCGCGAAAGCCTCGTTGAGCTCGATAACGTCGATGTCGTCGAACTTCATGTCGGCTCTCTCCAACACCTTCTTAGTGGCCGGAACGGGGCCCAGGCCCATGACCTCGGGGTCCACCGCGGTAAAAGCATACTGTATCATGCGCATTTTCGGCTTCAACCCGTACTCTCTTACCGCCTTCTCCGAGGCCAGGAGCACCCCGGCGGCACCGTCGTTGAGGCCCGATGAGTTGCCAGGGGTTACCCTTCCCTTGACCCGGAAAGGATAGCGCAGGTCCTTCATGCCCTCCAGGGTGGCCTCCGGGCGGGGCTGCTCATCTGAGTCGGCCACCTTCCAGCCCTCTCCGGTCCACACGGTCATGGGGATGATGATATCGTCAAACTTGCCCTCATCCAGGGCCTTCTTGGCCTTCTTCTGGCTCAGTATCGAGTATTCGTCGCATTGGTCCTGGGTGACGTCCGGGTACATGTCGTGGAGGTTCTCGGCGGTCATACCCATGTTCAAGGCGCTCTGGTCCACGAGTTTCTCCGCCAGGAAGCGGGGGTTGGGATCGGCTCCCTCGCCCATGGGATGATGCCCCATGTGTTCCACTCCTCCGGCAACGATGAGGTCTGCCGCCCCCACCTGTATCTCCGAGGCCCCGAAACATGCCGAGGTCGCTCCCCCAGCGCACATGCGGTCCACCGAGCACCCCGGCACGGTCACCGGCATCCCGGACAGGATGGCCGTGGTGCGCCCCATGGTCAGGCCCTGGTCGCCCCACTGGGTGGATGCCGCCCAAACGTTATCGTCGACCTTGTCCTTGGGAACATCGGGGTTCCTCTCCAGCAAGGTGCGGATAACCTTGACCACCATGTCGTCGGCGCGCGTCTGCGCGAAGGCACCGTTAGGCCGACCCTTGCCGAAGGCGGTGCGGCAGGCATCGATAACGTATACTTCCTTTAATTCCCTGGCCATAACTTCCCCTCCTTCAAGATGTCATGGGCGCCTCTGGGCAGCGCCCGGGATTTGGGTATATATCCTCGATAATATATATGAAGGGGATGGAAACCCCGGCTTACGCGGCGGTTGATTATTTGAGGAACCTTTTGGAGAACTGTTTTATCCATTGCTGCAAATGTTTTCTATCTCTTACTAGGCATAGATATTATATCGCAACTCAAATAAGAGGTCAGGTCTAGTTTTTTATTACCCCATGGGGGTATAAAGAATGGGGTCAAACCCTCGATCATCGGTCCCACTATCACGATCATGATGGATCCCAGCAAAGGATCACAGCTTTTTCAGATAGACGTCCCGACGAAGCGGGTATTAGAGTAAGGCTTGTATGGATTTACATGTGATTGAGAGGGAGCGACGCTCTCCCACCCTTCACGATTTCCCTTACCGGGGCGAGCGGCGCAAGTGTTATCATAAATGGATAGTAAACGTCACTCCTCCCGGACGGGAGCAGTGCCTTCATTCCTGCCTTTACTGCTACGCCCGGGATGCAATCTACTCGCACAATAAAGAGAAAGGGATGGTGGTCTATTCCAACCTGGCCGACATGGTGGAGAAAGAGCTGTCCAGCCTGGCTCTATGCCCGCCTCTCTCCATCTCCAACGTCACCGACCCCTGCCAGGATGTCCCGGAGCTGCGAAAAGCGGTTGCGGACCTGGTCTCGGTTTTAACGCGATGGGGCGTGAGCTTTCACATCATCACCAAGGGAGATCCCTCTTTCCTATCGGAGGTGGAGGGTTTTCCCGGAAACGGCCACTTCTTCCTGGCGGTGACCATAGAGGGGCCGCCGCAGATCCTTGACTCCCTATCCCCCGGCGCGCCACATTACGAGAGAAGGCTGGCCTCCCTGCGTTGGGCCTCGATGTCGGGCTTGCCCGTTCTGGTACGAGTAGACCCGGTTATACCGCCCTTGTGGCGCTCTCTTTTCGGGGAAAGCTGGTTGGACAGGATGGGGGAGGTCCTCGATGACTGTGCATCGGCGGGAGCCGAGCATGTTGTGACCTCTACCGGGCGCTTTACCTCATCTACTCTGGCCGACCTCAAAGACCTGGTTAGAAGCATATCCCCCGCGGAGGGAGAGCTTATGGGCAGGGAATACTCCTTTGACCGCTCCTCCACGGCCAGCGGGTATATGCTGCAGCCCTCTTCGCGTCTTGCCCTACACCTCGAGATGCGGCGGGCCGCAGAGGAGAGGGGTATGACCTATGCGGCATGCCAGGAGCTGATGCCAGGGCAGGCGGATACGCCTGGCCTGCCCCACTGCGAGGCCTTTCCCATGCCCTTCTCCAGAAGGACCGGCCCCCGTTCCTTCGAGCCCATAGCGGGATGCACCTCCAACTGCCACGTCAGCTGTTATGGGCTCTCCAGCCCTCCCTGCGGGAGGCCTGAGCTGGCCCGACCTGAACCCTTCAAGCCCTCGATGCTCAAATGAAGCATGAGTTAGGGCACATGGCGAATTAACATATGGGGGCAGCGACCTCGCGCTCCCCGTTTGATGATATCTTTGATGTTGAATGGAGGAGCAACGGATTAAGGAGGTCTTTGAAGGATGAATCCGCTGATAGATAGAAACATGGTGCAGCTTATAAAATCCACGGGCAATACCTTCGAACAAACGCCCGAACGCAAAGGCATTCTAGAGGAGAATGACCTTCCCTATGACCGGCCGGCGGAAAACGTCATCGTCTCGGGGTGCCAGCTCCTGGCCCTTCTGCCCCATGTCCTTCGCGCCCTTGCCCGCCTCTATGACAGGGCGGGTTTCTCCTACACCTTTCTCTCCAGGGAATACTGCTGCGGCAATTATCTCTACCGTCCGGCCATCGCCGCCCGCGATGAAGATGCAGTGGCCGAATGCCGGGAGCTGTCCAGGGAATTCGTGGCCCTGAACATCGAGGCCGCGAAAGAGCTCGGGGCGCAGCGCCTGGTCATCTTCTGTTCGCCCTGTTACCCCATCTATAAGCATGCTTTTCCCGACGAGAACATCGTCTTCTACCCCGTGACCATAAACGAGGTCATGGACAAGGTCCGCTACGATGGGCGAATCGACTACTACGCGGGCTGTTACAGGCTGCACCGCAGGTTCGCCCCGGTACCCATGGACCTGGAATCAACCGAAGAGGTCTTCGCCAAGATGGCGGGCCTGGATATCCACAGGATAAGCGCGCCGAAATGCTGCTACAAACCGGAGGGCACCTCGTACATGATGGAGAACATCGAGACCAAGACCATGGTCCATATATGCACGGGATGCTATGGCCAGGCCCTGGCCAACCTGCCGGAGGGCAGCGAGACCGAGGTATTGATGCTCCCGGAATTCGTGGAAAAAGCCCTCGAATAGGGGTCATATAAGGAAGGAGGCGCCGAAGCGCCTCCTTAAAGAGGAGCTATTAGCCACCGGCGGATAGGGCTATTTCAGGGGGTGGAATGTGCTGATTCCATCTCATGCTATAGGGCATATGGGGTTGGCCGGCAGCTAATAGCGTAGGGCCGAAATTATCAATGTTCAAAAAGAACGCCCCAAGCGGGGCTCAACAAATAAGTCTCCTTATTCAGTTTACCCCACCCGTTGGTTAAAACTTAGCAGAGATAAATATCTATGTCAAGCAGAATAGTCATGCCCGTCTGGTCTTGAATATGAGCTATATCATATGGGATAATACCGCTTTTTACCTGCTATTTTTATTTAAGTCGCGCATGTCCATCTTCATCGTTTTGGCGTCTTGGCGGGCCTGGCGCCTCTCCTCCCTCTCCCTCTTGCGCATCTTGGTCCGCCGGCGCCTTTCCTCTTTGCGGTCCTCCTTCTCCAACCTGCGGCGCATGCGTACGCTGCTCACCAGGCCCTCCACCCTGGCCTTGACCCGCCGGGAGAGCTCCTCCAGCTCATCTGCCACCCCTTCTCTCGGGGGGATGAGGCGGAGCTGTTCCGGCTCCGGCGGCTCCTCCTTGCTCACGAAGGGCAGCTTGCGGTTTTTGAGGGACTCCTCGGGCACCAGGACTTTGACCGCCTGGGGCACCACGGAAAGGTTTATAATCCTCCCCGCCTTGAACTGATAGACCTCGCCGTCTATCTGCACATAGGTATCCGTCTTGCATTCCACGCGCATGTTGCGCACCTGGTGATAGGCGACCTTGCGGGAGAAACCGTGCCTCCCGCCCAGGCAAGCCAAGCCGAAGAGGACCAGGGCATAAAGATTGGGAGCCTCCCTCCCTATGGTCAAGCCTAAGATCCCGTCGTTCATCTTGGCCTCGGGATGGATCTTGATATATCTACCGAACAGGGGCGCGTTGCACAGGATGGCGATAAGCACCCAGCCGTCGAAGGTCTGCCCCTCATAGTCGAAGTGTACGAGATAGCGCTTACGCCGGTTGAAGAAACATTTCGTTAACCCGCTGTAGAAATAGGCGGGTATCCTGAACCTCTTCCATTTGTAGGCGCCGCCGGCAATCTCCGAATCCGCTCCCAATCCGAAGGACACGGCGGCGTACTTGTCGTCGTAACGGATGAGGTCGATAGTGCGGTAGGTATCCCCCAGGATAGCACCGAGAGCCTCTTCCTTGTCCTTGGGATCATAACCCATGTTGCAGGCGAAGTCGTCGGCGGTGCCGGCCGGGAACATGGCCAGCTTGAGGTTGGCGGAGGGGACCTTCATGATGCCGTTGATTATCTCGTTGGTGGTCCCGTCACCGGATACCGAGATCACCACGTCGAAGTCCTCCGCCCAGTTGATCACCATCTCCTCTGCATGACCCCCGCGTTCGGTGAACAGGGCCTCGTAATCCACCCCCATCCGCTTGAGGTGATTGATCAGCCATATCCCCCTGTCCTGCGCTTTTCCGCCGCGGGAGACGGGATTGACGATGACCAGGTACCTTCTCTCTTTTGCTTCCTTCGGCATGTATCAGGACCCCCTACCTCAGATTGATATCCATGGTTACCAGGGAGATTATATTACCATGCAGTAAAAGGCCGAGTAAACACATTCTCATATTGTGTATGAGTGAGGCATCTCTTTCTCCAGATTTTTGTCCTGACTACGATTTAATGCTCCCACCCAGGTTTAAATCAGCAGGACTCCAGGGGTGAAAGCTTTATACTATCTAGGTAAGGGGAATAATAAAGCCAACAGGCTGATAAGGAGGAGACATGCTGGTCAAGAACGCCATGAACCGCAACGCCCCTAAGATACACGACAAGGCCACCATAAAAGAGGCCGCGGAGATGATGGCCCTTTCCCAGGCGGGCGAGCTCGTTGTGATGGAGCCGGGCGACCGGGTGGTGGGGATGATCGGGTCGGAGGAGGTCTTGCGATGCCTCATCCCCGAATACGACGAGCTGCTGGAGAAAGGCGGCTCTCCCTCCAGGTTAAAGCCGCAGCGGCGCTCCTCGGACACCCTGCCCCGCATCAAGGTAAGGCAGGTAATGCGGCCGGCCGATGCGCCGCTGGACCCCGAACAGTCTCTCGAGAGCGCCTTCGGGCTCCTTCTCAAAGGAGGGGGAAAGACCCTGCCGGTGGTGGTTGGCGGCAAGTTCGTCGGCAGCCTCTCCGCCGCCGATGTCGCCCGGGCCCTGATGTGGAGGGACAAGGTCTCCCCCAGCCAACTCCGACCGCAGGAAGAGAGAAGAAAAAACCAATAAATCGTATAGTATAATCCATCAGGACATCGTTATACACAAGACGCTATCTTGACAAGGCACGAAGGAGGTATCGCTTTGAAATTCGCCATCACCGGCAAGGGAGGAGTGGGTAAAACCACTCTGGCGGGGGGGTTGGCCCGCCTGCTGGCCGACGAGGGATATAACGTCGTGGCCGTGGATGCCGACCCCGACGCCAACCTGGCCTCCAGCCTGGGTATCGCGGAAGAGGAGATGGCCGGCGTAGTGCCCATCGCGGACATGAAGGAGTTGGTGGCGGAACGCACGGGGTCGAAACCGGGGACCTTCGGTTCCTATTTCAAGATGAACCCCAAGGTGGACGATCTCCCCGAGTCCCTCTCCAAGGCCCACGAGGGAGTACGGCTGCTGGTCATGGGTACGGTGAAGGAGGGGGGCGGGGGCTGCGTATGCCCGGAGTCGGTCATGCTCAAGGCGCTGCTGCAGCACCTCCTGCTGGCCCGGGACGACGTGGTCATCCTGGACATGGAGGCCGGCCTGGAGCACCTAGGCAGGGGTACCGCGGGAGCGGTGGACGCCATGATCGTGGTCATCGAGCCTGGCATGCGCAGCGTGCAGACGGCCAATACCATCCGAAAACTGGCGACGGACCTCAAAGTGAAGCGCATCTTCGTGGTCCTGAACAAGGTCATGGGTCCCGAGGAGGAGGAACTGATAAGGAGCCGCCTGGACGGGCTGCCCTTCCTGGGCTCAATCACTTACAACCAGAGTATCCGTCGCTCCGACCTGGAGGGGACCAGTCCCTACGACGCCGACCAGGGCTTCGTCGACGAGATACGCCATATAAGAGATAAACTGTTCCAGGAACTGGATATGGAGGACTGATGTTCGAGATACTGCAAAAGGAGAACGTCGCCGAGAGATCGTATTCCACCCTGGTCCGGGCGGAGTCTATCGCCGCCAGGGCCCTGGCGGGACAGTTCGTCATCCTGCGCCTGGATGAGACGGGGGAACGCTTCCCCCTCACTCTCTGCGATTGGTCAACGCAGGAGGGATGGATACGCCTGGTCTACCAGGTGGTAGGGCGCTCCACCCACAAGCTGAGCCGGATGGAGGTGGGGGACGGGATCCTCGACGTAGTGGGCCCCCTGGGAAAGCCCTCTGAGATAGAGGACTACGGCCATGTGGCCTGCGTGGGGGGAGGCATCGGGATAGCAGCCATCTACCCCATCTGCCGGGAGATGCTGCAGGCCGGTAACCGGGTCACCGCCATCCTGGGAGCGCGCAGCGCCGACCTGCTCATACTCGAGGAGGAGATGGCGGACGTCTCCGACGAAATGATCGTCTCCACCGACGACGGATCCAAGGGCATCAAGGGCCGGGTGACCTGGCCCCTGGAGGAACTGCTTAAAAAAGAGCAG
>Ga0180434_10007432_pt1 | contig 12329 bp, 6 predicted proteins | sample SS_ome_7_FD_132453 | JGI IMG/M metagenome (GOLD analysis project Ga0180434, IMG submission 132453) | Hypersaline lake sediment archaeal communities from the Salton Sea, California, USA - SS_1_D_2 metaG | ecosystem: Environmental > Aquatic > Non-marine Saline and Alkaline > Hypersaline > Sediment... | reverse complement strand
CTTGGCTAAATGTACCACGTGAGGATTCGTCACCATTCATTTACAGGTTCAAGACCCAGCGGCACGCCTACGCCTACGATGTCAACACACGCCGGATAATCCGGGTTTCTGATATCGTATGGGACATCTTGGAGGATTACGGGTGCTTAGACAAGGAGGGCATTGTCGCCAAGTACTTGGACAGATATGACGAGGATGAGTTGATAACGGCCTTGGGGAAGATCGCATTGGCCCGGGAACAGGACGGCTTGTTCCTTTCCGTTCGGCCAGCGCAGATCGTGCTTCCTGACAGGGAGGAAATTGGCAAGCGCATAGAAAGAAAGCGAGAGCAGCTTGTCCTGAACGTGACCGACGACTGCAACTTTCGGTGTTCGTATTGCGTTTACAGCGGGGATCACCAACACTATCGCACTCATTCAACCACGGCGATGCCTTGGGATGTCGCCCGATCTGCCATTGATGAGTTCCTGACTCATTCCATGCTTTCTGAAAGCCGTGTTATCAGCTTCTACGGCGGCGAACCGCTGCTGAATTTGCCGCTTATCCAACAATGCGTCACCTACGCGAAGCAGAATACTGGGGGCAAAGAGGTCCGTTTTTCCATGACGACCAATGGCTCCCTGCTGAAAGGTGAAACGGCGAATTTCTTGGCGTCACACGAATTCATGATCGTTGTTAGCCTAGATGGCCCTTCAGAAATCCATGATCGACACCGCCGGACTAAAGGGAATCAGCCCACCTGGGAACTGGTCATCTCGAACGTCCACGACTTCATTGAGACACATCCAGAGTACCGGACAAACAATCGAATCCGATTCACGGCGGTAGCCGACGAGGCAACTGACCTGGCTTGCGCTCAGCACTTCTGGAGTTCGCAGGAGGCCTTTACTGAAGCCATGGGCCTGCAGGTCAGTCCCCAGAAGCAAGCAACGGCAAAACCTGAAGCCCGGTCACCCGACGCCCCCCTGACGAAGACCGGCAAGGCGCTCTATGATGAGTTCATCGAGAGCTTGGCAAGCGGTCGGTTTGGGGACGAACGCAGCCACAGATCCCGGTGGTTGCACGCAGCCCTTTTTGAGAGAGCATTCCTGGACTTTCACAAGCGTGGGTTTTTCTCTCCCCATCTTCCCCACAAGATGACATTCTTGAATCACTGTGTGCCCGGGGCCAGAAGGACATTCGTCAGCACGGTAGGTGACTACTTCGCTTGTGAACGCGTCGTACCTTGCTCCGAGCAGATCATCGGCAACGTCCGGCAGGGGGTTAAGCTGGATGCTGTCATAGCTCTTCTGAACCAGTGGGCCAAACCCAGCCAAGAGGAGTGTCGTTACTGCTGGTGCCTGCCTACTTGCCGTGTAGGCTGCGTGGCCACAGTTGAACATTGTGGTGTCGTGACAGAACAGGCCAAGAAGACCGCGTGCGCGTCCCATCGACAGCAAATGCACGAAACGATAACAGAATACTGCAGCATACTTGAAGGCAACCCGGAAGCCTTCGACTACACGGCCGATTTCCAGATACAGTAGGTGACGCTGCTCCGTCCCGGAACCGGGCTGCCACGATACAGAAAAGTATCTTGATGCATTGCCAGTTTCTTATTTACACCTTGCTCGGCTATTGGCACAATCAGATGCGTCGTAGGGGTCACTTTGAAAACTGTGGGAAGGAGAAACAGATGAACGCTTCAGCAACTCTCGATGCCCCCGCTATTGAGGACTCCCTGTATGGGGATCCTCAGGTCACAACTGCAGACAGTCCTGAGAGCATATGCTTCTGTATTTGCTCGTGCAAAGACAGTACCCAAAGGATAAGCAACTATGAATACTTGGGTTGCGTGCTGAACGTCAGCAAGTAACGAATCCTAAGGCGAGAACCGTCACACAGGTGCCCCCGGTGCCAACGTGGCTCGGATAAGGCCGTAGGGGTCGGGGGTCTGGTCTACGCAACCTTTGGGCACCTGTGTGACTGGTTCGCTCACGCCACTTCTTCTGTAAGATAGGGTTCGCATTCGGTGCTGCCCTGGGCTTAATCGGAGGTCAGTTCCCGGATTGTCAGGTCTCCATATACTGCACGGGGAGTCGTTGATCCCGTTGGTCGCCACCAGCAGACCACGGCTGTCGCATCGCCAAGCTTCACGCCGCTACCAGAATAGTGCCAGTTGCCGTCCTCAGTGGCCACTGCGACAAAGGTCAACCCCCGCAGGCAGGCCTTGAAGACAGCCTTGCCTTCATGGCTCATTGTTGTCGCGCCTCGTCCCTCGGGGCTCCGTTCACAGTACACTTGCCCGGGCATGCCAGCCTTGATCAAATCGAGAACTGCTGGGCCATTCAACTCTTGGGGGAACGAACCGCCCGATATCCGGGCGCAAATCCGCAAAAGTTCGACAAGATCCGTCTCCGAAGGCTGTGCCTCTGTATACCCGGCTGGGACTTCCAGCGAGAACTGGGATTCGCAAATCGGCAGGTTCCACTGGATATTGTCTAGTATCACAACCGACTCTTGGCCATCGTCTGCGTGGGACTTGCTCTCAATTAGAACCGGAAGCTCTTCCTCAGCATCCACCCACACACGCAGCGTCACCGGGCCCTGCTCGACCTGGTATACCACGACCTCGCGATTGTCCCATGTCTCCGTGCCGACAGCCTGCCCAGCAGAGTCTCCTGCATTCCGCAAGCGTTCCAGAGGATCGTCGTAGTCGGCTTGATCAGTCACAGGCCTGAGGTTTGCTGTCATGGTTGCCGGGGTCAGGGCCAAAATCTTCTGTTTGGCGGCGTCAACAATGTGAATTCGCCCATCATCGCGCCAAGTGACCCGGGTTCGTCCGGGATACGCGGCCTGCACCTGTGCTCGGCTGACTGGCTCGCCTTGAACTCTACAGGTCAGGTCAAAGGCCACCGTGGCGGCTTGACGGATATTCTGAAGCATTTCAGCGAAACCCGCTGAGGCCTCCCGAACGTGCCCTCCGAACATCCACCAGAGCCCTACGGCAAGAAGAAGCGTCGCTGCCACGGCAGGGGCAATCCGAATGACCCAAACGGGCGTGCGCAGCTTGCGTGTCTTTCGGGCCATGGGGGCATGCTGGTCCGCGACCTTGTCAAGCAATCGCCCCAGCAGCGCTTCCTCGAAGCCCGGCGAGGGGGTCGTATCCGGACCAACGGACCGAAGGGTCTTCAAGAAAGCCCGTTCGTCATGTTTTTCGTTTTGGTCCAAGTGGCTTCTCGAGTTTTTTCCTGAGTGTCTTGATCGCGCGAGAGATATGGACTCGCACCGTGACATGCTTCATTCCAAGCAGCTCTGCGATCGCGGACGTCTGTAACCCCTGAAAATAACGCAGTGCAACAATGTTCCGGACTTCCGGTTTTAGCTCTGCCATCGCCTCGTAGAGTACGGGCCAATCCAGCCGGTCGCCCTTGTCATAGTCTCGGGCGAGACCGTTTTCTTTGTCCCGCAGCAGTGCTGCCGCGATTTCCTTCCTGCGCTTGGCGTCCTTCAAGTAACTGGCAACAACATTGCTTGCGGTGCCATAAAGCCAATTGCGAACCTTCAACTCTCCCTCGCCTCTCAGTGCGGGGTATTTCTCAACAAACCGAAGAAAAACGGCCGAGGTCGCATCTTCGGCAAGGCTTCTTGAGTAAAGTCGGTATGCGCAGTACCCAAATATTCCCCTAAACCACTTCCTATAAATAAGACTTACTTCAGAGGCAGTATCGCCTGACACAATCTAGCCATAGTCCCCTCGACGTTAACGCTGGTGCCACGCCTGCCGCCCCCCCCGTAGCACTAATGTGGCAATCTCAAGCCTTTGTTACAACTAACTCTGAGAAATGCAATATTTTTTGCGGCGGTTCTCCCGCGGGGTGTTAACTGCGACAGGTAGATGCCCATTTGGCCTCAATCAGGCCGTCCATCCAATTGCCGTGTGTTGGGCCCCGAAAATGTTCCGCTGACGAGCGTCCGATCAGAAAATGGCCTAGTTCGGGGGGAACCAGGCCATTTTCAGGCCGGGCGGGGGGGCGACCATCAAAGTCAGAGCCATAATTTGCAGGTATACCCCATTCCGACAGAATCGACAACGCCCAATCTGGGCAGTATGGTGTTGAAACTTGTCATGGCCTTGTGGGATCGGACAGGCCGTCTTGCCAAGACAATCGGTCCAGCACCCCAGAGCCGATCTCGGTATGCGGGCCTGTGCGGTTTCTCGCCGACACCACGCCTGGGCAAATCAGCAAAAACATCTTGAGGCTTGCAGTACGCCCACAACGCTATAGGATCACGCTTGGGTGCCCGCGGCCTTCTGGGCACAACCCGGAGAGAAAGGGGAGCTTCTGGTGGCTGCATCGCCTGCTCGAGACGAAAGAAGGAAACGCTCATACCGCGAGTTGGTAAGGGAATGGGGATTGGCGTTCCAGCAGACGCCAAGGGTGGTGGCCATGATATGGCGAGCGTGGCCCCCCGGGCTTATTCTGATGCTCCCCCTTACGATCCTGATTGGGTCACTCCCAGCCCTGTCCCTCTACTTTCTCAAGAAGGTAATAGACGGCGTCACTCTATGGCTGGCTGGCAATGCCGAGGCAGGACGTCCCGAAGTCATCCTTTTTGCTCTGCTCGGCTTTTCCGCCCTGATCCTTCAACGTGGTCTCGACCAAATCCTCGTCGTGCTGCAGAAGACGGCAGAAGCGCGCTTACGGCGTCACGTCCAGACGCAGATCATGCGCCATTCGGTCGGAATGGACGTGAGTTTCTTTGAGACCCCCAACTTCTATGACAAGCTTCAGCGGGCACAGCGAGAGATCGGCTACCGCCCCTTCGCGATAATCATGTCGCTTGTCCAAGGCGCACGGGACCTGACCACATTGATGGGCTATCTCGTGGTCATCATGACACTGGGTTGGTGGCTGGCGCCCTATCTGTTGCTGACGAGTCTGCCTTCCTTGATTGTACAAGCGAAGTTCGGAAGGCAGGGATGGATGCTCATTTCCGGCTGGACGCCCCAAGAGCGTCTGATGTGGTACATCCACAGCCTGCTAACATCGAATCGCGACATCAAGGAAGTCAAACTGTTCGGTCTGGGCGAACACCTGCTCGACAGATGGCAAAGCCTGTTCTGGCAGTATTATCACCAGAACAAACGATTGGTAAGACGCCGCGCATTGTGCGAATTCGGCGCGGTCCTTGTGGGCACCATAGCGTACGCTGGGTTCTACGCCTATGCAATCTACTGCACGCTGACCATACCCTCCGTGACGATTGGCAGCCTGATCCTTTACACCCAGTCTATGGAGCGGGCGACTGGCAGCGTTTCAGCCATCATGCGGTCGATCGCCACCTTCTACGAGAACAATTTATACATTGGCAATCTGTTCGAATTCCTGTCCCAACGTCCACTGATCGTGGCGCCGAAACGGCCGACGGTTGTCCCAAAGCCTGTCCGCCAAGGCATACGCTTTGAAGAGGTCTGCTTCCGTTACCCAGGAGCAGCTGAGGATGTCCTTGCAGGCGTGTCTTTGGAGATACCCGCGGGCCGGCGCGTCGCCATAGTGGGAGAGAATGGTGTCGGCAAGACCACCTTGGTCAAGCTTCTGGCTCGACTTCATGACCCACAGCACGGCCGCATTACGATCGATGGCATTGATCTGCGTCAGTTCGACCCGAATGATTGGCAACAGCAGATCGCGATTACCTTTCAGGACTTTGCCCACTATGCGATGACGGCTAGGGAGAATATTGGATTCGGTCGCTTGCAGCATATGGAGGACATGGAACGGATACGTGCTGCCGCCGATCTCAGCGGAGCCCGTGAGTGCATTGAGCGGATGGAAAACTCATGGGATACCGTGCTGGGGAAGATATTCGATGAAGGCCAGGAGCTGTCAATTGGTGAGTGGCAAAAGGTTGCTCTTGCGAGGGCATTCTTCCGTGACGCCCCAATTCTTGTGCTGGACGAGCCGACAGCTTCTCTGGATGCCAAGCAGGAATACGAAATCTTCCGTAGATTCAACCAGCTAACCGCAGGAAAGACGACTGTCCTGATCTCTCACCGGTTCTCCTCCGTTCGAATGGCCGAGAGGATATTTGTCATCGAGAAGGGGCGAGTGACTGAGCAGGGCAGTCATGAGGAGTTGATGGCAATCAATAACCGATACGCTGAATTGTTCCTTCGGCAGGCAGCGGCATATCGATAGGGCGAGAATTGATGCGATGATCTAACTTGTGACGCGGTCCACGAACGCTGATGGCGGCGGGCCAAAATGTCGGGCTTGGTCGAAATCCCTCTTTGGCATGCAGCTTACTCGCAATTGTGCCGACTGAGCAGAGGGAAATCAGCACAATCTGCGGTCGGGCCAAGCCGTGGCCGGGCAAGATAGCATGATGCGCGCATGCGAGATGGCAAACGAGCAGAATCTTCGAGCTTGTTGGATGTGGGAACTCTTCGCGTGTTTAAGTGGCCGGTCGGTAGTAATGGCCGACCATGCTTCTTGCAGCAGCACCAACAGCGCCGTCAACCATCTCGGGAGCATCAATCGCACTTCAAATGCGCTGTTCGTAAGTCCAGTATTTACCGGAGCCCGACAGTTCGGTCCGCCCTGGGGAGGGTTGAAGAAGCCAATCAAACCTGCGTGGATTTCGAAGGGCCGGCATCGGCGTCGGGCACTGAAGGTGACTGTGTCGGGGGTAATGCCGCGCGATACGGCCTATCAGTGTATCTAACAAGATCTTACGTTCCTCTGCCCCCGCTGTCGACCGACAAACCCGCCACCACTTAAGGGGTTCTTCGGGGTATCTGGGTATCTCTTTGTCCCCATATCTGTCCCCCGCCAAACTGCCGCGACAACAGACGCCTAAGGGTTTTTACGGCAAGGAGTTGCTGCTGTCGTTGCCGCTCGATTGAGTCTGTTGTGGGGGCGGCTGCCACGTCTGCGATATGGTCTAGATCGTACGCTATCATCTCTTGCTCCTGTATAGCCCCGTTGAGTTTATCGGCCTTTGGGCTCTGTAGGTTGAGTCGTATTCGCCGGCCCCAAAGGCCGAGTGAGGATCGGGCGTTCCGGCCATGCCATGCCCACACGCCCCACAGCGCCGTCGGCTGGGAAGACCAACAGAAAAGGGCTTCCCCGCGGACGGGAAAGCCCCTGCTAAGAATCGAACGGATTGACCGCGCGAAAGCCTACTCTACCACCGGGACGGGCTTTTCGGCAGCCTTCGCAGCCGTAGCCTCCGCGGCTGCTGCGGCATCTTCCATTGCCTTCTTCATCTCCGCAATCTGCTTTTGCAGGGCGGCGGATTCGTCCTTCATCTTGGCCACGAGGTCCTCCAGCTGGGCAAGCTGTTTGCGAAGCGCCTCGGCATCGGCCTGTGTCTGCTGCAGCTGGGCGTCCTTTGTTGCGACCTCTTCCTGGGCGTCCTTGGCGCTTTCGGCTGCTGCATCCCGCTCACCCGTCAGGGCAGTGACCTGTTCCTGGAGTGTGGCGTTCTGTTCATGCGTTGCCTTGAGCTCGGCCTGGACGGCTTGGACTTCCTTGGCGTGGGCAGCCTTGAGACCCTCGGCAGCTTGCTGGGCCTCAGTAAGGGACTTCTCGGCATCGGCCAACTGAAGCTTGGCTGCATCGAGATTCCTTTGGGCCTGTCCCAAGTCCACCAGGGCCTCGTCATGCGTGGTCTTCAGGACGCATCCTGCCGCGGAAAACGCAACTGCGCCAGCCAGTACCGCAACACCAAGCGACTGTAGAGATTTCATAATCTTCTCCTTGTCATATCTAGGCCAAGTGAATCGGAAATGCTCAAGAACTCACCCGGCAGGGCCGCGTTGCCGAGGTTGCTATCAAGGGATCTTATCGGTCGCGCGCGAAGTTTTCCAACAGGATTTCGCGGGCCCGGGCTTGAGGGCTTCTGTCCGGCATGCAGGCGCGAAATACTGCGACTCACGCAAGCAACTGCGACAGCAGGAGTTTTGCGGCGGCCTTGTTGGGAATGCGTCCGCGGACGGCGCTGTCCAGGTCGGTCATGGCGAAGGCCGGCACAGCCGCTCCCACGCACGACGGACACCCGTCCTCGCAGGCGCAATCGTCAATCACCATCCGGACCGTCTGGAGTATCTGGCCGATCCGCTCCAGGCAGCGCCGCGCGTAACCCATGCCGCCGGGGTAGCGGTCGTAGAGGAACACGGCGTCCCGGCCGTGGCAGCTGGCGTCCACGACCGTGCCGATATCCTGCGTGTCACACATCGTAAACAGCGGCGCCACTTCCGTCATGACGTTGGCGATGCCCACCAGCGCCTCGCCGATCAGCAGGTTCTCGCCCGCCAACCGGGCGACGAGCTCCTGGGGCGGAATGAACCACATTGCCACCGTCTCCAGCGATTGTGGCGGCAACTCGAGTTTCTCGAAACCCAGCGAGTCGCGCGAGTGGAAGCGGATCTTCTTGAACATAGGGATCGTCGTGGTGACGGTCACGTCGCCGAAGCCCACCTCGGCGCCGAGGTATTGGTCAGCCTGCTCCGTGGCGTCCAAGCCGATCTGCGAGCTCTGGACCGATTGCGTGTAGTAATCCAGCTCTCGCTTCTCCACGCGTACTATCTTCTGGTCCAAGTCCAGCTTGTTGACGAAGAAAGTCTCAGCTGCGTGGAGGTACACCGCGTGATCGTGCAATTGCGACAGCGCGCTTATCTCGTCGATGGTGCCGATGACCTTCTCGCCGGCGGTCTCGTCCTGGATGGTATAGACCGGCCCGGCGATGTTCCGCAGGTTGACCTCGGCGGCGGGGTACTCGCTGCTGGCCCAGTACCATTGATCGTCGATCTGCTTGACGGTCTGGTTCTCTGCCAGCAACTCCAGCACGACCTGCGCGTAAGGCCCGAAAGACTCGATATCTTCCTGGCCCAGGGGCAGCTCGTGGATGGCGCACTTGATGTGCCCCACGGCGATGTGCGGATTGTCCGGATCCACGACGGCCTGCTCGGGGTTCTTGGCGAAGACGTAGTCCCAGTGGGCCATGAGATACTGGTCGATCGGGGAGTTTGTGGCGATCAGGAAAACCGCCGACTCGTTCTGGCCCCGACCGGCCCGGCCCGACTGCTGCCACAGGCTGGCGATGGTGCCCGGATAGCCCACCATGATGCACGCATCCAGGCTGCCGATGTCGATGCCCAGCTCCAGCGCGTTGGTGGAGGCGATGCCGAGTATCTCCTTGTCCACCAGTTTCCGCTCGATCTGTCGGCGCTGTTCGGGCAGGTAACCGCCGCGGTAGGCGCAGACAGACTCCGCCAGCCGCCTGGACACCGGCCGGAGCAGGTCACGAGAGTTCTTGAAGATCAGCTCGGCCCCCAGGCGCGTCCGCACGAAAGCGATGGTCTGGACCCCCTCTGCCACCAGGGCGCTTACCAGGTGGACGCCTTCCCACAGCGGGCTGCGGCGATCGCCGCCGACGCGCCAATTGTCGGAATCGCCCCGGGCGGCAGCCTCCAACGGCGGGGGGTTCCACATCACGAACCGCTTGGGCCCGCGAGGCGAGCCGTCCTCGTCCACCAGCTTCATCGCCTGGCCCGTGATCCGCTCGGCGTGCTCAGCCGGGTTGGCAATTGTGGCTGAGGAACAGATGAATTGCGGCGACGCGCCGTAGTGCCGGCAAATCCGCCGCAGCCGGCGAAGCACGTTGGCAAGGTGCGATCCGAACACCCCGCGGTAGGCGTGGACCTCGTCGATTACCACGTACTTGAGGTGCGTGAAGAACCTGTTCCACCTCGCATGGTTCGGCAGGATGCCCTGGTGGAGCATGTCCGGGTTGGTCAGGATTACGTTGCCAGCCTCGCGGAGGCGGCGGCGGAGATTGGCCGGCGTGTCGCCGTCGTAGGTCCCGGCCAGGAACTTCACGGCCTCCCGGAAATCGCCCAACCCGCGCAACTGATCCTGCGCCAACGCCTTGGTCGGGTATATCAGCAGCAAGGCGGCCGAGGGGTCGTCGATGAGCGTTTCGACGATCGGGATGTTGTAGCAGAGCGTCTTGCCGCTGGCGGTGCCGGTGACGATGACGACGTTGTTGCCGTTGCGTATTTCGCCGATCGAGGCAGCCTGGTGCAGGTAAAGCTGGTGGATTCCCTTGGCCTCCAGCGCCGCAGCCACGGCTGGATGCAGGTCCCCCGGCACCCGAGCATACCGTGCTTGCCGGGCTGGGAGGGCCTCGACGTGCTGCACCTGACCGCGGAAGAACTCCCTTCCGCCCACTCGCTTCAAGAATGTCTCGGTTTCCATGAATTCGTCCCGGTGTTGCATCACCTGTACGTTAGCGCTTACTGTCGGATGTTCCTTTGCTGCAATCCGTTGGACCTTTGGGATTGCGCTTCCTCACTGCCTTGCGGATCCGCATGGCCCGCCCGGCCAGGCCGTCGCCCATCACGATTGTCTTGTCAGCCTGTGGCGGCTTGTCGTCGTGGGCCTGCTCCGCCGGCGTGTCGGGCTGGCCCGGAAAGTGGGTGGGGGCCAGATTGCTCCCGGGCAGTTTCATTCCCTTCGGCAGGGCGGGCCTGCCGGCAAGCGGGGCAAGCTCGCCGGTGTCGATGCGTTTGGCGACTCGCCGGCGAAGCTCCTTGCGGAAGTCCTCTCGGCGGCGTGCGCGGACGGCACTGTCGGCAGCTCCCAGCGACTCGGGCGCCTCCCCGGTCGGGTAGGCTGTCTCCACGACCGGCCGAATCGGATGAAAGAGCTTCGGCTCGCGCATTCGCTCCAGGCGACGGCGCAGCGCCATCTCCAAGCGAAGCTCGTCGTTGGCGTCGCTGTCGCTTAGCGAGTTAGTGTCTGCGGCGTCAAGGTTCGATCCGTCCGCCAGCAGGCCTTCAAGGATCATCAGGGCTGAGGCCTTGGACGGAATGGACGCCTCGCCGCGATCGTAATGCCAAGTGGTGTATTGTCGCAGCGGCTTGCCGACGCAGCACGGACAGCCGTCTTCGCACGGGCAGTTGCGTATCTGGTCCAGCACGGCGGGCATGATCTGCCCCAGCAGTTCGTAAGCCTTTTCCGTAAAGCCCAGACCGTGCGGATATCGCTCGTATATGAAGATGGCGTTCCATGCTGAGTTGACGCTGCCGATCGAGTGCGAGAAGTCCAGCGTGTCGCACGTCATGTAAACCGGCAGGATCATCCGCGTGGCGTAGCCGATGCCGCGCAGGCCGCTGTGGACGTCCAGGCCCGCCCGGCGGACCTGCTCCATCAGCGTCTCCGGCGGGACGAGCCAGACAGCCATCGTTTCCAGCGCCAGTGTCGGCAGGTCCACGTCGTGTATCGAGATGCGGTCCAGCGAGTAGAAGTGTATCTTCTCGTATGCATGGGTGCGAAAGTATGCGGTCACTTCGCCCCAGTAGGCTTTTCCCGTTCCGAACGTCCGCTCTCGCAGGCGGTGGTCCACATGATGGACGTCCGTGCCGCCCAACGGGTCGGTGTAGTAGTCCACCTGTTCGCGCTTGACGCGGGCGATATTGCGTTGGAGGTCCAGTTCGAGCACGCGGTAGGTTTCGCCGCGGTGCATGTAGATTGCCTCCGGGTGGCAGATGGGCGGGGCGTCGAATTGGTTTACTTCCCCGATCACCTCGCCGCTGTCGGCGTCCTGGATCATCACGTTGGCGTCGGCTGTGTCGCGAAGGCTGATTTCATGCTGCGGTGTCTCGGCCGCTGCATGGTACCATTTTCCGTCGATATGGGCCAGCTTGGCGTTGTCGCGCAGAATGCGGAGGACCAGTCCGCAGTACGGGCCGAAGCGGTCCGTCTCGGCGTCGCACAGCGGCAACTCGTGCGTTGCGCATCGCAGGTGCCCCGTGGCTACGAACGGGTTGTCGGCGTCGATGATTGCCTGCTCGACGGGGCGTTCGAAGAGGTACTCCGGGTGCGTCAGCACATACTGGTTCACGGCGGTGTCCAGGCCTACAAGGATGATCAGGGCGTCGCGGTCGCGCCGGCCGGCGCGGCCCGACTGTTGGTAGAACCCGGCCACCGTGCCCGGATAGCCGACCAGGATGCACGCGTCCAGCGCGCCGACGTCGATGCCCAATTCCAGCGCCCGCGTGGTGCTCACGCCGAGCAGCTCGCCGCTGAAGAGGCGCTGCTCGATTTCGCGCCGCTCTGCCGGCCGATATCCTCCGCGGTATGGCGAGACCTTGCTGACCAAGTGCGGCGCGGTCTTACGGAGCTTCTGGCAGACGTAATGGTGGATCATCTCGGCGGTCATCTTGGCCTTGGAGAACGTAATGGTCCCAGCCCCGGCAGAGACCAGCTCAGCCATGAGCTCGTGCGCCTCTACGTTTGCGCTGCGCCGGCTGCGGTAGGACGTGTTCCGCAGGCGCGGCG
>Ga0180434_10007430_pt1 | contig 12332 bp, 11 predicted proteins | sample SS_ome_7_FD_132453 | JGI IMG/M metagenome (GOLD analysis project Ga0180434, IMG submission 132453) | Hypersaline lake sediment archaeal communities from the Salton Sea, California, USA - SS_1_D_2 metaG | ecosystem: Environmental > Aquatic > Non-marine Saline and Alkaline > Hypersaline >... | reverse complement strand
CATCGAAGTCTTCTACAATCGGCAGCGGTTGCACTCGTCTCTGGGCTACCAGACCCCGGTGGCCTTCGAGATGCAATCCGCTGCCAGGACAGCTTAACAAGGTGTCCACTTTTTCGGGGCCAGTTCATTGTCCGCTATCATAGGCATGGGAGGAGGACGTGCTATGGGAAGACCTCTGAGCGTGGTTGCACCGGAGTGGTGGGACTACACGACGCTGGACAAAGAGTTGATTGAAGACGCGGCGAAGCTGACGCCGGAGGACCTGCTGGGGCTCTCGCGCCCCGGGTTCGAAGTGCGTTCTTACGACACGCTGGAGAGCTTGTACCTGGCGGAGGCGCTGGAGTATATCGAAGCCTGGCAGCAGGCTCGCGAGGACCAGCCCACCGGCATCTGCGGCCCCATCGGGCCCACAGAGCAGCTGCCCCTGGTGGCGCAACTCGTGAACGAGCTCGAGCTCGACCTGCGGCACGCGCACTTCTGGGGCATGGACGAGTGGTATCTGGACGGCAAGGAAGTCTCCGCCGACCATCCGCTGTCGTTCGAGCGCGCGGACCGGGAGCTGTGCTTCGACCGCATCCGGGCTGAGTTGCGCATGCCGGAGGAGAACCTGCACTTCCCCAAGACGGGTACGCTGGCGGCCTATAGCCAGGCTTTCGACGAGGTGAAGTGTCTCGTGATACAGGGCGGCCAAGGAGAGGTGAAGCACTGGGCTTTCAACGATCCACCGAAGCGAGAAACGCCCTACACGGACACGCCCCCACCGCCGGAGGAGTACCTCAAGCTTGGCGCCCGGGTGGTGGACCTGCACCCCATGACCATCATCCAGAACGCGCGCACCTCGGGGGGAGGGAAGGTGTCGGAGGTGCCCACCCAGGCGCTCACCCTGGGACCGCGGGAGACCTGGAAGGCGGGGCGTGTCTCCATCTGGCAGGCGGGCGCGCACGACAATCCGTTCGGGATGCGGCTCACCACCCTCATGATCTCAAAGAAGATCGCGGACAGCGCGGTGCCGATGTCCCTGCTGGCCTTACACCCCAACGTCCGCTTCAGCTTCTACCGACCCGGCCTCGGGACGTGTGAGACGGAGATGCACTGAGAATCTCTAACAAAACCTCTTCGGACGATGGCTGCGCAGCAGAGAGACCCGCCGCAAACGGCGGAACGCGGGGTTTTGTTAGAGTCTCTGAGAAGTGGGACAGCGATCTTCGGTTCCCCGGCAGCTCCAGGGCGACCGCACTGCGGGTGTTCCTATAAGACGGAGTGCGCGCATACTGCGCTGCCGAGCGCGAGTGGACCCGAGAGCAGCCAGTCGGTGCTGCTAGGCCGCGAGACGGAAGCCGGTGACGCGAGTCTCGGGGAAGAACCGGCGCTCGACGTGACCGGGAACGGCCTTCGCGGTGTGGGCAGTGGAGCTGAGGGTGTAGGGGAGGTGAAAGGCTGGTCGGGAATCACCGCTCTGGTGCAATCGGCAGATCGGGCATCTGCCCCACCGGGGACTGTAGTTGGCCGGGGATTGCCGCTCTGGTACAGTTGGTTTTGAATTGACGATGGGTCGATGGCCTGCCGCTGTGGCGCGGATGTGAAGAACACCGGGCGATGGCGGCGTTCACCCGCGGTCGGGCTCAGGCGCGGGGCGATGTGCGGAACATAGAGGTGGTAGAGTGCCAGCCGTGGCGTGGAGGTTGCTCAATGAGAAGACGAGTGGGGAGTATTCTGGTAGTGCTGGATGACGATATGGTGGCGGCGCGCGTGACGGAGGCGCTGGTGCGGTCGGGCTATGAGGTGGAGCGGAAGCGGCATGGGCCGGATGTTTCGGCGCGAGTGTCGGGACCTGACGGGGGTTTGCCGGACCTGCTCGTTATCGGTGCGCCCGGACCCACAGATGGCGGAATCGGTGTCCTGCGGTCTTTGCTGGGCACACTGAATGAGCGACGGCGAACCATCGTGTTGACGGCCGATGCCGCTGCCGAGCAGGAGGAGGAGCTGCGCGGACTCGGAGCCAGCGCGGTGCTGTCTATGGAGACCTCTTCGGAGGAGATTCTCGGCGCAGTTCGTGAGGCTCTTCGACAGGCATAGCAGAAGCGAAAGCATAGTGTAGACGACACCTGCTTCAGCGACGCGGTGGCCGGGGGGGCACCGCAGAACAGGTCCGCTGGCGGGGATGTGAGGGGGACTGTTCCACGTGGCTCCACGTTTCATGGTTAGACTGTGTTGACCCCTGAGGAGGATATACGGAACAACCATGTGGGAGTTGCAGGACGGCACGGGAGGGATGTAGCTATGGCCGGAGAGCCAAGAGCACGGGTACTGGTTGTGGAGGATGACCCGGAGGTGGTGTACGTGGTCTGCGGAATGCTGGCGGCTCACGGGTATGTGGTGTGTCATGCTCCGCACAGCATGGCTGCCTTTCACATGCTTGTCACGCCGGAGGAGGCGCTGCCGGAGGTGGTCATCCTCGACATTGGTCTGCCGGGGGTGAGGGGTGTGGCGGTGCTGGAGTACATCCGGATCACCATGAAGAGCGATATGCCGGTGGTGGTGCTGACGGGTGTGGCGACGGCGAGCGAGGAGGAACGGCTGAGGGAGCTGGGAGTCAGCGCGTTCCTGAGGAAGCCGGCGACGTGCGGCACGATTCTGTCAGCCGTTGAAGAGGCGCTCAGCGGACAGGCCTTCCCATTGCAGGATTCGCGTAGGCTCGGAGTCGACGCTCGCGAGCAACCGGAGGCGGAGGAAGGCTCAGCGGTCTTGCTGTAGGACGGAGCAGCCGGAGCAGATAGGGTTGGAGTCGCAGTGGGAAGTGAGCCTGTGTTCGGCGCAGGCTTGGGGGGGCTGCGGGGGGAGGGGGGGCGACGCCTCCAAGAGGCATCGGGTTCGCGCTCGACAGAGGGCTTTCTCGCCAGCGCCGATTTCTTGACAGCGGAGGGGGTCGGCGGTACCATTGTGAGCGGGCGGGAGGGTCGTCGATGAAGACACGCGTGGCGGTTATTCTGATCGTCGTCGCACTCGCCGCGGTGGCGTTTGTCATCGTCAGGTTTCCGGGGCCCAAGCGCCCGGTCTCCCCGCCAGCACCAGCACCCCCTCCCAAGCCGGTAGTGCGGGCGGCGACGCCGGTGGAGGCGGTCGTTCTCTACATCGAAGCCCTTTACCGGAAGGATTACGAGACGGCCTATGGGTGCCTATCGGCCGCCTCCCAGCAGGCCCATCCGTACGAGGAATTCCTGGCCCGCGCGGAGACCGGGGAGGCGACGAACTTCGACCTGGCGGCGGCGGAGGCCGGGGAAGAGGTGAAGGGGCGGGTGACCGTGAGGGTGCCGCTGGTGGAGGACCCGGCGGAGGCGGGATTCACGACGGTGAGGGAAGGCGAGAACTGGAGGGTCGTGTTCATCGGGGGAGAGCCGTGGTTTCCCTATCCGGAGGAGCAGTCTCGCTGGGGTTCGGAGGGTGTGACGGGGTGAGGGAAGGAGAAGGGCTCGCCGCGAGCGAAGGCCCTTGAGTCGTTCGGAACGCTGCTTGAATCGTGCACCACTGAGAGGTCGACGGCGAGCTGAGGTCGTGTTCGTGTGGCTCGGCGCTACGACCGGGCGGACCAGGGAAGCGGCTGCACGCGAGCACACGGAGGCTTTGTCGATGAAGGTGATTCTGTTGGAGGACGTGCAGGGCGTGGGTGACGCGGGTTCGGTGGCGAACGTCGCCGACGGCTATGCTCGCAATTTCCTGATTCCCCGGAAGCTGGCCATGCCGGCGACCGCGGGAAACATGAAGAACCTGGAGCAGCATCGCACGCTGATCCAGCGAAACCAGGCGCGGGATTCGAGCAATGCGAGGGCGGTGGGGGAGCAGATTTCGCAGATCACGCTGAAGCTGAAGGCGAAGGCGGGCGAGGCCGGCAAGCTGTACGGGTCAGTCACGCATGCGGAAGTGGCGGAGGCGCTGGCGGCGGAGCACGAGCTGGAGGTGGACCGGCGAGCGATCACGTTCCCGTATCCCATCAAGACGCTCGGGCCTCACGAAGCGAATATCCGGCTGCACACGGACGTCGAAACCACCCTCCGGATCGAGGTCGAGCCCGAAGCGGAAGGTGAGGGTTAGAAGCTGTTTCACAACCTCCGTCTGAGGTTATGAGACAGCAGCACAAGCCGCCAGGCTCCAGCAGGCGCATTTCATGCCAGCGTTTCTAGCCGACAGCCAGGCGGGTGAGGGTTATGAAATGCGCTCTGGGTCGTGTCCCAGCAATAGGTTCATTCAGTCAGATCGTTTGGACGGCTAAATCGGCAGTCGCCGTCCAGATAGAGTGCCGCTAACGTGTACAAGTGATTCGCGGGACACGATACTAGAAAGAGGAGAGTCTGCCTTGGGTGCACCGCTGCTTGAAAGGGTTCCGCCGCAGAGCCTGGAGGCCGAGCAGGCGACGCTGGGGGCAATGCTGGTGGAACGCGAGGCGATTGCGCGGGTGGTGGACGTTCTGGATCCGGAGGATTTCTACAGCCCACAGCATCAGATGCTGTACCGGGCGATGGCCGATCTCTTCAACGACAGCGAGCCGGTGGACATCGTCACGCTGCAGGCGCGGCTTCAGAACAGAGATCAGCTGGAGACGGTGGGGGGGAGCGGCTATCTCATCGAACTCCAGGAGGCGGCGCCGACGGCGGCGGCGGTGGGGAATTACGCGAAGATCGTTCGGGAGAAGGCGACGCTGAGGGCGTTGATCCGCGTGGGGGGCGAGATCCAGGGTCTGGCGCAGAACGCGGGCGACGAAGACGTCGAGACGATCGTGGACCGGTCGGAGCAGACGGTGTTCTCGGTGGGGGAGAGGACGATAGCGCCGGCGTTCACGCCGATACGGGAGCTGCTGGGGGAGACCTACGACCGGATCGACGAGATGCAGGAGTCGCACCGGCCGGGGACCGGGCTGCTGACGGGGTACGACGATTTGGACGGTCTGCTGTCGGGGCTCCAGCCCTCCGACCTAGTGGTCATTGCGGCGCGGCCGTCGATGGGGAAGACGGCGCTGGCGCTGAACATCGCGGCGAACGTGGCGAAGAGCCAGAACAAGACGGTTGCACTCTTCAGCCTGGAGATGGCGAAGGAGCAACTTGCGCTGCGGCTGCTGTGCTCCGAGTCGGGTGTGAACCAGCAGAGCATCAGGCAGGGGTACATCGACCGGGGCGATATGGATCGTATCGCAATCGGGGCGAGCGAGCTATACAAGGCGCCGATCTACATCGACGACACCCCAGCGATGAACGTGCTTCAGATACGGGGCAAAGCGCGGCGGCTCAGGGCGGAGCATGGGCTCGACCTGATCGTCGTGGACTACCTGCAGCTCCTATCGGGCTACGGGAGATTCGAGAACCGGACGCAGGAGATCTCTCAGGTGGCGCGTTCGCTGAAGACGCTGGCGAGGGAGCTTCGGGTGCCCGTGGTGGCGCTGTCGCAGCTGAGCCGGGCGGTGGAGTCGAGAGGGCACCCGCGCAGGCCGCTGCTCTCGGACCTGCGCGAGAGCGGATCGATCGAGCAGGAGGCGGACGTGGTCGCGTTCATCTACCGGCCGTCGTATTACGGGCCGGACGAGCTGCGCGCGGCGGGCTATCTGGAGACCGATCAGAACATGGCGGAGGTTATCGTGTCGAAGCAGCGCAACGGCCCGACCGGGGTGACCCGGCTGGCGTGGATCGACGAGTTCGTGCGGTTCGAGCCACTCGAAGAACGCTTCGCGGAGCCGGAGGAGTGAGGGACCGATGACTCCGCAGCTCGCAGCGGGCTTGACGGCGTTCGTCGGGCTGTGCCTGCTGGCCGGATGGGTGACGGGCTTTCGGCACCGGGCCTATGTTGGGTGGCTCGGGCTGGCTTTCTGCGTGCTGGCGGGGTTCCTGCTCGCGCTGGGAAGAGTGCGGGAGGCGGAGGCGATCGGGGGCTCGGACCCGCGGATGGCGATGCTGGTCAAGGTGCTGCTCTTCGTGTGGGTGGTCGCTGGGCTGCTCGCCGCGGGAACGGCAGTAGCCGAGACGCTGCGCCGGCTTCGAGAGCTGCGAAACGGCCATCAGGAGGCGGCGGAGGCGCTGCTGGAGATGGTGCGGGCGAGGCGAGAGCGGGAGAAGTCGGACGGGGAGGCGCCGGACAGGGAGGCGCCGGACGGGGGGGAGTCCCCGGAGGAAGACGAGACCTGATGAGTCTCGCCCATCGTTACGTCAATGGGCGAACAGCAGGAGCGGTCGGGCGGAGGCGGAGCGGCATCCTGCCGCAGCCGGAGCTATCTGAAGGAAGGCGAGCTTCTGGATGAAATCGCGACTCCGTATCCTCGTCGTTGGATCGGGCGGACGGGAGCACACGCTGGTGTGGAAGCTGGCGCAGAGCCCGCGGGCGGAGAAGATCTACTGTGCGCCGGGGAATGCGGGGATCGCTCGGCAGGCGGAGTGCGTGTCGATCTCGGTGATGGACGCGACGGCGCTGGCCGATTTCGCCGCGGAGCAGAAGATCGATCTGACTGTGGTGGGGCCGGAGGCGCCGCTGGCGGCGGGGGTGGTAGATGTGTTCAAGGAGCGGGGGCTGCGGGTCTTCGGGCCGGAGCGCAAGGCGGCGGTGCTGGAGAGCAGCAAGGTGTGGAGCAAGAGTTTCTTCGCGCGGCACGATCTTCCCACCGGGTTCTTCGCGAGCTTCGACGTCGCGGCGGATGCCATCGGCTACCTAGATACCCAAACCTACCCCGTGGCGGTGAAGGCGGACGGCCTGGCGGCCGGGAAGGGCGTCACTATCGCGCAGACGAGGGAGGATGCCGTCGAGGCGATCACGGACTCGCTCGTGCGAGGCGCCTTCGGCGAGTCCGGGCGCCGGGTGGTGATCGAAGAGTTTCTGGAAGGCCCGGAAGTCTCGATGATGGCGATCTCGGACGGGGAGCACCTGTATGCGCTGCCGGTCTCGCAGGATCACAAGCGGATCTTCGATGATGACAAGGGGCCGAACACGGGCGGGATGGGGTGCTACTCGCCGGTGCCGATCTTCTCGGAGGAGATGTACACGGACACCCTTGAGGAGATCATGAAGCCCACCATCCGCGCCATGGCGGCCGAGGAACGGCCGTTTGTGGGGTGCCTCTATGCGGGGTTGGTGCTCACCTCGGAGGGGCCGAAGCTCCTGGAGTATAACTGCCGGTTCGGGGATCCGGAGTCCCAGGTGGTGCTGCCTCGGCTGGACGCGGACCTCGTGGACCTGCTGGAGGCGGCGGTGGAGGGGCGGCTGCCGGAGGCGGTGGGGCCCGTTTCTTCGGGCGCGGCAGTGTGTGTGGTGATGGCCTCCGGGGGGTATCCGGGGGAGTACGAGACGGGGAAGCTGATCCACGGGCTGGAGAAGCTGGATGGGCGGGATGACGTGGTGGTGTTTCACGCGGCCTCGAAGGAGACCGACGAGGGGTTGGTGACTTCGGGCGGCCGGGTGCTGGGTGCGACCGGGTTGGGCGCGTCTCTGCCGGAGGCGCTGGAGAAAGCGTATGGGGCGGTGGGTGAGATTCAGTTCGAGGGCGCGCAGTGGCGGAGCGATATCGGCCGGCGCGCGGCTGGGAGGCAGTGATCTTGCAGGACGCCATTCGGGTCTTCACCGGGAACGCGAACCCCGGACTCGCCAAAGCAATCTGCGACCATCTGAGCATCCCGCTGGGGGAGGCGAGGATCTCGCGGTTCTCCAACGAGAACATCTTCGTACAGGTGTGCGAGAACGTGCGGGAGCGGGATGTGTTCATCGTGCAGCCGCTGTCCATCCCGGTGAGCGAGAATCTGGTCGAGCTGCTCATTATGATCGACGCGCTCAAGGGCGCCTCGGCGCGGCGGATCACGGCAGTCGTGCCGTATTACTCATACGCCCGCTCGGACAAGAAGGACATGCCGCGTATTTCGATTGCGGGCCGGCTGATCGCCGATCTGCTGGTGACGGCCGGCGCGAATCGCATCCTGACGATGACGCTGCACTCGGAGCAGGTACAAGGGTTCTTCCGGTGCCCGGCGGACCACCTCTCGGCGACGCCGATCCTGTGCAACTACCTCAGCAAGCTGGACCTCGACAACTGCGTGGCGCTGGCGGCGGACGCGGGGTCGGCGCGGCGGGCGGGAGCATACGCGACGCGGCTGAACGTCCCGCTGGCGTTCGTGGACAAGCGCCGGCTGGGCGACACGGAGGTGGAGGCGCGCGCCATCGTGGGAGAAGTGAAGGGAAAGACAGTCCTCTACTTCGACGATGAGATCGCGACGGGAAGCTCGCTGCTGGAGACGACAAGCTTCCTGGATCGCTTCGGGGTGGGCGACATCTACGTTGGGGTGACGCATGGTGTGCTGACGGGGGAGGCGGTGGAGCGGATCGAGGCCTCGCCGATCAAACAGGTCGTGATCACGGATACGGTGCCGCTGCCGCAGGAGAAGCGGTCGGAGAAGATCGTGCAGCTTTCGGTGGCGCCGCTGTTCGCGCAGGCGATCGAGCGGATTCATACGGGGGAGTCGGTCAGCGAGATCTTCGAGTAAGGAACGTCGAAGGGGGCCTGCATGGCGAAAGAGGCGAAGGCACTCGTTCTGATCGTGATGGGGAGCGACTCCGACCTGCCGGTGGTGAAGCCGGCGGCGGAGGAGTTGGAGTCTTTGGGCATTCCCTATGAGATGCACGTCGCCTCGGCGCACCGGACGCCGGAGCGGGCTATTGCGCTCGCGACTGGGGCGCGGGACGGCGGCATCAAGGTCATCATTGCGGCCGCCGGCGGCGCGGCCCACCTTGCCGGGGTGCTGGCGTCGCACACGACGCTGCCGGTGATCGGGCTGCCGATTGCGGCGCCGTCGGGGACGCTGGGGGGTATGGAGGCGCTGCTGGCGACGGTGCAGATGCCCAGCGGGGTGCCGGTGGCGACGGTGGCGATCAACGGGGCGCGGAACGCGGCGCTTCTCGCCGCCGAGATTCTGGCGACGAGCGATGATGATCTGGCGAGCAAGCTCGCCGAGATGCGCGAGGAGAATGCGGCGAAGGTCGATGCGGCCGATGCGAAAGTGAAGGGCGGGCAGCGATGATCGAGCGCTACTCGTATCCCCAGATGAAGGCGGTCTGGGAGCAGGAGAATCGCTACCGTAAGTGGCTGGAGGTGGAGCTGATGGTGGCCGAGGGGTGGGCGGAGATCGGGCGCATCCCGAAGGAAGCGGCCGCGAAACTGCGCGAGAACGGCGACCGCCTTCTGAGTAAGGGCTTCGACTTCGGGCGGATCGTGCAGCGGACCCTCGAAATCGAAGGGGATGTTCCCGGCTTCGAGCCGAAACCGGGGCAGCCGGTGATCCGGCACGATCTGATCGCGTTCCTGGCGGCGGTCTCCGAGCACCTTGGGGAAGAGAGCGCGTATCTGCACTTCGGGATCACGTCGTACGACACCGAGGACACGGCGACGTGCATGATGCTCCGGGAGTCGTGCGACCTGATCGTGGAGGCGGCGGAGGCGCTGGGCGATGCGATTCGGGAGCGGGCGCGGGAGCACAAGTGGACGCCGATGGTCGGGCGGACGCACGGGGTGCACGCGGAGCCGATCACGTTCGGGCTGAAGCTGGTGGTGTGGCTGGCGGAGCTGGAGCGGGACATCGAGCGGGTGGGGCAGGCGCGGGAGAGCGTGAGCCTGGGGATGGCATCGGGGCCGGTGGGGAGCTACGGGACGGTCGATCCACGGGTCGAAGAGTATGTGTGCAAGCGGCTCGGGGTGGAGGCGCCGAAGGCGACGAGCCAGATCGTGCAGCGGGACCGGTTCGCGCACTATGTGACGGCGCTGGCGATCCTTGGGGGGTCGCTGGAGCGGTTTTCGACGGAGGTGCGGAACCTCCAGCGGACGGAGATTCTGGAGGTGGAGGAGCCGTTCCGGAAGGGGCAGCGGGGTTCGTCGTCGATGCCTCACAAGCGGAATCCGATGACGTGCGAGCGGATCACTGGGCTGGCGCGCATCGTGCGCTCCTACGTCGTGCCCGCGCTCGAGTGCATGGCCCAGTGGCACGAGCGCGATCTGACGAACTCCAGCGTCGAGCGGATCGTGCTGCCGGACAGCAGCCTGCTGGTGGACTACATGCTGCGGAAGTTTGCGGACGTGGTGAAGGGGATGGTTGTCTACCCCGAGCACATGCGGGCGAACCTGGAGAAGATGAAGGGTCTCGTGATGTCGGAGCACGTGATGCTGGCGCTGGTGGACAAGGGGATGGGGAAGGACGAGGCCTATCGGACGGTGCAGGCGGTGGCGATGAAGGCGTTCGAGACGGGGGGCAATTTCCGGGAGATGGTGGCGCAGGAGCCCTCGATCTCAGGGAAGCTGAGTAAGGACGAGCTGGGGGAGTGCTTCGACTATGAGAGGCACTTGAAGCGGGTGGAGGCGGCGTACCGGAGGGTGGGGCTGTAGCGGCCGTCAGCTTCGGCAGCAAGCTACCGAAGCAACAACAAGCCTTTCTGGGCTGTGGTCGCAAAAGATCGCAAAAGAAAGGGCAGGACACACGTCGCCAGAGGCGACCAAGGCTCCTGCCCTACAGCTATTCCCCCGAGTAGAGTGCGAATAGGCGGGCGATGGTCTGATCCTCGCCCGTGATTTCGAGTCTCCCCGTTTCCCACAACACCTTGGGGCTTGTCTCGCCGCGGGCGAGGGAGAGGAAGTCGGCGGCGGAGGCAGTGACGGTCAGGTCGGGGCTCTCGATCGACCCGGCGCCGGTTTCGCAGCCTTCAGCCTTGAGGACCAGCCACCACTTGCCGCCGGCGAGGTCGGTGGCGTGGAGCCGGATGGCGAGGGGGGCAAGGGGGGCGAGGCGCGCGACTTCTGGTTGACTGCAGGCATCGGCGACGAGCTCTTCCAGGTCGGCGCGGAGGGCTTCGGCCTGGAGGTCGTCCTTGGAGACGCCGACGAGAAGGGGGCTGCGGACGACGAAGTCGCGGGCGCCGGTCGGGGTATTGAGCGTGCCGTAGATGGCGATGCGGAAGGCTCCCTTGGGGGCGGGGAAGCCGAGGGTTCGAGAGAACTGGTAGGCCGTGTCGAAGGGGCCGAGCAGGAGGCGGGTGGCGCCCTGCGGACCTTCGACGACGACGCGGCCGGTGAGCCGCTCTTCATCTCCCAATGTCGCGGCGAGGCCGGGCCGGGTGTCGTAGCTCCCGACCGGATCGCGCACATCGAGCGCGCGCTCCAGCATGGCCCCTGCCTGCGCGGCGGCGGCCGCGCTGTCGTCCTCGGGAAGGGTGGGCGGCTCCCAGCCGAGGGCAATCTCGGCTTCCAGCCGGGCGCCCGTTAGGACTCGGTTTGCCGCGGCCGGTGGAGCGACGGCCTCGCCGGAGAAGGCGAAGCTCGCCGGTGGGCTGCCGTGCGGCATGGGGGCGGGGTCGGCGGCGGTGACGGTCGCCTGGAGGTCGGGCAGCCACGGGACGAGCCTGCGGTTGCTGTAGGAGAAGATCACGAATCCGTCGGCGCCGGCGGCGCGGGCGGCCTCGATCTGCTCGAAGAGATCGTAGGAGGACTTGAGTCGGAAGGCGCCGAGGCCGGCGTAGAGGGGAATGGCGCTCCGGGTGAGGGAGAGCTGCTCGGTCAGGTGGTCGGTCAGGTGCTCGGTGTCCCGCGTGTAGTCCATGGGGCAGACGAAGTCGAGGAGGCAGTCGCGCGACCAGGCGATCCAGTCCTGGCCGAATTCCTCGCGACCGTCCTCGATATCGTCCCAGGCGGCGAGCGAGACGGAGACGTTAGGTTTTGTGGCGTGGGCGGCGTCGGCGATCTCCTCGACCAGGCTGGTTATGAGGCCGCGACGCCACTGGCGCCATTTCCCGGCGAGCGCGCTGTCGCCCAATACATCATCGGGCCAGGTCGTCACCGTGGCGCCGGTCTGCTGCTGGAAGCGCTCCTTGCAGCCATCGCAGAAGCAGTAATCGCCGCCGGGAAAGCGCATATAATCGAAGTGAATGCCGGCGACATCGTAGTCGCGGACGAGCTCCAGCATGGCCTCCTTCTCGAGAGTGCGGTTCTCGGCGTGGGAGGGGCAGAGCCAGTCCACTTTGACATCGGGATTCGCCCTGGCGAGCTGTCCTTTGAAGTCGCGCTGGAGGCGGCCCTCAGCTTCGAGTTGGCCGAGCAGCTCCTTTGGTGTTTGCCAGAGCGCCCAGTTGATGCGCCAGACATGGAGCTCGATGCCGTTGGCTCGGGCGGCCTTGGCGGCCTCTGCGAGCTCGTCTCGATCGGGGTCCCCGCCGGGGGTCGCACCCCTCGTAGGGGCGAGGGCGAGCACCTTGCTCGGGTAGAGGGCCATGTTGCCGATGCTGAAGCAGGGGAAGAAGGCGTTGAAGCCGTTGTCGTGGAGCGACTGCATGAT
>Ga0180434_10007429_pt1 | contig 12333 bp, 5 predicted proteins | sample SS_ome_7_FD_132453 | JGI IMG/M metagenome (GOLD analysis project Ga0180434, IMG submission 132453) | Hypersaline lake sediment archaeal communities from the Salton Sea, California, USA - SS_1_D_2 metaG | ecosystem: Environmental > Aquatic > Non-marine Saline and Alkaline > Hypersaline > Sediment... | reverse complement strand
GGCCGAGGAGATGTCGGGGCCGAAGGGCACGATCTTGGTGTTCCAGCCCACCTGGACACCGGCCTCCACCAGCTGCTGCGACACACTGGTGCCGTTGTGGTTGGCGGCCAGGAAGACATAGATGCTGCGTTTCTGGTACTCTTCGATAATCTCCTTGGCAATTTCCGGTGTGGGCGCCGCACCGACGATGGCGGCGAATCCGGGCGCCGAGCCGTCCACGAACTCCACCCCGCGTTTACGGAAAACCGTATCTTCCGCAGCCCCGAGCCAGAGCTTGCCGTTTTCCGGGTCACATTCCTCGGAAACATGGTAGAAATCCGGTTCGTTCAGGTACCGCAGGCCTTCCTTGATCTCGAAAGCCAGGAGCGCGGCCATACCGGCATCCAGCAATGGCCCGAGGTAGGGCAGGTGGTTGCGGGATTTGATGTGCGGGGGCAGCAGTTTGCGGCAAAACGTCAACACCTTCTGCATATCTTCCAGTTTTTCGACCTTGATGCCCAGCAGCGAGTAAATCACAGGCAGGTAATAGGCTGTGTTCGGGAAACCCACCGGCGTGTCGGCGTTGAAAGTATCCAACGCCTTTTTGTAATCACCTTCGACTTTCGAAACGATATTGTATCCACCCTGAATGGCGGCGAATGCGACTAATTTGGACATGCGTTCCTCCTTCGCTGAGGATTTGTATCGTTAATTTTCAACACCGTTAGACTTCAAGCGCCATCCGATCGGACATATCCATCATGACGCGTTCGCGAGCCTTGTCGATGCCCAACTCTTTGCGTTTTTTATCGATATGCGCGATCATCATCCGGGCGTGTTTGATGGGATCTTTTTCAAAATCCCACATGCCGCCGTACATCTTCTCCATCTCTTCGAACAGGAAGCGCTGGAAGACCGGCGCGCCTTCGGCCGGGAAGACCGTGCCAAAGACCGTGTAGACACCCGAAGCCACAAAATACTGGCCGATGCTGATGGCTTTTTCGCTCATCCATTCAGGCGCGCTGCCGGCGGCCGGAAGCGCGCTGATGTCATTGCCCAGTCCGCCGGCTTTGACCACCTCGGTGGCCGCCAGCAGGATGCGGCTGTTGTCCACGCAGGATCCCAGATGAAGGACCGGTGGGATGCCGACCGTCTCGCAGACCTCGGCCAACCCCGGTCCGCAAAACACCTTGGCCGATTCCGGCGTCAACAGCCCTTCCATGGCGCAGGCGATGGCATTGCAGCCGGTGGTCAAAACGATGACATCGTTTTTGATCAGTTCCTTGACCACCTGGATGTGGGCTTCGTTGTGCTTGGTGCGGGCATTGTTGCAGCCCACGACACCGCCGATGCCGCGAATGCGGCCGTTGATGATGTTGTCATTGAGGGTGTAGTAATCGCCGCGGAAGGTGCCGCCCAGGTGGTACTGGACGGATTCGACACCGAAGCCCCCAACCAGCGGAGACTTGTGTTTCGGGATCATGACATCCGCCCCGCGCTCGGTGAAGTTGTCGATGGCCAGTTTGACGATGCGCTGGGCATCTTCCAGGGCATGGTGCTCGTCGAATTCGATGTGCACAACGTTGTCCTGCTCCATGCGCGCGATGGGATGGGTGGTGATCAACTTGGTGTGGAAACACTTGGCCACATTGGCCAGGTTCTGCATAATGCACTGAATGTCGACGACCATGGCGTCGCAGGCACCGGTCACGATGGCCAGTTCCTGCTGCAGGAAGGTGCCACACAGGGGAACCCCGTGGCGCTGCAAAATCTCGTTGGCCGTACAGCAGATTCCGGACAACTGGATGCCTTTAGCCCCTTTTTCCTTGGCGTAGTCGATCATTTCCTTGGTCTGGGCCACTTCCACGATCACTTCGGAGAGGACCGGTTCGTGGCCGTGGATCACGATATTGACCATGTCTTCTTTCATGACACCCAGGTTGGCCTCGGACACCAGCGGGAAAGGCGTGCCGAACAAGACGTCCTGCATGTCGGTGGCCAGCATGGAACCGCCCCATCCATCAGCCAAGGAGGCCCTGACGCCCTGCTTCATCAGGTTTTTGTAATCCTGGTCAACCCCCATGTGGGTGCGGTGCATGATTTCGACGATTTCACGGTCGATATTGCGTGGCAGGACGCCCTGTTTCTTCCAGATTTCATAACGCGGCGCCGGCGCACGCTTCAGGTATTCGACCGTACCCTCGGCCTTGCCCCATTCGTTGAGGGATTTTTCGGCCACTTCCAGGGCGATTTCGTCGATGTCGCGGTCCTGGACATCGCCATCGACTTCCACGGTCGTCGCCACGCCCAGGTTCGGTGCCATCTGGCGAAGCTTAGCTTCGTCTTTGATTTTGTAAGCGTCCGTTTCCTTGCGGGCTGCGGACATGAAAACCTCGGCCACACTGCGGCCGTGGTCGGAATGGGCCGCCGCACCGCCAGCAATCATGCGGATGAAGTTGCGAGCCGCAATGGTGTTGGCGGTGGCGCCGCAAAGCCCTTTGCGCTCGTCCGTGGCCTCGTCATAGTCCTTGGGCAACGGCAGGCGGCAAGGCCCCATGCTGCAGTTCTTGCAGCAGGTGCCCTGGCTGCCGATGTTACAGGCCTTCATGGTGACGGCACGGTCGAAAATCGTTTCCACGCCCAGTTTCTGCGCCCGTTCGAGCATTTCACGGGTCGCGGGATCGATGCTGGCTGTCGCCGGATCAGCCATCTTGGCTTTCTTAGCTGCTTTTTTAATTTCTTTTACTTCTGCCATACGAGGTTCCTCCTCAATGCTGTAGGGTTCTACCGGAAATTACCATTGATGGGGTTTTCCCTACATTCGCTTGTGAGTCCAATTGACTTTTTCGATGAGTTTTTCCGCCAGGTCTTTCTGAATGGCAGCCGGTGTTAGGTTTTTTTCGGCCTCAACCTGCGCGGCCCGCGCCGTCGCCCTTTCCGCACGCTCTTTGGCGCGCAGGGCACGAAGCTCCTCGATCTCGGCGTCCATCTTGGCCGCCGCAGCGGCTTTGGCCTTGGCCTCGGCTTCCGCCTTGGCCTTGGCTTCTGATTCGGCCTTGGCTTTGGCTTCCGCTTCCGCCTTGGCTGCGGCGGCGGCATCGGCTTCCGCCTTGGCCGCGGCATCCGCCTCGGCTTTGGCTTTGACTTCCGCTTCCGCCTTGGCTTTGGCTTCCGCTTCGGCCGCCGCATCCACCTTGGGCGCTTCGGCTACCGGTTCAGGCTTGGCGGCTGCTTTGGGAGCTTCCTTGGGCGCCGCCGGGGCTGGCTTGGCCGCCGCTTTAGGCGCTTCCTTGGGGGCTGCCGGGGCTTTCTTGGCTGCCGGCGCGGCTTTCTTCTCTTCCGCGATCGTCAGATCCGGCGCAGGAGCCAATGCCGCCAGATCAACGCTCACATCATCCAGTTGCTTTTTGACCGGCGCCACATCCGCGGCGGACCCGCCGCTGTAGACGAGATCGATGTATTCCTTGGTCATCCGAATGGATTCGGGATGGCGCATGATCAAAACATCGGAACCGGCCACCAGATAACTCACGGCGGCAACCGCCTCCATCATGATGCCGCGTTTTTCCGGATCGCCCAGGGTCGGTGCTTCCTCCACCGACTGTTTGGCTTCCTTGCATTTCCATACTTCATTGCCGATGTTGTTGATCAACGGCAACTGGAGTTTGTCATCTCCCTGGTTCAAGGCTGCCATGCGCAGGCGCTCCATCACGGAATAGGAGTATTCCATGCCATACCCCAGGCCACCGGTCGTCGGATCGACAATGACGCGGTCCATGGGCATGCCCAGGTTCTCCAAAAGAATGTTGACCTGCTTGGCAAGGTTGACGTCGATGGGGGAGGAAGAGATGAGGGTGTGGCCGAACCCCATGGCGGCGGCCCCGATGCCTTTGTGGTTTTTGTCTTCCACAGGACCGAGGATCAGGGACTCCCCCTGGGTTTCTTCGGCGATTTTTTTAAGAACCTCTTCATCCTTTTGCGGATTAGCGGTACCCCAGACGATCAGCGGCACGTTGATGGCGCCGAGGACTTTTTTGACGGTGGCGGCGGCGTCCGCCGGGCTGGCATTCTGCCCGTTGGGATCCGTGCTCTTCAACTGCAGCACGATCATTTCCGCTCCGTATTCGTCGACACACTTTTTGGCCCAGGCGGCCGGATCGGACAGCACGTCCTTAAACGGTGCCATGGCGGCTTCCGGCCACTCTTCAGGCGCCATGTCCCAGATCTCCATTGCAATCCTGGGTTTGTTGGGCATGTCGCCCTCGAACTGGTAAAACGGATAACAGGTCTCGCCACCAACGGTCACGGCCGAATCCCCCTTGCCCAGGGCGATTTCCTTGACGCTGCCGGCATATGATTCTTTAAAGAATTCGAAGCCCAATTTTACCTCCTTATCGGTGGGAAGAGCCGATCTCCGAACTGCCCCTCAGCTCTTGTCAGAAATGATGTGTAACGCTGCTTCCCGATGACATTATTAACTCGTTGATGGTGGCTCTTAACAAACGCCCTGCCCGTTAATAATCGTCGCGCTGCGGCCCCCCTTTCCTTGGAATTTTTTGTGCTTACGAGGACCAGACCCATGGCCGATCGCTCTCAAAGACGGTACGTCACCCATTTATATTTGCGAATAGTATTCACTATCTTCAGTGCCGTTTTTTGTCAATAGACGATTCCCCCTGAATGGCGTTTAGTTTATCGAAAAGATTCAACTATTTGCCCGGGTTGAAGCCAGGCGTGCCTTCAGTTTGGGAAACTGATTCAGATCGGTGTGCGGCAAAAAAAGGGCCGCCACGTAATGGTCCATGTAGGAAGCGGTTTCCGACAGTTCGAAATTGGTCATCATGCGGGTCACGTTAACCACGTCCTGCCGCACGCGGTTGGTCAGAGCCGCCATCCGGGCCCCAAGCAGCGATGCGTTGCCGATGTAGGTCACCTTGTCCGGATCGATTTCCGGCAACAGGCCGATGACCATGGCCTTTTCCAAATCGACAAAACTGCCGAAACCGCCCGCCAGATAGATCTGTTCGATATCCGCCATGCTCATGCCCACTTCCTCGAGCAAGGTCATGCAGCCGCTGTAGATGGCGCCTTTGGCACGAATCAGATTCTCGATATCGATCTCGGTCAGTACGATATCGCGGTCGATCTGGGTTTCATCCCGCCAGGCCAGCACGTATTCCCAGACGCCCTCCCGCTCGCGAATGCGTTTCGTCCCCAGCTCCCGGTCGAACTTGCCCTGATTGTTGATCACCCCCATTTCGAACATGATCGCCACCATGGTGATCAAGCCCGACCCGCAAATCCCTTTGGGCCGCACATTGCCGATGGTCAGCAGCATGGGCTCGTGGGACAAGGGATCGATGGAAAAGTCCTCGATCGCCCCCCGGGCGGCCCGCATGCCGAATTCGATGCCGCCGCCTTCAAAGGCCGGCCCGGCCGAACAGGCGGCACAGGCCATCCAGTCTTTGTTGCCGATGACGATCTCGGCATTGGTGCCGATATCCATGAAGAGCGTCAAGCGCTCGGTGCGGTACATGCCGGACCCCATGACCCCGGCCACGATATCCCCACCGACGTAGCTCGACACCTGGGGATAGACCAGGGCCGCAGCGTGTGGGCCCAAGTCCAGCCCCAGCTCAACGGCCTGGAGAGGCGGATAGATATTGCTGGCCGGCACATAGGGGGAGCGCCGGATATAGCGCGGGTTCACCTTGAGAAACAATTGCGTCATGGTGGTATTGCCTGCCAGCGTGATGGCATTGACATCGTCCAGAGACACACCGGCCTGTTTGACAATGCCGGCGATGATTTTGTTCATGGTGGCGGTCACCACCTTATGGAGTTTGTCCAAGCCCCCCGGTTTTTCAGCCGCCATGATACGGGTGATGACATCCTCCCCGTAACTGATCTGACCGTTGAAATCCCCCTTTTCGGCTAGCACCTTCCCCGAGATGAGATCGATCAACTGGCCATAGACGGTGGTCGTGCCGATATCCATAGCAATGGCGTAATTACGATCGGTGGTATCGCCCGGCTTGACGTTGATGACATGCGTCTTGCGGCCGGGCTGCACCGAGCGGGCCAGTGTTACCGTCACGCGAAAGTTGTCTTCCCGCAGCACATCCGGCAGTTTGCGAATCAGGGAAAGCCTTACCACCAGCCGATGCTCGTCGTGGTTCAGGGTCAAAAAGTTGACCAGGCGGGACGCATCCGGCTGATTGTCCGCCGCATTCGGTTCGGGTAGCTCAAGATACACTTCCTCCACCGGGGGAACGAAAAGCCCTTGCTCTTTCAAGCTTTCAAAATCCGGCTGGTGGATGCGGGCGGCCTGCCGTGGCGTGGCCTGACGTTTGAGCACACTGGCATCAATGCTCGACTCCACCGGGACCCGGATGACCACGTCCGCGTCTGCAACGCGTGCCTGACAGGCCAGCCGGTAGCCCTTGGCCTGATCGTCGGCACTGACGCGATCCGAAAGGCCGCCATCCACACGGCCCTCTTCGATGAGAATACGACATTTGGCGCAAACCCCGTCGCCCCCGCAGGACGCATTGATGTGCACCCCGGCTTCCATGGCGGCCCGCAGCAGGCTCTCTCCTTGGGGAACTGTAATTGATTTTTCATGGGGCAAAAAGGTTACACTGGGCATTCACAACTCCTGCATGACAATATGGATTAAAGCGGCGTTCATCAAAACTGCGCCCCAGGGGCGCTTCCTTAGTTATACTTGCAGTTCCTCTTTCAGGGTATCGAAACGACAGCTCAACGTCAGCATCTCCCCGTCGTAAAAAGAATCGATCTTGTACGGCAGGGTCTTGAACAAACGGATCATGCCCTTGTTCTGGGGCGACGTGAAGGCCATCAACCCGGCGATTCCGTTTTCCCGCGCCGCAACGGCCAGCTTGTGGATGAATAGTTTGCCCAGCCCCTTGCCCTGGTAGGCCTTGATGACCGAAAAAGCCACTTCGGCCATATTCTTGGACTCATCCAGCAGGTATTCGCCCACGGCGATCACGTTGCCGAACCCGAACTCACCCACCAGGGCCACCAGGGTCAGATCTTTTATGTAATCGATCTGGGAGACCCCCTCCACCTCTTCCCGCATAAAACTGTTTTTCTCGTGGAAAAAGCGTGAAACCACGTCTTCTTTATCCAGATTGTAATAATGCTCCTGGATGCGGCGCTCATCCACCGGTTTGGCGGGGCGGATGGTAACCTCCTCGCCATGGATCTCGATGACCTCCTCCAGCTTGACCGGGTAAATACCGTGCAGGGAATCGTGCAGGGTCCGCTCCGCACTCAGCAGCCCCATCTCTTTGGCCTGGTGAAACAATTCGTCCCGAAAATCCGGATGGGCGATGCTGATCATGGCCATGGCCCGCTCCTGCAGGCTTTTACCGAACAGGTTGACCGCTCCGTATTCGGTCACGACATACTGGACATCGCCCCGCGGCACCACCACCGCGGTATCGACCAACTTGGGCACAATTCGGCTTTTCTTGCCGCTGACATCGGTGGAGGTGAGCATCAGGATGGCTTTACCTTCTTCCGAAGCCGCCGCCCCCCGAATAAAATCGAGCATGCCCGTCACTCCCGAAAAATGGTTGTAAGGCAGCGCATCCGCCGCCACCTGGCCAGTCAAATCCATGGCCATGGCAACGTTCAAAGAAACCATGCGGCGATGCTGGGATATGATGCCGGGGTCGTTCACGTAATCGGATGGATAAAACTCGATGCCGGGGTTATCGTCCAGAAAGTCATAAAGCTCGGCGGAACCGATGGCGCTGCTGGCCACGACCTTGCCCTCGTTCAGGCCTTTATAGCGGTTGGTCACCACCCCCTGTGAAACCAGGTGCATGATGCGATCGGTCACAAACTGGGTATGGATGCCGAGATCATTTTTATCAGACAAGCCCACGTAGGTCGCCTGGCTGGTCGTTCCCAGGCTGATCTGCAGGGTCGAGCCGTCATCGATCAGCCGTGCGATCAAACGCCCGATCGCGTTGGCCGACTCCAACTCCGGCGGCTCGCCGATCGTCAGCAACCCTTCTTCGTGCTCGACTATGACATCGACATCGTTGACGTGGATAAAACTGCGGCCCAGCACCCGCGGCATGCGGGGGTTCACCTGCACGATCACCATGTCCGCCGAATAGGCGGCGGCCTGGGTGATGTCCACCGATACCCCCAGACTCATCCAGCCGAAGTCATCGGGCGGCGAGGCCTGGACCAGCGCCACGTGAATCGGCAGGCGACGGCTCTTGAAAAGACGCGGCACCTGGGAGAGGTTCATGGGAGTGATAAACCGCAAATTGCGCGCGATGGCCTTGGAGCGTGCCGAGCCCAGGTAAAAAGAACGGATATTGATGCTCTGATCACGAGTCTTGTCGGCGATCATGGTCAACGGGGTCGTCTCGAGCGACATCAGCCGAACCACTTCGATGCCGGACAGGGTGCGGGCCCTTTCCGACAAGGCCCGTACGAGCGCCTGGGGCTCGCCGCAGGCGGAAGCAATGAACACACGCTGCCCCGGTCGAATGCGTTTAATCGCCTGGGTGATCGTTTGTCGTTTTTCGAGGTAATTGTCCGCCCAGTATCCGGTGGACGCCATGTGCGCCTCCTATTCCGAAATGGCCGTCGGTGTCCCCCCGCCGGCAAACCGTTGGTACACGATCCAGACGTCACAACGAGGGTCACGGCCGCGCAACGCCTAGTATCCTGAAGTAAGGAAAAACAATGGGGAAGTGCTCTGTCAAAGGGAAATCAATCTATCGTATCCCGCGTGAATTTTCAAGGCCTCTCCACGCCTTGAGGCAATCATTTCGCGGCCGGCGTTCAGCCCTCCGGCACCGATGGTGTATGGAGGAATTTGTAACCTCTTGATAAACGAATTGAATATCGCCATCCAGAACGGTCGCTAAAACCGCTGCGATCAGGGCTTGCAAATTCCGTGGAATACAGCCTACTAGCACGGTACCGCCATGCCGCTCAAAGGGGGTGTTTCGCACCACCTCATTTGTTTTTTACCCAACGGCATGCCATCTTGAGACGCTGGCCTCACCACAAGGGATCATCCACGCCATGTTCAAGTTCATCCATACCGCCGATATCCACCTGGACAGCCCGCTGCATCGTCTGGAAGCATACGAGGGGGCACCCGTGGCCGAAATCCGCCAGGCCTCCCGACGGGCGTTCGAAAATCTCATCGATCTGGCGGTGACGGAGTCCGTCGACGTTGTCCTGATTGCGGGCGATCTGTTTGACGGTGACTGGAAAGACTACCACACCGGTCTTTATTTCATCACCCAGATCCACCGCCTGAAAGCGGCCGGCATTGCGGTCTTTGTCGTATCCGGCAACCACGATGCCGCCGGCCGGATGACCCGCAGTCTGCCCTACCCGGACAACGTGCACGTCTTTTCAACCCGGTCCCCCGAAACACACAAACTGGACGCGCTAAAAATCGCCGTACACGGACAGAGCTTCGCGACAGCTACGGTCAGGGACAACCTGGCCATCGGCTACCCGGACCCCGTATCCGGCTATTTCAACATCGGCCTGCTGCATACCAGCCTGACCGGCCGTGATGGTCATGAAACCTACGCCCCCTGCACCCTGGCCGATCTCCAATCCCGGGGATATGACTACTGGGCCTTGGGACATGTTCACCAGTTTGAAATCGCGGCCGCCGACCCGCCGGTGGTCTTCCCCGGCTGTCTTCAGGGACGGCATGCCCGGGAAACCGGTCCCAAGGGCGCCCTCCTGGTCACGGTGGCGGAAGGGGCTCCGCCGGAAATCATCCACCACCCCCTGGATGTCATCCGCTGGATCCAGCTGGCGGTCAATCTGGAGGGGGCGCCGACGGAGCAGGCCGGCCTGGACCGGTTCGTTGACGCCCTGGAAGAACAGACCCGGCGGAACGCCTCTATACCGCTCATCGTCCGCGTTTCCCTTGCCGGAAAAACCGCGGCCCACGAGCAGATGGCCGGGGACCTTGAATATGTGAAAGAGGCCTTCCGGTCCACTGCCATCGCCCACTTCGGCGACCGGGTCTGGATTGACAAATTGACGGTCGCCACACAGCCGCCCACGAAGGATGGACAGGCACCGATCGATCCCGGCCCCCTGCGGGAACTGGAACGTCTGGTGGCCGAGATCCAGGCCGACGATGACCTTCGGCAGCAACTGGGGGAAGAACTGACCGATCTCTTCCGCAAACTGCCCGCGGAATACCGCCAGGGACCCGGCGCGATCGATCCGGCCGACCCCGCCCAGCTGCAGCACATCGTGAAACAGGCTTACGCCATCCTCACCCGGGGGTTGAAAAGGGAGACTGACGCGGCATGAAAATCAAGTCCCTGCAGCTTATCGCCTTCGGTCCGTTTACCGGCCGAACGCTGGATTTCTCCGATCACCCGGGCGCCTTTCATCTGGTCTACGGCCCCAATGAAGCCGGCAAAAGCACCGCCTTGCGGGCCCTGCGCGGCATGCTTTTCGGGATTCCGGTCCGCACGTCCGACAGTTTCCGGCATCCCCACCCCAAGCTCCGCATCGGTGGCGAACTGATCCTGAGCAACGGTGAAAAAATCGCTTTTATCCGTCGCAAAGGTCAGCGCAAGACCCTGCGCGCCGCAGACGACCGCTCCCTGCTGGATGAAGGCGTCCTGTCGTCCTTCATAGGGGGCATCGACCAGGCCCTCTTCGAACAGATGTTCGCCATCGGCCATTCGGACCTGGTTCAGGGAGGCGAAGAAATCATTGCCGGGGGAGGCCGCATCGGTCAGGCGCTGTTTACGGCGGGGGCCGGATTAATCGCGCTCCAGCGCTTCCAGCAGCATCTGGATCATACCATGGAGGCCTTGTTCAAACCCAGCGGTTCCAACCCCCGCATCAACCGTATCCTGACGTCACTCAAAAACACCCGTAAAGACCAGCGAGCGGCCCTGCTGCTCGGCAAGACATGGAAAACCCATTATCGGAACCTGCAGGAGGCCGCCACGCGCCAGGCCGCCAACCAGCAGCGGCTGGCGGAATGCAAACAGGCCTATGGCACGCTGGAACGTATCCACGAAGCCTTGCCGTTGATCGCCCGCCGCAAGGAGATCGGTGAAACCTTGCGGGCTTTCGAAGACGTGCCGGATCTGCCGGACGATTTCAGTGAAAACCGCCGCCAGGTGGAAAACACCCTGGCCATCGCCACAAATGATGTGCAACGCGCCCATGACAGCATGGCAACCCTCCAGGGGAAAATAGACACCCTTGCGGTGCCCGTGGCGCTGCTTCGGCAGGCCCATGTGGTGGAAACCCTGCAGCACGACCTGGGTAGTTTCAAAAAAGCCCGGCAAGATCGCCCGGTGCTGGAAGCGCGTATGCGCGCCCTGGACCAGCAGGCCACGGCCAAACTCTCCCGGGCGGGAATCACGGGTCTGGCGACAAATGCCCATCAACTCCAACTGACAGCAGCCGTCGTTGGCGAACTCCAGGAATTGGGCCAAACCCACGAGCGCCTGACGACCCGGCTGGATACGAGTAAGGAACGACGGCGTCAACTGGAAACCGACATCACGACGCTGGAAGACCACCTGAAGCGCCTGCCCCCACAACAAAGTGTGGCGGCCATCAAAGCGCTGCTTCAAACGATCCAGGATGAGGGTCCCCTTGAAAAACAGATCGCCGAAATCCGAGACGCTGTCCATCATCGTGAGAAAACGCTGTCAAATCAATTGAAACGCCAGACCCTGTGGACCGGTTCTTTGGAAAACCTCGGCGGCCTGCCCTGGCCGTCCCGGGAGAGTGTCGATCGATTTGAAAAACAATTCGAGGCCTCCACACGGCAGATGGACCGCCTGAAGGAAGACAAGGCCCTGGTTGCCGAGAGGCTTGCCGCGATCGATACCGAACTGCAAACCATTGCGATCGGGCATGATGTCCCCACCGAAGAGAACCTCACGACGGCGCGCGCCCTGCGGGATACCGGATGGCATCTGATCCGGCGCCGCATCGAAGGAAACGATCCGGCGGAAGCGGATGTGCAGCAATTTAAAGCGCGCTTTGCCCATCACCACGCGCTGCCCGACGCCTTCGAGACCAGCATGGAAAAGGCCGACCATATATCCGACCGGCTCCGACGCGAGGCCGGACAGGTCAGCCGCAAGAGCATGCTGGCCGCTCAAAAGGCCCAGGCCGAAAAAGAGGTCCGGGAAACCGCCGCGCGCATAGAAGCCGTCGGTGCCGAACAAGGGATCTTGGTGGAGCAGTGGGAAGGGGTATGGGCGCCATCCGGCATTCAGCCGCTGACGCCCGCCGAAATGCGCGCCTGGTTGTCGGACATGACCGCCATCCGCGAGAAAGCGG
>Ga0180434_10007428_pt1 | contig 12336 bp, 8 predicted proteins | sample SS_ome_7_FD_132453 | JGI IMG/M metagenome (GOLD analysis project Ga0180434, IMG submission 132453) | Hypersaline lake sediment archaeal communities from the Salton Sea, California, USA - SS_1_D_2 metaG | ecosystem: Environmental > Aquatic > Non-marine Saline and Alkaline > Hypersaline > Sediment... | reverse complement strand
TTCACTATCACCATCGACGACACTCCGCCCACCGTTGCCTGGCAGGGCGCCGGAGAAACCGCTTTAACCGCCGACATGCAAGATCGTCTGGTCAACCGCGACAATACCTGGACCGTCAAGCTGCAAACCGACGACACCTCCGATCATTCGTGGCGCATCCTGCTCGATCCTGACCTAACGCCGCTCAACGGCAACGAATTCGAACTCTTCCCGGAAAAGAATGAAACCGCCGGCGCCGCCGTCCGAACACCGACGGCCCCCGTCTCGCTCTCCGCCTATCCCGCCGGAACTTACTACTACTACTACATCGTCTCGGACGGCGTCGATCCCGCTGTCGCCGATTACGCCGCGGGCGCCGTGCCCGGCACGAAATCCCGACTGGCGATCACCCGCCGATTGATTTCTACCGCCGACTCTCCCTTCAGTATCGGGGATGTGGCGACCAGAAACGTCGGCGCCACGCTCCAGGGCTTTAACTTCAACGACCTCGCCGGAAGTTCGATGACCGGCGTTCCCGACGTCGACGGCGACGGCTTCGACGAACTCGCCATCGTCTCGCGCTTCGGCAAACCGGGGCTCATACAAACAGACGGCGTCGGCTGGGGCGAGGCCTACCTGATCCTGGGCCAGGCCGCGCGATTGCGCGACACCACCCCGCTGAACTCCGTCGGCAGCGTAACGGGAGAAGGCATCGACGGCCTGATCTTCACCGGCATTCGCTGCCCCGTCACCACTAGTTGGACCGAGGGTATTTCCGACGTGACCACGGTGCCCGACATGGACGCCGACGGCCTGCCCGAGATCATCTTCAGCTTTCCTCGCGTCGAGTCTCTCTGTCTCAACAACTCCATTTGGCAGGACGACGACACGGCCACCCATTATCACTGGATCGGTTCATACGAATACGATCCATGGCGTGACCGAGTCGATACGGTCGATATCACCGATCCCGCCGCGCCCGGTTTCCCCTTCAACCGTTCCAGTCTCGAAATCGAGGTTAGCGGACAAACCTGGCTCAAAAATCGCACGCAGTTCACGCGCGGCGGCATCGTCATCGTGTCCAGCTCGACCTCCATGCTGCAAAATCGCCTGGACCTTAACCGCAAGGGCAATCGCATCATCGACCTGCACGAAACAGGACAGGTCTTCCACGGCATGAGCCGCGAGGACGATCACGTACCGTTCGTCGAGGACGTCGATTCGGAGCTGTTTACCATCGACTGCGACGATCCGCCGGACGGCGAAGAAGAAACCGAATACGAAGTCGCCGTCGTATACTGGGACATCCTGCAAACGAACGTCGGCCCCTTCGGTTTCGACAACTGGGCGACCAACAACAAGTTCGCGGATCCCATGAATCCGCCGATCGCCAACATGTGGGCGCCCGCTGTCCTGATGCCCGACATCAACGCTGATTATCTGCCGGCCATTAATTCGCCCTGCGAGGAAAATCTCGTGCTCACCAACCGCTGGCTGGGTTACACGCCCTGCAACGGCGACGGCGCGGACACCGGCACGGCATCGCTGGTCTTCCCGGTCGGGGACGATCCGAACACGGATACCGGATACTACATGTACACCGGGTTCGCCGGCGCCGGCAGTGATCCGGAAGTCAGCCCGTGGGCGGAAAATGTCGGCGCGCGCCTGCTCGGTCAGCGCGTCAACGATCGCTTCGGATCAGCCATCAGCTCCGACGGAACCTGGCTGTACCTCAGTGCTCCGTACCGTTCTGCTTCATCCGATGACGTGCCCGATCTCGGCACGGACGTCGTACGAGACAAATCCGGCGTTATTTACCAGTACCGAACCTATTCGCCGTCATACATTGGCGGCCCGACTCGCTCGCAATTGTGGATCGAAAACGGCACGCGCAACATCCTGGACCCGAACAATCCCGATCTTGATCCCGACGATCCGAACGACTACGACGATCCCAACAACTTCGTCGACGTCCCTGCCGCCTGGCCGCACCCCGACGTGCATCGCCCGACGCACGAAGACTACAACATGCCGCTGCCGCACACGTACATCATCGAGGATCTGGGATACGATCGACGTTACGATCTCTTCTGGTATAACGAACTGCGTAATCTCGGCCAGACAGTGCCTGCTGACGAGGATCTGTTTGAAGCAACGCTTCGCAGCATCATCTACGACCTGACCCTGAACATGCCGGCCGATACCGGCGCCCGCAACCGACTGCTCCCGCCCGGAACCGTGGAAGGCGGCATTCGCCCCTCCGCTTGTGAAACCACTCAGTGGCCCACCGTCGCGGGCGTGGGAACCGCCCATTACTACGTCAACCATACCCCGCAGATCGTCGGCCCGCATCCGGGCGCCAAGCTCGCTTTCGTCCGTGCGGTCGGCGATATCGACCGCGACGGCATCGGAGATTTCGCCGTCGGTTCAGAGAACATTAAATCCAACCTGATAGATCCCAACGATCCAAACGCGGTCGATGTCGGCGGCATATTCATCGTCTACGGACGCGCCCCCGGCCTCGAAGGCGATTACCTCCTCGAGGAACTCGCCCTGCCCCCCAGCGATCTCAACCGTCTCGCCGGAGTCGTCTTCAAGGGCGCGTCGCCAAATGAAAAACTCGCCCGTACTTTCGACAAGGCCGGCAATTTCGACGGCCAATCCGGCGACGACGTCCTCGTAGGCAACGAAGGCGGAGGCTCCGGAAAGGGGGCCGCCATCGTACTCCTCGGCTCACCCATCCTCAGCAGCCCCGAAAACGGCTGGACCACTATCCAGGCCGTCAACGAAGGCGTCGCTATCCGGTTCGTCGGCGAAGAGATCGGCGACAAGGCCGGCGCCAACGTAACCTACGCCGGCGACGTCGACGGCGACGGCCTGGGCGACATCCTCATCGCCGCCCCGGGCCACGACAACGACAAAGGCGCCGTTTACCTCATCTACGGCTCTACCACTTTCGTCGGCGGACAAACAATCTCGCTCGCCGACATCGGAACCGTCGATCTGCCCGGCATAAAATTCATCGGCAAAACCGCCGGCGACGAACTTGGCGGCGGCGTGCTGACCTACGGCGATCATGCCGGCCCCGCCAATCCTTACGCCGAAGTCTCCCTTAATCCCAACGACGTGCCCGTTAACGTCTACTCCGACGGCATCGTCTCAATCGGAGACCTCGACGGCGACGGTCGCGACGATTTCGCCATCAGCGCCATGCTCGCCGATCCAAACCTCCGTCAGGACGGCGGCGAAGTCTACATCATCTACGGCGCCGGCGACTAAGCTGTAGGCTACGCCCTGCGGACCAGGACGGTTAGAACGCAAGTAACAACGGGCCCGTGCTCCTAAAAGCACGGACCCGTTTTTTATCGCCTCATCATCTTCTCACTTTATCGCTGACTCGCGAAGTCGCAGATTCGCCTCCTCGCGACGCTTACCGAACAGTTTTTCGATCCGCGCCTCGTCCTCCAGTTTTAACACCAGCCCCCCCGCCTCCAGGCGCAGCATCTCCCCCGCCGCATTCGTATAAATCACGCTCGGCGTCTCCGCGAATCCTTCGCGTATCTCATAAATGCGGGCCATAACCGACTCCGATCCCGGAGTCCTCTTCTCGCCCAACGAACGTATGGCGTGCGTCACCAGCGTGCGCGTCTCGGTGTCGTAAATCGTGAACGCGATCATCTCCGTTTGCTCCGGACCGAGCAGCGCCGGCAGCAGCCGCACCCACGCCAAGCCTAAATAGCCGCTCTTCAGCTTGATCGGACGCCGCGGCTCCGGCAGCACTACGTCCCGACTAGTGCTAAACGTCGAAAACAAAGCCTCGCCTTCGCGCACGCATTGATCACGCGTCACGTACGCCTCCTGCCCGGCCACGCCCGGAATGCCGACCTGGGACATCTCGTAAAGATCGGTTTCCAGATCGCGACTCGAAAACAAATCAACCTGGCTGTATTGAACGGCCCCGTCCGCGGCGAAGCGATATGTCAACTCACGCGCCCGCAACCCCTCCTTGGCGTTCGTGAAAGATCCCGACCTTTGCAGCGGCTCATCCTCACGCGCGAAACGCCGCGTCGTATACCCGATCGACGCGCCCTCCAGCAATATCTCGTAGTACCGCGTCTCCTCGCCGAACTCCAGCTTTTCAACGTCCTTCTGAAGTTGAAATCGAGCCAGGTATTGCTTGCCGCGCTGCAGCGCGGCGGCCAGCATCTCAGCCGTCTCCGTGCTGTAGAAAATCCGCAGCGTCTTCGCCAACCTCAGGAAATCGGCTGGGATCGCCTCCTCCGCGGCGGGCTCGATTGGCGCCTCCTCCAGTTGCCGACGCGCCTCGGCCAGCGAAAATACAAAGATCGTTTCGTCGTCGAATTGCACGCAATAATAAACCGTGCGCGTCCGGTCGAAGCCGATCACGGCCTCCGCCGTCACGTATGCCGCCGCGCGCCCGGCGTCCGGCGCCCCCTGAACGCGCACGGCCGTCGATCCGCTGAGGGCGCCCAATTGTTCGCTGAAATACTCGATCCACTTGGGAAAACTCGGCAAGTCGAGCTCGCGAAAAATCAAAATCTGAAGCGTGGCGCGCCCGCCCGGCGCCGCCCCGCGCAGCAACCCCAGCGAGCCTCCGGCGCCGAAAAAGCCCGTGCGATCGTATTTCCACCCGGCCGGTGTCTGCATCTCAAAACCGAACGACACGTTCACATAAGGCGTCGTCGCGATTCCCGCACCGGAGTCGTCCGCCGGCTGTCCAAAACCGGCCGCCACGCACCACCCCAGCCCCGCCCCGAACAACACCGCTCGCATGCCCGTATTTATCACAATTGTCATTTCATGCACCTCGATCGAAGAGCATACCATCCCGCCCGCGACAAAGCCCGTCAACACCCCGCAACGCGCCCCCCAAATTTACATGCCTGTTACCATCTTCCTCGGTACCGAGTCTTTGACGTATCCGAACGCGAAAGCGCCGATCAGCGCCCCGAGCGTCAACGACGGGCGCTCTCAGCGCCTTGACGCCCCTATTACCCCGCCGCCTGGTCGCCTTGCCGCCGTGCAGTAAAGCCGCAACACAAAAAAAACCGCGGAGGGCCAAGCCTCCGCGGCCGAGCGTTTATATGCTGCACTGGCGAACGCGATTGCCTACCAGCAAATCGTGCCGTACATCGACAGCAGCGCCGCCAAATCAGACAAACCAATCCATCCGTCGCCGTCCAGGTCGGCGGCGGGGTTGTAGCCGGGATCGCCCTCGAACGTGCCGTACGCACCGAGCAGTTCGGCCAGGTCGCTGAGATCGACGTCGCCGTCGCCGTCGATATCCCCGGGGCAGTCCGGTTCGCCGGAGAGTCTGACGCCGCCTTCGAAGCCCTCGGTGGGCGAAGTGGTTCCGAAGCTCACGCCGACCTCCTGGCCGGCCAAGACCGGATCGTAGTAAAAGTCCATGCTGTCGCCGAGGCAGACGATCTCTACCCCGAAGTCCCACGCCGCCGGCTGCAACTGCTCGAACAAACGCCAGCAAATATGCTCGGGAGTGGTGTCGTACTCCAATTCCTCGGCGGAGATCTCCGCCGAGTATTCTCCGTACTCGGTAATGAAGCCGGCGGTGAACAACGCCACGTCGCCCTCCCAATCGACGGAATTGTAATAGCCGTTGTCGTTACCCATGCTGACCGTAGCCTCCGTGACGGCCGAGCCGACCACTTCGTCATCCTTCTCGCCGGTCGCTCCATTCCGGAATTTGATCTCGGTGCCGGTAGCCAGATACTGGATCTTGAGTTGGTTGCCGGCCAGGCCGTCTGTGGTAGTATCGTAACCGGCGGCCTCCAATGCGGTTTTGATCAGGTCGCGCTTCGCGGTGGCTGACGTGTTCGGCGGAATGTCCACTTCCACGTCTACGCCGGGATTGATGATGACCTTCACCGTTTTGGTCGCGGTATTCGTCGGCTTGGAGAAAGTCAGAGTGGTGCTCTCGGTGGCCGACGCCGCCGCGACAAAAACCAGCATGACTGCAATGCAGAAACCGATGTTCTGAGTGGCCCGTTTCATGATGTTCTCCTACTTGCGCTTGTGTTTCCCATTATAGCTTGTCAACCGTCCCGCGAGCTTCGGCCCGCATATGTCTGAGAAGACGACGCACGCGCTCGCGCGGCTAGGAGTAGTGTGATTTTTAATCGGCGGATCTCTCGCGCGAACCGTGAGCATGCGGGGAAAGCTGCTCGCGTCACAAGGCGCCAAGAAGCGGGCCACCCGCCTCGGCCGGCGGCGTGCCGCGACTTGGGCGGTTGCTTCAAAAACTTACGCCATTTCCGGACTACGTCCGACACGGGGGTTAGACGCTGCGTTTGAATTGAGCACGTTCGTCTATTTATGAGATGATGTGTTGCGCGTTTTACGCATCAGGTAGAAAACGTAGCCGAAAGAATCGCCGTAACGCTCGCAAATGTCGATTTCGCGATCCAGATCATCCAGAACTTGGATCAGAGCAGCAGTGGCGCCGCCCTCCTTCCGCAATCGAGCCGCTCGCTCACTCAACGGCGTGTAATACTCGTCCCACCAAGCCGAACGCGGGAGCGTAAAATGATCGAAAACCTCGTATCCGCACTCGGTCGCGATCTTGATGTTTCGTTCAACCGTCGTTACGGCCGGATAGGCCTCGTGCCAGTAAGCGCGGGCTTCGGCCGGCGGATCGTCGGTAAGCTGGGTCGCTTCGCTCGCGACCAGCAAACCGTCGTCACGCAGAATCGGACGCCATAGATTCAAACCCGCCGCAAACCCGATGATGTAAATCGCGCCCTCGATCCAGATCAGGTCCACGCTGCCCGGCGCCTCCGCGAGTTCTTCCATGCGACCGAGCCGCGTCTCGACCAGATCGGAGAGGCCCTCGGCTTCGGCCGAGGCTCGCAACTGCTCCAGATACGGAGCGTGGAAATCCACGGCGATGATCGGGCTTCGATAATGCCGGGCCAGAACCAGCGTCTGCTTGCCCGGCCCGCAACCCAAATCGATGACACGCGCCCGCGACCTCAGCGGCGGCGCCCGCCGAACCGCCTCCCGGGTAGCCTCATCACTGCCCGGACCCTGCCTGGGAATGTCGGAGTGCAGAGTAAAAAGAGCTTCCCAGTCCATCCCAATAGACCTTCCCGCGAACATTTCCCGGGCCCCGTACGATAAACGACCATGCTACTCCGACGACGTTTCGTCATGTTCGTCTTCGGCTGTGACCGACTCATCGTCACCCGGTGCGGCGCGCGGAGCTGCCGTCGCGGCGGGCGGGCGCAGCGCCCGAACCACCACCGTCCGCGCGAAAATATCGCCCAGACGCTGCCGGTTTCGAGACAACAATACCAACACGGCAAACACCCAGAACTGAGGCATGCATTCGATTAACCGAAGTACGTTACGCGTCAGCAATTGCCCGAACGACGGCGACACGCCGTTTTCAGAGACGATATAAATCCGCATGATCATCTTGCCGATCGTTCGCCGAGCAGTGATCTCCAGGATCAGGCAGTAAGTCGCATAGAGCGCTGTCGTCGAAGCCCACCAGATTAGAAACGCCGCCGCCGGCGCGCTCCCGTCCGGCTCCGGACTGACGCCCCAACGCAGCAACGTCCCCAAACCGTCATACAATGAGACGTGACCGACCTTGCCGGCGACGACCGCGATCGGCAGAAAATCCATCCCCCACGCCAAAGCACGCTGCGTCATCAACGCCAACGCGCTGCCGGGCGGCAACTCCACCGTGCGCACCATGGAGCCGCGACGAAACACGAATAGACCTGTCAGCACGATCAACAGAATCATGAAGGTTGCGATCTGAACCATCTTCTGACCGCGCAGCGCCATGCCCGTCTCGGTCACGATCGCCGGCGCCGATTGCGTAATCTCCGCCGGCTTGCCCGACGCGCGCCCGAATTGAAGATAGTCGATCCCGCCGCGGTCGCGCGCCAACAGGCACAGGTGCTGATTGAAACCCGCTGCCCCGAGATGCCGCACGATCTCCGCCCCCTCCGGCAACGCGGAATATTCGATCGGCGTCAAACGCCAACCGGACGCGCCCGACGAATCAGCGTCGCTCAAGAGCCGATATGCGTCCAACCGCGCGGCGCCGTCGGCGCCGCGCCGCGCCGCCGCCAATGTCGGTACGCGGCCGAACGTAAAGACCCAGTAATCCAGCATCGGCGGCAAACTGACCGTGGCTTGCGCCGTCCATAGTCGATTGTCCGCGTCATAGCTGAAATACTGGAGCACATTTGCGGCCGGCGACGGCGCGAATAGTTGCAGCTCGCCGCGCATCAGACACAACTGAGGCCCCAACTTGCCGCCGTCCCCGGACGGAATGCTCTCGGGCAACGCGGCCGCCGGCGTCCAGCGGCGACCGTCGTAGACGACCAAACTCCACGCGGCTTCCCCCGGATCGAAATCCGCCGACGACTTCTCATTCTCTACCCGCGGCGACGCCTCCCGGGCGACCGCCGACGGCACGACGGCGTATACAAAGCGATCGTCCCCCGTCACCGACGCGGGGATCGTACGCCCCGGCAAAACCGTCTCAACCGTCGGACGAACCTTCTCCGGCGTGTATCGATAGACCGCCCCGTCTTCAAAAAACACCAGCAATCCGTCCCCGACCGCTGCCTGAGCCGCGACGCGGCTGCTGGACTTTTTTCCCGCGTCGAATTGCCCGCCGGCCTCGCGGTGAAAGATGCGCGTGACCGACCGCTGCTCGACCACCAGCCACAGATGACGCTCGTTGGCGGCTATCGACGCTCGTTGACCGCCGACGCCCGCCGGCGGTTGACCAAACGCGCCGACAGCCGCGGCACACCACAGCACCGCCGTACAAAATATTTTCAGCAATGTCGCGCGGCGTTGTTTCACGTGAAACGCCCTCGTTAACGCTTCGATTCAAATGCGCCCAATATTACTGCCCGCGCGCGGCGCCTACTCCGTCACGCTTGATTCCTCGACCGGCGCCGCGTCCAGATCCTCGACCTCGCCGTCCCATTGATCCGGAAATTCGCAAAACGGCAGATCGTTCGTGCGATAGCTCGCGTCCGACAGATCCAGCCGCATCTCCGTCTCGCCGCCTCGCCAATAGACGACGTATTTACGGGGCGTGTACGGACCCGCCGAACCGACGCCCTTCACCGGCCGATATTTGCTCAGATGGGCGCGCATCAATTCCTCGCCCGTCCGCGACCGGTCGATGATCTCCAGCGGCATGTACGGCGGCTTAGGATCCAAACGCATCTCGCGCTTGACATACGGCCAACCGCCGCGATCCAGGCCGACGTACAGCAGATGCTGATCGTCGCCGTCGATTCGCAGCAGCGGACGCAACGCGCCGTCCAACTCCGCCGGCAGCGGTCGCAGCATCAACGCGTCGAGCAGATTCCGCGGCGGCACGGCCATGCGCGCCGCGCCTTCCAGCCGCGCCCAACTTCCATGCCAGAGCCGGCGCGTGTCGGGCGTGTCAATCCAAAACCAATAGCGCTCGTCGTTGGAGGCGATGCGGGCGACGCTGCCGCCCAAGGCATGCTTGACGTCGAAATACAAATCGCGCGGCTCCTCGAATATCACCGTCGCCCGATGTCCGATGAAACGGCGATCGTGTCCGTGGTCGTCGCGGAAGCGGAACGACGTCGTCGCCGGGCAGTACAGAGCGCCGTCGATTTTTTCCAGGTTGGCGTTGATGCGCTCAACCGCCTCGCGCGCGTCGCGCGGCGCGACGCCGCGAGGTCCCGGCCCGTTGCAACCGGCGAGCGTCAGCAACAGCGCCGCCAACACGCAGCTAGTTTTCTTCATTTTCCTCATCCGCGGCAGCCTCGTCGGGCGGGGACTCGTCGGGTTCGGCGACGATCGTGTTGAAGTCGGTGATTTCGCCGGAGATCAGCGTTTCCAGTTGCAGGCCCAAACGTTCGAGTTGCTCCTCGTCGAGATCGGGCCGCTCGACGTCGCAACGCTGGTCGGTTTTAGGAACGAGGTAGCGCCACACCTCGCGGCCGTCGCGGTCGTCGGCGCCGTCGAGCTTGAGCATTTTTTTTCGCCACAACAGCAACGCTATCACGAAGCGCAGTTGCACTTTTTCGGGCGCATCCTCGTCGGCGAGCGCCATGAAAAGCTGCAAGATCGCCGCGCGGTCGAACGCCTGTTTTTTTTTCTCGACCGGCATGGGGCGGCGCGTGGCCCACGATCCGATCGCGAAGGTTTTGTCGGGCGGCGTGCATTTCGGGCAGTAATCCCGCCGCTGATACCCTTCGGGCGAATCAAACAGATAGGCCTGGAGCGCGTCTCCGGGCTCGAAGGTTTTTTGACAAGCGGTGCAGGCGTCGCCGCGCCGCGGCATTTCCCAATCGGTCGCCACAGTAATACTGCTCCTTCGGCGCGCCATGATGCGCGCCGCGGAGATTATAGCGCGGCTGAGGGCGGGGGCAAAGTAACAAAGTGACAACGAAACAAGTAGGAGGAAGAACAAAGCGGAGTCGGGCCGCCGACGCCGACTGCAAGGATCCGGCTGCCCAGAAGCCGCCGCGCGAACCCATTCCGGTGAGAGCGCTGTTTCCAAGGCCTGGTCCGCAAGGCGGATCTTGCTTTCCGTTGATGCTCCGGGAATCTCGGCCGGTATGGCGCCCGGCGCCCAGAAGCCGCATTTCTTGACGGAATCACGGCTTGGTCGAATAATGACGCCGCACGGGGATTCCCGCGTGAGGATTGGCGCTCATGACTCGTGGATCGGCGGTGGACTTTCTGATTCGGGCGGTGTTGGACGAGACTTTTCGCGACACGGCGACGGCTGACCCACCGCGCGCCTTCGAGGGCTACGACCTCAACGACGAGGAACGGGAGATCCTGCAAAACCAAGACGAGCGCGTGCTGGCGCTGTTGGGGCAAGCCGTCACGCGCGGCGAAGTCTCGGTCGCGCCCTCGGAGAAGCGAGGCTCTTCAAACACGAAGACCGCGTCGCCGCCGGTCTTGCCGGAGGTCAGGCTGCTGCTGCGCTTGATCCCGCACGTTTCGCAAAACTCGGCGCCAGGCTCGCAATTGGCGTATGAGGCCTCTCTACATCCGTGGTCCGGCGATCTCGCGCCGGATGCGGCGGACGGCAAACCGCCGGCGATCGAGTGGATAATCCGCATTACGCCCGCCGTGCGGGACGCGCAAGAGGCCGGTCTGAGCGTATCCTATTCGGCTTCGATCCAGCCCTTTGCGGTCGGCGCGGGTAAAAGCCCCGCTTTGGCGCCGGAGTCGTCTCAGGCAAGGTCGAGTTCTCCGTGGAATCATTACGTCGCGTCGAACGCCGCCAAGACAGCCGCGCAGGCGGTTCGGGCAAGCGACGCGTCCGAACGATACGAGAAGCTGCTCGATCTGATCAACGCCCTGCAAACAGGGGATGCCCATGATTGACATTTACATCGTCGGTCTCGGCGTCTTGAACATAGACCAGATCACCCGCGAAACGGAACGAGCGCTCCGTCGTTCGAACGAGGTTCTCTATGTCGATACGGGCGTCGCGACCCAGGCATATCTCGAAGGCCTGTGCCCGCGGATCACCTCGCTGTTTCAGACGAGTTACACGGAATCCGGGGAGCGTCTGAACGCGTATCACCATATGGCCGCACGGGTGTTGGACGCCGCGCTGGATCATCCGCCGGTCACGTTCGCAATGCACGGCCATCCGATCGTCGGGGCTTACGCGCCTTTTCTGATTCGAGACCTGGCCGGATTGCTGGCGCTGCGGGTACGGGTTTTGCCGGGCGTCTCGGCCATGGATTGCCTGTTTGCCGAGCTGATGGTGGATCCTTGCGTCGCGGGGATGCAGATGTACGAAGCCACGGATCTGCTGCTGCGTCGTCGTTCATTGCAACCCGACGTGCCGGCGTTGATTTGGCAAATTGGCAATCTAGAAACCACTTTGCACACCATGCGTGTTTCCAAACCGGAGCGCTTAGAGCGTCTGCGATCGCACCTGCTGCGGTTCTACCCGCCGCGGCACGTCGTCACGGCGTTTTACTCGACGCCGCATCCGCTGATGCCGTCGACCGTGCATCGGTTCGCCGCGGATGATCTTTGCGACTACGCCCACTTGTTGCATCCGGGATTCACGTTGTTCATCCCGGCGGCTTCCGAGCGGCCGATCGAAGACTTTGAGTTGCTGCGCCAGATCGACAGCGTCGAACACCTTCGTCGAATCACGCATGAATCCGCGGGGCGTCAATCTCCGGCCGACACGGATTCTCCGCGCCCCGAAGGCCGGGTGTGACTATTTTTCGTGGCGAGGGCCAGCCAATCAGAACCCGAAGCGCAAGCGAGGGCCATTACACGGGATCTGCGTTCCCCTCGGGGCGCTCGCTTGCGCTTCGCGTTCGG
>Ga0180434_10007427_pt1 | contig 12337 bp, 5 predicted proteins | sample SS_ome_7_FD_132453 | JGI IMG/M metagenome (GOLD analysis project Ga0180434, IMG submission 132453) | Hypersaline lake sediment archaeal communities from the Salton Sea, California, USA - SS_1_D_2 metaG | ecosystem: Environmental > Aquatic > Non-marine Saline and Alkaline > Hypersaline > Sediment... | reverse complement strand
TCTTCCTTATACGTCACGGCGGTGTCGAGCCGCTCAAAGACCGATTGTTCGAGCGAGTCGCTGGCCTGGAAGTAGGCGATGGTCGCCACCAGGCCCACGGTCACCACCGACAGAAACAAGAAGGAGACGACCAATCGTATCATCAGGCTCTTGGCCCAAAATCTACTCATAACGTTTATTCCGTGTTGATACAGCTACCCACTGGCCCTGCGCCAATCTTCCATCATTTCGCGTCGATCAAGCCTTGTTGAACCAGAAACTCTTTTGCCACGTCGGCTGGCTCTCTTTTGTTGCTGCTCACCTCGTTGTTGAGCCGCCGCATCGTCTCGTCTGTGAGCAGAGGAGCCAGCTCGTTGAGAACGTCGCGTATCTCTGGGTGTGCGTCCATGATTTCCTGACGCACCACCGGCGCCACCTGGTAAGGCGGATACATCTGTTTGTCGTCTTCCAACGCCGCCAGGTTGAACGCGCTGATCTGGCCGTCGGTCCCAAAGCCGGTGATCACGTCCGCTTCTCCTTCGACCAGCGCCCTGTACTTCAAGTCCGGTTCAATGGGGATGTACCGCTCAAACTCAAAGTCGCCATAGACCCGCTTGAGGCCGGGCAATCCGTCCTCGCGGTTTGCAAACTCGACCGTGCCGGCCATCGTCAGTTGGCTGGCCTGGGCGACCATGTCCGAGATCGTCTTGATGCCGTAGCGGGCAGAGTCCTGTTGGGTCATCACCAGGACGTACGTGTTGTTCATGGGCGCGGGGTCGAGCCAGACCAGGTTGAATGTTGTCCGGTACCCCTCGGCCACCGTCTCATAGACTTGTTGGGGATCGGTGTTGACCGGCAGTTTCAAGACCATCACCAGTCCCGTGCCGGTGTATTCGGGATACAGATCGATCTGGTCGGTGACCAGGGCCTCTTGCAGGGCGGGAGAGCCTCCCAGGGCCAGCTCGCGCTCTACCTTGAACCCTGCCTCTTCCAACAACAAGGCATACATCTCCCCCAGGATCAATTGTTCGGTAAACTCCTTGGAACCGACCCGAATCGTCGCCATCGGCGTGCTGCTCCCGCCGCAGGCTGATGTCAGAAGCATCAGCAGTACCCCTACCAACAATGTGATTCGCCTGGACATGTTTCCTCTCCGCGTTCTATGTGTGGCTTCTCAAATCACTGGCTCGACAGGCTGGCATTTCCTGAGAGCGCCGATCAGTTCCTCCACCTGAATTGGCTTGCTGATGTAATCGTCCATCCCTGCCGCCAGGCACTCCTCTCGGTTCTCTTTCATCGCGCCGGCCGTCATCGCGACGATGCGCGGTTGCGCTTCCTTTGCCAGCTCCCGACGGATGCGGCGCGTGGCCTCCAGCCCATCCATCTCTGGCATCTGCACGTCCATCAGCACCGCGTCGTACGTCTGCCGTCGCACAGCTTCTAGCGCCTCCAGGCCATTCGCCGCCACGTCCGCCCGGTAGCCCATCCGCTTGAGGAGGTGCAGTGCCAGTTTTTGATTGACCGCGTTATCCTCCGCCAGCAGGATGCGCAGCGGCAGCCGTTTCCCCATCTCCGGGTCGAACGGCGGTGGGGCCGCTGCGTCCCGTTTTTTCCGCGTCGGTTCCTTCTTTGCAAAGATGTCCACCAGCACGTCGTACAACTGCGAGGCTTTGGCCGGTTTGGTCAGGAAGGCAGCAAAGGCGCCCTCTGCGATCTCGACCTCTTGCTGTCCCAGCGAAGTCAACATCACCAGTGGAAGCGACGCGCTTGCCGACGCGTTGGCGTCACGCTCGCGCTGTATCTCGTCGGCCAGCATCAGGCCGTCCATCTCTGGCATCTGCATATCCAGCAGCGCCACGTCGAAAGGCTCTCCCTGGCGAATCCACGCCAACGCCTCGGTGGGGGAGGCCGTGTCTCTGGAGAGCATTCCCCAGCGCTTGGTTTGCAGCGTCAGGATGCGCCGGTTGGTGTCGTTGTCGTCCACGATCAGCACCCGCCTACCGCGCAGGTCGGGCTGCGCCTTTTGGAGATAGGTAGGGGTGGGGCGGGGCGCTGTCTCGGCCTGGATGGTAAAGTGAAATGTGCTGCCCACGCCGACCTTACTCTCAACCCACATTGTGCCGCCCATCAATTCACACAACCGCTTGCTGATGGCCAGACCCAGGCCGGTGCCGCCGTACCTGCGCGTGGTCGAGGTATCCACCTGACTGAAGGATTGGAACAGGCGATCCATCCGATCGGGGGGAATGCCGATGCCGGTGTCTCTGATGGAAAAATGGAGCAAGGACATAGAGCGGGGGGAAGGGGGTGAGGGAGGATGTTCTGAGGACAAGTCCGTTCCCTGGCTTCCCACGGCGTACTCTTTACCTTTCACCTCCACGACCACCTCGCCTCGTTCGGTGAACTTGATGGCGTTGCCGATCAGGTTGATGAGGACCTGGCGCAGGCGGGTCACGTCGCCGACGATGGCGGCGGGGGTTTGATCGTCTATCAGATAGGCCATCTCCAGCCCCTTCTCCGCTGCCTCGGTCGTGAACAGGTCGATGGCGCTCTCCACGCACTCGCGCAGGTCGAAGGGTTGGCTTTCCAGGTCCATCCGTCCGGCCTCGATCTTGGAAAAGTCGAGCACATCGTTGATGATGGTCAGCAAAGCGTCGCCGCTGACGCGGATCGTCTGGGTGAACTCGCGCTGTTCCGCCGTCAGGTCCGTGTCGAGCAGCAGGCTGGTCATGCCGATGACGGCGTTCATCGGGGTGCGGATTTCGTGGCTCATCGTGGCCAGGAAGGCGCTCTTGGCCCGGTTGGCCGCCTCGGCCTCGTGGCGGGCGCGCTGGAGTTCGGTGATGTCGTGGTAGATCACCAGGCTTCCGGCTCGTTCGCCCACGACGAACAGCGGGACGCCGAGCAATTCCACGTCCACCAGCGTCCCGTCCTGGCGACTGCGCTGGGTGACGGCGCGCACGACGTTCCCCTCGATGACTTGCCGAGTGTAGGCGAGGGCCTCCACTCTCGTAGCCCCTGTAGAAATTAAATCATCTATGTCGCGACCGATCGCTTCAGCCTGGGCATATCCAAATAGCTTTTCGGCAGCCGGATTCCACGTGACGATCTTGTGATCGCTATCTTCGACGACAATCGCTATCGGGCTGTTCAGGATCAGGGACTCGGAGTACTGCTTCTCTCGTTGGATCTCCTCGAACAGGTAGGCGTTCTGGATGGCGATGGCCGCTTGGCTGGCGATGGTCTCCAACAGTACCTGGTGCGATTCGTCGTAGATGTGGGGAGTGGTATAGTGCTGGACGATGATCACGCCGAGCACGCGGTCGCCCGCCAACATGGGCACGCCCAGCCACGACGATGATGGCATGCCGATCGACTCCAAGCCCCGTTCACGTTCAGCCTCGTCGCTGTAAAGCAGGAGCGATGCGCCGCGCTCAATGATGTGACCCGTCAGGCCAGCGTCGCCCGGGAAGCGCGCGCCGGGGGCGACGTCGTCGGGGTTGTTGCTAAAGCCGCACACGATTTCGTGGTGCTCCTGGTCGTAGAGCATGATGATCATGTTTTCGGCGTACATCACCCGGCGAGTCTGCTCGTAGATGAGTTGGAGCACCTCGTCCACGCGCAATGTGGACGAGAGCGCCTGGCCGACGTCGGTCAGCGTGGCCAGTTCCGCCACACGCCGCTCCGTCTCGCCGAACAGCCGGGCGTTCGTCACCGCCATCGCCAGTTGCGCGGCGATGGTCTGAGCCAGCGCGATCTCGGCGGGGGCGAAATGGTGCGACGTGGTGAGCGCATCCAGGCCAACGGTGCCGATCGCGCGCCCTTCGACGAGCAGAGGGACGATGAGGATCGACTGCACCCCCAAACTGCGCATCACTTCATGGCTTGGCTCCATCAAGGGATCGTGCTGGGCGTCGTATATCGCCAGCGGTTGCGCGGTTTCGATGACCTGCTGGGTGGATGGGTTCCCCTCCACCGCGATGCGCGCTCCCACCGCGTTCTGGTCGGGGAATTCGGCGATGACGGTTCCATAGGTGTAGGCTTCGTCGAACAGCAATACGCCGCTGTGATCGCAATCGGGGAAGTGTTTCACCAACTCCCGACAGGCCGTGGTCAGCGTCACGGTCAAATCGAGCGAGGCGTTCACCGCCATCGAGATCTCGTGCAGCAGGGCCAGCCGCCTGGCTCGCTCTTGCGTCTCGGCGTAGAGGCGGGCATTATCGAGCGCGATGGAGACGAGTTCGGCGAAGCGTCCCAATAGCTCGCTCTCTTCGTCTCCGAATGTGCGCTCCGATTCGATGCCGTAGGCCATGCCGAGCACGCCCACGACGTCTCGGTTCGCCAAGTCCTCCGATCCGGGTGGGCCTGTCTCTGTACTTTGGGTAAGCGGTACTCCTATTACAGCGCGGACGACGCCATGGTCAAAGTCTGGGGAGCGATCTGGCCAGGCATCGTAGTCGTCAACCACGAGGGATTTCCCGGTCTGCCACACCTGCCCGACCATGCCCTGGCCCGGCCTGGAGCGAGATCCAAGCAGCGGGCGAAAGACCCCCGTGCATACCTTACATTCGAATTCTGTCGCCGCGCCATTGGTAGAGCCGTCCAGAAAGATGTAGCCGTGGGACGTGCCCAGCAGTTGACCGGCGCGGGCGACGATGGTTTCCAGGATATAGTTGATGTCAAAGCGGCTGATCAGGCCCAGGGCGGTGACGTGCAGAGCCTCCAGATACTCGTTGTGCCGGCGCATGGCCTCTTCTGCCTGCCGACGGTCGGTGATCTCTTGCTCCAGTTGTTCGATGGCCCGGGTCAGCTCGGCGGTGCGCTGCTGGACGCTCTGTTCCAGCGTGCGGCTGTATTCTTCCAGCGTCTCCTGCGCCCGCTTGCGCTCTGTCACGTCTCGAATGATGCCCTGGTACGCTAGAATGCTGCCGTCGCTGGCCCTTCGAACCGTCGCCGCGAGCAGGCAATCCATCACTGTCCCATCTTTTCTTGAGAGCCGCACCTCGAAATCTCTGACCGAGCCGGCCTGTTCTATCGCCTGTTGAAATCTGGGTCGGTCATCAGGATTGGCAAACGTGTCTCGAACGTCCAACCGCATCATCTCGTCCGAGCTATAGCCAAAGAGATCCAGCGTCGCCTGGTTGACGTCGATCAGTGCGCCGTCTGGCGTGGCGATAAAGATGGCGTCCCGAGAATCCTCGAACAGGGTCCGATATTTCTTCTCACTCTGGGCCAGATCGACGGCGAGGGTTTCCGCGGCCCGATGCGCTTTCTGATTCACGAGCGCGATGACGATGGACTGGAACAGGATAAAGATGGAGAGGCCGTATTGGGAGATGAAGGGAGTGTCGATCAGCATGCGGGCTTTCAAGAGGTCGTTGACCACGCTGAGCGCGAGGACGATGAACCCGGCCATGATCCACCAGGCCAGGGGATTCTTGCTTCTGACGGCGCGGATGAGCACATAGAACCCCCAAACCAGTGAAATTGCGGTAAAGATCAGGTAAAAGTTGAGGAGGCTCAGGTAGACCATCGCGGGCGTGACGAGCACCGCCGACGAACAGACGGCACCGATGGCGATCACGGCCCAAAAGAACTTGCCCGTCGCCTGCTCCGGGAACATGCTGCGGATGAAGAGCGCAAAAGTTGGGATGGCGAGATAAAAGCTCAGAATCTCGGCCATTTGATCCAGCCTCCAGACGTCCCGTTCCGGGAACATCAATTCGATGTACCGTTCCGTGGCGATGGCGCGCAGGGCCAGCTCGAGGCAGATCAACCCGAACCACAGAGGTGCTCTTTCGCGGGGGCGCAGGGCGAAAAGCACCAGGTGGTACATTCCCATGACCAACAAAACGCCGATACTCAGCGAGTTGGTAAACTGCCTCGTGTCGAGTTCGTGACCGAGTTGCTCCTCGCTGCCGAGCCTGGGGCTGTTCTCGGGGCCTGCTATCGGCACCTGAAAGTTGCTGATGCGCCACACGATCACCCATTCGGGCGCCGGAGGGACCGTGGCCGTATCTGGATAACGCTCGGGCGTGTGAGAGGCGGGATCCGTTCCCACGACGCCGCCCTGGATGGGCGCGGCGAGCGGGTTGCCAGCTCCATCAAACACCTGTAGCGTGTATGCGGTCGAGGCGTATTTCAGGTAAATCTGGAGTGGCTCGCGAGGGTGGGGAGAGGGGCTCTCGGGTAACAGCACGCGCAGCCGCAGCGTGGCGTAACCGAAGGGATCGAGGCGTCTTCCATTGGGCAGGGTATGGCCGCTCCAGGACGCGGGGACCTCGAACAACCCATCGGGCTGGATGGTCGTTCCCAATCCCGGTTCGGTACCCTCGTAGAGCGCCTTCCAGTAGAAATCCCATTCACCGGCCAGATCGACCGGGCCACTTGAAAAATCCCAGTGGCGCAGGTCGAGCACGCCATCAACGGCCTTGGGGATTCGGGTCGTTTCTCCATCGCTCACACAGCCCGCGAGGATCAGCGATGCGCCGATAGTCAGAATGAGCAGTAATGCGTGAACCGAAGAGGTGATGCGTGATTGTGTCATCTCGGTGATTTTTTTCCTACGAGGAAATACGTGTGCATGTCCCCTTTACCTTTAACCGGGATCACTCCCCGTTCCTCGAACAGGTAGTTGTCTCGCAAGCGTTCATACATTGTCGCCGTGATCTGGATGCGGTCGCCAGGGCTATGCGACTGCATGCGGTTGGCGGTGTTCACGGTATCGCCCCACAGATCGTAACTGAATCTTCTCGTGCCGATGACTCCTGCAACGACTGGTCCGGTATGAATGCCGATCCGTATGTGGAGCGGTTCGCCATTGACCTCGAAGTGAGCTTTTTGCATGTCGAGCGCCATGTCTGCGATCGCTTCAGCGTGATCCGTCCGGGGTATGGGCAGGCCGCCGACCGCCATGTACGCATCGCCAATCGTCTTGATCTTTTCTAGATCATACTTTTCGGCCAGTTGGTCGAACGTCGAAAACACTTCAGTTAACAAGGCAACCAGTTCTGCCGGTAACATGCGGGCCGAAAGCGGGGTAAAGCCAACGATGTCGGCAAAGAGCACTGTGGCCTCGGCAAAGCTATCGGCGACGACGCTTTGCCCCTGTTTCAACCGATCGGCAATCGCTTTGGGCAGGATGTTGAGCAACAACTGCTCGGACATCTCCCGTTCAATTTGCAGTTGTTTCAAGTAGGCTTGCTCCTGGTCGCGCAACCACTTTTTCTCCAGGCTGGCTCCGATCCTGGCCCGCAGTAACACCGGGTCGAACGGTTTGGACAGATAATCCTCCGCCCCCATTTCGATGCACTTGACGATGCTTTCCATCTCGTCGAGCGCCGAGATCACGATGACGGGAATACCCCGCAGCGCGTTGTCGTGCTTGATGCGCTCCAGCACCTGATAGCCGTCCATCTCTGGCATGACGATGTCGAGCAGCACCAACTCGAACGACTCGGCCTGGATCATCTCCAGCGCCTCCCGTCCATTTTCTGCCAGGGCGACGGTGTGGCCTTGCAGTTGCAATCCCCGGGCCAACTGGAGACGGTTTATTCGATTGTCGTCTACCACCAGGATGTGGCCGTGCTTGCGCATCATATTCTGGTTCTCTCGAAACCGGGTACAGGTACGCGCGAATGCGCCCCATCAGGCAGGGCGATTGGGGCAGAGAACTGCCAGCATCAATGTACACTACTTTTCAGCTTTCGTGGGTTACAGCTACGTTACAGTGCAATTTCACCGCTCCGATTTGCCATCTCCGCCCAAGCGCGGTATACTGGGGGTATCGCGACCATGCATTTCAAACATCTCAAACTTCAGGGCTACAAGTCCTTTGCGACCAAGACCGAGTTCCTGTTTCCCACAGGCGTCACGGCCATCGTCGGGCCGAACGGATCGGGGAAGAGCAACATCGCCGACGCCATCCGTTGGGCGCTGGGCGAGCGGAGCATGCGTTCCCTGCGGGCCAAGTCCACCGCCGACATGATCTTTGCGGGCGGACAGGGTCGCGCCCGAACCGGCATGGCCGAAGCGGCCCTCACCTTTGACAACTCCGACGGCGCGTTGCCCATCGAGTTCAGCGAGGTCACCATCACCCGTCGCGCCTATCGCTCCGGCGAGAACGAATACCTCATCAACGGCGCGCGGGTGCTCTTGCGCGATATCAACGAATTGTTGGCCGCCTGCGGCCTCGGCGAGCGCACCTACACCGTCATCGGCCAGGGATTGGTGGACGCGGCGCTCGCACTGCAACCCCAGGAGCGGCGCACGCTCTTCGAGGAGGCGGCTGGCATCAGTCTCTACCGCGACCGGCGAGAGAGGGCCGTCGAGCGCCTGGATGAGACGGAGCATAACCTGGAGCGCGCCCGCGACATCATCAGGGAGATCGCTCCCCGTCTGAAAAAGCTCGAAGAGGAAGTGCAGCGCGTGGAGGAGCACCGGCGGCTGAGCGCCCACCTGGAGCGATTGCAGCGCACCTGGTACGGCTATCAGTGGGGGCAGCAGCAGGACACGTTGGCCCGCGTGCTGGAACGGGCGGCGAACCTGGAGGCCGGCCTGGAGGCGCGAAAGCGCGAGGCCGCGACGTTGAACGAGAAGCTGGTCCAACTGCGCCAGCGGGAGAGCGAGTTGCGCGTCAAGCTGCGCGACTGGTACCGGGAAAGCGCCGACATCCACGACCGGGTCGACGAGGCGCAGCGCGAACTGGCCGTGGCGGAGGAGCGGGAGCGCTTGTTAAAGGTCCGGCGCAAGGAACTGTTGGCTGAGATCGAGCCTTTGAGAACGCAGGAGAGGGATCAAGCGCAACAGATCGCCGAGGTCCAGGTCCAGGTCGAGAAACTGGCGCGAAAACTGGCGGCGCGCAAAACGCGGCTGGGGGACGTGGAGCGAAGGTGGACGGCCGTACAGGCGCAGACCGAGGCACCCGACCGGCAGCGCGAGCGGGTCGAGCACGAGTTGCGCGAACACCGCGCGCGGCTGGAACGTCTGGATCAGGCGCTCCTCGAGATCCGCGAGGAGACGTCCCGGATGGCGAGCGAGCAGGCCGTGGCAGAGGAGCGGGCGCGGCAGTTGGAGGCTCGGCATCAAGAGACGCTGCTCGAACTCGAACCGATGAGCGAGCGGGAAGCGTTGCAGATCGAGCAGGTGGACCAGGCTCGCGTTCAAGTCGAGGAATTGGAGCGAAAACTGGTGGGACGCCAGGAGGAATTGGCGGAGCTGGAGCGGGAATGGGCGGCGCGATGCGATCTGAGCATCGTGCAGGCGGACGCACCCGCGCCCGCGCCGGAGTGGTTGCAGGCCAAGCAGGCGTTGCAGGATCACCGCGAGCAGATCGAACGGCTGGAGCAACAACTGCGCGACGCCCGCGCAGAAGAGGCCCGCCTGCGGGGCGAGTTGGAGGCGCTCGACGGGATGCAGGCGGCGAGGGCCGCTTACGACAAGGGCGCTCAGGCGTTGTTCCAGGCTGGTCTGGATGGCGTGGTCGCGGAGGGGACGCTGGCGACGCTGATCCAGGCGCCGCCAGCGTGGGAGCGGGCCATCGAAGCCGCGCTGGGCGATGACCTGCAGGCGATCGTTGTGGAGCGGGCGTCCGTCGTCGAGGAGGCGCGGCGGATCGTGGAATCCGCGGGCGGGCGATTGACGTTGCTGCCGCTGGATGAACTCCGCCCGCCCCCGTCGTTGCCGGCGAGCGCGCTGCGCGCCGCCGACGTCGTCTCCTGCGACGCCGGTGTGCGGCTGGCGGTCGAGGCGATCCTGGGGGCGGTCGCGTTGTGCGACGATTTTACGGCGGCCCGGGCGTTGCTCCCCGCCATGCCGCCGGGGAGCCGCTGCGTCACCGCCGACGGCGTCGTGTTGCGGGCGGATGGCGCGCTCCTGGTGGGGTCGGCGGGAACTGGCGGTGTCCTCGCCGGTGAACGCGCCCGGCGGGAGTTGCCCGCGCAATTGGAGGCGGTGCGGCAGCGTTGTCAACGCATGGAGGAGGATCGGCGGGCCGGAGCGGCCCAGGTCGCGGCGCTCGAAGCGCAGTTGGAGGAGCTGAACCGGCAGGCCGCAGCGGCCCGGGAGGAAGTCTCCCGCGCCTTTCAGGAGAAATTGGGCCAGGCCCGCACCGAGGTCGCGGTCGCCGGGGAGACGCTGCGCAGCCAACAGGCCGCCTTGCAGCGCGAGGAAGCGGCGCTGGAACAGCTACGCTCGCAGCGGTCGGCGCTGCGAGCGCAGGCGAATAAATTGGAGGCGGAGCACGCCGACGCCGTCAAACGGGTCCGCGTGCTGCACGCGACGGTCTCTCGCCTGGAGGCGCAGTTCGATTCGGACGAACAGGCTCCCCTGGCGACGGACGAATTGATCGATCAGGGGTTCCAGACGCAGTTTGAGGAGGCGCGTGGGCGCGGCTGGGAGATCAAGAAGCGTCAGCGTGTGGAGGCCGAGCGGATCGCCGCGTTGGAGGCCGAGCTGGAGCGGTTGGCTCGCCAGATCGCCGAGATCCGGGAGGAGGCGGCGCGGATCGAGCGCGAGGAACTGGGAGAGGCTCGGACCGAGGTCGCCGTAGCCGAGGAGGTCCTGCGCAGCCGACGGGATGCCCTGGAGCGCGAGACGACGTTGCTGGAGCGGTTGCGGGCGCAAATAGACGCCCGGTTCCGCCGCACCGAGGAATTGGAAGCGGAGCACACGGCCATCGTCGCCCACATCGAGGGATTGCGCCAGGATGCCTCTCGGCTGGAGGAACAACTGCGCGGGGCGCGCACGCACATCCAGCCGGCCGAGGAGGAATTGGAACGTCTCGGCGGGGAGCAGGCCGCGCTGGAGAGACAGGCGCAGCAGGCCCAGGATCGGGCGCGGGACGCGGATGCTCGCCATGGCCGCGCCCAGTTGGACGTCGAGCGTTGCCAGGACGAGCTGCGTCTGCTGGGTCAGCGCATCGAGGAGGACCTGGGGCTGGTCGAGCTGGAGCTGGCGAACGGCGTCACGGCGCAGACCCCGCTGCCGATCCACCCGCTGGTCTCTGAACTTCCCATCGTCGAGGAGCTGCCCGAGGGATTGGAGCAGGAGATACAGCTTCTCAAGACCCGGCTCCGCCGGCTGGGCGGGATCAATCCCAACGCTCCCGAAGAGTACATCGAGGTTCGGGAGCGGCACGATTTTCTCACCGAGCAGTCGGCCGACCTGGAAGCGGCCTCCGCCAAATTGCGCCAGACGGTGGCGGAACTGGACGAGTTGATGGAGGCGGCCTTTCGGGAGACGTTCGACGCGGTGGCGGCCAAGTTCTCCGAGATGTTCACCGTGCTCTTTAACGGCGGCGCGGCTCATCTGGAATTGACCGAGGCGGACGATCTGATGAACACCGGCATCGACATCATCGCGCGGCCGCCGGGCAAGCGCGGGCAGCGATTGGCGCTCCTTTCTGGCGGGGAGCGGGCGCTGACGGCCTCCGCGCTCATGTTCGCCCTGCTCCACGTCAGCCCGACTCCCTTCTGCGTCTTTGACGAAGTGGACGCGATGCTCGACGAGGCGAACGCGGGACGCTTCCGTATGCTTCTGGAGGAGTTGTCGCAGCAGACTCAGTTTATCATCATCACCCACAACCGGGTCACCGTCGAGGCCGCCGATACGATCTATGGCATCTCGATGGGAGCGGACGCGGTCTCTCAGGTCGTGTCGCTCAAGATGGATTAGGAGCGCGCGTGATACGCCTGGCGGTGCTGGCGGATGCGCGGCAGTTTGACGTGGATGGCTTTATCGTCGCTGACGATCTGGTTCACGGCGCGGCTCGGTCAGTGGAGCACCGGGCGATATCCTACGACCTGGCCCAGGTGCGCGCCGCTTTTCGCAAGAGCGACTTGCTGGCGATAGGAGAGGCATGAGGAGGGAAAATGATAAAGGCAAGACGTGTATTGATATCGTTCGCTCTGGGCCTGGGATTGGCCCTGGCGCTGCTGGGCCTGCTGGACGGGTGGCCCGCGCCGACGCGGGCGGTGCGCGCCGCTGCCGCTCAGAGTGGTCCCGTTTGGATCAGCGAGACGGTGGACAGCGCGGGGGATGTCGGCGGGCATACCTCCCTGGCGCTGGAGCCGACCGCGCCCTACACACCCCACATCAGCTACTATGACGATACCAACGACGCCCTGAAGCACGCCTATTGGGACGCTTCCGGCTGGCACAGCGAGACGGTGGACAGAACGGGGAATGTCGGTCTGTACACCTCCCTGACGCTGGAGCCGAACCCCCCGTATACACCCCACATCAGCTACTATGACTCTACCAAGCACGCCCTGAAGTACGCCTATTGGGACGCTTCCGCCTCTGAGTGGATCAGCGAGACGGTGGACAGCGTGGAGGATGTCGGCAAGCACACCTCCCT
>Ga0180434_10007425_pt1 | contig 12339 bp, 6 predicted proteins | sample SS_ome_7_FD_132453 | JGI IMG/M metagenome (GOLD analysis project Ga0180434, IMG submission 132453) | Hypersaline lake sediment archaeal communities from the Salton Sea, California, USA - SS_1_D_2 metaG | ecosystem: Environmental > Aquatic > Non-marine Saline and Alkaline > Hypersaline > Sediment... | reverse complement strand
TCATCACGGTTGCCATCCGCGACGATGCCTTCATGAGGGTGGGAAACAAGCCATGTCTGAGATGTTTATACGGGACGAAAGAAAAGAGGCGGATCGCGGGGTCGCTATTGCTTCAGCTTCACCTTTAGGGCAAGGTCATTTTGCACTGGCGGCAGATCGATTTGGAGAACACCGTCGGAGAAAACGATTTCCTGTTCGTCAGTGATCACACCTTCATATGTGTCCCAGAATTCCACGTTGTACGTGCCGTCTTTCAGACCGGGAATTGTCAATCCAGCACCAGAGACAAGGGGAATGTTCTTCAACGTGGGCTGGGAGACCCCTCTATATACACGCCCTTGCTTACGGTACAGTCCGTAGAATACCCAAACGTAGGCCATTTGGTCGTTCTGGAGGCCGCGGGCGCTTAGACTGTTTTCTTTTGACTTGACAGAACACCTTGACTGAACCAGGTTCAGCCCACGCCGATCTTCGCCTTCTATGTAGTTGGCAAACGCCCGGTAGTGCTGATATCGGTCTTGGAAGTGAATGTGCAGCCACCACCAGAACCCGACGCTTCCGGAGAGAGGAGTTGTGTACATTATCCATGGTCCATTGTGCAGCTCTGCGTCCAGATTGTCCGACGGTGCATTATTCCACTGCCACCCGTACTCAGCTACGAGCGACGGTTTGTTGAAAGGTCTTGTTCGCTGGTAATAGAAATTGTCAACAACCTTCGCCAGGCCGCTACGGAAGTAACCCAACTCTCTGAAAGCGGTGTAAGCATTTGTCTGGACGAAATCGATTTCTGGCAGCCTCCATATCGCTGCGCCGCGCCAAGGATGCGCATAGTGCGTAGAAACAATATGGCCCCAAGGATCTATCTGTCGCACATAGTTGGCCATGTCAGCATGCCATTTAACAATCTGAGGAGGCACGATATCCTGACCGTCTTTCATTCGCTCCGCCAATGGCCAGTACTCATAAGTGAATTCGTTCTCGCTGGACAGTTCCCATGCCAAGAGATTCTTGCTGTAACCCCATCGTGCAACAGTATAGCGGAGACGCTGTTTCACAAGTTCACGAGCCTTAGGGTTTGAATAGAAAGAATGGGACTTTTTGATATCCAGGAACCCGCCGTTTTGCACGTTCATCGGGTTGTTATGCCAATCCTTATCGATTTTCGTGCTCAGTTGGCCGTGGTTCATTGTGACCACTTGGAGATACAGGTTGTGCTTCTCCGCCAGATCCATTATGTAGTCAAGCCGCCAGGCGTTTTCGACATTGTATCTACCTATACCGTGGTAACCGTACCAGTCTTTGCGCCACTCGAGCCCGCACCACCAGGTTGCCATCCATACACGCGACCAGTTTTCTCCGGCCTCGGCCATTCTTGCGAAATACTCGTCATACAAGTAGGTCCCCAGATCCTTGTTGAAAGTGAAATCGTATGGATAAGGTTTTCGGCTATCGCTCGGAGAGCGGACATTGTGGCCGAAGGGATAGTAAAAATCGCCGTTGTCGAATTCGAAATACAGAGGGTCTTTTTTCGAGATGCGCACAAAGCCCGGATCATCTGAGTCGACTGAGGTAAAGGAATGCTTTTTGCCATCTAGCTTGTTGCTTCCGCGTACGCGGATCACGTAATCGTAAACGCCGATCTCGGTAGGCGTAAATCGCAATTTCCAGCAAGGAGAACCTTCCGGCAGAAGATGCTCTTCCTCCTTTTTGGTCTTCGGATTAGTTCGTTTCTCTCGATTGTAACCCATGTAGAAAAACGCAGGTATCGTCTGAATATTTCCGGAGGGGGAGATGAATTCAGCAACGATGTCGGCCTCGCGCGGATCAAACGGGTTGTTGTAAGTTTTTGACAGGTTAAAAGTGACCTCGAATTTCGAATATCTAGACACCTGATCCGCATTTGCCGAGATGCGTGTGATACTGAGCTGCTGTTTGTCGAGAAAAGCCTGTCGCCCCGTTTTCCAAAGCTCGACGTTGTCAATGCATATGGGTCCCGTATACTTGCTCTCGCCAAAACCAAAAACGCGCACGCCGATTCTCTGTATTCGTCCCAGGAGGTAGGTATTCCACGGGCGGGCGTGTCCGCGTGGCTTCCACCTTTTGCTTTTATCGGACAAGTCGACCGTGAACTTCGTCCAGTCACCTGGGCGCACGAGTGGGTCCAGAAGTGCTTCATACCACCACCAGTCGCCATCGTAGAGGTAGATCATCGGTCGAAGATAGTTTGGTGCACCTTCCGGGACGTGCAAATCAAAAGCCAACACATCGTGGCCCCAGATGCTCTCATCTAGGACGGTAGACAGGGCAAGCTCTCCGGGAAAAACAGTGCTGGCAGTCAATGCCCCATCGCACTGACCTGAGCGTGGGCTGGCCACTTTCGACAGTGGACTGATACGCGTCTCGGCAGACCATGCTATTGTGTCTTTTTCGAAATCCGATAGGACCCTTCTTTCCACGATAGGCATGCTCTGGGGATGTGCGCTGAGCAACGGTTTTAACGGCGGCGGTCCTTCTCCGAGCAGCGAGGCGACTTCGGCACACCAATCCACCCCTCGCTCTGCCGGTACATCGTTGCGCATCACAAAGCGAGATACTGCCGGCGATGCTCCCCAGCGCGCGACGCTATAGCGCCCGCGAAGAGCGACAAGTCTTGATGTGTCCGGCGTCGAGAAGTAGTCGTGTGGAGTTTGTAGTGATCCGCCGAGTTCTTGGTTCAGCGGATTTGACAGCCAGTTGTATTTGCGCTGTTCGTAGAGTTCTTCCCGATCAGCGAATACCAATGGAAAGCTTATCCCGGCGGCTTCGCCATTGCGAATAGTAAGGTCCATCTCCCAGGCTTGTTCGAGGTTGTAGCGTCCAGGACCGTGGAAGCCGCCCCACTTGTCGGTCCATTCGATCGAGGTTCGCCAGGCGGGTGATGCATCCGGCGAAGGCGTGTCCGGGTTGTAGGCCCAAACGCCGTCCCGGAGTTCATAGCGCTGGCCCGTTGGATGCGACTCGGCAGGATACAGAAACTCCCGAAGATCCTTTTCTGTTGGTTGAAAAGAGGTGACACTCTTCGGCGCTTCAGGTGCGATAGTCTCAATCTGCTGTCGGGCGGAACTCAACTTCCAACGCCCGTCGACGGTGACATAGTACTTGTATGTGCCCTGCTCTTCCGGACAGTACCTTACTTTCCATACTGCTGGACCAACAGGCACCAGTTTCCTATCGCCCAGTTGCGGTCTATCCACGTAGTTCTGATAGAAGAATGCTGGCACCGATTCTTGCTTACCGGATGGCGCAAGAAATACGGCTTGAACATCGGCCTCTTCGGGATCGAACGGGTTGCGGTGTCCGTCTTGAAAGCGAAAGCTTACTTCAAATACCTGGCCTACTTGCGCGGGAGAAGACGATGTGGAGAATCCGACGATGCGGTTGCGAGCATCTAGTGTTGAGCGTGATAGTTTTCGTTCCTGCAACTCCACATTCTCGACCCGAATAGATCCTTTCCATTTTTTTTCGCAAAAGGCTTTCAGGCCCAGTGTCTTGATCTTCCAGGTCAAATATCCGTCCCAAGTGCGCATGTGTCCGGCTGGCAACCAGTCATTGCTCAACGGTGTGATATTCAGGTGAATCTTGTGCGGGCGCGTATCGGAGAGCCAGACGGTTTCTCTGGAACGGAAGTACCAATCATCGCCGTTGACAATATGGGTCATCACGCGGACAGGGGCAGGCGGAGCTGAACTGAGGCGAACGGTGAGACTAAGCACGCCAAAGTCAAACCAGTCTTCGTCAATCTCGACCTCGCGCACGGTGGGCTGTGGGAACTCAACCTGCCATTGCGATTCCTCTGTAGCAATATCCGCAAGGGCAGCAAAGACAGTAGAGCTCGTCATCGCCGAGAACAACGCGAACACAACAAGTATCGAAATGGATTTTGAGAATTGCATGGCTTTCAACCAGTACTACTTGAGATTCGTGTATTCACTCAGAGCCTGGAAGAGTGTATCAGCTATCTTGCGCTGGCCTTTTTCATTTGGACTTTCGAGATAGACGGATACACCTTGCATCCCTCCGCTTAGCCAGCAGCTTTCCCCGAGCCTTCTGGGCAAGTTGATAACCTTAGTCTTATAGATTCGTTTCACCTTCAACGCGGCCTCCACATACGGCTGCATCCCGGCGCCAAGCGGAAGCGGAGCTATGGGAAGCACAATGCAGACTTCCATGCATCCAGCGATCTCCAGACGTTGCAGCATCGCCTCAAGGATCAACCCAAATGTACGAGGTCCTGTTCCCCACTTCTGGTCCGCCGTGCCCAAGAATATAACGGCGGCATTGATTGAGTTGTTGAAATCAACACTTGAAAACTTCGCAAGCGCCGTGAGTGCCGGGTTCTCATGTACATTGTACCCTTTTGCAGAGCCTACCAGCCGCACTTCCTGATTCAGTAGGCGCCTGCGAAGCAGAGTCCAGTAATCTTTGTTCTCTGCCGAAGGCCCGGGGAGGTCAGCGATCAGCAAGACCTCTTCGGGTTGATGCTTAGTTTGCTCCGCCCTTTTCCTGAAGAACTTTATAACGGGCCAGGACCGATCTTCTATCCAAGGTCGCTTGTCGATCTGTAAGACCAGAGTGCGCCCGTCCTCCGTTATGAGACGGTCTTCCTCGACCTGAAAGACCGGCATCTTAGAGTTCGGCGCCGCAATCAAAATCGTAACCCGGTCACCCTCAACGCCGTCGTACATGAGCGACAGCGTGCAGAGAGCTTCGTCGCTTCGCACGTCAGGCAATTGGAGTGTGAGGTCGAGATGCCAAGTGCCGTTTGGCAGAAGAACAAACGAGTAGTCTTCTGTCAGAACCAGGACTTCCTTATGCCGAACTTTCGCCCGGAGGACAGGTAGCTCGCTGACTGGTTGCGGGAGAAAGGCTTTTACACTTGTCGACAAGCGTTCCCCGCGATAGAGAACACTCTGCACATAGTCAACGAGCAAACGTGGAGAACTATCCTGCTGGCCATTTGCCTCAAAACCTGAGACCAGTAGGCATAGACTGATAAGAAGAATTGTCCTTGTTGACTTCAAAATCCAACTCTATCACAGGGGGAACGACACATAATGTGTATGCTGAGTGTACCATCCTTTCCTGGATCGTACAACGGTTCACAGTGTTTCCACGTTTCTGCCGAAAACTACGGGCTACTGAGAGCAGTGCTGTCAGCGAGCTGGCGCCGGCGGCATCGGCATCGGCGCCATGCCGGGCCCCATCGGGCCGCCCATCATGGCTCCCATCGAGTTCTTGATCGTTGTGTAGATCCCTCGTATTTCTTCAGAAGGGATTTGCACCGCACCCGTCAGGGCTGTTTTGTCTGCAACAATCGCCACTGTAAATGGCTTGCCGACGGGAAGGTTCATCGGTGCCAGGCCGGGCAGATTCATCTGGGAAATCGAGTTCATAAGTGCGGCCAGTGACATAAATCCTTCAGCCATTCGACCTGCCGGGAGATCGGCAACGGCAGCCTTATACTGTGCACTGTCCGTCAGGCTCTTCGCGTCACCCTTTGCTACGTCAATCAACTGCTTGATCAGAGCATCCGATCCCTTGCCAAAGCTGATGAGCTGACGATTTCCAATGAACGCGCTATAAGCAGCCATGTCTTGTCCATACATCATCTCGATCATTTGCTGTTGTTGAGGCGCCATGTTGACCATCGACTTGATGTCGAAAGTGAACTGGTCAATCTCAACACCCTTGTGCTGTGTGAGATTCTTGTTGTAGGTCAGCGACATTCCCAGGCTTTCGTACATGTTTATCAGAGGCCCACCGGGGGCAAACATCTTGTCGCGGATGATGGCCTGAGCTTCGGCTCCGTCTTTGTACTCGATCAGTTCGGCAATGCTCAGACCCGGCCCCGACAACAACGGCATCCCGATTGCAAAACTGCCTTCCTGAATGCCCCACGATTCTTCGATGAGAGCCATAATGTCTTTCACGGGAGGACCGCCTTCGGTGCCCATCACATCCATGAACATGTCCATCAGCTTCTTCATCGGCTCATGCAGCAATTCCGTGCCGCTCAGTTTGCCGGATAGAGCCAAGGCACAATCCGCCGGCAGGCCATCTGCTGCCCCCGCTCCATCTTGTTGTGTCTGTGCCGCCAGAAACTCCTGCATAAACGATCCCGCCACGGGCACGAGGGTTTCGGTTATTCCTATCGATTCCTTGTTAACCGAAACATCGAGCACCACTTCCTCGAGTTGTTTTGCGAGATCAAGGCACACATCAATCTCCATTTGAAGCAACTTGATTGTCTGCTCGGGAGACAGACCGGGTCCCCCCATAGGTTGCATCGGCATTGCACCCGCCATAGATGCGAACTGCTGCTTCACCTGCTCAATTTCGTTGCTGAAAATCGTCACCAAATGTGCCACATCCGCTTCGACGCGTACAACCATATCATCCGGTCTCTTGGTATCCGAGATGAGACCTTCGGCCCCGCCGGCACCCGCCACGAGACCGCTTGCGGCAGCAACCGAGTGCACGTCAAGGCCAAAAGCAACGCTATTTCCCTCGATTACGTTGAAGTAGTAAGGAATCCTCTTATCAACGGTGTACTTGTCCTGGTCTACGCGCTCTTCCGGAGCGGCATTGCTGAACGCCTTGAAATCGAATTCCCGCTTCATCTGGACAAAAACCTGCATGTCGCCGACAGGATTGTCTCGCTCCAGTTGAAGCTCAACGCTGTTCAGGTAGTCCTCAGGCTTTGTGACTGGCACCACCACAACAATCGGCATAGGCGCATCACCAACCGGCAGGAACTTCTTGGGATTCATAACGAGAATCGCAATTGGCCTTTTCAGGTCGACACCGAGGAGGCCGTCGGCAAAAAGCGCCTTTCCAACCACCGGCGTCAAGAAATCTGGAGTCGCCGGCTCAATTGACTGCACAAATCCCGTTATATTGCCAAGAGCCTTTCCGACTTCCGGGAACATCACGGTCACCAATACGTCGCCATCCTTTTCCTTGACCGCGGGCCTTGCTGCTGCAGCCTTCTTCTCCGCAGGTGCAGGCTCCGATGTTGACGGTTTGGCGACCTCAGCTTTATCAACGGTCTTCTCGCTGCGCGCCGCTGGTTTCGGTTCGGCCTCCGGGGCCTCCGGACCTTTCGAATTCTTAACCACTATTGCCACTGCGATGATCACAACAATGACAGCCAAGACAACGATCAGCTTTTTCATCCTTAGTCCCCTATTCTGCCCGGTCGAGATACTAGGCGCTATTTGGAAGGAATACCCTATTCTTACGGACTATTTCACTATAGTATTTTCGGACATCAAGCCGGACACTCAAGAGCAAGAATTTGTCACTCCCAAAATCTTGCGCCCGTACGACATTCTCCGGCACCTACAACCATTCTACCCATATATGTATCAATAGCAACAACGCCTCACCGTCACCGCTTTGTCACACTTTGTAACCATCAACCCCCTCCCGATCCTTGCCTTGCGCAAGTGGTTTTGAATCAACATCAACCGGCAACATGCACAAAAAAAGAACGCCCCAATATGCGCTGTTCGGCATATTGACGCGTTCGGCATAGCTCCGTAGAGCATAGCATGCGGAACAAAAGTCCCTTGCTGTGATTTGAGGAACAATCGCCGCTCTGGTACAATGTATACGTAATTATACGTGATACAGGGCGCTTGTCAAGGGGGAATTCGTGTGAAACAGTCATGTTGTGCCAATACTCTGCTAGGACTTGATCTTGGGGCCAATTCTCTCGGTTGGGCTGTGCTCTCATCATCCAACGGAAAGCCCGACAACATCCTGGAAGCCGGAGTCCGCATATTTGAGGCAGGCGTCGAAGGAACAATAGAATCCGGAAAGGACGTTTCGAAGGCGGCAAAACGGCGCGAAGCACGCCTGCGACGTAGAATGCTCGACCGCCGCCGTCGCCGCCTCAAGAAGCTTGCGGGCCTGCTTCAAGCTGCTGGCCTGTTGCCCGCCGGAAATATCGACGAAGGTGAAGATCGACACAAGTTTTTCCTTGACCTCGACCGTTCTCTCCTCTCCAAACACTTCCCCGCTCCGAAGGCCAACGGTTCTCGGGAACTGCACGTCTTTCCATATTGGCTTCGCGCTCGCGCACTCGACGAAAAGCTCGAACCATACGAACTTGGGCGGGCACTTTACCATCTGGCCCAACGCCGCGGATTCCTGTCCAATCGCAAAGCTCCGCAGGATGATAAGGATAACAAGAAGGGTCCAGTGAAAGAGGGTATAGGAGAACTGGCAAAGAGCATGGCAGAATCCGGAGCTCGGACATTGGGAGAGTACTTCTCACAGCTTGATCCGGTCGATCCAGCGCAGCGGCGCATCCGTGACCGTTGGACCGCCCGTCAGATGTTCGTTGACGAGTTTGATAAGATCTGGTCAGTGCAAGCAACATTCTACCCGGACATTCTCACCGAGGATTTCGGGAAGAAAGTCCATCGAGCGATCTTCTTCCAGCGTCCGCTCAAGATCAAGAAAAGCCTCATCGGCAACTGTGAGCTCGAAAGAGGCCGCAAATGCGCTCCAATGGCTCTGCTTGTTTTTCAACGTTTCAGGTTGCTTCAAAAAGTCAACGACCTCAAAATCATTACACCAGAAGGAGAAGAGCGAGCGCTTACACAGAATGAACGCGAAAAGCTTGTAGACGCGCTCGACATACAGGGTGACCTTAAGTTCAAGGAGATACGGAAGCTACTCAACTGTACCCGAAGATATCTTCTCAATCTCGAAGAAGGCGGTGAGGAAAGCCTCATTGGCAATCGCACAGCAGCAAAACTCGCATCTGTCTTCGGCGAGCAGTGGAAAGACTTCACACCCGAAAAGCGCAAACGAATCGTCGAGGACATCCGCAGTATTCAGAAAACGGACGCACTTAAGAATCGCGGAATTAAAGCATGGTGTCTCGACGAAGAAGCGGCAAAAAAGTTTAGCGCAATCACCTTTGAGCCCGGTCACTGCCGCTTGTCACGACAAGCCCTGAAGCGGATATTGCCACTGATGGAACAAGGCATCCCCTTTGCCACAGCGCGAAAAGAACTCTACGGCGAAGTGCCACCGCCCGAGCCGGTGGATATTCTTCCGCCAGTCGATTCAGCAGACATGCCGGAATTGCGCAACCCCGCGGTCCACCGCGCGCTCACAGAACTGCGCAGAGTTGTAAACGCAGTTGTGCGCAAACACGGCAAGCCGGGGATCATTCGCATCGAGTTGGCACGTGACCTCAAGAATCCGCGCAAAGTCCGCGAGAAGATTTGGAAAAGAAACCAACAAAACCGCAGGGCAAGAGAAAAAGCCGCCGACACCTTGCTGAAAGAGGGCATGAAACGACATCCCACAAGACGTGACATCGAAAAATGGCTCCTCGCGCAGGAGTGCAGTTTCCACTGTCCATATACCAACGAAGAGATGAATTTCGCGAACCTTTTTGATTCGCCTCAATTTCATATTGAGCACATCATTCCGTGGAGCAGATGCCTTGATGATTCTTTCCTCAACAAGACACTCTGCTACCATGAAGAGAATCAGAGAAAAGGCGGCTGCACGCCTCGGGAGGCCTACGGTCGAGATCAAAAGACATGGTCGGAGATACTCACGCGCGTCAGGAATTTTAAAGGAAGCGCACGATACGCCAAGCTCCATCGATTTCAAGTTAAAGATCTCGAGAGTATTGATGATTTTGCAGCGAGTCAACTAAATGATACTCGACATTCTTCAAGGATGGCTGTGCGCTATCTCGGCCTACTCTACGGCGCCGATGCAAGGGGTGTCGGCATTGATGGTAAGCGGCGCATACAGGCCGGGCGAGGTCAGATCACACACTACCTTCGCGATGAATGGTGCCTCAACGAAATCCTTGGTGACGGCGGCTTAAAGAACCGTTCTGACTACAGGCATCACGCCGTCGATGCCGTTGTCATAGCGCTCACCGACGCGAGTACGGTCAAGTCACTTTCAGACGCAGCACGACGAGCACGGAGCGAGCGTCGCCGCCGGTTTGGCTCTATCAAGCAGCCGTGGCCTGGTTTTCTCAAAGCAGTCCGTAAAGCAATCCTTGAAAACGTTATTGTATCCCATTGCGCTTCGCGGAAAATCAATGGCCGGTTTCACGAAGATATGTTCTACAGCAAGATTAGAAGAGACGAGAACGGCGAAGAGTATGTGAGTATTCGGAAACAGCTTGGCGGAGAATCCAAACACCTCAGCAGACCCCAGGTCAAGGACATAGTTGATCCCATCGTCAGATCTCGTGTCAGAGAGAAGCTCCGTGAGTTGCATACTGATGACCCACGAGCTGTTTTCAGCGACAGCAAAAACCACCCTTATCTGAAAACACGAGACGGCCACACCGTCCCGATCCACAAAGTGCGAATAAGAACTAGCAACACAACAGTTCCCCTAGATAAAGGTATGAACCAGCGACGTGTCATGACTGGGTCAAATCACCACATTGAAATCCTCGAAGTCAAGGACAAGAAGGGCCAGACCAAATGGGAAAGCGTCGTTGTCAGCCGTTATGAAGCTATCCGACGTCTACGCGCCCACGAACCAATTGTCCAGCGTGACCACGGCGACGGCAAGAAGTTTGTCTTCTCACTTGTTGGCGGAGATACGATATCTCTGGAGCAAGACGGTGTGAACGCTCTCTATATTGTGCGAACCATTAGCAAAACCAAAAAAGGTAGGGTTACTGTGGAGTACGTTCACATAAACGATGGAAGGAAGAAGACAGATATCAAGAGCGCGAAAGCTTGGAAGACAGGCGACATGGAACCGCTCAGAAAGATGAAATGTCGAAAGGTCTCCGTGACACCGCTCGGCGAAGTGAGGTGGGCAAATGATTGAGCGGATAATTGATCTTTCAGAAGAGCCGGCAAGGCTCCGTGTTCGCAACAAGCTTCTTGTTATTGAGAGAGACTCGACCGGAGAGACAACAATACCCCTCGTCGATATAGCCGCTCTCGTTGTCTCGCATCCGTGTGTGACATTCACCCACGCCGTTCTTTCGAGACTGGCAGAGGCGGGAGGAGCCTTTGTGGTATGCAATGGATCGCACCTGCCGATCGGCATGCTTCTTCCGCTTGAGAGTCACTTTGTGCAGACAGAACGTTTTGCGTTGCAGGCGTCAGTTTCATTGCCGACTCGCAAGAGGCTCTGGAAACAGATCGTGAAGTCAAAGGTCCGCGCTCAAGCCAATCTTCTTCTTCGATTGCGCGACGAAGACTACGGTCTTCTGTCTCTCGCAAGGCGCGTCCGATCAGGCGATCCTGAGAATATTGAGTCACAAGCATCTCGGAGGTATTGGCAGGCACTCTTTGCCGATGAAGGTTTCCGTCGTAGCGATGATGAGGATCACAGAAACGCACATCTCAACTACGGCTACGCAGTCCTGCGAGCCGTAGTCGCGCGTGCAATCTGCGCCGCCGGATTGCACCCGTCTCTGGGTCTGCACCACCACAATCGGTACGATACGTTTTGCCTTGCCGATGACCTGATGGAGCCGCTCCGCCCGGTAGTCGATGGAGTCGTTGCACGGCGAGTGAGAGAGCGTGAGGAGCTTAGTTCTCTCGATGCAACCGGCAAGAAGGGACTGCTTGAAGCGTTGCTTGGCCGTTTTAATGTTGATGGTGAGTCGCGCACACTTTTTGACCTGGTTGCACGCACGGCTTCAAGTCTTGCAGATATTTTTGCAGGGCAGCGCAGGGATTTGATCTTGCCGGAGTGATGACATGTCGCAAGGAATAATTGACTTTTCGGAGTACAAAGCGATGTGGCTCTTTGCTATGTTCGATCTGCCGGTGGTAACACAGAAGGAGCGAAGGGACTATACGCGGTTTCGAAAGTCGCTGCTTGCTGAAGGGTTTATGATGATGCAGTACTCGGTGTATGCACGGTATTGTCCGAGCGAGGAATCATCCGAGGCATACCGGCGGCGTGTTGGTGCGGCGGTACCTCCCGACGGCCACGTTCGCTTGCTATGTGTGACTGACCGCCAGTTTGGCAAGATGGAGGTTTACTATGGAAAAAACCGCGAGCCGGTGGAAGATCCACCGGCTCAACTCCTTCTTTTCTGACAGGGAAACGCACTCAATGCCTTGTCCTGCCGGGACTTGCGAGGATCGTATTGTACCAGAGCGGCGATTCCCTGCAAACCACAGTTTGATTGCCCGTGGCTCGATTACCTGTCATATTGTACCAGAGCGGCGATTCCCTGCAAACCACAGTTTGCATCTTGATGTTGACGCAGACGAATATATTGTACCAGAGCGGCGATTCCCTGCAAACCACAGTTTATTGACACCCAGGACTTAG
>Ga0180434_10007424_pt1 | contig 12343 bp, 10 predicted proteins | sample SS_ome_7_FD_132453 | JGI IMG/M metagenome (GOLD analysis project Ga0180434, IMG submission 132453) | Hypersaline lake sediment archaeal communities from the Salton Sea, California, USA - SS_1_D_2 metaG | ecosystem: Environmental > Aquatic > Non-marine Saline and Alkaline > Hypersaline >... | reverse complement strand
TTGAAGTTCAGCAGGTCTTCGAGCTTCAGCGGATTGACCCCGAAACGACGAATCGAAACCGCACAACCGTCCAACGCTAGAGGTGGAATGATTGCGTTGAAACGGGACCCGTCGGTCATTCGAGCATCAACCATCGGACAAGTCTCGTCGACGCGACGTCCGACCCTGGAAATGATGCGGTCGATGATTTGCATCAAATGTTCATTATCACGAAACCCAACATCAGTACGTTCCATTTTGCCGCGACGTTCGACATACACATTTTTCGGACCATTGATCATGATATCGCTAATGGTCGAATCTTTCAGCAATATCTCAAGCGGCCCCAGCCCAAATGTTTCGTCAAGAACCTCGTCGACTAACTTTTCTCGTTCGGAACGATTTAGAAATGTATCTTCGATGTCACACAAATGCTCTACGACAAGTCGTATTTCGCGGCGTAAAACGTCGCCCTCGAGTTCACCGACCCGAGACAAGTCTAACTTGTCGACCAGCTTACTGTGAATGCGTTTCTTAAGCGTTTCAAAGTTGGAGCTGTTAGAATTACCAGAATGTTTTGGAAGCGTAGTTTTCATTGAACGTTGTTAAAATTAGTACCTTGGCTTAGAATATAGAGCGATGCTAGAAACTTCCCTACAGAGCGTCGACCGTTTCAATCGATGCCATGGTGAACATCTCACCGTTACCTCCACCATGGCAAAACTCAGATCAAACAGTCCGTATCTATAGAGAATTTGCTAGTTTCCATCGATACGATCACACGACAATCATAGCTCACGGAAAAGGCCGAAAACGCCGAAACCAGTTCGTTTCGAGATAACGCTTTTAGAGTAATGCAATCGCGCAAATCGAAATAAGCGTCACAGAGCCAAAGCCAACCGCCCGTGCTAGTCAAATCACCTAGAAGGCCATAGGGACAATAACTTACTGAGTCCCTTTTTGCTGGTCTGAACCTCAGGCTGTTTGACGTCTTGGCTTGTAGTCAGAGCCTCGGTCATTGCGAGCAGCGATTGCGTGATGGCCGCTTTTGGAGACTGCTCGATAAGCGGCACGCCGTTGTTGCGGACTTCGATCATCGTGCGATAATCGTTCGGCAGCTGCCAGAAAATATCTTTGCCGATCGTCTCCTGGGCCTTTTTGAGAGTAATCTGCCCGTTTTCCAAACCGGCACGATTTATGACGATTTTTACTTTCTCGGCAACGTTTCCCATCTCCTCGAAAGACATCATCAAACGCACGATATTTCGAAGGCACGGCAAATCCAACTGAGTGACGAGTAGGATATCGTTTGCCATCTCCAGAGCAACCAGATCGATCGGACTATAGCTCTTAGAAAGGTCAATTATTAGGTGTGAAAACGTCGCTTTCAGCAGCCCAATCACCCGTTGCAAATCATCGGGTGTGATCATCGACACGTCCTCAAGCTGAACCGGACGGGGCAGCAGGAACATGCCTGATGAATGCTTGGTCAACGACCGCTTCAAAAGCGCAAAATCTAGCCTCGAAACATTTTGTGCAACGTCGACCAACGTGTAGTCAGGAATTGTATCCAGCAAGACATCGGCGTCCCCCAAGCACAAATCCAAGTCGACAAGTGCAACCGAATTGCTTGGATCAGCGGCCAAAATACATCCCATGTTAACGGCCAAACTGGTCGTTCCAACGCCGCCCATGGTTCCCGCCACTGCGATCACACAATTCGTTTTCGGCTTCGCCTCTCCGCTACTTCCATGTCGGCGGTCGCTAATTCGCCCCAAAGCGTCTAACAAATCCTCTATGCGCAAAGGCAACGTCAAAAATTCCTTAGCACCGGATCGCATCGCCTCCAGGATCAGGTTGCCATCGCCGGAAGAACTAACGACCAAAACAGAACATTCAGGAGCGGCTTCGGAAAGCGATGACACCAGCTTCAAAGCCGTTACTGGGTCACTATCCAACGCGACAAGCCCAATGTCCGGCTTGGTCTGGACAACCACATCGCCAAAAAATTCATAGCGAGAACACTCGGCCTCAAGCCAAATCATGTCCATCCCCAGCAGCATCGACTTGAGGCTGTCTCGCGACTTATCGTTCGGGTCTACAATAGCTAATCTTAGGACATTGCTCATAGTTGTAACACAGTAAAAGTAATCCCAACTCCAACCAGTATTCAACGTTCCACTCTGCCCAACACGACTTAATTTTGCTCGTCCGGCAAGGCCGCCAACTAACAAAACGAGCCTGTGCGACGACAACACACCCGACGCCGACAGGACTGAATCAAAACTTGGCGCCGATCAAGCCTGTAGGTAGAACCCTTTGCCAACTAAAACCCTGGCCAGCAGGATCAGAAACAGCCACCAAAGGTCTTACCTTAATCTACTGTACTACGTCATAACCGACGTCGCCTAGAAAACCTATTTCCTCTGGCAATTTTTTCTTCGCCTTACCGGAAGTCACTTGTCCACGTTTGACTGAATCGTGTCGGTTTTGAGGATTGTGAGAAGAATCCACCCTATTTAGACTTTCACCACGACGACTAGCCGCATCGGTTGGAACGGGCCTCCGCGGCGGTGTGGGCGATTCTGTTGACGATGGCGTTGCAATCGGTTCCGTTTCTTCGAGCTCGATTCCGGAACCTGCCGGTCCAATCATGCCAGGCACGCAATTCGAGCAACTGTCTGCCGGACAGCATTTAGGAACCTCGATGTAACCTCGCATGAACATTTCCCAGTCGTTCGGCGCATCCGTCTGGGTTCCAGGACCACATTGGGGGACTTGATCCGGCGGCATCGCGCAAACCAACTCCGGCGTCACTAAAACAAGAAGTTCGATCGTGTTCTTTCTAACCTTCACACGTCGAAACATCGCCCCAACATATGGCAGCTCGCCCACCCATGGAATAGCGCGACGATCGCTCTCCATACGATCTTGGACCAAACCAGCTATAGCAAGAGTTTCGCCTGCCTGAAGCTCAACGCCCGTATCGACTTCACGTGAGTTGAATGCGTAAATAGTGAAACCTTGGTACTGAATGCTACGCCCATTGTCGATGTCACTAACTTTCGGTCGCACCTCAAGCCGAATCCGACCGTTACCCAGGACTATAGGGACAAAGTCAACCTGAGTACCATACCTTTTATATTCAACCGACACCGTTCCCAAGCTCTGTGGAACAAGGGTCGGCACCTCACCACCAACCAGAAAATAAGCCGGTCTACCGCTGACCGTCACCAGTGTCGGTTCTGCCAAGATCTTCATCAAGGAATCTTCACGTAGCGCTTGTAGCAGACCGTAAAATCCACTCGTTCCCTCAACGATGTTAAACAGAAGGGTTGTTTGGCCGCTGCTGGAAGTCGGACCACCTGACCCAACGCTACTAAGTATTCCACTGACCGACGATGCAACTAGGCTGCTTCCGGTAATCTTGGCAAAGTCGAATCCCAAATCACGCAATTTGGAACGAGAAACCTCCATCACTTTTAAGTGTAACAAAACCTGCTGAACACCTCCGACAGTTATGTTTGAAATCACCTTTGGATAGTACTCCTCGGCGATTTGTATGATCTGATTAACGTGCTCAGGATGATCGACGAAACCATTAAGTAACACACCGCTTGCGACTGGGACAACCTTTATCGTGGCATTCGGAAACTGCGTCTCGAGCACCATAGTCAACTCTTGGGCATCGCCAAAAACTATTATGTCAATCGTGTAGATCTTTTTATCTTCACCCCACAGGTTAACTTGAGTTACCCCAGGCTTCTTAGCCGAAACTTGAACCTCGTGCGGAGACAGTGCTACAAGATCCAAAATATCGGGATTGTTCACCTGCGCAGTAGGAATCTTTTGATCAAGCGAGAGAATCCGGCTCGTGTTGACGGTCATTTCCATCCGCTGAGACAGATGTTTAACTTTGAACACGATCGAACGTGCAGCCGAATCGGGAGATTGAGCTTGGTCCTCTGCTTGCGCCAGTGCCAAAGGGCCAATCAATCCAAATATGAAACAGGTCCCGATCGCTCGAGCGAGAAACGCACGTAAGATATCGTTAACCATCCTTAAACATCCTTGTTTATGTCCGGAATCTCGGATACGGTCACATCCGGCGATTTTGTCATCCTGTCAAAACCTTATACCGTCTCTACTAATACCGATGTAACTATCTTCAACGCATATACCAAAATCCCAAAAAGTTGATCACACGCAGCCATACGGACTGTCATTCTTAATCCTATTCCCCGTTGTTCTCAACATCCATGTTAGGCTCGTGGCCAACCTCACTCGTAGGGCCATCTGGCACAACCTGTCCACTCTGCCCGTGCTCCGATTCTGAATCCGATCCAGGAAAGGAGGGCCCCTGGAGCGGCCAGCTTGGTCCCGAAGACGCCGGCTGTGGAATCAACGGTTGGCCCGGGTTGTGCGGATACTGGTGGTTGGATAAACCGTGTTTAGAGGTTTCGGTCGAACGCCATACGACCTCACCCGTGTTGACATCTTTCCGGCCCTCCATGTTTACTTCATCGACGTCGTTCGACTTTATGAGCTTCATTGTCCAGTGACCAACCTCGGACCTCTGAGATGCCGCAGGCGTTACTTTTTTATTGACGACACCCTTCAAGAAATCGAGAAATCCAGCACTCCCGCTTTTTTTACCGTCCTCACTCGGCGGCGTGAACAAACTCTCATTCTTGCGCTCATTAGTTGTTACCTGGCCAAGCAACTCAGGAGCCGTTGCCCCGTCAACCTCTGTGATGACATCGTCCTCCGGGCTGCGCATTACCAACCGAATTCTCCCCAGCTCGGAAGCCAGCATAAGCACTTCGGCCTGGGGTGGCGTAACAAGAAGTGAAATCGTCTTGGCCCTAATCGAACGATCGCGAGCGTCTTCGGAAGGGTCAATCGAAAACACATCATTTACGGCAAAAACCTTTATGTCCTGAAGGATCGTTCTCGTGCTAGTCTCCGCTATACCCCTTGACGGGTTGCGTCTCAAGTGTACAAGCACATCGACCCTATCGCCTGGAAGGATGAGCCCACCGCCACTGACTGCCTCGACCTTAACACCGACAACGCGATACCCCTTAGGTATGAGCGTAGTCGCACCCTGTTCACTGGAGCCCTTACCGAAGAGTTTGAACTCTAGGATCGGTTCACCCCTGTACAACTTTGTTCGAGTGCGCCTGCCCTCGACATCCTCAAGCTTGGAAATGGCGCCCTGCGGCACTTTGTCCCTCGGCCAGTTCTCAAGTCTCAAATCTTGGGGTGTCAGGGCATCGCCCAATTGAACGTCTCTCATGGCGACATATATCGCCTCTGACTCGCCTGGTTTAACGGCGATCCCCGTATTCCGCTTGGCCATCACCTGTGTTATGCCGATCGATGCGACTAGGCCGCAACCAAGCGCCAACACAAGGAGTAAAATCGATTTGGCACGCATGGGTATCCCCAAAAAAGCTTATAACCAAAGGTCGTCACCACCTGTAAGGACAAACCCTACTGAACCGTCTCTCGTCGCATCACCGTGCTAGCTGTCATAACCCTATCGCCTAAACCAAACATGGGCGACGGAAGCCAACTAACTTTACTAAAAGGTATTGATACCATGACGGAAACCGGCTCGCCGTACTCAGCCAGCTCGGGAGGGTTTCGCGACACATCTATCTCGGCACCGCTAATTCCGCCACCCTCCAAACACCTTTCAACTGCAGTGACAATTTCAGCGTCAGTCGTACCCTCCAAAATGGCGATCCGCGTACCCTCCCGCGACGCATTGGTAATGATCTGCTGGACCATTATCATTCGGCCAAACTCGATCATCCCAAAAATCATCAAGAAAAATACTGGCGCAACTATCGCGAACTCAACCGCCGCAGCGCCCCGCCTTCTTTCTCGGCATGTCTGGCAAACATTCTCCAGTTTGATATCCTTTTCGGCCACAACGCTGCCTGACAAAGCGTCACCCGGCTCTAAATCCAGCCGAGAGAGCAAGCCATTCACAAAAATAGGTTCTTTCATAGCAACATTCCATTCCAGGCAAAATAGGCAATTGTGCCAATACAGATAGGTATACCGTAAGGAAGCAACATCATCGTGCTCTTCCGTTCGGCTGCCATAGTCGAAAGTTGTGTCGGATTTCTCACGATCAGGATCTCTGTAAAGATGGTCCAAAACTGGCCGACGTGATGTCGAAACTTTCCGCTCAACAAGACCATAAAGACGGCTATCACTGCTCCGAATACGGCCGAAACGCAAAACGCGTAAAACGTCACCGTCCCCCAAACCCAAGCGCCAACCCCGGCCAATAACTTCACGTCTCCCGCACCCATTCCACCTATCGCGTACATAGGCAGTAACAAGGCTAAACCAACAAGTGTACCGACAAGACTCCAGCCGAGGCCGGGAAGTCCGAAAACAGTAAAGCTGAAGATCCAACCGCTGATAATAAACGGAAAAGTGATCCAATTTGGAACCTTCAATTTGTAGCCGTCGATCACTGCGGCAACAATTAAGACGATGGTCACCAACCAAACGTGCCACGTGTAGCTAAGGCTGGTGAGAAGACTACCAAACATGACTGAGTTCTCCATCATGGCCAAACGACTCCCTTACGTTGTCTTGCGGGATAAGAAGTGAGCACAGTAAACTTTTCACGCACGTACACTCAATATGCACCCGAGAAATGCGGCAAAAATGGTGACAAAACATATCACCAACTGAATCGAGTCAACCATCATTTCAGTGGGAAGCACTGGTAACATAACGCAGCTCTAACCGTTTGCACTCTCACCCAAAAAAACTGTACTAATGACTGCAAAAACTGATAAACTTGATAACCCAAGCGACCGACAGGCCGTAATTCACAATATCAACTCAAAGGCTTTTATCAGCCGTGGATACCACCCCTCTATAAATAGTCTAAGTCACAAAAAGCCCTACGGACGCCTAATATGCAACAGGCCTTAAGAAGGTTTTCAGCTCGGGCTGGTTCTTGAAATCACTGGCCAAAAGTAATGAACCTACGGGCACTGCCAGCACGATCAAACTGTTTTACTCATAAAGCCAGTGTCATTCCCTTAAAAAATCGTAACCGTTAGTCCTGGCCCCACTTATCGTAGCAATCGAGAGAACCGCAAATATTGACACAGGCCTGCCAGCGACTGTGGTTGAGAAAACCTAATATGGCGTGTTTCAGGCCACAAAAGGCTTCTAAAACAGCATCGTCTAACGATCCGTCTCCATCAGAGCCGTAGACTGTTACTTGAACAATACAGCGCCAAAAACCGCATGCTGAAAGATCACTCACGCCCAAGGGCGAGCTGCCTGACGTTCTGCCCAAATCCACTGTCCGTTAAGCCAACCGGACGTCAACAGAAACCAAATCCACCGGGCATTGCAAGCGGCCTCACAAATAGCGTTGCAACACAAAAAGAAAGCGGCCCGTCGACACCTTCGTCGACGAGCCACTCTCTGTTCAATTTATCCGACACGGTCTAACTACACCGTGTCAAGCGAATTACTGCCTTGCCGGATTTAGCTACCGGATGGCAGACTGTTGGAAACAGTGGTGAACGCAGTACTGGCTCGAGTTCCAATCGCCGTAATGCCGGTTAGGCAGACGATGATAATCAGTGCCAGCATGACGGCATACTCAACCGCGGTTGGGCCATCTTCCGAAACGAGGAAACGTTGCACCTTCTTCACTAGCGACTTCATCAGGATTCCTCCTATTTCTCTAGCGGTACCCACGGACTCGTTTAGAGTGTAACCGTGGGGCCACCGAAACCAACTCTTAGAGCCACGTTGAATGTATGTCGACAACGCCGACACCGACCTGCTCTCGCCATCCAACAGGCCCAAATAAGTTATGTCGCCTCTTCCCTCTCCGATACCGAGTCGACGACAAATCCATTCTGCGTCACGACCCGAAAATTTCGGAGCCGCAACAGCACCCGACTCATACCGCCAGTCGCAGTACACGATCAAGCAGCTGCATCCCTTCGGCAGCCAGGCTACCAGCCAGAGTTATCCGACAGGCCCTTGGCTTTGCGCTCCGGCCTCTCAACCGGTTTGCCCTTTTCGAGGATGTGAGGCTGCAGGCCTTTCAATGCAGAAGACAAAACGAAAAGATATGAAACTGAAAAGTGGCTCCATGCCGTCCGCCATCTCCTACACTGATTAGCGGCCTTTCGGCCGCAACCCATAGACCAACACGACAAACGCTGGCCTCTGTATGAAACCTATGTCAATACCGAGGCAAGTCAAATTGGGAAGTTTAATTAAATTGATGATTTTTTCAGGGTTTTACAGAACCTAGCGGAAAAGAGGTCCGTCTGTACCAGCCATAAGAGTAAACGCCAACGGCTAGGCAGCGGCGAATCTAGGGCACAGAAACATGGGCAAGCTCCGCCGACGGGTCGCTGATCATCTTTCGACCCAACGGGGTGCATCACATAAGACGCTGCGGACTGACCGACAAGACCCGCAAAGCGTCAAAAGCAGCCCAAATTCCTAGCATCACCAAGAAACGCGGCTAACCAGCTAGTCATTTGTCCCAATAATGCCGCCGCACAGAGCGCCAATTCGCTGCTGGACTGTCAAAATGGCAGTCTATTTCCACGATTAGAACGAAATTTTGCCGGTCTTGGTATTTTCGGAAGTCGCCCAGACGAGATTAAAATCCTTAAGTCCTTTTCAAAATGGAACTTACCATATCGGCCGGTTTTGGCGCGCCAATTGCGAAACAAGGCGGCAACACCGTGGGTCGGTGTACATAATTGGCAGTCGGGCTGTCGTATTAAAATAAGTGGAATTTGGATTTTTTCGGAGACAAACAAGCAATGGCGAAGAAAAAGGCTGCGAAGACCAAAAGTTGCTCGTGCAAGTGCCAGGCCAAAATTGAACCGCTGGGTGACCGCGTAGTTGTCGAACGTGACGCGTCGGAAGAAATCACCGCCGGTGGAATCGTTCTGCCGGACTCCGCTCAGGACAAACCTGCTCGCGGAACGATCATTAGCGTCGGTCATGGAAAAACTATGAAAGACGGAACCCGATCCACAATGCAAGTCAAGGTTAACGACCGCGTGTTGTTTAGCTCCTATGCTGGTGAATCATTCAAACTCGGCGATCAGGAACTGCTTCTAATGCGAGAGGAAGATATCCTCGCAGTAATCGAATAACGACGATCCGGTCGAGCAACCTTTTGTTGAACGATCAATTGATGAGTACTCATGGCGAGCAGAGTCTCGCCCAACCCGAATAAGGAGAACACATTCCATGGCCAAGATGATTGCTTTCGATCAGGAAGCACGCGACTCAATGCGTAACGGCGTGGCCAAATTGGCTCAGGCAGTCAAGGTCACGCTAGGCCCGCGTGGACGCAATGTTATTTTACAAAAAAGCTTCGGGTCTCCAACCGTAACAAAGGATGGCGTAACTGTAGCAAAAGAAATAGAGCTTGAAGACGTCTATGAAAACATGGGCGCGCAGATGGTTAAGGAAGTCGCGTCGAAAACAAGCGATATCGCTGGCGACGGAACAACAACCGCCACAGTGCTCGCCGAATCGATCTTCAATGAGGGTCTTCGCGCGGTAGTCGCCGGTGTCAATCCGGTCCAGTTGAAACAAGGTATCGAGATCGCCGTTTCCGACATCTCTACCAAACTTAAAAACAAATCAATCTCAGTCAAAACGAAAGATGAGATGGCACAAGTTGGTGCGGTCGCCGCCAATAACGATTCAGAAATCGGCGATCTGTTGGCCGAGGCGATGGAAAGAGTTGGGAAAGACGGCGTCATCACCGTCGACGAAGGCAAGAGCCTTGGAACTGAGGTGGAATGGGTCGAAGGCATGCAGTTCGATCGCGGTTATCTTTCGCCGTATTTTGTTACTGATCCCCAGAAGATGGAATGCGTTTTAGAAGACGCCTATGTGCTTATCTACGAAAAAAAACTTTCCAACATAAAAGATCTCGTGCCACTTCTTGAGGCAGTTGTAAACGCTGGGAAGCCGTTGTTCATCGTCGCCGAGGACGTCGATGGCGAAGCGCTAGCAACCTTGGTAATCAACCGACTACGCGGCACCTTCAAAATTTGTGCTGTTAAGGCTCCTGGCTATGGCGACCGTCGCAAGGCAATGCTCGAAGATATTGCCATTCTCACAGGCGGATCGGCTATTTTCGAAAGCCTCGGCAAAAAGCTCGACAGCCTCACACTGGCTGACCTCGGTCGCGCGAAAAAAATTATCGTCGACAAAGAAAACACAACCATCATCGAAGGTGGCGGAAAGAGTAGCGAGATCAAAGGTCGCATCGAACAGTTGCGTCGAGAAATCGAAGGCACTACCAGCGATTACGATCGCGAAAAACTTGAAGAGCGACTTGCAAAGCTATCTGGTGGTGTGGCAAAGGTAAACGTCGGTGCGGCAACCGAAAGCGAAATGAAAGAAAAGAAGGCGCGTGTCGAGGATGCGCTTCACGCCACCCGAGCGGCCGTTGAAGAGGGAATCGTCCCTGGCGGTGGTGTCGCATTGCTCAGAGCTTGCTCGACCGTATCTCCAAAGGATCTCACAGGCGATCAGCAAATCGGCTACGAAATCGTCCTTCGGGCATGCCGTTCTCCGCTCACTCAGATCGCCAAGAACGCTGGCCAAGACGGCGGCATCGTGTGCGAGAAAGTCTCGGAAGCAAAAGGAAACATCGGCTACAACGCCGCAACTGGAAAGTACGAAGATTTGGTCAAAGCTGGGATTATTGATCCGGCAAAGGTCACTCGATCGGCGCTGCAAAATGCCTCAAGTGTGGCAATTTTGATGCTGACAAGTGATGCTCTAGTCGCTGAAAAGCCCAGCAAAGATAACAATCCTCCAGGCCCAGGCCCAGGCGAGGGCATGTACTAAAAACTTGCCGAGTTTGGTTCGGGCTAAGTAAAAAGCTCGCCGGTTTGAGAAAATTAGACCCAGCCGGCGAGCTTTTTTTGTTCTCACAACGGCAGGCGTGAAAAATTTTTAAGTTTTTTGATGCCTCCATCCCTTGCCATATACTAGAATGAACGTGTGACCACGCAACTCTGGCATTTTTGTGCGGTGTTTCAGTGATTCCCATCTCACGCGTATTCGGCTGTCTGTTTCTTCTCTGCCTGTTCACATCATCCGCGTCCGCCCAATTTTCCGATGGCGACACAGAAGGTCCCAAGCTAGGTGACTCTCAAACGTCACATTGGCAAACCGGCGTGATAGTATCAGCTGACAGCGGTCCTTGCAAAGGCATAGTTGCAACGATCCCTGTCCCGATCGACTGGCCTGAGCAAAATGTAAAGATCGCCGAACAAAAAATCTCAAACCATGCAAAAGTCAGATTTCGGATTGTCGAAGAAACCGTTAAACAGATGGTGGTAAGCATTCCACACCTCGCGGCAGGCGAAGAGGCAAAGGTACTATTCACCTACGAAGTGTCGCGCAAACCGTTGCTTCCTCCCGAAAACAACGACATCTACGTGCTTCCCAATCCTAGAAAGCTGTCTCGTAGCATCCGGAAATATCTTGGCCCGAGCCCATTGATTGAAAGTCGACACGCCAAAATCAAAGCCGCCGCCAAACAGTTCCGGGATGAACCGAAAGACGCATGGGAAAAGGTCGAGGCGATTTACGATTGGGTTCGTGACAATGTGGAATACAAGAACGGGCCGATAAAAGGCGCTCTCGCTGCACTGAAAGACAGAACTGGCGACTGTGAAGAAATGACTTCCCTGTTTATTGCAATATGCCGCGCAAGTGGGATACCTGCCAGGACGGTTTGGGTACCGGGCCACTGCTACCCAGAGTTCTATCTACTGGACGAAAATGGGAAAGGCCACTGGTTTCCCTGCCAAGCGGCTGGTTCTCGATCCTTTGGAGGCATTCCGGAAACTCGACCGATACTCCAAAAGGGAGATAATTTCCGCCCAATGCACAACCCCCGCGACAAACAACGGTATCTTGCTGCCCAACTAACAGGCAAAGGCGGTCAACCCAAGGTAAAATTTATCAAAGAAATCGTCGGTAATTAGAATCTCTCAATCAGTCACCGGCCAGCATCGCCATTTTCCGTTTTGACAGCCTTTATAATGCGTTCGTCGTAACAAGCGGCGATCCTATACCCCGGCTCCACTACCAGGAACCGATCATCATCCCACTGGCCGTCAACGGTCGCTTGGATGAGCGTCATATCCCCCTTGACTCGCTCGAAATCCCACCCCTTATCGTCCGCTTCTTGCTTTGCTCGGTTGATGAAGTCGTCGTTCGGTTCCAGGCCCATCTCGATGAATGTGATCTGGCTATAATTGCCGGCCATATCCTTTATAGTTTGAAGGAGAAATTCAGCGTTTTC
>Ga0180434_10007423_pt1 | contig 12347 bp, 9 predicted proteins | sample SS_ome_7_FD_132453 | JGI IMG/M metagenome (GOLD analysis project Ga0180434, IMG submission 132453) | Hypersaline lake sediment archaeal communities from the Salton Sea, California, USA - SS_1_D_2 metaG | ecosystem: Environmental > Aquatic > Non-marine Saline and Alkaline > Hypersaline > Sediment... | reverse complement strand
GGTCCTTTTTTTACGCGGGTTCCTCTTGCGTCTTGATGAGCCTGTGGCAGGTCAATGACCAGGCCACCTATCAGCTGATGGAGCGCTTCTATACCCATCTGCGCTCTTCAAAATCCATCACTGATTCTTTGAGAAAAACCAAACTGGAACTGATTGATTCTGAAGCCCTTTCCCATCCATACTACTGGGCAGGATTCATTACATCCGGTAAAACTGACCAGAAGATATTTCTCCGTTTCACTACATACATTATATTGATTGGTTCAGCCTTTTTTATGATCCTGATATTTTCTTTCTTTCTCTACTCCAAACACAAAAAAACTCACTGATTCCGGTATTTCTTTAATTATTTTCACTTCAATTTAAAAAAAATGAGAAAAAACATATCGAAAATAACGTTAGTTTACAATCATGTTCGCAAATTTGATATAAGGAGTGATTGACGTCAAGAAAAAATTCCCTCCCTGTTGCCTCATTTAAGAATCTTACCTAATTATTATTGTCGTCTCAATAAAAAAGCTATCAATGTTTTTCATCTTTGAAGGATTTTTTAGGAATGGTAAGTTTCTCCTCTAAGACGCGTCGATTTTTGCAGGTTGGTCATGGGATCACTATCAATCCATTCTTTCTCAAAGGTAATAACAGAATTCGCTCTCCAGGCTTGGACCCGCCGCTGAAGAGTTCGCAGCTGCCCATCTGTATACTTTTGGCCGTAATGGCGCTGCAGATCTTGGAGAATCGATTTGGCTGTCCGTTCCGGGTTCTGTTCCAGACTTAACTCAATCTCATCCTGAACTTCAGCAAACGGATCAGGCCGAGTCCGCCACCAACGCGGACCTTTCTTTTTCTTGGTTCTGTGATATTTGCGTTTATTCCGGATTTCATGATTTAAGATATACTCTGAATCAGGAGATTCATTAGAAAACTCCGATTCTATTATGCCCGAATGTTTTTCCGGTATTGTTACTGGCGGCAGCACAGCTTGTCGCCATAAGGCATCCTGTAAGATACCTATTTGTCTAAGAAGATATACCGGATCGAGCGATTCATAAACAGTGATGAGTTTTTCATGCATCTCGTTGGATGAAATTCCAGATAATCGAAGACGTTGGAAAGGAGTTAAGGCCGTCTCATGCTTTCTCTTGACTTGGGAATGTATCCTCTTCTTTTCCTTGAGTTTCATGGAGGGTTGGAAAAAATTGACATACAAACGAAGAGCCCGGTATAGTTCTAGAAGCTGTTTGTATGAGTGAAGTCCCTCAAACCTGTCATAACCAACAAACTGGCGGATGATATTTCCGTTTTTCTGCTCCACAAAGCACTGGTCGTTTTTCTTACATACCCTCCCTCGAGTGAACGTGATTTCTTCCTGCTCACAATATGCCTTGACTTCATTGTTGATGAATTCGCTGCCATTGTCAGTATCAAAGCCCAAAATCGGAAATGGTATAACAGATTGCATTTGATCGAGTGCATGAATGACAGCATCCCGGCTGCGGTGAAGCAGAGGTAAAAATTCCGTCCAGGTTGTCGCGATATCCGTCAAAACCAGAGTATGAAGAACAGCCCCTTCCACACTCCATCCGTAATGTCCCACAAGATCAGCTTCAAAAAAACCAGGAATCGTCTCTTCCCAATCTGTAAAGGTCCTTACCGGAATTTGATGTTTGAGGAGGTTCCCCGGTCGGGTTGTGCTTATCCCCCGATTGAACTGCTCTCGGCATGGCTTAAGAATCCGGTCAATTGTGGAAGGACTTATGGCTATCAAAAGATATCTTTCCTCCTCTGTCAAATCCAAGTGACCGTGGTGCTCTAAAATCTGAACCAGCTCTTCGAGAAAAGGGGCAAGCCTTTTAGAGGCAATACAATTGGCCGCACTCCATGCAACTCTCAACGCTTCCTGTATACCAGTTCCATAAATGCGTGGTCTTGGTCTTTTGATTTTTTTTACATTTGGGATTTTACGGAGAGATAGCAGGCGGATAGCATATTTTCGTTTGTATCCAGTAGAAGCTATAAATTCATTCAGAATGATTGACTTCTGTTTGCGGCCTGTCTCACGATATCTTAGTGCGACTTTCACTAAAAGTTCACGTCTGGCTGAAAAACTCATTGTTGTCCTCATGCTGGTTTCCTTTTCTTTCAGTTTTTAATTTTTCGGTTACATTATCCATGAGGCAACAACTTCAGTAAAGTTACATTTTAAGTGAGTCAATGCGAGCAGGAATTATGATTATCGCTCATCAAAGGAGGTAGCCATCGTAAACTCTTTAAAAAATATTATAGCAAGGAGAGTTTTTAAACGATGGCTACAGGTGTTTCGTTTCAGCTAGATTCGGGCCACTTATGATATTTCTTAAGCGATGATTTGCGTATAATAAAATCACACAAGGAGAAATGAATGAGTCCTAAGAAAAAGTCATCGCCTGAAACGGTTGTTCGGGAGATAAGAAGAAAGACCCGGCGCAAGTATTCAGCAGAAGAGAAGATCCGAATCATATTGGAAGGGCTGAGGAGTAAGCAGAGCATCACGGATCTTTGCCGGAAAGAAGGGATTCATCCTGGTATCTACTACAAATAGAGCAAAGCCTTTCTTGAGGCCGGCAAACAGAGGTTAACTGGGGACACAGTCAGGGAAGCCGGATCTGAAGAAGTGAGTGAGCTGAGGAGCGAGAACGCGGAATTAAAGCAGCTTGTATCTGAGGTAAGTCTTAAGAACCGGATGCTAAAAAAAACCTTGAAGGGTTTGGAATAAGGATAAACCGATATATGAAGTACTCACAGCCTGAGAAAATGGGAATTATCCGCATGGTTGAGGAGTCGGAGCTTGGTGTGAGAAACACTTTACGGCAGCTCGATATCAGCCGCAGCACTTTCTATGAGTGGTATAAGCGGTATCAGAAGCAGGGATATGATGGATTAGCTTCGAAGCATCGGATACATCATCAGTTCTGGAATGCCATCCCTAATTGGGAAAAACAGAGAGTCGTAGAGGTGGCCAGAGAATATACAGAAAAAGCCTGTCGTGAGGTTGCCTTCCACATCACAGATATAGAGGGCTGACCTGCCCCTGAGGCTCACCCAAAAACTGGTCCAGTCAAAAATATAGTTTTCTGGCTTTCAAACTGTTCTCCAAACTGTCTTGGCGTCAAGTCTTCAAGCGAGCTGTGCGGCTGGGAGTCGTTTGACGGGTGGTACTGACTCGGTACGGAAAAAGCATATAAACAGGACAGCATGATATAAGGCCAGGTCTAAATAAATCTAAGAAGTTTCGCTTTCATTCCAAAAACCAAAAGCAGTCCGCAAAAAAATCCAACTAAATCATTCCAAAATGTCTTAATGCATCTTTAATTACAGGAATTTTATCTTCTGGACATGGATTTACTCTATTATTGAGGTCTATTCTATTCGGAGCCTGTTTCCTGGCAATTCCGCATTTCTCTTTTGCGTGCGCTATCCAGCATGTTTAAGGGACGAATTTGTATTTCTGCTTCACATAGTTTTGAATTTCTTTATAAGTGGCCATTTTTATTTCTTTCCAAAACTATCAAACTCATTTTTTCGTCCAAGCTACTCTCTTAATTTATTTTCTTTGATTCAGCTTGAGCTCCGCTTCAAGATTAGAAACATATTCTCTATAAGTCCCTTCTTTGATAGCCTCAAAGAAAGACGAAAAATCCTGTGGAGAAAGGAATTTGAAGTAATATTTCCTGTCTGACTGTTTTTCATTTAGTTCTTCGAAATGTTTTTTTGCATACTTCAGTTTCCCCTTATTTTCTTCAGAAACATCTTCATCCCCCTTTATCTCCACAACCAAAATGTCATTCCCGATCTTAATAAAGAAATCTGGGTTGAAGTTGGCTTCTTTCTGGTGGCCTCCTCTTTTGGCCAGTGAGGCGACTGAGCCTGATCTGTAAAAATATGGAACTTTATAAAATCCTTTATCAACCGATTTTATCCATGCCTCAATTTTTGTCGCGATTTCCTTCTCAACCAGATGCTCTGCGAACTTCCTTTCATTGCCATGAGAAAGAATTGTTATGTTCAAGGGACATTTGTATAAATATTTATTGGCTTCAATTATGTTTTCATATTTCGCTTCTCTTTTCGCTTCCTTAATCCATGAAACATCCTCTTTCGAGGAAAGCTTCACTGATTCTTCCTCAAAAATCATGGACTTGTTCTTCTGAAAGTCAGATATTTTTACACTCGTAGTGGGCATATCTTTTGTATTAATATCAAAAGGCTCATCTGATATCCTCTTTATGGTAGTCGTCCCAGTTGCCTCTCTTTTAAGCACATCATAAGATCTTTCTATTCTGTTCTTGTTTCTCTCACTTATCATTCCTGTCTTATCGTTTATCTCACTCAATCTTTTATCTATCTCCTCTTTAAGCACTTTCCTATCAAAGTTCTTTGCATAGTCAGTTCCAAGTTCTTCATCAAACTCAGCTAATTTGTTCTCAATATCGTTGAGAACTCTATCTATGGTGTACATTTTTACAGGGATTTCTGTAACCACCCTTTTTTCTTTCTCTTCTTTTATCATGAAATATGTAGTTTTTCTCTTGACTATGTTCGACTGACTACTAAAGGGATGAATCGTCGGGAACTTGTAACGTCCTTTCCTGGGATGCTTTTTCACTGGCTTTTCGATCTTTTTGTAATTTAGATTGTCTATGACGAAATTATAATCCCTTTCCTTTTCGACGATATAGCTTCTAGCTCTTCGTTCATATGCCATTACCTCATAAACGAGACCCTTTATTGCAGCACTCCATTTGTCATGGTTATAAACGATAACGGCTGGTTGTTCAGACAAATACTCTGGAGGCACTCTCAGTCCACGCCCGAGAACCTGGGCTATTAGCAGCTTGGAGTTAAAAGCTCTTTCATGATAAGGCACAATCTGGAAAACATTGTCCACATCCCACCCTTCCGTCAGCATGCTTACCGAAACAATCCATTCAACCGGATTTTCAGGCTCATCTACTTTCTTGAGTATTTCCCTGTTTTTCTTGTGTTTGGGACTAGATGTAACCAAGAGAACTTTCTTGTCCGCTTCATTAATATCAATCTTCTCTCTGTCCACAAGAAAATTTATTAATCTGTTTGCCAGTTTTTCCGCACCTCTAATGGTCTGATGGACGAAAATCGTTATTTGTTTTTTTGCTTTTCTCCACTGACTTTTATTTTCCATGTGATTCTTTCTAATTATCTCGAATCTTTCCCTGTCATCTAAGGCCTCATCTTTTTGGACATAATTTATTTTCTTTATCATGAATCTTCCGGCCTTGTCCCCCTCCATTGCTTGCATTATGTTATATCTGTAAATTACATCGGTTGCATATACATTTTCCAAATATGGAGTTCCTGTAAAACCAACAATATATCTAAAATTGTATTTCCTGTCCCCTAGGAATTTTTTCCACTCCTTCATTGCCATTTTGTCTAAATTGGAAGTCTCTTCTTTTGGATTCATGATGTGATGAGATTCATCATTGAGAACCAAAGTTCTTGCTCCCTTTCCTTTTATGCTATCTTCTATTGAAGAACTAACATAGGTATAAGCTTTGTGGACATTATCAATGCATATATCTCCGGCGCGAATCGTTTTCGAGGCATCGATCACTCTCGGATTTATCTTGTAAGGAATTTCTTTCCCCTGAAGTGTGGCTCTTAAATTTTTGTCCGTCACGAACTTTTCAAATTTCTTTATAAGCTCCCTCTTTATGGTTAACGAAGGACATAAAACCAATGCCTGGTCCACGGCACCCTCACACAACATAATCTGAGCAACTCCATATATTACCCAACTTTTTCCCGTTGCAGTTGCGAGGTCTACTGTACAGGAAAGTATATCCTTGAATTCAAGTCTGTTTTTGAGATTGTCTAAAGTTGTATAATACTCTCTTAATGTGGGATTTTCTCTGAAATTTTCTTTGGCCAACTCTTCTGTATCTCTATATTCTCCCCCTAAAAGTAATCTCAAAACTGCCCTTGTCGACTCCTTTTGAAAATCCCTGTGACCACATAATCCATCGATAAAATCTTCATATTTATACAAATCCAGATTTTCTGGATTTATGTTTTCCGTGACTTTAAGGACTAGATCATCAGTTTTGATCTCCATATTTACGACCTCATTTTGAAATCATTCGGTGTTCTGACTTCCACTCTCTCATTCCCGAAGATATCCAAATAAATAATCATGATTTGTTTTCCTGTAGATGTATCAAAAATCCTTAATTTCCAGTCTTCTTTTTTAAGTTCTTTCCCGAAGAAATAGTCTGTCATGTTGAAATATTCTCCATTATAATGTCTGTCAACAAGAACCATGCTCAGGGCATCCTTCGGATTCTCGAATTCGACGGGCTCTTTTGATCTCTGAATGGCTTTGAAATCCTTAATTTCTATTACCAATTCCTCATTTACTAGCCTATCCTTCGGTTTCCTCCTGTAATATTTCGCTTTTACGTTAGGTGGATGAATGAAATCAAAGCCTACTTGTTCTATCAACTGATTTATTTCACCAGAGGACGCCGGCTGCTTGGGCCTCTTAAATGCTCTTTTATGCAATTCATCAATAACTGAATACGGTATTCTCAAGATATAATATCTTATTCCCTTCTTCTCAATATAATCCTGCAAGAAATAGACTCTGCTCGCAGGTGCAATGATAAACAATCTCCCCTTTATATGTTCTCCCACTGTGCTGTGAAGCTCTTCGATATACTCTTCGGTTAGATATCCTTTCTGGGAGAATACCTTTACAGGACAATTAAACAGAATCCCATCCATCTCCAGACCATTTATTTCGCACTTCTTTGGCTCGACTTGGAACAATTCTATTGCGAATTTCTTGTACTGTTCCTTCCCGATATTAAGAATAAAACCGTGGTCTTGATAAAGACCTGCATTATAAAGCACGAAAGGTCCTGATTTTAATGGCTTTCCTTTATTATTTATTTTTGTCCGGAGATTGAACAACCTTTTTATCATCATGTATATAGCGAGCTTCGAAGAATCAATCATTATCCATCTTCTGCCTAATTTTTCTGCCACCGCTCCTGTCGTCCCCGATCCAGCAAAACAATCAAGAACTAGATCTCTAGGCTCTGAAGAAGCTAAAATGATCCTCTCCAATAATTCCTCAGGATTCTCTGTGGGATATTTACTACCGAAAACATATCCCTTTAAGTCTGTCCAATTGGAATCTACAACAATATTTTCGGTTTGAAGATATTCGGGTAGTCCTTTAATCTTATTACCTTCAATATCTGTATAAGACTTTCTCTTATTAATCCTTATTTTATCTTCTTTCTCCATCCTAGAAATTCTCTTCTGGCTATACGTCCAGTGCCGACCCTTGGGGGGCAACATTTCTTTCCCAAATATGATTCTTTCTGGTGGCCTCCTCAGGCCGGGTGAACTCATGCCTCGCCATTGCGGTTCTATTTCATTTCCACAAAAACTGCATGTCCGGGGTTTTATTATTTTGTTTAATTTGCATGCCGATTTACAATAAAAGAAAATTGAATCAGTCGCTACATCATATTTATTCGATTCGAAAGTTCGCTTTCTAAACCTATTTATAACAATCTCATTCATGAAATTATTTTTTCCGAATATTTCGTCCATGATCACCTTGATATAATGTCCAAAATGGTAATCAATCCTTATATAAATACTTCCGGCATCTGAAAGGAGTTCTTTCAGAAGGATCAACCTTTTCCTCAGGAATTCTACGAACTCTGCTCCTTGAAGGGCTGCGGAATATGCAGGGGCTCCCTTGGCATCGTAAAGGGCACCTGTACCGAAAGGAGGATCTATATATATCAGCTTTACCCTGCCTTTAATATCAGGATTTTTCAACATGAACTTAAGTGCTTGAATATTATCTGCAAAAATGAGCTTGTTAATCCACTCTCCTTCCTTTGCATTCCCGAACATTTTCACTTGTTGAAATGGCACAGACATAATTTCGGCAAGAATATCTTCCTTTCTCTCCTTTATTCCATAAATCAATTCTAATTCTTGTGCTTTATCCCCCAGAGGAAATAAAAGATTTTTGTAAGACACGGGAATTGTTTTCCCTTGCTTGATAAGTTCAATGATATTTTCTTTCAATTCTTCATCGATTTCCATTTTATCGCTCTTCTTCAGCCGATTATAATTGTACCCTTCTTTGATAACCATTAATTATCGCTTTAATATAACTTTATCAGAAAAAATGAGATTTTTCCAATATTTCAAACGTCTTTTTTATTGAGGCGCTTAAATCTGTAGGTTTCATTCTGCGGTCTTTTTCAAAAATCGGGAGGCCGAATAAAACCGGCCTCCGCTCTCCTCTCACAATCCTCAGTCTATTCTTTTTAAGATTAAATAGCCTTTTTCACCTGCAATAGATATTCTGCCTTTTAGATTCGTTTTCCTACGGAGGTCTTTGCGAATCAATACTCTCCCCTTCTTGTCGATAATTTCTATCAATCCGTTTAAATTCACCTTTCTCATAATATTCTTCAATCCTTGATTATCCCTCCACATTTTATTAATTCTTGAGGCAATTCCATCCCATTCCGACATAGGAAAACCGTTACTCTCTCGTCATCAATTGAAGTCACGAATACATTCTGGCCACACTTATCTTCGAAAGTCCTCAAGAATCTGATGGGAATCCTGACCCTCCCTCATCGGTCCATGGTTTATTCGATTGTCCCTCGAACATCGTTATACTATGAATAGTAGATGTGCTTCCTTGAGTCAATTAATCATGTTTGATATTCCTTAAAATGTGCTATAATATATATAGATTTCTCGGGCCGGCTGGGGAGAGCACCCACCTATTTGGTGCCCATCATCAACCATCCTTTTGCTGACAACAGCCGGCATGTTGGGCATTTGAACATTTTGAATATAGAAAAGAAAAAACCTCTGTCTTTACAAGATAACTGTAGAATTTTTATGATTTTAATAGGAAGAGATTTATTAGAAATTTACGGCGCGTTAGATTTTACAGCTCGTTCCCAAGGATGCTTAAGTGATGCTGTAAGACTTACCAAATGATGGCTAAAATAATCTCGGACATAAAAATTGTACCCATGACCAATTGCTGGTGGAACAGCAATACATGACAAATAAGTCCTTGTGTAGCGTGTGGTCAATTCTAAAGCTTGAGAAACAAGATATAAGAATACCGCCCTTAATGATCCCAATTCCTTTGCCCCCAAAAGTTTTGGTTTCCAAATGGGCAAAAACGGCCAAGGTTTCTCATCAGCCTTAATAGCCATTCCGTCTTCAATGTCAAAAATCATACCAGGCGATTTGCCATGATGTTCAATCGCAACTCTAAGCTCACGGAGCCACAGAAAATGTTCTGATTCTTTAAAATAAAATTCTGCAAGAGGAGGTGGTAGTTGATAATGTTCTACTAATTCATCCTTAGATCGTCTATGTGAGCCATGCATGACTATTTTGGCAAAACTATCTGGAAGATCCATTACAATACGATCATGAGGTTCATGTATATCCCTAATTAGGGCTGCTGCTGATTTTGAAATTTTTTGCAAAAGATCATACATGGACCTGATACAAACTATAAGATATTCTAGTTCAGCTGCTAATAACTGCCCTGCACCATCTCTTTGCTCCTTAGGTCTTAGGGAAATCAATAAATACTTCTCAAGAATAGAGCTAAAATTATGGAAGTCACTTTCAAGCCCATGAAGGATATTTATTAATTTACGAAAAGATAAATGTTGAATAATGAATGTTCCTAAAGGAAATATTAAATCCTGTTCAGGATGCTCAGGCTCAGATGCGAGATAGCCACCTACTACTACTTTTCCTCCAGCAATACGGGCAAGCTTTCCTTGTTTGATGGGAAGGTGCAAAATCCAATCTTTATTCTCGTTATCATAAAATGAATAATTAGAAATTGCTCTACCATCTTTAGGAACATGCTTAACATAAGGAAGCTTCATAGCTTCTTCAGGATGATCTAGCTTTGTTATTCCTTTTCTGGAATAAATTAAATTATCCAATAATTCCTTTTTATTCTTTTTTGGATTTTTCTTTTTTTGCATTTAATATCCCCCTAATGACGATAATTATTATAAAAAGATAGGTAATATGATGATATGATGCACCTCCTGCGGAAGTCAAGACCTGATGTTACAGTATGTGTGGAATAAATATTTTTATTAAGGATTCGGATAGAAAAGTGGTTTAAAATAACTCGGAGGCTTAAGTGATTTTGTAGAAAAAATAATTTAAGGAATGATAATCCTGCTTGCAGTTCTCATTATGTCAACATAGTAGTCAATAAAATTGTCGGTTGTATTTGCATTTAAAGCTGTTAATAGAAACCTGCCGGGCGTCATACCACGCCTGCCGTGGCCAAATTTCCTTCGAATAAAACTATTGAATTTATCTTTTGAAATTTTTGACTTATGCGCGATTCGATTTCGAATCGTGTTCATATCATTTAGATCCAATGTCGCTGCTTGGATTGCATTCTTGTATGGCTCTCCCTCTTTAAAATACCTCTCTGCTCGGAGAATAACTAAACTCGCAGAATTCCAATTTATATATTCCCTGTCTGAAGATAGAATATCAAGCGCGTGACTCATAATTCTTGGACTGATGAGTCTTCTCGGTCTGTATTTTGAAGGCGATCTGGCTCCAACAAGATATCTTATAAACGATGCTTCTAAGAAGTTTTCCCAAGCTATAAAAATTCTTAAAAATGCTAGTTCGGTTATTATTTCTATTCCAATTCTAGTTAGCCCTAAATTCTTAACTTTTGACATCAAGTCTTTACTGCTTTCCACTTGTTTGTCAAAATCTCTCAATACATGGACAAGGCTTGCCTGCATATAATCCTCAGCAATTTTTACCTAGTTTTCATTTCCTTCAATATCTCCCTCAATATGAATTCATATCTATGCTGTCTTCTTGATTGATCTGTGGTGTGCCTTTTTGATGCATCAATAAATTCAAAATATTCAGGTGAAGGTTCCCTTGCGTGTAGTTCCTTTTCCAGTTTAGAAAGCGCATTTCTTATAGGCTTATACATTTCCGCTTTTAACTTGATATTTACCGTATTTGAACCAGGAAGACCATAAAGGATGTCATAAATTGCACAAAACAAGCTGTAGAACATCGTCGCTCTTCGGAAGGGAGATTCTATTAAGCGATCCTCATATATTTCAGCAATGGTATCGATGCACTTTTCGAATTGTTTTATGATTTTATCTTCTTGAGGAAAGTCGTCATCATATTTTTTGTAATAAGCTTTTATCCTTTTCCTATCTTGGATACCATCCATCATAGCAATAACTAAATCTGTACACAGTTCTGCTTCTTTCATCCTCATTATGTTGTAATTTGTCAGAATCCTATTTCTCCTCCAAAATTCAAGGTGATCTCTCCCTAATGTGAATACTGCTTGTTTAAACTTTCCTGAAAATTCAGCATTAATTTTTTCTTGCGGATTCAAAACAATTGTATATGAATTAATTCTCGAAAAGACCTCAAGGACGTCTGAGTCGTCAGCACCTACCAAGAACCCTACAGACAAATCATAATCCAAAAATTTTTCTTTAATTTCATTCGGCAATTCAGAAAATTTTAATCCTCCGTATCTCTTGTTATGCGCTTTCGACACGGGAAATCTATCTTTTATATAATCCAAAATCGTGCTTATTCTTTGTTGCCCATCGATAACTTCTCTTATGGTTTTCTTTGTTTTTAGGTCTATTTTTTGTCTCACATATACAGCAGGGATAGGGAATCCATTTAATATTGTATCTATCAGATAAGATTTCGCCTTGTCACTCCATACTTTTCTGCGCTGAAACTCAGGAGCAAGAACTAGGGTTTCTCTGGAATCCCATTCTCTAAAATCATTTATACTTGCTGTTCTTGGCTTATGAGTCTCCATTCTTTCCTCCTTCTTTGTATCTTACAAATATTAAATGAGAATATTATTTTTAAATATAGCTATATTTTCTAGATAAGTAAACCGTTCAGGGACGTAAACATGCAAAAATAGACCAAATTTGTCTGTTTTGGCCTAGTTTGGCCTGGTTTGTTCTGGTTACAGTAATTAATTCATTACAAAGGAATTATCCAAAAAAGAATGTCGGGGGCGGGACTCGAACCCGCACAGAGGAAAACCTCCGAGGGATTTTAAGTCCCTTGCATCTCAATTATAAAAAAATATGTTCTCCTCATTCCAAAAAAAATAAAAAAAATTTAAAAAAACCACTATAAATCATGCATTGAATGTGCTATAATGCCTGTGATTCATGTTTTGCTGGCTGGGCATGGATTCCCCTCTTATT
>Ga0180434_10007422_pt1 | contig 12348 bp, 13 predicted proteins | sample SS_ome_7_FD_132453 | JGI IMG/M metagenome (GOLD analysis project Ga0180434, IMG submission 132453) | Hypersaline lake sediment archaeal communities from the Salton Sea, California, USA - SS_1_D_2 metaG | ecosystem: Environmental > Aquatic > Non-marine Saline and Alkaline > Hypersaline >... | reverse complement strand
GTCAGGGGCCGGGACCATCGGCACAAATGCCGGGAACCTAACAGAGCCTAAGGGTGCTGGCAAGTCGTCGCCGCAGACAAAACGCCTCTTGCCCTTGCCATTCAGCAGGTAATCCATATTTTAGCCTTTGGCAATATGATCCACGACCCAATGTGACCGACGGAGGAAAAAACGAGCCATGGGAAACCAATTCAAAACCGCTCTGCTCCTTGCCGCCCTGACCGCCTTCATTATTCTGGTAGGCCGTATGATCGGCGGCCGCCAGGGAATGATCATCGCCTTTTTTCTGGCCGGCGGCATGAATTTTTTCAGCTACTGGTATTCGGACCGCATGGTGCTGCGCATGTACCGGGCCCGGGAAGTCAACCAATCCCAGGTGCCGGAACTGTATGCCATGGTGAACCGTCTCAGCCGCAACGCCGGCTTGCCCATGCCGCGTGTTTACGTGATTCCCCAGGAAACGCCGAATGCGTTTGCCACCGGCCGCAATCCGGATCACGCGGTGGTGGCGGTCACCGAAGGCTTGTTGAAATTGATGGCCCCGGCGGAAATCGAAGGCGTTCTGGCCCATGAACTGGGGCACATCAAAAACCGCGACATCCTGATCGGAATGGTGGCCGCCACCATGGCCGGCGCCGTCATGATGCTGGCCTCCATGGCCCGCTGGTCCGCCATCTTCGGCGGCGGACGGGGGAATGACGAGGAAGGCGGCATGGGCGGCATAGGCCTGATCGTCATGTCGCTGCTGGCCCCGGTAGGGGCCATGATCATCCAGATGGCCATCTCACGCTCGCGCGAGTACCTGGCCGACACCACCGGCGCGGCCATCGCCGGCCGACCGGACGGGCTGGCCGCGGCCCTGGAGAAGCTGGGGGCCTACAGCCGGAAACTTCCCATGCAGGCCAACCCCACCACGGCCCACATGTTCATCGTCAACCCGCTTTCCGGAGGAGGGCTTAAAAGCCTCTTTTCCACCCATCCCCCCATCGAGGAACGCGTGTCCCGGCTGCGCGGCACACCGCCGTCGGCATCGCCGCCCCCGCCCCCCGAACAACAATCAGCCCCCTTGGATAGCGGCCGCGCCTTCTGGGATCGCATGTCCAACCGGTAGACGGGCGCGCCCCCTTACCGCTAACGGCGAACCAAAAGCTGCGCACGGGCGGTGGCAGCAGAGGGCCCTTGTGGGATGAAGCCCAGACGTGGCAGGGGATGGTTAGCAGAAAAAATCAGCGGCCGTGACAGGCCTTGCCGACCGACCGACGGCTGCGGCAAGGCCCGGCGACCTTTTTCGCGGCGGTTGGCCCGTCCGTCCGGCAAATACGGCAGCGATCATCACTGCATTGCTGGCAGGCATAGCAATCCCGGCAGGGGTATTTTCGGTTCGAGGGCGCCTCATCCGGGATGAACACCTTGCCTTCGATACCGGGAATCGTCTTAAATCTCATGGCAAAGCCCTGTCAGGTATTTAGTCCGCCCAGCATAGTCGCGGTTGCTGAAACGCTTGAAAAATACCGGCAACGGATCGATGGTCAGGAACCCGTTCACTTCCGTTTCGCAGGCAAGCGGCGGTGTCAGGCATTCATGATGGTTCGGGTCCGCTGCCGGAAAACCCAGGGCGTGAAGATAAGACGCGAAGACGGCTTGACAAGCGGGGCCTGACAGGTCGAGGCGGCGTGGGCAGAAAGGGGGGGGCCTGCATGGGCAATGGGGTGACAGGTGAAAGCGGACACCCAAAAGAGCGACCCGGGCGTTATCCGGGCCGCCTTCAACGCGTTTACGATGTCGTTGCCATGATCGCCCATACCATCACCAAAGCTATGTGCCATGCGATAAGGGAATGCACCATCGTTCCGCTACTTATGGGGCGACTAAACCATATGTAGTGGCTTGTCAAGTTAAAAAACCAATATGTTGGGTGTCACACCCTCATACCCGAATACCGGAAGATTTTGCGCCGGCCAAGCGGCAGCGGGTCGGGGACGCCATCAGGCCAGCAGATCCGCGGGTGCTTCGCAAAAATCCGGGCTGCCCTTGCGCATCTCCACATGATGGGCCGAGGCCAGGGCCGCCACCGCGCCGTCGGCGGCTGAAATCACGATCTGCCGGAACGTTTTTTCACGCAGATCGCCAATGGCATAAATTCCACTGATGGCCGTTTCGCAGTTGTCGTTGGTCATCACATACCCGTCGGCATTCATTTTAATACCGGCCGGCACGATCTGGTTGTTGGGTTCGAAACCGATAAACACGAAAACACCATCCAGGTCCATCGTGCGCTCTTCCGCGGAAAGGGTGTCTTTCAATCTAACGCCCACCACACCGGCATCGTCCGCCAGAATTTCCGTCAGAACCGTATTCCACAGAACGTCGATCTTGCAATCGTCCAGCACGCGCTTCTGAAGTATTTTGCTGGCGCGCAGTTCGTCCCGGCGGTGAGCGATGTAGACCTTTTTGGCCAGCTTGGCCAGGTAAAGCGCTTCCTCCGCGGCCGTATCGCCACCGCCCACGACGATCACGGTCTTGTCTCGGAAGAAGAACCCGTCGCACACCGCACAATACGAAACCCCTTTGCCGTAATAGTCGTCTTCACCCGGGATACCCAGCTTGCGCGGGCTGCCGCCGGCGCCCAGAATCACGGCATGGGCCTGCAGCACCTGGCCGTCATCCAGATGGACCCTATGCCAGTCCAGGCCCGGCTCGATTTCGGTCACTTCCTGATTGCGCATCTCTAACCCGTAGGATTCGGCATGTTGAACAAATTTCATGGACAATTCAGCCCCGCTGGTGTGCTCGAACCCCGGGTAGTTTTCCACCTCATCCGACATGGTGACTTGGCCACCGGCTACGCCTTTTTCGATAAGGACCGTCTTGAGCGCGGCTCGCATGGCATAGATGCCGGCGGAAAGGCCGCCGGGCCCGCCTCCCACGACAATCAAATCATACGTCTGGTCTTCCGACATGCGCATTATCCTCCCGCTGCCCGAACGATGCTTTATAACCGCTCGAGCGTTTCATTGGCGCCGGGGCGCCAAGGGTTTTATCGTCTATGCAATATACGACGTCTGGGATGCGTGCGATGCCGCACGCTCACTCAGGGATTTTATCAGTGTCAGGGTATGCCGGCCGGGTCGGCCGTCGCCGATTTTAGCGTCATCCACCTGGACCACCGGCACCACACCTTTGTTGGTGCCGGAAATGAAAACTTCATCCGCCCGGAGAAGCTCTTCCAGCGTCAGGTCCCGGACTTCGACGGTAAAGAGATGTTGGGCCAGGTCCAGGATAAACGCCCGGGTGATGCCGGATAAGATCCGTCGGCCGGGTGTTGCCAGGGTCGACCCGTTGAAAATAAAAATATTGCTGGTCGTGCATTCGTAGACCTGACCGTCGCGATCGACGTAAAGGGATTCCACCGCGCCCCGGTCACGCGCTTTTTTGAGCGCGATGGTGGCGGACAGGTAATTGATGCTCTTAGCCCCCGGAAGGATCCGGCGATTTTGCATGGTGGTTATTTTGACACCGTCGGTGTACCATGCTTCCGGCTGGCGCGGCATTTCCGACACCAGTACCAGTAGGCGCGGCCGGCCTTGCGGGGTCATAAAATCGGCGCTGGATCCTCCGGTAACGATGATGCGGATATTGGACTCCGGATGCCCGTTGGCCAGGTTGCGCTGCAGCGTTTCCAGCACGATGCGGCGCAGCGCTTCGGTCGTCCAGGGTAGCCGCAACCCCATTTTTTGCACCGAGTGCTGCAACCGCTCAAGGTGCTCCTCCAATGCAAAAGGATGCCCCCCATACGTGCGCAACAGCTCAAAGGCACCCAGCCCCCTCAGAACCGCCAGGTCGGTTACGGGAATGACCGCCCGGTCGGCGGGAACGAATTCACCGTCAATATAATACGTATCCATAACGCCCTAAAATTTCCACGCTGTTCGTCCCGTGCGAACCCGCGGCCACGGGCCCGGGATCAACCGTCGCTATTCTGACCGCCCCTCCCATATCAGGAAGCCTGGGGCTTTGCAATTATCCTCTCAATAGCACTGGATAGGCGGCTAATTATCCGTTATGGTAGGCAATGATCATCTGTTGTCAATCACCCGCGACGTCGCCTACGACCGCTGCGGTCGGCCGTTGCCGTCCATCCACAAAGGAGCATATCCATGCCTGACACCCCGTTTTACACCGTCGCCAAGAAACCGCCCATCGCCTGGGTCCATCTCAACCGCCCCGACAAAAAAAATGCCATGAACCCCCCGGCCTGGCGTGAAGCCCCACCGTTATTTGAAGATCTTGATCAGGACCCCGACATCCGGGTTGTCATCCTGGCCGCCCATGGGTCCTGCTTTTCAGTGGGCATCGACCTGGTGGAAATGGCCGGAGAGCTTCCCGAAATCATGGAAAAAGAACAGATGGGCGGGGTCAAGTGGCGCTTGCTGAAAAGAATCGGCGCCCTGCAGGACACCATGTCCTGTATCGAACGCTGCCGCAAACCGGTCATCGCCGCGATTCACGGCTATTGCATCGGGGCCGGCCTGGACATGGTGACGGCCTGTGATATTCGCCTGTGTTCCCGGGATGCCGTATTTTCACTCAAGGAAGCCGCGGTCGGATTTGTGGCGGACGTGGGGGTGCTGCAGCGGATCCCCCTGATCGTAGGACAGGGAATTGCCCGTGAGCTGGCCTATACCGCCAAAACCATCGACGCGGCACGCGCCCGGGAAATCCTTCTTGTCAACGAGGTCTTTGACGATCAGGCGACCCTCCTGGCCGGTGCCCAGGCCATGGCCGAAGCGATTGCCGCCAATGCCCCCCTGGCCGTCGAAGCCACGAAAAACGTCCTGAATTACGGGGTCGGCAAAAGCATCGACGACGGTCTGCGCTATGTCGCCTCCATGAGCACCAACATCGTGCCGTCCAAGGACTTGATGGAAGCCTTCACAGCCTTCATGGAGAAGCGACCACCCAAGTTCACCGGCCAGTAGAAGTGGTTTCAAAACACCATCTAACGCCCAACGGCAGTGTTGCCGCCATCTTCAAAATGCTCACATATTTTTCCATATGCTGCGCTTTTTCATCAGGCTGCGCTTTGCCCTTGAACGCGATCTGAGGTTTTGGGATCACTTATGGTTAGATCATTCCGCCGGAGGTGATGCCCTACCATTTCCAGAGAACGGGGTTGTCGTCCAGCTGCGCCGTCACCTGGCGGCTGATCCGGTCCATCGCCGCCAGATCCTCGGGCATCAACGACACGGCCCCGGCCTGGGCGTTTTCACGGGCCTGGTCGGCATTGCGCGCGCCGGCAATGGCGCAGGCGCCGGGCTGGGCGATGACCCAGGCCAACGCCAACTGACCGAGGGTGATGGCGTGGCGGTCGGCGATCGGTTTGAGCGCCGCGAGGGCATCCTGCACCCGCGTGAAAACCGGTTCCTGGAACAGGCGGTTGGCGCGCCGGTGATCACCCCGTTTGAACCGGTGATCCGGGCCGAACTTGCCGGTGAGAATCCCCTGGGCCATCGGGGAATAGGCCAGGATGGAAAGCCCCTTCACCCCACAAACCGGCATGGCATCCGCTTCCACATGCCGCCAGAGCAGCGAATAGGGCGGTTGCAAACTCACGATGTCGCCATAGGCCATGGCCTCTTCCAGCTGGATGCGGGAAAAATTGGAAACCCCGATCGCACGGATTTTGCCCTGCTCCTTCAGCGCGTTCAAGGCCCGCATGGTTTCCTCGATGGGCACCACCGGACTGCCGAACGAACCGGAAGGCCAATGAATCTGGTAAAGATCGATATAGTCCGTTTGAAGATTGGCCAAAGAGCGCTCACAGGCGGCGATCACCTGGTCGTATTGCAGTTCGTTGGCAAACACCTTGGTGGCAATGACGACCTGGGGGCGCCGCTCGCCAACGGCTTTGCCCACCACGCGTTCCGAATGGCCCTTGCCGTAGACCGCCGCCGTATCGATCGTATTGACGCCGGCATCGACAGCCGCCTGGATGGCGCGCGTGGTTTCGACATCATTGATGTCGGCCCACATGTCACGACCCGCCTGCCAGGTTCCCATGATGATGGGCGAAATCTTGATGTCGCTCGACCCTAAGTTGCGCAGTTCCATAACCCTCTCCTCAATTTTACAGTTGACCCGTCCCCTGTTTAATTCATACAGAGTACAGGTTGCAAGTCCGCCGATAATGCGGCCCCCATCGTGTTCATGCAAGGCCCTCCCGTCAAGTGCCAGGCGATTTGTCGCAGACCGCCGGCCAGTGGGCTCGGACACGCACGATCAACCATTGAAAGCGCAGGAGAGACCGATGGAGAAACCGATCGACCACTACTGGCAGCTGCGTCTGGAGCACCTGAAAACCGCTCTGGAAAAAAATAATTTCGAGGTGTATCTGGCCTCCCGGTTGGAAGATACCGCCCGCATCGTGACCGACGCCATTCTGCCGGTGATAAAACCCGCCAGCATGTCCTGGGGCGGATCGCGAACCTTTGTGGAATGCGGGCTTTACCGGCAGTTGCGCACCATGGAAGGTGTGCGCGTTCTGGACACCTACGACACCACGATTTCAGACACCGAAAAGATGGAACGACGGCGCCAGGCGCTGCTGGTGGACGTATTTTTCACCAGTACGAACGCCGTGACGGAAAGCGGTCATCTGGTCAACCTGGACATGGTCGGCAACCGCATCGCGGCTCTGACATTCGGCCCCAAGTTCGTGGTCGTATTGATCGGCCGGAATAAAATCGTACCGGATCTTGAAAACGCCTGGGATCGCATCAAAAATTACGCGGCGCCCGTGAATACGATGCGGCTGGAGAAAAAAACACCCTGTCAGGCCACGTCCTTCTGCCAGGACTGCAACAGCCCTGACCGCATATGCAACACGTGGACGATCACCGAAAAAGCATTCCCCAAACACCGCGTTAAAATCGTTTTGATCAACGCAGACCTGGGATTTTAAGCGTGATCTGGTGCCATGAAACCCATTGGATCGATAACGGGCCGAGCGTCGATAGACATGCGTCTATCCACCTGCCACCCCTAACAGGCATGACCGACAGGCAAAACTGCCACCCATGAACCGTCTACCCAAACCCCTCGGGCTTGATCTCGGATTTGGATTCACCAAATGCATCGATGGGGAGCGAACCGTTATTTTTCAGTCCCATATGCGTAAGAGACCGGGGGAATCCGACGTTGCCACGGAACTACCGGAAAAAACATACCATATCGCGCTGGACGACCAAGATTATATCGTGGGAAATGACGCCCTCGGTGCGTCGCTCTTTGAAGATTTCGCCCGCCGGCCCGAGCGGCTGATAGATGCCTATGGGAAACGGTTGGTTCTGACTGCAACAGCCCCTTTTTCCAGTCATGAAACCCCATTGCATGTGGTCATCGGCCTGCCGATCAGCTACTTTCAACACTGGGCAACCGAACTGACCAAACGGCTGACCGGCTATCACAAAATCGGTATTTACCAGTCCGATGGTCGCTGCGCGCGCAAGAACATTCACATTCGCAAAGTCCATGTCATTCCAACCCCCCTCGGGACCTATACCGGGCTGATCATGAATGCGGACGGGCGGCGGCAGGCCTCCGAATATGACCACCTGAAAATCGCCGTCATCGATATCGGGTTCCGCACGACCGACATCATGGTCATGGCGTCCGGGCGCTTCTGCAACCGGGGCAGCGGCACCATCGAAATGGGCTTGGCCAACGGGATTGAAAAAATCGCCGGCCGGCTCTATCGGGAATCCGGCGTCATTCCGGATCTGAACCGCCTCTACAAAGCCATCCAGATAGGATCCATCCGCATCGAAGACCAGGAGTATAATCTGACCAATCTGCGCGATGAAACCTATCACGAGGTGTCCTCCGCCTTGGCGGATCGCATCAACTATAGCCTCAAAGACGACTGGGACATCGAACGGGTTCTGCTGACCGGTGGCGGGGCCGCGGATGCCGCCGCAACGATTGCCCCGCTCATCAACAATGACGTCGTTTGGATTGAACACGAACAGGATGTCCGCCTGAGCAACGTCCAGGGGCAGCTCCGCCTGGCACGGCACATGTGGGGTGCCTCCGGGTTTTGTAATGCCGGGTAGCCCGCCGAACCTTGCCCGTATCCATGACCCCCGGAGGCATCCGATGGTTGACTTCCACGATGTCGATCAAGGGCCCGCCGCCATGAATATGCACCCTGCGGAAGCAGGACGAAACCTGCTTTCCGGCACCGTGCCGTCGTCATGAAGCCCCGCGACAACACGCCCATTGATGGCTTATCGATTACCGGGGCCCTGCCGCATTTGCTCCTGCTGACGGCCATCTTTTTTATAAACTTCCTGGCGCGCATCATTCTGGCACCCCTGCTCCCTGAAATCCAAGCAGAACTTGGCATCGGCTACCGCAGCGCCGGCAATCTTTTTTTCATTCTATCCACCGGATACTTCCTATCGCTGTTGAGCACCGGCTATCTGGCCGGCCGTTTTCAGCACCGCACCATTATCATTGCCGCCAGCATCGGTATGGGTCTCGTTCTGTTCACAGTCCCCGTGATCACGACAATCGCCGGCTTCCGAACCATTGTCTTTCTGCTGGGACTGACGGCCGGCCTCTATCTCCCCTCCGGCATCAGTGCTATCACGCGTCTAACCCGTCCCTCCCACTGGGGGCGGGCGTTGGCCATTCATGAGTTGGCGCCCAATATGGCTTTTATCCTAGCGCCCCTTGCGGCTGAACTGGCCTTGCGCCACGCCACCTGGCGTTCGGGATTGACACTCCTGGGATCCGGCATCCTTCTGCTGGGACTGCTGTATGCGAGGCATGGCCGCGGCACCGACTTTCATGGGCAGGTGCCGGATCGACAGGCCATCCGCGACCTTTTGGGCCAACCTTCCCTGTGGCTGATGGTCGCCTTGTTCAGCCTGGGCATTTCATCGACGCTGGGAACTTACGCCATGTTACCGTTGTATCTGGTCAGCAGTCAGGGGATGGATCACAGCAGCGCCAACACGCTTCTGGCCGCAAGCCGCGTGGCGGCATTGCCGATGGCTTTTGCAGGCGGATGGTTGGCGGATCGCTTCGGCCCCCTGTCGACCATCCGCCTGATCTTTTTACTGACCGGACTGGCCACCATCGCCATCGGTCTGCTGAAAGGCCCCTGGCTTCAAGGGGCCGTATTCTGCCAGCCTGTTTTGGCGGTATGCTTCTTTCCCGCCGGTTTCAGCGCGCTTTCAGCGCTCAGCCCGCCAAACTATCGCAACATCGCCGTTTCTCTGACCATCCCCAGCGCATTTCTCTTCGGCGGCGGTGCCGTACCGCTTGCAATCGGCTGGTTTGGCGATGCCGGCCATTTCCCCCAGGCCTTCATCCTGACCGGCCTGCTGATCATCCTCGGGAGCGGCCTGACGCTCCTGCTGCCGCCGATCAACCGATGAGTTTCAGTTGACACCCCGTCATGGGTTGCATAGAATTCCGTCATACACAACGCCCATTCTTTCGACACCCATTGCATAGGAGGAGTTGACATGTACGTCGGAACCGTCATGCGGACCGAACTGGTTACCGTGCCCCCGGACACCACACTGCTTTCGGCCCAGAAAACATTGGACGCCAAACAAATCAATCATCTCCTCGTTGTCGACAGTAAAGGGGAGTTGCTCGGTATCGTGTCGGATCGGGACCTGAAGAAGAGTTGGGCTTCGTCCGCCACGACGCTCAGCAAAAACGAGCTCATGTATCTGCTGGACCAGGTCACGGTCGCGTCGATCATGGCCAAAAAGACCCTGACCATTGCCCCCGGGACGACCATCGAACGGGCGGCTCTCTTGATGAACCAGAATCGCATCAATGCCCTGCCGGTGCTCGAAGGGGATGAGCTGGTCGGTATCATCACCTCCAGTGATGTCATCAAAATCCTTCTGGAAGCCATTGGCATCGAAAAGGACAGCGCCCGGTTGACCGTTCTGGTCAAAGACCGTATCGGCGTCATATCGGATATCTCCCAGACACTCCGGAATCAGGGCATCAATATCCGCAGCCTTTTCACGTGGCCGGAAAATACGCACCCCGGTGTTTACTATCTGGTGGTTCGTGTCCCGGCGGATGCCGGCGCAAAAGCCGCCGCCAGCCTTGAAAACAGTGGTTTCAAAGTGCTGTCCCAGTACGTCAAGGATCTCAGCCCCTATCTGCCCGCCAGATAGACCATGACCACCCGACCGCCACAGATCTGGTCCGGGGTTTATCCGGTGCGGTCCTATGATGTGGATGCGCGGGGGCATTTGTCGGTGGCGGCCGTCTGCAATTTCCTGCAGGATGCGGCTGGATGCCATGCCCATGCCCTGGAGGTATCCATCGACCAGTTGCACCTGCGCCATCTCACCTGGGTGCTGGTTCGAATGCGGGTCGAACTCAGTCGGCACCTCGGCTGGCAAGACCGCCTTCACATTCAGACCTGGCCTTCGCACCAGGAGCGCCTCCTGAGTCATCGCGACTTTCTCCTGCTCGATGAAGCGGGTGAGGACGTCGGCCGATGCGTCACGGTTTGGGTTCTGATGGATCTGCAGCGTTGGCGCCCCCAGCGGCTGACGGCGCTGCCGGCCCCTCTGCCCATCGTGAACCGTCGGCGCGCTTTATCGACGATGCCCAATAAACTTGACGTGCCGGAAACGTTCGTGATCCAGCAACCGTTTCAGGTAGGCGACCGCGATCTTGACCGCAATGGACACGTCAACAATGTGCGCTATATTGAGTGGGCCCTGGAAACCGTTCCGGTAAACGTCCTCAACACGTGTGAACTGGAAATGCTGGAAGTCAACTTTACCGGCGAAGCCTTCCATGCGGAACATGTCCTCGCGGGAAGCCAACTTGTTGACACCGGCCGGCCGACCTTTTTGCATGGCATCCACAGTCAATCGACCGGCACCGATCTTGCCCGCGCCAAAACACAATGGCTCCCAACGGAATAAGGGCGAAATTTTACGGGAGGGGATGAACGAATGACCGATTTGCCGAAACGCAAAGTACTGGTGCCGATCGCTGACGGTACCGAAGAAATCGAAGCTGTATGCATTATCGATGTTCTGCGCCGGGCCGGTGCTGATGTGACCGTGGCGTCGGTGGGAAACCTCCAGATTACGGCATCGAGGGGGGTCAAGCTGGTTGCGGACTGCAAGATCGCGGACTGCCGGGATGATGATTTCGACCTGATCGCTCTGCCCGGCGGAATCCCCGGCGCCGAACATTTGCGTGATTCGCAGCCGCTGGTCCAGTTGCTGCGCCGCCACCAGGCCCACGGTGGCTGGTATGGTGCCATATGCGCGGCGCCGGCGGTGGTCCTGTCCCATCACGGGCTGCTTGGCGGCCGAAAGGTCACCGGACACCCGTCTTTTGTTGCGCAATTGAGCGACGGCATCCCCATGGCAGAGCGTGTGGTGGTGGACGGCAACTGCGTCACCAGTCAGGGGCCCGGGACGGCCCTGGAGTTTGCCCTGACCCTGGTCGCATTGCTGTATGATAATGCCAAGGCGACGGCGGTGGCCGCCCCTATGCAGGTGACCTGACGACGGCCGGTTTCCCCTTGCCCCCAGGCCAGACACAGACATTCTCAGGAGGGCGACGCATCTGCTTCGGAGTGGCCTTCGCTGAGAAACGCGTACAAGCGACCACGATAGCCCGATTTTTCGGCGGTCACCAGTTTATTGGAAAGATAGACCTGGCTTGCCACCAATCCGTCCAGTTTGAGGCGAAAGGCAAGAAACCGTTTGAGGCGGGTGTCGCCGCGCTGATCGGCCGGCACCAAACGCATCAACTGGTCAAGCTCTTCAGGGTCCACTATGGCCTGCTCCTCCAATCGAATTACCCTATCCGACATCGCATCCTCGCTTCATTTGCAATAGCGTGATCGAAAAACCGCGAGAATCATAAACGAGTCCACCTGAAGGTGCAATGCTCATGTCGACGCCTTTGCCGAAAACATTGTAGAAAACCCCGCTTTGTGGCATACTGGCTTGCAATCATAATGATAAAAACCATACGATTGCTTTCTCTAAAACCGAATATCACAGGTGAGAGACATATGAACGACACGTCGGCATTCAGCCGGGTCACGCGAACATCACGGGCCCTGTATGGCCCCCGTAAGCTCCTCATTTGCGGATTTACCCCGGAAGGGCAGACGCTCCTCAATGACGTCGTCACCACCTCGACCATCCGTGACCTTCCGCTTGCATACGCAGCGACTTCGGATCTAGAAATAGCCCTCGCCGACATCTTCTCCCGGCCGGCGGATACCGATCGCGGTGAAGCCTCCCGTATGCCGGCGGCTATCATCATGGCGGGTAT
>Ga0180434_10007419_pt1 | contig 12349 bp, 13 predicted proteins | sample SS_ome_7_FD_132453 | JGI IMG/M metagenome (GOLD analysis project Ga0180434, IMG submission 132453) | Hypersaline lake sediment archaeal communities from the Salton Sea, California, USA - SS_1_D_2 metaG | ecosystem: Environmental > Aquatic > Non-marine Saline and Alkaline > Hypersaline >... | reverse complement strand
CTATGTAGCTGATGGCACTTTTTTTAACGAAAGATTCAACGTAGAATAGGCTTCAATTGAGAGATAGTGCGGCATAGGCAGTGCGAAGATTGTGAAATGGCTAGGCTTCATTTGTAGGGTTATGGTTGTGAAGATTTTGGTAGCGACTTTGTGCATTGTTGGCCTTTCGGCGATTCCCGTAGCCAATACACTTGCCATGAATACTGGTATTGAAGGTTCTGGGCGCCAGCTTTCTGGCGATTCAGAGCAAGACCGGGCTGATGATTTTTTCAATGATCTATTCACGCGTTTTATGGATGATCCTCGAGCGGTCAGCGAATTTGATGCTGATTGGATCATCCGGCAGAACCTACGAGGAGTGCTCTGGGTGATGCCCGAGAAAAAAGAGGCGGTAACGCGAGCTGTAGCAATTTTTGATCGCTATAAAAAGATGCCCGATACCGTTTCAGCCAATGAAATGGCCTTTTTACGTACTGCTTGGTGCTGGTCAATGCAATGAGCGAATAATAGCGCCCTTGTTTAGGATAGAGCGTTTTTGCGTGTCATTGGGCCACCCTTTGTCCTTTGATTGGCTCTTTTCTATATTGTAGAAGAGTCTTCCATAGCGCGTATTTTCGTATACCGGAAGAGGGGTTATCCAAATACGAGGTTGTGTGTAGTCGGGTCGTCTAGACCTGTATTAATGGAGGCTCTATTATGAATTATCATTTCTCACATTCTTTTTCACGTAAATCTGTTGTTGGGTTTGCTTTGACGGCATTGGTTGCAGTAAGTGCAACGCTTTATGCGCCGCCACGTACTGCAGCACAACGTGCAAGTTATGTGTTGTCGGCGAAAGAGCTGGCAAACATCGCCCGTTTGCGGCGAGTGTTCGTCTGCGCGATTATTTTTGGTGTGCCAACAGCGCTGTCTATTGGTTATCTTCCTTGGGCACTGCGTGAGGAGAAAATTGCTAAAAATAAGGCATTGCACGATGCGGTTGCCACAGGTAACCTAGAAGAAGCTGAAAGGCTGCTCATAAGGGGGGCAGATGTGAATTCCCGGGATGAAGAGAGTGGAAGGACGCCGCTACACATAGTCGATAACCCGCAAATGGTTAATGTGCTCGTGAAGGCTGGTGGTAACCCACAGGCGCGTGATGCGCAGGGTAACGAGCCGGTGCACGTGGCACGAGATATTGAGTTGGTTAGATCTCTGGCCGAAGCTGGTGGTGATTTGAACGCGTTTGACGGGAACGGACGAGTGCGTTTACACCATGCAGCAATGGCAAATGATCAGGGAATGGTTCGTGCCTTGCTCGAATCTGGTGGTGATATCGGTGTAGAAGCAGGATTTGGCACTTAGGCGTTAAGTAATTCAGATCTTTTGTTGGGAGATTGTGCATCATGGTATCGTGCATCACGTCTTTGTTTTCTCGTAATAGACTGTCGGGCTTTCTGTTGACGATGTTTGTTGCCTGTGGTTCAACGATTCATGCCGTTCCCAATCGTGTACCAACGACACAAACTGCAACGCAGGCAAAGAAAACCGCAGCATCTCTTTCGGCAAAAGAGCGTGCTGCGCAAGAACGAAAGCGTCGCATTGGTAAGGTGGTGATTGGCTGTGTTGTTGTGATGGGGGTTGCGTTGCTCTTGCTTGGCAGGACGTCACCTGGCTCCGGGCTTGGCCGAGACGGTTCATCTCGTTCTTACAGTCATCGTTCATCCTGGAGTGATGGACGAAGTGAAGAACAAGAGTCTGACGACTTTGATCGCCGGTGGCGCGAAAAACGAGAACAATGGACGCGAGAAGCAGAAGGGAATCAGCGCAGATGGCGCGAAGATAGTGAGCGCCGTACAAGACAGCGAAACGAAGAGTGGCATTACTTTGAAGAGGAATTTAGGCGTGCAAGGAGAAATGGTGGTTTCTATAGGGGCTTTTCCCGTGCGCATGGCACATATAGTGCATCGCCGTTAGAGGCAAATGAGATCAACCGCCAGCGTATTCTGCGCGAAGCTCCGGGTGTGCTTGGCGTTGGTGCGAATGCATCGCAAGCTGAGATTGAAAGGGCCCATAGAAAGGCTTCGCTGGGGTGCCATCCAAACGGCGTGGCATATGCCACTGCAGATGAGGCTGGTAAACAGCGTATGGCAGACCGCGCGCAGCAGCTCAATATTGCTCGCGCTGCGCTCGAGGAAGAGATGCGGCGTAACGGGCAATGGAGTTAGTCTCCACGATGTTTGTTTGCGCGTCGAAAGATGTGTAGAATAGGGCATAAGTGTATAGTTTGATGATAGTAGAAATTGTGAGGTTTTCGTTATGAATAGGTATCAGGGCTCCGAAAATATGTGCCGACGCATGGCTACATGTGCGTGCCTGGTTTTGGTTGCGCTGTTTGCATGCAGTAGTATCGTTTCGCCAGTTCATGCGGTTCCGCAGTCTGATGCTGCCACAGCACGGGCACAGATTTTAGAAGCACTACGTCGCGAAGGCTATCTCAGACAAAGTACGGCTATGCAACGCGCCAAAGCTGAACGACGCAAGCGGTTGATCAAGGTCTTGCTTGTATTTGGAGTGCTTGTGCCAGGTTCGGTTTATGTTCTGTATCGTGCTGCCAAGAGCATGGATGAGCCAAAGGCTGGTCGTGGGCCAACGGGTGAAGATTGGCGTCGTTTTTTTGACGGTAACCAAACACCCGATGATGGTGGACAACCAGGCGATGAGCGCTGGGCTTATTGGGAACAGAACGGAGCTGGAGAACGAAGTTCACGTACGATAAACGTGAGTGCGGCTCGGCGAACTTTGGGTATCGATGAGAGCGCAGAACAGAAAGATATTCAGCGAATTTGGAAAGTAGAGTCTTTGAAGTGCCACCCGAATGGTGCGACATACATAGCTGCTGATACCGCAGGGCGAAAGGATTTAGAAGAGCGTGCCAAGCAACTCAATGGTGCACGTGATAATATGGAGACCTATCTGCGTGGACATGGTCGGTGGCAGTAGGGTTAGACATTTTCTACTTAATGATTCGCTTTTGATAGACGGGGGCTGTTTTTTATGAATTGTTGCATGAAAATGAAATCTCTTTCCGCGTACTGCTGTGTGGCCATGATTGCGTTAGCGTCATGCGTAGCGCTGCCGATGCATGCTGCTGGGCTGCAGTCGCAAGAGTCGCAAACTTCACGTAACCAGCGGTGGCAAAAGGCGAAAAACGTTGCCATTGATGTTGCCGTGTTTCTTGGTTGTGTTGCCGCTTCCGGTGCGCTTGGCTGGAGCGTGAGGAAGCTGTGGGAACGGTATCGTCATGGTAAAGGTGAGCGTAAGCTGAATAATGTATGGGTGTGTGATTGTCAGACCCAGGTCAACCTTGATGCCCCATTGCCACGCCGATCGGCGTCATTAAATACTGCTCATGGCGTGCCAAGTCAACAGGCTGGTTCACAGGTAGGACACAGCGAAGCGGGAATGCAACATGACGAGGAGTCGGCATCGCGTCCGGTTTCTCCAGAGGCACCGTTCATTGTTGAGTTCGAGCGTTTCAATAATGCTCGATGCGCCTTTGAGCCGGAAGGCGATGTTGAAGAGATTCACTGTGCAGACTGAGATAGCCTAGTGCCCTTGTGGCGCACCTTTTGTCTTTTCTTTTATATGACTTCTTTTTTACCGGTACCCCTCTAGCATATACTGCGCCGCAGAGTCACGTCGTAGTCACGTCGATATTCATGCAATGGAGACGGACGAAGACGGATTGATTTTTAGGAGCTGAGGGCGGGGTCGATGCAGGTATGCTGGCGTAGCAGCACCAAGGACGTTGCGTATGGTGCGCGAATTACCGTTTTATCACTTGTCTTTCAATTTGGTAGCCGCTGTATGGTGTTGGGGATGATTTCTAATCAGCGGGATCAATTCTTTGTGCAAGAAAAAAGTTATGCACGGAAGTGTACAACAAGCACTGTCTTCATAACGGTACGATCCTTTTTGCTGTGTGGGATTATGGGGTGCGTCTCTTGCTATGGTTGCGGAGAAGTTGCGCCATTGAGACATTGCCTTCAGCCTGAGCCATCTGCTCGTGTCGGTGCAGCCTTGCAACAGGAGTCTGGTCGACAAATTGTTTCGTCATCTCGCCCAGGCTTTGTTTCTCGCTACCACGTGCCATTTTTGGATAGGCCACCGCTGCGTCAGGGCTCTGTTAGGCCGTTTCCTTTGTGTCGTTGGGTTGATAGCAGTTGGCAACCAGGTGTTGCTTTGAATAGCGTGGAGAGTGAAGAGGTGTTTGCGACTAAAGATAGTGATCCATCTGCGACCGTTTCTAGTTCAAACTCATCAGACATAACTCCTATTTTTTTGTTGCCACATGAGCCTGGCGCGGCATGCCATGGAAGTCCTCGTTTTCTTGATCAGTCTACGTGTGTGAGGTTGTCAGTCGGTGTTTCTGTTGGATTAGATCGTGCTGAGCAAGTGGATCGTAATGCAATTGCGACACAGGAGCATGAGGGATGGCTTGGGCAGATTCTTGCGCAGGCATCTAGTTCCTGCATAGCGATCAAGCGAATTATACGTAAGCGTCAGTTTATGGGACGCCGACTACAGTTTAGTGAGCAGGCGCGGCGGTTTGCGCTTGAGGGTGATGAACAGACTTTCAGGCAGTTACTTGTGGCGCATTGGTACCAAGATTTGCGTGATTTGAAAGTGCGGATTGCAACACCTGCGGTAGCTGGTGTGCGACGTGCGACGTCATCGCGATTGTTCCAACAGCGGCGAGCAGTATCAGTGCCAAGGCGAGTTGCTTCTGCGCCGTTGCCGGCGCGTCAATGGGCTCGCGAGCATGGCTTGCTGCCAGAAGAGCTTGCATTTTTTGAGGCGCAATTGCATGTTGCGGTTCGGAAGCAATCCCATGATGCTATTAAAAAGGCATATCGTACTTTTTGTTTGTACTACCATCCCAGTAAGAATGTTGTGTTCTCTGCCGACGAAGGTGCTCGGCGAACAAAGATGTTTATGCGGATAAAGGAGGTGTATGACCGGCTTAATGCGCAGGAACGCGAACGGCAGCAAGTTGAGTGTCTGCGTATGACGCGCATGGCAAGCACCTCACCACTCAGATCAGTATCGGCACGTCCATCTGGCAGACACGGCACTGCTGGCAGGCCGCCATTTCGTACTTGAGGAGGATTTTTGCCGAAAGTGTGTACTTTTTACGTATCATGAGATAGTGATGATCAGTGTGGCAAAAATTTGTACAGACATACCTGTGGGAGTTATGTGATGAAGTTACTTTCCATAAAAAATATTTGCTTGATGAGTTGCTTTCTGATGGCAGTGGATCTGCCGCTTGCTGCCGTTGAAAATCGTAATGAGATGCCGCAGCAAGAAGAGAATAAGCCAGACATGACCAAGCCATTATTGAAAGGGATGGTGATTGGTGGTGTGACTGTTGGTGCTATAGTGACGGTCGCGTTTGCCATAGCCGGACGTAATAATAAGCGTGCGTGGAGGGTGGCTTCAGATATGGGCAAGATGCTTCGTGATGAGCGAAGGAAGAGCGAGCAGCGTGACGAACAAATGAGGTGCGAGCAGAGTGAGGAGACTATTAGGCGCGAGCAGGAAACTCCTACGAAGGTTCGCAGGGCAGCAAGTCCCGTTGTAGAAGAAAATTCGCCACGCGGGTGCCATACTGCCAATGTTTCTCACGGGCAGAGCAGTGCGGTTGAACAAGAAGAGGTAGTACGTCAACGAATTGTACAAGAGTGCAACGTACTTGAACAAATCATACAAGAGCGACAACGTGCGATGGATACCTTGCAGCAGCGTGAACAGAATGCACGTAACATTTTTGGTGGCATTGTCGACCAAGAGCGAGAGGGTGCTTCTCATATCGAACGTTACTACATGCAGCATATCGTGCCATGCCTACGATGGCGCCGAAGTCAAGCATTGCGTTGTAGCAGGGATCAGCAGGCGGTAGAGATTGGGGAAGGTACTGAGCGTGACTACGTTGACCAGGAAGAGGTAGATGCACGGCGAGAGCTTGCAAGTAAGGAAAGGCGTGCTCGTTGGCGTATTATTCCAGAGGAAAGAAGGCAGACTGGTCCAATCTCTGCTCCTCCATGTGGTCCTGCAACGTCAAAAGAACTATGGAGTGAGCTTGATGTGCGCAGAATGCTTCGTGTCCCAGAAGGTGCTTCCCATGAGAAACTCACAGAGGCATATGGTGCGTTTGTTATGAGGCTATGGGAACAAATAGATGATAATACATCGGAGGCAAAGCGTACGCGATCAGCTCGTTTGGCGCAAACGGTGATGACGGTATATAGACGGATTGACGAGCGGGTTCGTGCAACCCTGCGCTATGTGCATTCGGGAAACAAAGAGGTAGATGGTTACGCGTTGAGTAAACTTAACGAAACTCACGACGAACAACTGAAGGCATTGCAGGCTATGATGAATGGTAGTGATCCGCTTGAGTTTGCGCGACAGCATGCTTCGCTTCGCATGAAGCAGATGCGTGAAACGAATGATTTTTTTGCAGGGAAACTCGAGCGTCATTATGGCTACGTAAGCGGGCCTGAGCTTGCTGCAATGCGGCAGGCGCGCTGATTACGTTGCCGGATGTTTGAGCGACGGCAGATTGGGTGTTTGGAAGCAGGCGGGCTACGGCTCGCCTGCTTTTTATGTATGAGTGTTTCCCTCTAAGCAGTGTAATATTTCCTGGGTTTGACCAAGTAGTAGATGGGAGGCAAGTGCACTGATGGTTCAGATAGCAGGGTATTTGTCAGGAGTATATGCGTATTACCCAATGGCATGTAGCGTGGCCAGAATCACGGTGGTAGCATGAATCAAATCGCGATCTGGCCTTTAGAGTGACCTTTTTGCCGAAGGCGTGTCGGTTTGATACCATGAAATGGTGGTGTTTATGGGCAATAACACTGTTGCATAACATTTGCCCTGGAGAATCATCCAGATAGGACTGTGCACATGCCAATTGCCGAACGAGAGTGTCGCGCAGTGCTACTGAAAAAAGTAACGGCATCGTATGGCCGGATTGATGAGCAGGTTCGTGTGCAGCAGGCATCGGCACGTGCTGCTCAGCGGAGTGAGGATGAGCGGCGCAGTGCCCTAAGCGAACTCAACGAGCGTCATAAAAAAGAGCAGGATGCTGAGAAGGGTGCGCTTGATCCGATGGAGTTCATGCGACGTCATGCCGCAATGACCAGTCGTCAGATGGCGGAAACGGGTTTGTTTGCACTAAGACATGTGTGCACGTAACAGGGAGTCGATAGCGGTGTTTTTCAGGGGTATTCAGGGCTGTCAAAGAAGACATTGTATTTTAAAAGCAATTTCGCTTGTGCTTGGCGTAGGCCACTTGGGATTGCTCTATGCGCCAGCTGGCAGTGATGAAACGCAAAAGCTATTGCCGTTTACCGTTATGTGGAAGCTTGACGCATGCGAGAAATACAGCCGGTGGGAGGTTGCTTTTCAGGAGCAGGGTTCTCGTGGCACTTTGTGTAATGCATGCTCTTTGTTGCCGTTATGTGCTTCCAGTTATGCCAGGACATTAGTGCAGCAGTTCGAACGGGGATTTGTTGAGGGCGATGAACACGATGCACGTCGTGAGATTGAGTGGCAGCGCGATGCAGAACTGCGTAAAATAGCAACAAGGGCAAGAGAGAGCATTTACATACGTGAGCGTAAGAAGCAGGCGTGGGATGAGGATCGTGGACGACGGGATATCGAGTGGCAAGAATTTCAGGGAAGGCAGTGGGCGTGTGTGCCGTTTGGATGTATGAGCTGTTGGAGTGAACCATCCGTTCGCCAAGCTACGGCGGCATTGGGTCCACATGCCAACGAGCGAGCTGAGGAGTTTGCAATAGTTCGATTGCTGGGTGTTGATGGTGATGTGTCACGTGCGGTGTTTCGGCAAAAATATGAGGAATTTCTTCGTAAGAGAGTGGTATCTTTTTCGCCATTTTCTATTGGGTCGGCTAAAACCAGGCAACTTCTGCAATGGGTTTCTCGTGCATGGTTGCGTATGGACGAACGTTTGGAAGCTATCGAGAAGATACAATTGTCGGAGTGTTTGCAGCAAGAGGGCATTGCAGCACTGCCATCGAAAAGAATTATTGGTGAACGTGAGTGGTATTTTCGTATGGTTAACATTTGTCAACGTAGCCGCCAAATGCGCGGGCAAGCATGTGCGCTGTTACAACTCACACTTTCCCCTGAAGGAGTAAAGTGATGAGCATGGGTTTTGACCAAGGCAGCACATAGACGCAGCAGTTTTTTTAGGTTGGAGATTTGGGGTATCGTTTCAAGGGTGTGAAGTTGAATAGAGGTTTTTTTGTTCACCGGGCTGCTGCATGGTTAACGTGGTGTGCAGCGCTTGTATTTCTTATCATTCCGTTGATGCAGGCACCGCCTCCACCAGCTTTTGGTACCTATTGTAGTTACGCTTTGTTTCGAGATCGTGTTGTGTCGCATGAAAAGAAAGAAGACTGTGCACGGTGGAATATCATGTTCCAGGAGAGGAGTGCCTGGGGAACATTGATGAAAATATCTGCTTGTACACAACTGCTTTCATTAGATAATGTACGACGTTTTATGCGGGATTATGATCGATTATCTGTTGTGGATGGTGAGGATTGTGCACGTCGATGTGTCGAGTGTCACGAGCAAAGATCTTGGGACGTGTTGTTGGCGGATGCCAAAGATTTTCTTGCAAATGTTCGAGAATATGTGCGTGGCAATCTTGTGCTGCAAGAAGGGGAAATGCGCCAGGAGCTCTTGCTTGAGGAACAAAAAGAGAGAATACAGATGTGCTTGCCGATTGGCTGTGCTCAGTGCTGGTCTGAGCACAGTGTTAGGCAGGCTACAATGATGCTTGGCGCAAGGGCCAATGAGCGTGTTGAAGAGTTTGCCGTTGCTCAGCTGTTTGGTCTTGATTCTCGGGTGTCGCATGATCAATTACAAGAGAAGTATGATCAGTTTTGTAATCTACATCGCGCATGTGATTCTCCTGATTCTGGCAAGACTGTACAACAAAAGAGGCCTTGGGAATTTGTTGACGCTGCATACCAGCGCATACGTGAGCGACTACGTGCCGTTGAACAGCTTAAGCAGATTAAACGTGAGCAAGAAAAGGCAATAGCAGCGTTGTCTTCGGAAGAGCCGAGTGGTTGCATTGATGGTTCAGCGCGCTTGTTGGATATTTGTTACCGCAGTCGTTGGCCGCGCAAACAGACGCTTGAATGGTTGCAGCGCACGCTCCAGTGACGATGATCGTGCATGCGTGAAATACCTGCGTTTGCGCAAAAAAAGCGGCTTTGCTACGATGGACTTTGGGCTATTCAGGGAATACTAATAATGGCGCTGTGCTCTAGCGCATACCATTCAAATAGGTGATCATGACTAATAAGACGAGTTTGCCAGTCTATCTGCGCATGCCGATCTTTTTGTGTGCAGTATTGTGTGTATTTTCTTCGGTAAGCTTACGCGCCGATAGCTACGTTGACGAGGATGCAGTACGTGCAGCCCGGGTCGAAAAAATCAAGCGCGTAGCCAAGATTGCTGCCGTGGCGACGGTAGGGGTGATTGCTGCTGCTTCAGGAGGTGCTTACGCTCTACATTGTGCAAATGTGCGGCGGTGGCGCAACATGCAGGCTGCCGAAGATGTGCGACGAGAGTTTGCAAGAGGTGTTTGCGACTTGAATTACAACGATGAGCCTCCCGCACGTACGAACATTGTGCAAGAAGAGAGGCGGAGTTGGACAGCGCTTTCTGGTCACCTGGTTCAACAGGAGCGGCGAGAGCGGCAGGAGGCATTGCAGCGTCAGCAGGCACGTGAACGACGCCTGGCAGATCTAACTCGTGGTTTGCGGCAATTGGAAGTTGATGAGCAGCGGGCGCGGGGTGATTTGAGGGACTACTGTTATTTGGCATGTGGAATTGTGCGTGAGGAGTATGCTGCGCGTATGCAGTTAGAACGTCGTTATATCTTTTGCCGGCAATTCTGCTCGCCTGAGCAGTGCGCACGTCGTGCTCGCATTGCGTGTGAGGAGGAAGCGTTGGCAGGTCGCCGTGACATCATTTCTCAGGAAGAGCGTGCACGAGCCGATCTTACGGCGCATAAGCAGCAACACATTGTGCCATATCTCCAGATGTTGAAAGAACAAAGACAGGCGCTTATTGGCCAAGAACAGCAGGCGCGTGAGGGTGAATTCCAGGATGAGCAGCATGTGCGAGAGGAAGTTGCCTGCTATTATGAACAGCACATAGCGCCATACCTTGCCATGCGGCAGCGTTATGTCGACGAGCGGCATGAGCTGTGTAAGCAGGAACGTGCGGTGCGAGGTTTTGGGCTAGGACAATCTATCAGGCTACATGCCATGACATGGTTACTGCGTGGGTTTGCGGCCGACGAGGTGCGCGAGCGCAATGACCTTATGAGAAAGCATCAGGCTTATCTTGAGCAACAAGAGCAGGTGGCCATGGAGCAGATGCACGCAGCATCTAATGCTTTGTGCAGGAATGAGGAATATGCACGTCGGGCGGTGCAGCATGATGAAGATCGGTTACGTTCTTCACAGTTTCTCAACTTCTGGATGATTAGAGCGTTACGTTTGCAAGGGCGGCATGTACCACGAGGCCATGACGCCGTTATAAACCGCTTTGGTGGAAGCGATATTCGCCAAGTGATGGAGGAGCTTGAACTGCTTACACCCGCGCAGTTGGACGAACTCGAGCTGCGTGAAATGCTTGGTCTGCCGATAGCAGCGGATCATGCTGCGGTCAAGCGCAGCTACCGATCGTTCTGCATCGAAAATCATCCTGACAAAACGGCGAGCTTGCCTCAAGCTGAGCGTCAACGTCGCGCTACGCAGTTAGCGCAAATGACCGACATCTACAAGCGTGTTGACGGGCAGGCTAAGCTGCGTCAGATCTCTGCGAAGGAACGGGCGCGTAAACGGGATGCAGAGCTGGAAGCATTGCGTCAGAAGCATCGCGAGCAACTTAAGTCACATGATGATCACGCGATTGAAGAGCTGCGTGCCTTGCCGATGACCAGCTTCTTGTGGTCTATGAAAAACGCAGAGCTACAAAGAGAGCGTAGAGATATTGTTGTCAGCCAGGAACGTGACAGGCGACGCTTTCAGGCAGAAAATCCTGAGGAGCACGACGCGTCAGAAACATCGGTTTCTGATGAGGAGATAGTTCACGAGCCCATGGACTTGGACTGACGCCGGCTTCGTTTTTATTATTACCACTGCATGATCGTGGGGATGCTTGTGTGATGGTTAAGACAGGGGCTTTGCGCGACACAGATTGCTTTGCTACGATAATTCCCCACGGGTTATGGGGAGGGAACAGCTTTCCCAGGATATGTGTGGCACAGTTACCAAACATCATATTGATGGGGGAAACAGAATATGACCATCATCTTTCAAGGATTTTTCAGAGCAGCATCGATGGCAGCATTATGCATGGTGCTTATCGCAGCAGTGCCGGCGCAGGCTATGCGCAGCGGCGGATGGCATGAAACCAAAGAACAAGCAGAGCAGCGGCGACGTGACGAGATGAAACGGGTGGCCATGAAGGTAGCGGTTATTACGGCGTGCCTTGTTGGTGTTGGTGCTTGCTGGTATTTCCTGGGTAAACCATCCATTGGATATAGTGCTCGAACGCGAGTGAATGTTGCTGGAATACCAATTGATCTTGCTTTTGGTGCAGACCATGATGCGCCGGGTTGCAGAAATAGCGGGCCACGCTGTTGCAGGCGCGGTAACCATTGGGGTTGGTAGGCGACAGAGTAGGTCTTAATTGCGAGTATAGAGCTTTTGGTTACCCAATTGCTTCGCTATACTCGTATTTAGTGACGGGCTTATCTTTCTTTCCAAAGCACGTGGATTCCATGCTCATAGACGAACTCAAAGAACGCCTCAAGTGTATCGAACCAGAAATTGAAACTATAAAAAGCTATTGGCAAAACGCCAAGAACGAAGCGCGCTTTGCAGAGCTTGAGACTGAAACGCATCAGGAAGAGTTTTGGAAGCATCCGCGTCAGGCGGAGATATCGCGTGAGCTACAGCGACTCCGTGATCAGCGTGAGCGATATCAGCAGATCATTGCCGCAGCCAAAGAGTTTGGTGAATTGATTGAGTTGTTTGGTGATGATGAAATCGAGCTGCGCAAGGTTGAGGCTGAGCTGGCACAGTTGGTTCGCGCTGTTGCTGAATTTAAAATTGCGTTGCTCTTAAGTGATCCGCGGAGCGATACCAACTGTTTTGTGAGTATCAATGCTGGTGCTGGCGGTACAGAGTCGCAAGACTGGGCACAGATGTTGCTGCGCATGTATGTTCGTTTTTGCGAACGTGGT
>Ga0180434_10007418_pt1 | contig 12349 bp, 8 predicted proteins | sample SS_ome_7_FD_132453 | JGI IMG/M metagenome (GOLD analysis project Ga0180434, IMG submission 132453) | Hypersaline lake sediment archaeal communities from the Salton Sea, California, USA - SS_1_D_2 metaG | ecosystem: Environmental > Aquatic > Non-marine Saline and Alkaline > Hypersaline > Sediment... | reverse complement strand
CGGCAGCCTCATCCGGCAGACGGTGGTAACCTCGGATTTCGACGACCTCGTCCTGGCCGCCCGACCCACAGCGGACGGCGGCTGCGTCATGGCCGGAGGGAGGACATGGTTTCCCGAATCCTTCACCATCGATTTCCTGGTCGTCAAGGCGGACGCCGACGGCCGCGGCGGATGGACCCGCACCTACGGCGGCGCCGGGCAGGACTTCGCCTCCGCGGTGGCGACGACCACCGACGGCGGCTACCTGGTCGCCGGCATGAGCCGGAGCTACACCCACGGCGACTTGGACATCCTGATCTACAAGCTGGATGCGGCCGGCAACAAGCAATGGCGCAAGAACTACGGCGGTGTCCAGGATGACATCCCGGGCGGGATCATCCAGACCGCCGACGGCGGTATCGTCGTGACGGGCACCAGCCGGTCCTACACCCACGGCGCCAACGACATCCTGGTCTACCATCTGGACGCGGCGGGCGCCAAGCGCTGGCGCAAAAACTACGGCGGTGTCAGCGGCGATACCGGCCTGGGAGTGCGGCAGACAGCCGACGGCGGGTTCCTCCTCGGAGGCCACACCTGGTCCTATGGCTCAGGCGCCAGCGACCTTCTCGTCTACAAGATCGACGGCTCGGGCCTGAAGCGGTGGCGCCGGACCTACGGCGGTACGGCGACAGAGTACGGCGGCTCGATCGACCTCGCCGCCGACGGCGGATTCGCACTCTTCGGATCGACCGAAACCTACACCCAGGGGCCCGGAGATCCCGCCGACCTCATCATCTACCGCCTGGACGCCAACGGAGCCAAGCAGTGGCGCAGGCACCACGGCGGCCCGGACGACGAAGGGGTGATCGTCTTTTACTATTGAAAACGGTCGCCGCGGTCCGCCACCGCCGTACCACTCGGGTTTCACGCCGGATCCCCCCGCTCCCCACGAACGTCAGTGGAATACAATCCAATCGGCCAGGTGGCCGCGGGTGAGGATGGTCTCACCGCTGCAGGTCAGGGGATCGGCGTCCCGCTGCGCCCGGGTGATGATGGCGGCCCCGCGCGACCCGAGCCCCCGGTTGATATAGGCCGCAAATGCCGCGTCGGTGAGGGTCTCGAGGAAGGAGACGAGTTTCCATCCGCCGGGCGTCGTGACCCCGACGGCGATATCCGAATTCGTCTGGCTGCCGATGTGGGTGCCCAGCACCTGACCGGCGGCCACGGTGTCGCCGACCTGCAGGGGCTGGAACGGGCTGACGTGGAACAGGATGAAGCGGAAGGCCGGGTATTCATCGGACTGGATCTCCACCCGCTGACCCGCCCACTCCTCCTCCACCCGTGTGATCGACCCCGCCACGGGCGCGGTCAGCGTGACGGCGGACCAGTCCACCCCCGCCCGGGGCTGGAAGTAGTGCTTCATGCTGCGGCAGGATTCGAAGTCGTCGGAGTAATCATGCCCCACGGCGGAGCGGAAACGGGACATCCGGTAAACCTGATTCAAATCGATATGGTTGAACGCCACGAACCGGGGCACGCCGAGGGTGTCGACGTCGTACACGTCCTGCCTGTCGTCGCCCCCGTTTCCGTTGCCCTCCTCGGTTACGCTCTCGCATGAGGCCAAAAAAAGGATCGCCAAAACGGCGATACATCGCCAAACAACGGCGGGTCGCCAGCGAAGGGCCATGGAATTACGCCTCCCTCTTTCCCTGCCGGCGAAACCCACCGACGGTCAGGATCAGCAGCCACAACAATCCACCGAAGAAGAGAAAACGGATCAGGAACTGCCCGATACCGGCTGCACGGGGCGGCGTGCCCGCGGGCGAGAAGGCGCCCAGCAGGGCCAGGACCACCCCGAGAAGCACCCAGCACGGGGCGAGCGAAAACTGCAACCACCGGTTGGCCGACACCACCGCCACCAGCGAATTGAGAAACAGACCCGCGAAATAAACGGAGAGCATCACGGCGGTAAAGACCGGACCGGAGGCCAACGTCGGACCGGCGAATGAGAGGAAGATCATGACGATCCCAACGGTCATCAGGATGGCGCCCAGCGCCAGGAGGGCCGCGGAGTACGGGTGGTTGTCATTCCGCTCCCGCCAGAGCAGAGAGAAGGCCACGGGCAGCAGGAAACCGAAAAAGGCCGCCAGGATCATCAGGATCATGAAGGACATCTCGCCCATGACACGCCTCCTCCTTGCCATGATAGGTGAACGCAACGTTTTTTGCAACCGCATTTGTTTTTGATAATCGATTTGGAATCGGTTACAATGAATCCGTCCGGTAGCGGCCACCGCGGCCGCGAATCAATCCGGACATAGCCTGAAGGGAGGCGACCATGACATCCACACCGTTAATAAAGGCCAAAGCGACCGCGACGGCCTGTCTTCTGGTTCTGATCTCTGTTTTCATCGCCGGATCCACGCCCTTCCTCCCGGGCCAGGAGGAGGCTCCCAAGACCGACGGCGTGCGTACCGTCTACCTCATCCGTCACGGTGAATACGACCAAGAGGACGAACGCGATCCGGACGTGGGACGCGGACTGGTCCCCCTCGGCATCGCCCAGTCACGGCTGATCGCCGCCCGCCTGCGTGGCCTGCCCGTGAAGATGACCTCGCTTACCAGCAGCACCATGACCCGGGCCCGGGAGACGGCCCAGGTGATCCAACGGGATTTTCCGGAACTGACACTCGGGCAGTCACGCCTGATTCGGGAATGTACGCCGCCCACCTGGCGCCGGGACATCATGGAGGGGGCCGACCCGGTCCGGTTCATCCAGTGCAAAACCCGCCTGGACGAGGCCTTCGGCACCTTCCTCGCCCCCTCTCCCGACATGGATCGCCACGACATCGTGGTCTGCCACGGCAACGTGATCCGTTACTTCGTCACCCGCGTACTGCGGGTGAACGACATGGCCTGGCTGGGCATGAGTGTGACCAATTGCGGTCTGACGACGGTTCGCATCTATCCCAACGGGGCCATGGTCCTGCTCGGCTTCAACGACGCGGGACACATCCCACCGAACATGCAGACCGCCACCTCGGATGAAAACAGCGCCGCCCGGTTGTTGCTGGACGCCGAAGGTCGCCAGCTCGGATCGTAGCGACCGCCTCGTTCCGTCCGACCGGCCGGGATATTGATCAGCGGTTCCGTTCCTCCGCCTTCTTCTCCGGGGCGTCCTCGACACCCAGGGGCTCGAAGGGTTTGAACAGGGAAAATCCCGACGCCTCGACCGATTTCTGAAACGCGGCGACATCCTCGGAATAGAAACGGTTGAAGGTGTCCAGGAACCGGTCGACCTCCTCCCGGACCTTTCCGTACTTCACTTTCACGGCCTGCGTCAGGGGCAGGTGGGAGCGGCCGGCGGCGAATCCCAGCCACCGCACCTGGGGGCTGAGTCCCTTGGAACGATCGATGATCCCCTGAACCTTGGAGGTATCGGGATTGATGATCTCCGCCAACTCCACCAATTTCTTCTCCAGCGCATCGCCGGCCTTCAGCATCACTTTCAGCTCCGGGGTCTTGCCCTCCGCTGCGGTCGCGCGGATGGTACCGATGAGTTTACGGGTGGCCGCGATCCGCTTCTGGGCCCGGGTCAGGGTGGTCGACAGGGCCTGGACGGAACGGCCCATCGCGAAATTCTCCTCGAGGACCGTCTCGTCCACGGCCAGCCGGGGATCGCTCACCACCGAGAACGTCGCCTCCGCCTCCGCGTCGCGGTAGGTGATCTTCACCGTGTAGGTACCGGGCAGGGCATTCAGACCGCGGAAAAAGCGCCGGTAATAGGCGGGGATCGAGGGCGGCGGTGGGGGCGCGTCGTGGGTCAGGTCCCAGGTCACCCGGTTGATCCCCGTCTCCTCGGTGCCGTCCAGGCCGCGGACCTTGTGGCCCTGCGCATCGGTGATCGTGATCTTGACATTCGTCTCCTTCGCGTGAGGGCCTCCAGGACGACCCTTTATCCAGGATGACGACGGCGGTCCGTCCTGCGGTTTCGCCGTCCTGTCCTCCGTATCCGGGAGGGGATTGAGAAAGTAGGTCAACCGGGCGCCGAAGGTCTTGTTCTCCCCCTTGAATTCCGCATCACCGGGGCTGGAAAAGGAACCGAGCCGCCCGCGCTGGAACTGAATCGCCTCGGGCACGGCGAACAGGTGGAGGCGCTTCGTCATGATTTCGCCCAACAGCTCTCGCAGGGGAGAGATATCGTCGATCACGTACACCGACCTGCCGTGGGTTCCGATGACAAGATCGTGCTCCCGGGGATGGATCGCCACATCCCTGACCGGCACGGTGGGCAGGCCCCGGGTCCACTTCGTCCAGCTGTTGCCGCCGTCCACGCTGAAGAAGAGACCGAACTCGGTGCCCATGAAAAGCAGGTCTCTGGCGACACGGTCCTGGCGGATGACGTGGGCGAATCCGTCGATGTCCGGCGTGACCAGACGCCTCCAGGTCTTGCCGAAATCACCGGTGGCGAAGGCATAGGGGGTCCAGTTGGCGCGGCGATGGTCGTCGAACACCACGAAGGCGGTTCCGGCGTCGAACCCGGAGGCCTCCACATGAGGGGCGTGGGTGCCGGCCGGCACCCGGTCGCCTCGCCTCAATCCCCGGTTGATGGCGTCCGAGACCCGCTCCCAGGTTTCGCCGCCGTCCCGGGTCAGCTGCACCAGGCCATCGTCGGTGCTGACCCAGATGATGCCCTGCTGCACGGGACTCGGTGCGATGCAGAGGATCGTGGTGTGATTCTCGGCGTTGGTGACGTCCAGGGTCAGACCGCCGCTCCTGTCCTGCTGCTGCTTGGCGGGGTCGTTGGTGGTCAGGTCTGGACTGATGATCTCCCACGTCTCGCCCCGGTCGCGGCTGCGATGGACGAACTGGCTGCCCAGGTAGATGGTGCCCGGTTCGAAGGGATCGACCGCAAAGCCGGCGTTCCAGTTGTAGCGATGCTTGACGTCGGATTCCGTGGGAACGATGGACCGGCTGATTCCCGAACGCGTGTCGAAGCGGTACAGGGTGCCGCCCTGGGACATGCCGTAACCGCAGGCGCTGTCGGACGGATCCGGCTCGGTATCGAAACCGTCGCCGCCCCCCACCGTCTTCCAGCGGTAGCTGTACAGGTCGCGTTCGACCAGCGAGTAGGCGGGACCGCGCCAGGAACCGTTGTCCTGAAGGCCGCCGTAGACGTTGTAGGGTGTCTCCAGATCCACACTGACGTGGTAGAACTGCCCGAGAGGCAGATTCGAGACGAAGCGCCAGCTGTTGCCACGATCGTTCGTCATGACCACGCCGCCGTCGTTGCCCACGACCATGAACTCACCGTCCGGATGGATCCACATGGCATGGTAATCGGAATGGGCCTGACCCCAGTTCGCCCTCTCGCTGAAGGTCCTGCCGCCGTCCTCGCTGTACTTGAACTGGGAGGCCAGCAAGTATACGATATTTTCGTTGACCGGGTTGACCCAGATGTGGCTGTAGTAGAACGGCCGATTGCTGATCCCGTGTTCGCGGTTCACCACGGTCCAGGTGAAGCCGCCGTCGCGCGAGCGCAACAGCACGCTGCGGGTCGCCTCCACCAGGGCGTAGACGATGTCGGGTTTGCTGGTGGCGAAGGCCAGGCCGATGCGGCCCAACTCCCCCGCGGGCAGTCCATCTTTCTCGGTCAGCTTCTTCCAGTGAAGACCGGCGTCCCCGGTGATATACATCCCGCTACCCGGGCCGCCGGACTTGAAAAACCAGGGCCAGCGGCGGTGCTCCCACATGGCCGCGATCAGCCGGTTGGGATTGTTCGGGGCCATGACCAGGGCTGCGGCGCCGGTTCGTTCATCGACGTACAAGATCTTCTCCCAAGTTTTGCCGCCGTCGATGGTCTTGAACACGCCCCGTTCGGCGTTTTCCCCCCAGGTGGTGCCCAGGGCGGCCACGTAGGCCACGTCGGGATCGTTCGGATCCAGCCGGATCGCGGCGATCTTCTCGGTCTTCTCCAGACCCAGGAAATCCCAGGTCCGGCCGCCGTCCAGGCTGCGGAACACGCCCCGTCCCACCCCGCTGCTGTTCCGCGGCAGGGGCTCGCCCGTGCCCACCCACACGATCCGGGGATTTTCCTGGAACACGGCGACCGCCCCGATGGACGAGGTGGACTGGTCATCGAATATGGGATTCCAGGTGATGCCACCGTCTCCCGATTTCCAGAGTCCACCGGTGGCGGTACCCACGTATATGACGTTGCGGTCGTCACGGACCACCTCGATGGCCGCAATGCGGCCGCTCATGTTGGCCGGTCCGATGGAGCGGGCCTTCATGCCGGGAAACATCTCCATATCGATCTTCGCATCAACGATGAACGAAATCATAAAACACAGCACGAATGCCGTTACAGTCTGTTTAAATAAGTTCTTTTTCAACCTGAACCTCCCATGCGGTGAATTTTAGAACAGGCTTTCGAATGTATCGAATACCATATGATATGGTTATTTTGAAAATTTTTCCAATAAGGTGGAACCACCACCATGCCGGTTTCTTACAAAAATCTTGTACTTTTTTCCGTCATCCATCATAATGTACTTTTCACAATTATGCATATATCAATCGAGGGAGGAAAGATGTCACGTCAAGCCACGATTTGGATCCTGTGTATTCTTTCGGCGACCGCCCTGGCGGTCGGCCAGCAACAGACCGCAGACGGCGGGCACGTCATCGTCGGCACCACCGATTCCTACACCCACGGGGGGGTTGATTTTCTGGTTTACAAATTGAACGCGTCGGGGCAGAAGGAGTGGCGGAAGAATTTCGGCGGCGAGAATAACGACCATGGGTATTCCATGGTTCAAACACCGGACGGCGGCTACGCAGTGGCCGGGGGCGGTTATTTCGGCGGGGAAGAAGGCTATGATTTTATGGTCTATAGACTGAACGGCGCCGGGCAGAAAGTGTGGCGCAAGAGCTATGGCGGAGAAGACCACGATATCTGTTACTGCGTCGGGCTCACCGACGACGGGGGATACATCCTGGCTGGAAGGACCAATTCCTATGCCCACGAACCGGGCACCTATGAAGACATGCTCGTCTACAAACTGGACACCACAGGCGCCAAACAGTGGCGCAAGAACTACGGCGGCGTCATGCGGGAAAACGGAGCATTCATTCGGCAAACCTCGGACGGGGGATACATCCTGGCCGGATACGGCGACTCCTACACCCATGGCGAACGCGACGTCCTGGTGTACAAACTCAACGCGGCCGGCGCCAAACAGTGGCGCAAGAACTACGGCGGCCTGAACTCAGATTTATGCAATTGGATCCAGCAGACCTCAGACGGAGGCTACGTCCTGGCCGGGAGAACCAGTTCCTATACCAACGGATCAAACGATTTCCTGGTCTACAAAATCGGGTCCGACGGCACCAAGCAGTGGCGCAAGAATTTCGGCGGCGCCAGCAACGACTATGGGTATTGCATCCGACAGACCTCAGACGGAGGCTACATCGTGTCCGGCTACGGGAACTCCTACACCAACGGCGGACTCGACCTCCTGGTATACAAACTCAACGCGGTCGGACAGAAGCAGTGGCGAAAGAATTTCGGCGGTACCGGTGCCGAATTCGGCAGCATCATCTGGCAGACCGCAGACGGGGGCTACGTGCTGTTCGGCGACACAGCGACTTACGACAACGGCGGCATCGATCTCCTCTGCTACAAACTCAATGCCTCGGGCCAGAAGCAGTGGCGTAATAACTACGGCGGTGAGGGAGAGGATTATCTGATACCCAGACCGATGTAGGGCTCGGCGATACATAGAATCGATTCGATCATCAAACCAAGGGAGGAAAGATGACACGTCAAACGGTGGTTTTATTCTTTTTATTCTAACGGCTCCCCTGGCGGCGGTCCAACAGGAGACCTCAGATAGCGGCCGAGCGATCCGAACCCATGGCCTCCGATGGCCATTGAAAAACGAAATCGATTGTATTACCATTCTCCCATGGAGGGATCGACCATGAAAAAAACCATCTTGATCGTCTTATTCGGATTCACCGTGCTGGGACTGCTGCAGGGCCAGCAGCAGACCGGCGACGGCGGCTACGTGATCGGCGGCACCAGCGAGTCCTACGTCACCGGGTACACGGATTATCCCGATGCGATCGTCTACAAGCTGGACGGATCGGGCGATGTGGACTGGACCGACCACCAGGGCGGGGTCCTGTGGGACAGCGCCAGCGAGGTCATCCAGACCGCCGACGGCGGCTACCTGGTGGTGGGCGCCAGCGACTCCTTCTCCTATCCCGAAGACCATCTGCTGGTCTATAAACTGGACGCCGGCGGCCACCTCGAGTGGCGGAAGGACTACGGGGAGGCGGGCCAGTGGACCGCCGGCTTTTCCTGCCGCCAGACCGCCGACGGCGGCTACATCGTGCTGGCCAACGTCCTGACGCCCCATCCGCTACGGTTGTCGAAGACCAACGGCATCATCATCATGGGTGATGATGACATCGCACTCTACAAGCTCTCGGTCGACGGCGATCTGGAATGGCGCAGGATCTACGGCGGGGATTCGATCGACTACGGCAGCCAGATCAGCCTGACCCCCGACGGCGGCTACATCCTCGTCGGCAACAGCGCCACCTACACCCATGGAGTGTTCGACATCCTGGTCTACAAACTCGACGCCGATGGGCAGAAGCAGTGGCGCAAGAACTACGGCGGCGCGAACATGGATTTCGGAATCTCGGTGGCACCCACCCCCGACGGCGGCTATATCCTGGGCGGAGACACCTATTCCTACGGCGTGGGGATGTCCGACCTGCTGCTCTACAAGGTCGACGCCGCGGGCAACAAGCAGTGGCGCAAGACCTACGGGAGCACCGGGTATGATTTCGGCGCCTACGTCCGGCCCACCGGCGACGGCGGCTACATCGTGTGCGGCGACTCCGATTCCTTCAGCGGCAGCCCGATGAACCGAGACATCCTCGTCTACAAGGTCGACGCCGGCGGCCAGAAGCAGTGGCGCAAGACCTACGGCGGCAGCTGGAACGAATACGCTGCGGCGGTCTTTCAGACCACCGACGGCGGTTACTTGATCTTCGGGGGCACGTCCTCCTACGTCCACGGCGTTCCCGGCATGGACATGGACTTCGTGGTGTACAAGGTGGACGCCGGCGGCCAGAAGCAGTGGCGCAAGAACTACGGGGGCACGGGTCACGAATTCGCGGGCCTGCGGATCGCGGTGGCCTGACACACTCACGGGTGATGCGTCATCTCCGGGGAGAGGAGGAGCTGTGGCAGCCAAGCGGCCTGTTGAAGAAGAGACCGTGGATTCGCTCAAGCGACGCATCGCGGCCCTCGAAGCCTCCGAGGCGCGCCGGCGGGCGGCCGAGCGGGCGCTGAGGGAATCTGAGCGCAACTACAAGGACCTGGTCGAGAAGGCGGGTATCTGCATCCTGGTGGACGATCGCCAGGGACGGCTGCAGTACGTGAATGAGACCTTCACCCGCCTGCTCGGCTACCGCCTCGAGGATTTGGACGACAAAACCATCTCGGCCCTCGTCCACCCCGACGACGCCGAACGGGTCATGCGGTACCACCGGGACCGCATGGGGGGCAGAAAGACCCCTTCGCGGTACGAATTCCGCGCCGTACACAAGAACGGCGCCATCCTGCACCTGGAGGTGGAAGCCACGACCCTCAAGCAGCGGGGCAGGATCAGCGGATCGCGTTCCTACCTGTGGGACATCAGCGAGCGGATCACCGCGGAGAAGATCGCCACCGCCCTCCACGAGATCGCCCGGGCCATCAACGACGCCACCCACCTGGACATGCTCTACCCCGAAATTCACAAGATACTGGGCCGGCTGATCGACGCCCGCAATTTCTACATCGCCCTCTACGATAAAACCCGGGACACCATCCGCTTCGTCTACTTCACAGACGACGAGGACGACGACCCGGAAATCCAGAACGCCAGCCAGTCCGGATCGCTTACGGCCGAGGTGATCCTGAAGGGAAAATCCATCCTCTACGACGAGAAACGGCTGCGCGCCAAGTACAAGATCCCCCGGGAGGAATGGGGCACCCGCCCGCGGATATGGCTGGGCGTGCCACTGACCCTCCAGAACCACGTCATCGGTGCCATGGCGGTGCAGAGTTACACCGATCCCCGTGCCTACGACCAGAGCGACGTGGAGATCCTGGAATCGATATCCGAGGCGATCGCGCTGGCCATCCGGCGCAAGGCGGAGGAGTCGGACCGGCTGAACCTGGAGGAGAACCTGCGCCAGGCCCAGAAGATGGAGGCGATCGGCACCTTGGCCGGCGGTATCGCCCATGATTTCAACAACATCCTCGGAGTCATCATCGGATACACCGATCTGCTGCTGCAGGACCTGAAGGGGAAGAAATCGGTCGATGAAAAACTCAAGCGAATTCTCCACGCCGCACTGCGGGCCAAGGAGATGGTGGGACAGATCCTGACCTTCGGCCGCAAGGGAGACGAGAGCCTGAGCCCGGTGGCCCTGGGTCCCGTGGTCGAGGAGGCGGTCCAGTTCCTGAGCCATACGCTTCCGGCCACCCTCGAGATCGAGAAGCACATCTCCGAGAACGATGAGAAGGTCATGGCCAACCCCACCCAGATATACCAGCTGCTGCTCAACATCTGCACCAATGCCGCCCAGGCGATTCCCGATCAGAAGGGCCGCATCGCGATCCGCCTGGAGGAGAAGGATCCAGACGAGGAACTGATGGCCGGGTTGATGAACCGCTACGACCGCTACATGTGCCTCACGGTCTCCGACACGGGCTGCGGTATTCCACCCGACATCATCGACCGCATTTTCGAACCCTTCTTCACCACCAAGAAAGCCGCCAAAGGCACCGGGATGGGCCTGGCTGTTGTCCACGGAATCGTTAAGGCCCACGGCGGGGAAATCGCGGTCACTTCGGCCCCCGGCCGGGGCAGCACATTCCAGGTGTACCTGCCCACGGTGGACGCAGACCGGATGAAATCCCGTGCGGTGCCCGCCACTGGCAATATCGAGGGAGGCAATGAGCGGATCCTGCTGGTGGACGATGAACTCGACCTCGCACACATCGGCAAGCTGATGCTTCAGCGGTTGGGCTACCGCGTCATCTCCCGGACGAACGCCACGAAGGCCCTGGATTTGTTCAAACGTGAATCCGGCCGCTTCGATCTGTTGATCACCGACATGAGCATGCCGCAGATGAGCGGCCTGGCCCTGGTTCAGGAGGCGCGCATCCTGAAACCCGACCTCCCCGTGATCATCTGTACCGGCTACAACGAACGCTTGGCACGTACCGACATCCGCAGCGTGAACATCAACGCCGTGGTCTTCAAACCCCTGCGCCTGGATGAAATCGCCCGGGTGATCCGCCAGGTGCTGAATCCCGTGGCGGAGCGAATCTGAACGAATTCACCCTCCTTCGGCCCGTCGTCACGGGCGAAATTCCCCGGAGAGGTCGGACCAAGAAAACCCGATGAAAAACCGTGCGGCCGGTTTTTTTTCCAGAGATCGTTTTCATGGCCGTGATTTTCCTGTATGATGGGAATATCGAAACCGAATGACAGGAGGATCGATGAAAAGAGCAACGATTTTGGCATTGACCCTATTGATGATCGGCGGCTCCTTGATGCTGCTATCTCAGGAGAAGCCGCGGGTCGGCGTCCTGCGTTTCACGAACAACACCAGCAGTTCATGGTGGTGGAGCGCGTCCACACCCACGGAGCTTGGAGACATGCTGTCGGCCGAACTCGTCGAGACGGATGCATTCCAGGTCCTGGAACGGAAGGAGATCGACGCCGTGATCCGCGAGCAGGACCTGAGCGCCTCGGGGGCCGTCTCCAAAAGCACCATGGTGAAAATGGGCCGTATCAAGGGCGCCCGTTACCTGGTGGCCGCCACGGTATCCTCCTTCGAGGCCAACAGAGCGGCGGCGAGGGCGGCGTTCGTGTGGGCGGACTCAGGATCGGCGGAAAGAAGGACAAGGCCTACCTGGCCGTGGATCTCAAGGTCATCGACACCGAGACAGCGGAGATCGTTGACGCCTTCACCATCGAGGCCACCTCCAAATCCAAGGGCATCAAGGTGGGATACAGCTCCGGTTGGTTCGGCGCCGGTCTGGGTAAGTACGAAAAGACCCCGGTGGGCAAAGCCATCCGCGCCTGCATCGTCTACATGTCCGAATACCTGTCCTGCACCCTCGTCGAAGGCAAGGACGCACCTTGCTACGACAAGTGGCAGAAGTACGCGAAGAAGCGCCGGGCCAAGACCAAGTCGGCCATCGATTTAGAGTAACACAGCCGTTCCGCAAAGCGCTCGGACCGCATGCCGCAGTGGGGCCCGGACGTCCGGTCCGGGTTTTCAGCGCCGG
>Ga0180434_10007415_pt1 | contig 12352 bp, 10 predicted proteins | sample SS_ome_7_FD_132453 | JGI IMG/M metagenome (GOLD analysis project Ga0180434, IMG submission 132453) | Hypersaline lake sediment archaeal communities from the Salton Sea, California, USA - SS_1_D_2 metaG | ecosystem: Environmental > Aquatic > Non-marine Saline and Alkaline > Hypersaline >... | reverse complement strand
GTTTATGAAGTTTCCGGCCCTGCCGTGACGGAGCCGAAAAGAAGTTTACGGCGGTGTCAAGGTCGCCATATCAGGGCATTCGGCGTTTCGCCGGTTCGCTTCCTTGACGACAGGATGGGACAGTCGCACAAAATAACGCGCGAAAGGTCTGCGCGGAGCAGGGGAAGGCAGGGAAGGCACACAAATGGCATCACGCGAAGAAGCCCTCAAGGGCGCACTGGAGTTTTTCGCCGGCGACGAGCTGGCCGCGAGGGTTTGGGTCGACAAGTATGCCCTACGAGACAAGTCCGGCGGTTATCAGGAGACGTCCCCGACGCACACCCATGACAGGCTGCTGCGGTATTTTCCGGAGGACGCCGAGGTCGGAGATGCCGTGAGGAATGGCTGGTTCATCCCAGCCGGCCGAATACTCTTCGCTATGGGCAACCCGCATGTGAAAGCCACGCAGCTCAACTGCTATGTGGTCCCCATCAAGTCGGACTCGCTAGAGGACATCTTCGAGTGCGCCAAGGAGATGGCGCGAACATACTCTTACGGCGGCGGATGCGGCATCGACATAGGGTGCTTGCGGCCGAGTGGTACCGCCGTGAACAACACCGCGATCACATCCAGCGGATCTGTCTCGTTCATGGACTTCTTCAGCAAGGTGACCGGGACGGTCGGACAGCATGGTCGCCGCGGTGCGCTGATGATAACCATCCCCGTGCATCATCCGGATGCGCCCGCCTTTTTGAAAATCAAGGACGACATCGATCCGGCCGTGGTCGCCAACATGGGTTCCGACGCGAGGAACTACCTGTATAACCGCCGCGCGGTCGGCCACGCCAATGTGAGCGTCAAGCTGACCGACGAGTTCATGGAAGCCGCCGCGTCCGGCACGGGTTTTCGGTTGCACTGGGAGTCCCGAGACGGGAGCATACAGTCAGAGCAGTTCGTGGACGCGAGGAGCTATTGGGGCGACATCTGCCACCAGGCCTGGAAGCAGGCAGAACCCGGACTGATGTTTTGGGACAGGATAACCAGGGAGAGTCCGTCCAATCAGTACGCCGACGGCGAAGTGCTGACGACCAATCCGTGCGGCGAGCAGGCGCTGCCCCCCTATGACTCGTGTAACCTCGGCTCGGTGAACCTCCGGCATATGGTGACGGCTCCGTGGACCGATATGGCCGAGGTGAACTGGGATCGTCTCGGCATGGTCGTACGATCCGGCGTGAGGTTCCTTGACACGGTGCGAACGGTGGAGATGGAGGAGAGCCGGTTCCCGTTGGAGCGTCAGCGGGAGGCCAGCCAAAGATTCAGGCGCATAGGGCTGGGCGTAATGGGGCTCGGCGAGATGGTGGCGTCGCTCGGCATGGTCTACGGGAGCGAGGACTGCGTGGAGTTCGTGAGGAGGCTCTGTGAGTTCATCCGCGACACCGCGTATGAGCAATCCGCAGACATGGCCAAGGAGCTGGGCGCGTTCCCCGCCTTTGACTGGGAGAGGCATCAGCGATGCCCCTTCGTGCGGCGGTTACCGGATCGGCTGAAGCGCAAGATCGCCGAGCACGGGCTCAGGAATGTGACGGTGGTTTCCTTCGCCCCGACGGGTACCATAGCGATCTTGGGTCAGACAAGCGGCGGCATGGAGCCCATGTTCGCGCCCATGTACAAGAGGTACTCTAACCTCGGCGGCCACGACCGCGTGGAGTTCCGCGTGTACGACCCGGCGGTCACCAGGTGGCAGGGAGCCACGGGGGCTAACTTCCCGACGGACGCGGACGAGGTCACGCCCGAGGCGCTGGACATGCTGCCGCCGTTCTTCGCATTCTCACACGATGTCCCGTGGGAGGCGAGGGTCGACATGCAAGGCGCAGCGCAGGCGTTTGTCGATTCCTCGATAAGTTCCACGATCAACCTGCCGCCGGATGCGAGCGAGGAGGAGGTCGCCGCAATCTACATGCGCGCTTGGAAGGCCGGATGCAAGGGCGTCACGGTGTACCGCGAGAGTTGCCGGGAAAACATCCTGGAGACGTCGAAGGACGGCGAGGGCGTGGATGACGCGGTTCCCGCGCCCGAGAAGCCCTGGTCGCGACCCACGGTCATGGACTGCCGCAGCGTGAGCTTCATGAGTCACGAGAACCGTGTGCTCATAGACTTCTGCCGGGACTCCAGCAAGCTCAAGGAGGTCAAGATAGTCATGGGCCGGAGCGGTGACGAGGTGCACGCGCTCTGCGAAGCGCTCGGTCGGTGCGTCTCCAAGCTGTTGCAGAATGGCGTCGATGTGGCGGACATAGCGGAGTCGCTCCGCGGGATAAAGTCCGGAGAAACGCAGTGGCTGAGGTTTGATCCGCAACAGGAGCATCCGTATGTTGTGAGATCTGTTCCGGACGCGATGTCCGCATACATGTACCATGCGTTCGTGAAACCCGCCAGGGAGGCGGCAATGCGGGAGCAGACCACCACCACGGTTCCGGACGAGGACGCTCTGGCGGTGGACGAGTCGCTCCGCGGAGGATCGTGCCCGCAGTGCGAGGGCATAGACGAGTACGGGCGCAGGTGATGTCGTTCGATTTCGTTTTGATTCAGGCGGCATTGGCAATGAGAAGCTGGCGGAGCCAGAAAGCGGTCACCAGTCACGTGCATATCATAACGCAGCAGCGCTTGGAGGGAAGGCTTTGAAGCTGACACTGAGCTTTGACGCGTCGCGGCACACGGCTCTTTTCGGGCCGTCGGACAGGAACCTGAAGCACATGCAGCATCGCCTCCGTGCGGAGATAACCGCGCGCGGCGGGAACATCACTGTGTCCTCCGACGACGCGGCGGTGGCGAAGCGCGCGCAGCGCGTGTTGAAGTCGCTCGCGAAGATGGCCGAGAAGTCCAGCCGCATCACCGCCGATGATATCGACTCCGTGACCGACGAGGCGATCAAGAAAGAGTCGCCCGTGCACTTGGAGCACTTCTGCGGCGCCGTCGTGCCGTTCACGGACGCGCAGACCGAGTACATTTCCGCGATGAAGAGGAGTGACCTCACGCTCTGCTTCGGCCCCGCCGGCACCGGGAAGACATACCTCGCCGTGGCGATGGCCGTGGCGCTGCTCAAGCGGAATGCCGTCGACAGGATTGTGCTGGTCCGCCCGGCCGTGGAGGCCGGGGAGAAGCTGGGCTACCTCCCCGGGGACATCGGGGACAAGCTCGACCCGTACATGAGGCCGCTCTATGACGCGCTCTCCGACATGATGAAGCCGAACATGGCCAACAAGCTGATCGACGAGGGCAGGATAGAGGTTGCCCCCCTCGCGTTCATGCGGGGGCGCACCCTGCACCACGCGGCCGTGATCCTGGACGAGGCCCAGAACGCCACGCCGGACCAGATGCTTATGTTCCTCACCCGCATGGGAAAGCGGGGCAAGATGATTGTGACCGGCGACGCCTCTCAAGTGGACATCGATGTTAGCAGGATCGGGAGCGGCATGGCCGACGCCGCGGAGAGGCTCGCCGGCGTGGAGGGCATCTCCGTCGTGGAGCTGACGAAGTCGGACATCGTCAGGCACCCCATGGTGGAGCGGATTGTAGAAGCGTATGGCCGACGGCAGTCCCTCTAGCCCGCTTCGATGGCAGCCCCTCTAGCCCGCATCTCGCCGGAGCCGATATAATCCCCTGTAACGGCAACAGCGCGAGAGGAGGGGCACATGCCGATTCTGAAGGTTACGGTCTACGATACCAGCGACCACAAGCGGAAGAAGCTAATCTGCGCGTCCGATCCGGCGTCACTGCCGGACGCGCGCAAGGCGCTCGCCGCAGTCGTCAGCAGGTTCGACACATTGGACAAGATCAGGACCAGCGCGTCGATGATCATCCTGGACATCGTCCAGGCGAAGCCTGGCAGGGACTTCAAGGCCGAGGAGTGGAACTCCCGCAAGGATCTCACCAAGGGGAGCTAGATGGTCGCGGGCGACCGATGCGCTTGGCCCAGGTGCGCCGCCCACCCGTCCGTCGGCTGGCTCGGGAAGCCGCTCTGCGAGCGGCATTGGGAGAAGGTGTGCATGCTGACCTCCGGTGGCCCGGAGGGTTTCCTGGAGGCGTACGGCACGCTCAAGGTGCCCAAAAGGCTCTGGGCCCGGGTGGCCAAACCGACCGAAAAGCGCCCCGGCCCCGGCGAATATGGTGATTTGCCCGATCCGGACGAGTTCGACTACTCGCCCTGAGAGCCAGTTTCCGCCCTCATCCTTGAGACACCGATCCCGTGCCACTCGGCGACCAGGTCGTAGCCGGCGTATCTCCGCCCGAGTCGTTCGCAGGCCACCCCGGTCGTGGCCGTGCCACTGAACGGATCCACCACCGTGCCGCCCGGCGGGCAGCAGCCCGCCACGAACTTCTCGACCAGCTCCTCCGGAAAGGCTGCGTAGTGCTTGAACCGGGCCCGTTTCTGCCCGTCCGATATGATCTCCATGTGGTTCCTTGCGGCGGCCCCCTTGGGGTGCGGCTTCCATTCGACCGTCTCGTTGCTGTACTCCCCGGGCGATTGCTCCATCTTCTGGCGGTTGAACCGCTTAATGAGCCCGTCCCTCTCCATGTTGCGGAGGCTCCTGGCGCTGTAGGGTTGCCTGAACGCGTCGAGATCGACCCAGGCCCCCCGCCCCCCCTTGAAGTACATTTGAACCCACTCGACCGCCTGGCCCATCCTGCCCGTTATCGGCTGGAACTTCTTCTTGTGCCATGCGACGACCTCCCAAGGCATGAATCCCGCAGCGTGCATGTCCAGCATCAACCGCTCGCGCCAGGGGTGGTACGCACCCCCCTTGAGCCTCGGCCCGACGACCAGCACCGCCGCCCCCCCGGGCTTCAGCACCCGGAGGAACTCCGCTATTTTCGGCGCGAACCATTCCGATGTGGCTGATGGATCAGGGTCGAACCGGGCGCCCGGCTCCCCGTAGTCCTTGGCGTCCGCGTACGGCGGCGAGGTGATTATGGCATCGGCCTCGCCTTCCGCCAACTCCCGCATGTCGCAGCAGTCGGCGCAGACCAGCAAGTGCTTGCCCACTCTAGTGATGTCCCGAGTACTCACGCACCCGGCGGTTGCGTGAGGACAATAAAAGGCGAGCGGGCTATTTCCGGAAGAGCATTTTGCGGTCGCGGAGCATCATCTGTTTCAGCAGCTCGGCCTTTATGTTGACCTTCTCCCGGTGCGACATGGTGTCCTGGAGCCCTAGCACTTCGTCCACAATCATCGACGCGACATAGAAGCTCAGGTAGCCGACCCTCACCTGCTCCATTTCCTTGTACACATGGTGGTCGGCATTGACATAGATCATCGTGCCGTGGTGGCCGAAACCCTCGGCCAGGAGGGACGCCGGCCCGTCCGGCCCGAGGTGCTCGATGGTCACCGCGACATAGTTCTGGTAATCCGCCTGCGCCGCACGGTCGTCGTTCCCCTCTTCCTTCGGGTTGAGGGCGATCGGGAGGTTGGTGTCCGACTCGTCCGGGGGCGACGGCTCCACAGGCTTCTCCACCGGGACGACCTGCCCGACGACGGGCGGCCGGATGCGAAGCTGGTTGGATGACGACCGACCGGGCCGATCGTTCCCCAGTCCGAGGTTACGGTCGCCGGCCATGGTCGGGTTGCCCGCCACAATCCCCTCGTCCCCGCCGCCGAGGAGCCCCTCCTTGGCCTGCTGCTCAAGTTGGTGCCGCACGAAGTCGGTGATGGACTCGATGATTTTCTTGGTCAAGAGTCCTTTCGCCGCCTCGACATCGTCCTCCTCGAACACCCTGCCAGTCAGCATCGCGTTGATGTCCTCAACGAGTGGTGCAGAATCGTCGCCAAGCAGCTTGGAGATCGCGTCGACGATGTCCGAGTAGCTCTCGACCTCGTCGTCCTCCGGCAGGCCGTCCGTTATGCGGAGATCCTCCGCCGCCTGCTTGATGGCCTTGATGATTTGCTCCATGTTCGCGTTCGCCGCCGATACGTTTGCCTCGAAGTCCGCCTCTGGCTCCAGTTCGGCGACCACCTCCGCTTTGTGGTCGTCCGGGGCGAGCTCCACAGGTATCGAGTCCGACAGGGCGGACTCCGGAAACGCCAGGTTCGGGAACTGCCGGAGAACGGCGGTCACTTGCCTTACCGCCCTGTTGAGCATCTTGGACTGCTTCTGGGCGATGTCACTGGCTCGGGCTTGGTTTTCCATGTCGATGACGTCCTTCAGCAGCGGCAGCATGGCGTCTACGACGGCCTGTAGCTGCGGGGACTCCACGAAGTCGGTCCTGTCGGGTGTGATGAAGTCGTTCAGGAACTCCGCGTCTATGTATCCCGTTATCTGCCTCGATGTCTCGTAGTCGTACGCGTCTGCGCCGAAGAGTTCGCGCTTGACCATTCGGCCCCGCACCTGCACCCTGACGCCGACGAGCTCGTTCAGCTTGTATGTGTCAGGTGCGGCGACGATCTCGCCCGCGATCGGGCCGTACGGCGTGTCGATGTCCACCGCGTATCTGGCTCCGTGAATGTATCTCTCCTCGGCCAGTTCCGAGTTGACATAGACATCGAACTTGTTCTTGAAGATGTGGCTCAGGCGTTCCACGACTTTGGCGCGGATGAGCTCGTCGCTGAAGCCGCTCCTGAGGCTCCGCAGCGCAACTATCACGCCCGTGTCGAACTCGTCTAGCGAGTGTTTCGCGTCCGGATCCGCCGACACGCCGCAGGCCAACGCCTGTTCGTTCCACTCCTCCTCCGATATCGGCGTGATCGGGATGGTGATGTCGTCCAGCATCGTGTCCGCGTCGAAGGCGGTGCCGTCGAAGGCGGCTCTCTGGTACTCGTATTGGCCGTCTTCGTTCCGCCACGCGCCGTACACGTCGAACTTGTTGGCCATCGCCAGGATGGCGAACTTCCCGATGCCGAACTGCCCGATCGGCGGCCGGCCGAACCGGGAGGGCGGCTTGATGCTCTTGCCGAGGGTGAAGAAGTTCACGAGCAGCGCCTCGCCCATGCCCCGACCGTTGTCGGCCACGATTATCTCGTCCGCCCTGACCTCGATTCGCACGGCCGTCGCGTCGGCGTCGTACGAGTTCGACACGAGTTCTATGATCCCCGTGCTGGCGTCCGGGTACAGCCGCGGCCCTATCGCCCGGAGAAGTCTGCTATTGGCTTGCAATCTGGTTTCGGCCATACGTACCTCCGTCCAAATCCCGCCGTAGCAAAAAACAAAACAGCACGCCCACGGCCTGCCGGGCCTTGTATCGTTTTGACGGCTCCGCCCCAGGGATGCCCGTGTTGCGCGAACAGATCGAGGTGTCCCAGGAGCCCGTTCTCCGGCTCTCGGCGCCGGATGAGGAGGAAACTGGTTCGTTCCGGACGGAGGACTCCATGTCCGCCACCCTTGGCCTGAAGGTGTCCGCCTCGCTCTACGAGGTCTGGTCGGCCGCCGACATGTGGCACATGGCGGGTGGCGGATCCCGCCCCCTGGACTCCGTCTCGCGGCGAGTTGGCCGCGAGGTGGACGCGAGAGAGTTTGCCCGCGCCGTCGCCAACGCGGTGAACGAGGTTATCGGCTACGATGGCTGCCGCCCGCTCGGAAAGGATAGAATTCGCGCGGATGGGTCGGAGACAGTGGCCATCATCGTGGACGGGCTCCTGGCCAAGCAGCAGGGTCACAGGCTGCGAAGAAGCGTGATCGCCAGCCTGAAGGGGGAATGAGATGCCGAAGTACATTTTCCGGTGCAGCAACGACGACTGCCTCACGAACCTCACGGATAGCGACGAGAGGGTGGCGAGGGCGCAATCCGTATTTGGCCAGAGTGGATCTGTGACAGGCGTCGCCTCGGACGGCTCCATCGAGGTGACATTCCCGTCCTATGCTGCCATGAGGGAGGCCGAGTCCGCTGCCCCGCCCCGGTGCAGCGTCTGCGACTCCTGCCTCAGACGGAGGCCGTCCGCGCCCGGCATCGGGACTACGCGGAGCACCACCCCGGCCAAGAAGGCCTTGGACTGGACCGTTGGCAGTAGCGCCGAGCAGCAGTGGCGCACGGTGCATGAGGACAGGGAGAGGTTCGGCGGCGACAAAGCGAGCAGCGAGCGGATCGGGCGATTCAAGCAGGAGGACGCCGCGGCCAAGAAGCAGGCCGCCGACATGGTGAAATCCGGGAAACTTGTGCCGAGGAAGTCGGGGGGTGGGTCGTGATAACGCCGTTTGTCCTCAGAGCGTTCAAGAGGCTCGCATCCGCCGCCGCCGCCATGGAGGTGCTTGAGGGAATCGCTGCCGGCGAGGAAGCCACCCCGACCAAGGTGAACCGGTTCCTGGACGAGATTTCGGAGGCCGATCCGGGCGTGAACGAGGTGTACGAGGAGGCGCGAAGAGACCCAAGCGGCGACGCGTGGGAAGCTGTCAGGAATGTCGTGGAAGATGTGCTCCGCAATGTGGGCGACGGCGTCGGCAGGGCGCACAGCGCTTTTAGCCGCAAGGACATCCACGGCCTCCTGGTGCTCCTGAAATCCGTCATGAGCAATGCCGCCGCGGGCATCGACCGCGGCACGATGTCGCGCGGCTTGCGGGCCGAGCTGGGCGAGTTTAGCCGGAGGGCCGACGAGGGAGATCAGGGTGTCTGGCAGGACATCGGACGGTGGATAGAGGAGAAGTTTCCACAGCCGATAGAGTCGCTCACCAACATGTACATGTCGTCGTACCCCGTCGGCTGGGACAAGCCCAAGGGCAGCCTGCTCGGGATGGAGCACGGCGCCGCCGCGAAGGGCGTAGCGCGGGACACGGTCCTCGGCATGCTCTTCGAGGTGGTGCGGTCGAAGGTGCAGGACCGCAGCTACGAGTGGAAGTACGACTCGGACATGAAGACGTACAACACGATTGCGGCCAATGTGTCGTGGAAGATTCGCGGACGCGATACCGGGGACAAGTACGACCTGGAGAAGCCTCAGCAGTCCACCGCGCAGAAGAACTGGATGCGGTATGTGGAGCCGCTCCAGGGCACGGACATGTTCCCTTCCGGCGGCCGCCCCGACCTGGGCGCGATCGCCGAGTGGCTGAACGACAACTTCCGCAGGGACACCCAAGAGACCCTGACCGTCGCCGTGCCGGGCGGAGAGGGCGGCACCATAACCGCCCAGTCGTTCAAGAAGCCGAAGACCAGGAACAGCCTGATGACATGGTACCAGGCCACATTGCCGGTCCAGAGCCTGGATGTCGAGATGACCGAGGACGGCGGCACCCTCGGCGAGTCGCTGGTCGCGCCGGAGCGGCCGGACGACGAGGAGAAGAGGGTGGAGCACCTAAACGCGCCCGCCCCAGACAAGCCGGGAAAGACCAGGCGGGACATAGCCAGGGACGAGTTGAGGGCCATGGTGCACAAGTCCGTCGAGAGCCTGCCCGTAAGCTATAAGGCGGGTGGCGTCACGCCCAACACCAAAGATGTGGTCGAGAACATGATGCTCGTCAAGCTCGGGCTGGCCTCCGGTTCTGATCGCGAGGCTTTCCGCAAGAAGCTGGAGGGCTTGGTGGCCCGGGAGCCCGGCAAGGAACCGCGCATCAGGCGCATGCCGTTCCGAATAGCTAAGCTCAACATTGACGAGTGGAAGGAGCAGGGAAAGCCGAGCCGGAACAAGAAGTCCGCCGACCCGCCCGGTGTCCTGGACTATGTTAGGGATTTTGACCAGAGAGCGCTCGTGTGGAAGGCCGGGACAACCCGCGCCGGCGAGCAGTTCTCTGGCTCGCTCCCGAGCCTGTGGAAAAACAAGGATGACCTCAAGGTGTCCGTGGTCACACACAAGGCCGGGGATCCCGTGGATTTGAGGCATTTTCGCGACTGGGCGCCGTACACCGAAGATGACTGGGGTAGGGATCTAGGGTTCGCGCTGGATGTCTACGATGGGCAGAAATGGTACCAGCACTCGATTGATCCGGCGTTCCAGAAGCGACTAGAGAAAAAGGACGCCGATCTGTCCAAGGTGTTTGAGGGCTTCGATCCGATGAAGATGTGGGTGGCGGCCTCGAAGGGGACGGATCAGGAGCTGCTGCGAGTCCTGGGGCAGGTCATGCCCTCGGTGGCCGCGACGTCCGACTCGCTCTTCCCGGTCTACAGCGGAGTCTGGGTGCCGCTGAAGCGGGTGATGAAAAAGCTGGGCGATATGCTGAAGGAAGGCGCCGAACAGGACAACTATCTGCCGCTGGAGTACCTGGCGCTCAAGGGGTCTGGCGCGATCGCGTCCGCCCCCCGCAGGACGATGCGATCGACCGAGCATATCGTGAGGGCCGTCGTGGAGCTTCTCGATGCAGGATCCTGACCCGCATGGCGACATACGGTGCTGCGACTGCCGCACAGGTCTGGCGGACCTGGACGAGGGGTCGGTCGATCTGGTCGTGACCAGCCCGCCGTACTGGAATCTCAAGGAGTACAGCCACTGGCCGGACTACACCGACTATGTTTCGGAGATGAACGAGGCGTGGTCTTTGTGCGTCCGTGCCCTGAAGCCCGGCGGAAAGCTGTGCATCAATGTGGGAGCCATCCCCGTGTCGAAGCAGGTGCTCGGCTACAGGCACATGCTCGATCCGTTGTCGGACTTCAGCCTGTTCCTGCGGACGGACGCCAGGGCGTACCTTTTCGCGCAGATCATGTGGGAGAAGGTCGCGTCCGCCAGGGTCACCGCTTTCGGCACATACCCATATCCGCCGGGCCTTCTCGTGTCGCAGAACTTCGAGCACATCTGGGTGTGGCGGAAGCATGGGAAAATGCCGCCCGCTGACAAGGCGATGCGCGAGCGGAGCAAGATAACGAAGGAGGAGTGGGCCGAGTGGTGCGCCAACAGCGTCTGGAAGATACCGCCGACATCCGTCTGGCGGGGCTGCCCCAAGGAGATGCACGGAGCCCAGTTCCCGGTCGAGGTGCCGTATCGCCTGATCAGGATGTACTCGCATCAGGGTGACACCGTGGTGGATCCGTTCGCCGGGCTGTCCACGACCGCGGTCGCCGCGATGCGGTGCGGGAGGCGGTTCCTGATGCTTGAGAAGCACCCCCGCTATGTCGAGGAGTCCCGCCGGAGGCTGGCCGAGGAGCCGCGCACCTGTTAATGTCTCCATAGAACCCGCGCATACGCATGGCTAAGCCGAGGAAGAAACCCCAGAAGCCCGAGCCGCCCGGCCCGCAGCCCGGAGACCTGGAGTCCGCGTTCGCGGACGCGATGGACGGGCTCATAGCGAAGGCCGAGGGCGAGGTCGACATCATCACGTTCGCGGAGAGCCCGCAGTACCTCAATCTGGCCAAGGATCCGAGGAGCGGCAGGGGGCTGATCCCGCAGCAGGCTTTCATTCTGAAGTGCTACTACGGCCTGCCGCTCGACGACACGGATCACTGCATACAGGTCCGGCACTTTCCCGGTGACTCGGAGGGCGACTGGATGACGGAGCTCCAGTATGCCAAGTTCCTGGTGCAGCAGCAGCGGTGCAACATAACCGAGGACTGGCTGGAGAACCCCTGGCGGTTGCAGGATCTCGTGTTGGCTTGCGGCCGCCGTGGCGGCAAGTCCGTGCTGTCCGCCGTGATCTCCTGCTACGAGGCGTACCGGCTTATCGTGAAGGGCGATCCGCAGAAGCATTATGGCGTCATGCGGGGGCAGCTTATCAAGATTGTCAACCTGGCGACATCCGGGCCGCAGGCGCAGGAGCTGCTGGAGCTAATCAAGGACATGATATTCGCGTCCAAGTGGTTCGAGCCGTACATCGACTCGGCCACCACGACGGAGGTGCGGCTCAAGACGCGCGAGGATCTGCGGCGGGAGAGGGAGGCCAGGAAGCGGGGCATCCCGGAGAAGGAGTACCGCTCGATCCTCGTCGAGTCGCTGGCTTGCTCCGCGTCCGGCTCGCGAGGCGGCACGGTCATGGTCGTGATCCTCGACGAGTTCGCGCACTTCACGGACGGGAGCGGCAACCGCGCTGGCGGCTCCATTCTGGAGGCCATCGTCCCCTCGACCGCGACATTCGGCATGGACGCGAGAATCCTGTGCCTCTCCAGCCCGTACAACAAGGGCGGGGCGTTCTACAGCAAGTTTCGGAAGGGCATGGGCGATCCGGACAAGGGCGTGGGGCCGCTTGAGAAGCCCGAGGGAGTCGAGGAGGGCGGTATCCGCTGTTTCAGGATACCCACCTGGGAGATGAACCCCAAGATCACGTTCAGCTTCCTGAGGGCGAGGATGCAGTCGTCGGAGGGCGATGACTTCGAGTGGGAGTACGCCGCCGAGTTTAGCACGACCGTGACCGGCTTCTTCAAGTACCCGGAGAGGCTCGACCACATTGTCGAGGTGACGCGGGATAGGGAGCGCGACAAGCTGGTGATGTCGCAGCGGGTGAACGTGCCGCACTACATCGCGATCGACCCGTCC
>Ga0180434_10007414_pt1 | contig 12355 bp, 1 predicted proteins | sample SS_ome_7_FD_132453 | JGI IMG/M metagenome (GOLD analysis project Ga0180434, IMG submission 132453) | Hypersaline lake sediment archaeal communities from the Salton Sea, California, USA - SS_1_D_2 metaG | ecosystem: Environmental > Aquatic > Non-marine Saline and Alkaline > Hypersaline > Sediment... | reverse complement strand
TGGAGGATCTATTGGCAAGCGCCCGCCTGCATGCTGTGGAGGGAGAGAATAAAGCGGTCTGGGACATGACAGCCGACCAGAGGCGCCGGCTCGAAGCCAGGGATTATGCGGCAGTGCTTGAGGAAATGGAAGCGCTCCGGAGAACCGGTGTAGCTGAGGGAGACAGAAAATCTTTAAGCGGTGCGCTTACAGCTGACAGCTCGAAATTGAAAGCATTTCTTGATGGTCTTTCTCGAGCCGAACGGAAAAATGTACTCGATGCTATCATGCAGAAAGGCGAGATCGTAGAGGTACTGGCTGGAGAGGAATTTATCAAGGAAGGAGAAAAAGATCAGGTCGCTTATTTTATCTTTGACGGTAATTACAAAGTCAGATATACCAGACTTCCAGGGCCGGAAGAAATAAAAACTGCCTATCTTAGCGAGCAGAAAATAGGCGAACTTGTCGGCGAAATGTCACTGGTTCGCGGCGGAAGAAGAAGCGCTACTGTTTTCGCCACATCCGATTTAAAAGCTTTAAAACTTTCAGCAGATACTCTTAACGAGATTTTTCGGGGGGATTTGCGGCTAAGAAAAAAATTCGATGACTCACTGTATAAGCTTATTGAACAAAGGCAGAGAGAAAAAGAGAGCTTCGAGACCAGGGCGAGAGCTGGTGTAATCGGGCGTGTAGGCACAATGCAGAAGGATACATTCGATGATTTAGTCAAAACCGGCATAATAGTCGTTAGCAAGACTGAGGGTGGGGAAGGAATCCATGATCTGCTGAATAAAGAGTTCAAGAAGGAACAGGCAAGGACAGGGGTCAGCAAATCAATGGTCCCGCATCTTAAAAGTCTTATGAAAGACGGAAGGGTGGTCTTGGAGATAGATGCAAGTAAGATTACCAATGAGACTTTACAGCTTTTGAATTTAACGCCCGGCGAAGCCGGCTTTGACGATATTCTGCAGCTTATTAATGTGCAGATGACGGAAGAGAACGAGCTTGAGAATCTCTTCAAGACGCTTAGACTGAGATCCATTGTGACTGATGATGAAATAAGAAGCGCGGCAGAAAGGGCTGACGGGAACGCATTGAAAAGAGCGCTTATCTCCAGGATAGACGGGCTTTTGAAAGAATATGATGAACGCGGACTGCTGCGGCTGGAAGCTCCCGATGAGGGAAGAATAATCAAAGATTCTCTTATCAGAATGATCGAGCTGTATATAGAGACCGGCGAATACGGGAAGATCGGGTATTTTGTGGAATTACTCGGCTTTACCTTGAACACCTATGTAAGCCAGAAGGGCGGCATTTACACGACAGAAGAGGGAACGCTTATCGCGTATGGTTCGGGCGGGAACAGAATGAGAGGTTCCAACGGCGCCGTTCACGGCATAATGGATGCCGATAAGATCGATGTTCTAGCGAGAGAAAAAAACAGGGCTTTAAAGAAAGCATTCGATGATGGAAAGATTGACGAAAAAGAATACAACGCTAAAAGGATTACCGCGCAGATGCTGCTCGAGGCCAGGTTCGCGATGGCTATGCATGATGCGATGGCAGGCAACAAAAGAAACGCCAATGCCGGTCTGGGTATATTCGGAGAGATTGAAGATCTGAAGAAGGGGCATGGCGTAGCAGCTACGAAATACCTGGCCCCGAGAATGGAAGCCTTGGGAGAGTTATTCGGCAGCGGCGGAGTTAAACGTATAAGAGATGCCATTGCGTATCATGACAATACCAATGTCGATTTTTCCACGCGCGACAAAGCCCTACTCACGATGGTAGGCATTGCCGATAACACGGCTGCCGCAGAGAAGTTCATGGATGTCTTTACCAAGGTTCCCGGAAATGAAGGACTTATGGCGAAACTTTACGATTTGAAAAAGATTTGTGATCCTGAGAGGCCGGAGCAGTATTCCAGACTCCTCGAGGGCATAAGAAATAAACTTATCGAAAATATAGAAAAAGTGGAAAAGGACGGGATAATCAGCAAAAAAGAAGCGGAAACATACAAATATACCGTTATAAATGATCTCAATGAGAAGACGGCCACTATGGGATTGGGGCCTTATAATGCAGGTGCCTTTGTCAGCGATAAAGTTGCTTGTGATCTTGACATTGATGAAACTGGTACAGTAAAAGGGGCGACCATGACTATCGCCCTGCAAAGGTCCAATTTTGATGGGGCGTTTGAGGACCTGTTCGGCGAAAAACTTGCAGACGAGCATCTCCGGAAGATCACCGCCAAACCCTATGGCGAAGAAAGCGACTCGGTAAAAGCGGGCGAAGAGGTGAAGACAGAAGGGCTTATCATGAATATCGAGGCCCGAAAAGTGAGGCCGGGAAGATATAATCAGCAGGATAGGAACGCGGAAGGTTTAGTCGAAGCTACGAGAAAGGCGCATGCAGATGCAGCAAGGCAGTTGCGGAAGAATCGGGGGGATCCGGAGGCCCAGCTCAGGGTTATCCAGGATTACTTCGATATAACCCCGTTCCAGCTGGGGAGCATCATGCCGCAGGGAGTAAGCAGAGAGTTTTTTATCCAGAATTTTATTGATGAGGTCCTTCCCGGGGAATTCGATGTTTCCGAGAAAGAAAAAGAACAAAGAAGGGAGATATTGAAACGGGCGAGGGAAGCGGAATCAGCAGGAAAGACCCGGGTGATAGAAGAGAAACCGGTGGTCGATGACCTGAGACTGATGGAATTTATCGAAGAAACCCTCGGACGGCGCAGCGGCGCAGTGTCGGATTACCTGAAAGGATGGACCGTTAATACCGTGGAAGCTATCGGGGAAGAAGGCGTTGTCGATATTGAGAACAAAAAACTCTATCTTACCAGAGGGGCCCGGGCCGCGAGCATGGTGGCTCCCGTGCTCATTCCTACCCTTATATTCAGTGAGACGCTCCGCACCGGAAATATGCCGGAAGAGCTTAGAGGGGGGTTTTTGGATCGTTTGCTCGGGAGGAATTTGGTGGATGACCGGCTGCTCAAAGGCCGCGATATCAGTTCCTTGGATGTCGAGGAAACCGTTTGGGTAGCAGACGGGACCGAGGAAGGCAATAAAGGCTTGCGTGATATGCTTGTTCGCACGGGGCGCGTGTGGCTTGCTTTTGCGGACGGCATGGCCGGGCGCGCGAGGGAAAAAGCTTTCGGGAGCAATATCATGGACATTCTGTCGCCGGAAGCAAGAAGAGCGGTGCTCGATTTTGCCGAAAAGGAAGGCATCTTCGCGTATGGTTTCGGCCTGGATGAACATGTCTTCGTGTTTCCTCAGGACTACACGAAAGAAAAAGTCGAAAGCTTTTTGCAGAGAATGCAGGCGGAGCTGCAGAAAGGGTCCGATTATGTGGTATATGATATTTCTGAGCTTTTGCAAACGGAAGGAAAAGATCAAGGGGAGATAAAGGAGGATATGGCGGCAGCAATGAACTTTGCGCGTATTGCGGATGAACTGGCGCGCGATCAAGGTAAGGAGGTCATTGCGGATAAAACAGGGAATTTTTACCGTATAGTCGTCGATAAAAGCGTTGCCGGAGAGATCGACCGCTACAGGAATTGGGAGGATTATCAGTTCAAGGGAAGGGGAATAGAAAAATTCAGGAGAGACATACCGCCATTTTTAATGCCGGCCGGGGCTGTCAGGGCAACCGCGGATTCCGCCAGGTTTGTGACCGGCAATGAAGTTCTTACTGCGGCCGAGGCGGTGGCCGGTCAAAAGTGGCGCGAAGACGAGATAAGGGGCATGAGCGACGAAGAAAGGACGGAAATATGGGAACGCCTGTCGCCTGAAGAACGGGAAGCCGTGACCGTAATGGCGTGGGATAACATTCCGCGGCGGGAAGCGGAGAACTTGAGAAAAGCGGGCCGTGATCTGGAGGGTCATCAAAAAGTCCTGTACGGGTTACCCGGGATCAACAAAAGCATGGTGTACGTGGATGAAGAGGTGGTTTTCGCGAAAAAACCGACAGCTGTCAGCGATACAAGTATGTTGAAAAGTATCAAAGGAGTGGATTGGGACGCTTCCCGTTTAGCTATGAGACAACGGATGGGAGAGGGGATGAAACCCCGTTTCGATGGAGCCAAAACCAGGGCCGAAGCCGAAGTTATCAAAGCCGAAGCCGAAGCCGAAGCTGCCAGAGCCAAAGCTAGAGCCAGCGGGACCTCCAGGGACAAGGCCGAGGCGGACGCGGCCGAAGCCAGGGCCGAAAGGGCCAGGAAAAGAGCCGCAAAAGAATACCGGATGATCGATGCCTATACCAGCTACAACGCTGATGACCTGGAGGATCTTCTCGCTGAAGTGTTAAGAATACCACAGGAGGAAAGAGCCAAGTTGCCGCCGGAGGAAAGGATACTGATGGTCAGAGGACCTCCCGCTGATTTTTTTATCGTGCTGATCAACAGTGACGGCACGGTAAGAGAGTTGAATGTGGACATGATGTGCCATGCGGATATAAGCGGGATGTCCCCGGAGACGAGACGGAGGGTCAAAAATGAGCTAGAGATGCTACTAACTACTGCGGGAAGAAGGACCGACTATGTTATTACCCGCGAGGGCAAGGAAGTAAGAATGTTCCCGTTCAAGGCGCTGAACTCTTATCTTGGGTCGCACGAACTGGCGGACAATTATATCCTTGCCACAAGCGTCGCGCTATTCAAGGCTTTTATTGATAAGTTTGAAGATGAGGGGTATGGGGGAGAGAACAATATTAATGAAGAAGGGATAATAGAGGCGGTCCGGATAGCCGCGCAGGAAGCGAACAATTCGATCGATACGGATAAATTCCGAAGAGCGACCGGAGGGAAGGAAAGAGTCAATATTGCACTGGAAACACATCTTATCCCGGCGGAGGGCATCGTTCCCGAGAAAGAGGCCGGAGTTCAGGCAGAGAGGACCTTGCATAGGCTGGATGCCATGCGTTCCGTGCGCGATGCCGAGATCGTGCGGGAAGACGGTGAAGTGTACAGCACCGATGCTGGTGAGCTGGCCGCGAGGGTAAGGGTTTTCTCCGACGAGAACTGGATGGAATTTCGATACGAAGATGAATTCAATAAGAGGGAAAGAGCGGATGCGGAGAGAGGATACGAGGAAATATTGAAAAAAGGCGAATGGGGAGAGATAAATCTCGACATAGCGAGAAGCCGTCTGCGCGCTGAAATACCGGGGGCGGAAAGATTGCCGCGGGTCGAAAAAACGCCCTTGAACGTCAGGCGTTTTATAGCTCCGGCGGCAGGGACACTTCTCGCGGTGCCGCTGGCTTTTCTCTCCAGCGGTATATGGGCCGCGATGGGAATAGCAGGTGGATATGTTTTTGCAGGCACCATTGCTCTGATAGCAGGGAAATACCGCGCTGGGAAAGCTCTTGAACAAATATTCAGGAAATACGGTTTTGGTGAGGTAAGAATACCCCCTATTATACGTAATGATCTGATGAAAGAAGCTCTCGGAAGTCCCAGGGGGAGGTATGAGGCGCGGGTTCTAGCGAGGGAAAAGAACAGGATCGTGAACGATCTGGCCAGGACAGGAGCGTTAAAACGGACCGAAGCCGCGCCGTTCATTGTATCGGTCCTGGAGAACGCAAGGTCCTTGGAGGAGATCGGGACCCGATTGGGTTATATCGCGAACATTGTGAATGCGATCGGAAGGATAGGAATACGCGACAGGAGCGTGAGGAACGAGTATTTGGGCAAGATCCTCAATGTCGCCGATTTCAGGCTTTTTGACGCGGTAAAATACAGAAGGGATGTAGTAGAGGAAAGAGCAAGAAGGTTGAGCGCATTCAGCGATATTTTTACCGTTTTGCAGCCGAACGTGGCAAATACGGAAGAGGTAAGAAGAATTCTTTCTGCTCTTCTCGAGGGCGCGAACGAGGCAAAGAGCAGGCCCCTGATCAATGCCCTTGGTGCGGTAGACAAAATTCATATCCAATTCCTGAGCACTGCCGTCCCGCTTACGCAGCGCTTTGTGATCTTGAACAACATGCTTAAGTATTATGGCAGGCACGGCGGGGAGATAGATAAAAAGATCGCCGCGAGAGAGCTCTGGCCTGTTGATAAATACTTGTCGAATGCGAATTTTTTATACGGCAAATACGGTGCGAAAGGGCTGGCCCCAAGACTTACCGTGCAGTCAGCCGGGAGCAAGGAGGAAGTTTTTGAAGCCCTTTTCGGCGCGGATTCAAAACAATTAAACAGGGAATATGTAAGAAGGATTTTAAGGTCAGAGAGCGTGGACCTCGAAAAACTTAAGCAAAGAGTCATCACTCTGGACCTTCTCGGGATCAATGTATATGGCGGCGAAGGCGTGTCCCTGCTCGACAGAAGAATGGACACGCTCGAAAACAGGGCGGATCGTATCGATGCGTTGAATGAACAGTACGGTCTTCTCGGGATACATCGCCTCAAAGTGAATATTACGAACCTGGGGATGAGCGACAGGGATTTAGTGCAAAAAGCCGAAAGAAATGAAGAGGCCATGAAAGAAGCAAGGGGCATAGAGGAGCTTCCTCCGGAAGCGGCTGAAGAAGAAGTAATTGAAAGAGAGGTGATCGAGGAAAGGAAAGTTATAACTGCGGGAGAAATGGTAACGAGAGGAGAACTCAAGCCTGTCATGGTCGACGAAGCGGAGTTTCTGAGCAGACTGGAGATACACGGAGAACCTTTTAAGGGAAGAAATCTTGAAGGCAGTTTTCTCAAAGAACATGATCTATTGCCCAAATTTCAAGTTGAAGTTGAGGGGGAGACGATACTGCTTTCCCGGATGTACGAAGTGCACAGGGGAAGGATCGCGGTTGTGGGGTATGTAAGAACGGAAGCACTGGATGAAGCCGGGGAGCCGACCGGCAGGTATGTTTACGTAGCAAGAAGTTACTGGAGAAGCAACTCGCAGGGGATATGGCGTTATCTGCCGTTTTACTCCATGAACAGGAGCGGCGAGGGGATAGGGCATTATTATAAGTTGTGGAGCGAGGAAGCCTTGATGCTTCCGGCCGAATTACAGGTGGCCCTTGATCATATAAGCAGGGACGAGAAAAGGATAAAACATTTTGATGACGAGACGCGCGATCTTATTTTTGCCGGCACCGCTAGAAAAACCGAGACTTTTCGCCGCGTTCATTATGGAGGAGAAGATATCGGCACAGGAGGTCCCCTGTCAGTGGTCGATTTACGGCTCGGATTGGCCGAAGAACCCAGGATCTTGTCTGAGAGATTTTTCTCAGAGAGGCCCTGGTCTGGGAAAAAAGCGGATCCATCGAACTTGAGGTTTGAAGAAAGCGACGGGTTCAGGCCGGATTATAACAAGCTTATACGGTCATTTGGATTGAATACCAGTGAGTATGGCAGGATAGATGTCGAAATCTATGAATCCGTTGATGGGGAATATAATTACGCGATCTGCAGTTTTGTCAGAGATGACGGAAAAAGGATCGCGTGGTTCGGAGGGATCGAAACGAAAGGAAAACTCACTTCTCACGGGTTGCGCAAAAATTGGGTAAAAGCCGGAGACCTTGTTACGCCCCTTCACGAGTATCGGACACAACATGGCGGGTTTGGAACGGAAATAGGTGATGTTGAGTATGTGGACATGTGGGAAAATTATCTCAGCCGGGCTCCCGCGATACAGGAATATCTCGCGCATCGCGGGGCACCGGCAGTGCCCGTGGCTGTTGGCCTTATCGGCAGAATACGCGGACGGGACGGACGACTGTTAACCGGTGGCTTTATATCGGAGGAAAAGGAAGGGAAATTATTTATAAGTCATATCGAGATGGATTCTCCCGTTGAGGTCAGACTGGCTCCCAGGCAGGATATATCCAAGGAAAAGATCACCGCTTCACTAAAGGAATTTGTTTCCCCTGAAAGGCCGAATACCTTAACTGCCGAGGAGATATCGAAGATCAATTCCTTAATAGATATGGTTAATTTGGCACAGGGGATCACCGCCCTGGAGGACAGCGAAAGTGTTCTGGGGTACTTCGGACCGAACGGGGTGTTGTATCTCAATAAAAATCTCATTGCAAATCCACTGGTCCTTCTTCACGAGTTCGGGGAAGGGAATGTTGAACTTCCCGAAGGATATGATGCCCTTACAAAACATACTTATATGCGCGGCGCCGGCAAGGATGTAAGAAACGCGTTCGATGCTCTCGTTGCGGATGGGATAGCCATGCAGGACATGACGGATAGAGAGTTTACGGACACCCTTGAGGGGAAAATGAAGAAGATGGGGCTAAGAGGCATGACGGATAGCGAGAAGGACCTTGTGCGTTATAACTTTGCTCTGAAAAATGAGCTGGAACGTAAATACGGGGTTTTTGGCGCGAAGTCATTGCTTTTTGGCTTGCAGGATCATCTGGACCCCGCAGGCAACCTGGCGCTTACCCGGGACATCGGAAGCTTAGTAGATGGTTTAAGGCGGGACTGTCTTAATATCGTTCTTATCCCCAGTCTCAATGTTGAAACAATAGCAGGTCAGGAAAAGTATGCCAGACAGGTCAGCAGAAGTTTCAGGAAGCTGGGGGTTAATACAAGGGTGTCCCATTTCGATACCGATCTTGAGGGGGAGCTTAAGAAAGCGATAGATGAGGCCACGGCAGAGAAGAACAAGGAGATGCTGCCCAAGGTGTTCGTTTATTGCCTTACGGAACAGGATAAAGCAGCAGCCGAAAAAGCGCAAAAAGAGTATCCGAACCTGATAGTGATCGGCAACGACATATCCAAGGAAATAAGGCCTGATGAGGTTCAGGTTGACGAAGTCAGGGTGGTTGCGGTGGCCAGCGCGATATTAAATGATAAAAGATTGAGGGAAGATTTCGGGCTGACTCCCCAGGATCTTATCGAAAGCAGAATAAGTTTTCTTACCGCTTTCAACACCAGCGGTATGCTTGATACGAACCTTGAGGGCATAACCGCCGAGGGCCTTGAAGATATCATGCAGAGGCTGTATACGGGCGATATTGCCCTCAGAATAACCCGCGTTAACTGGCAGGAGATCCCGGACTGGGAAGATGCGCAGGAAGAGATCCTCAGGTCGCTGTAATATTCTGCAAAATACGCTACAATTCTACGCATAATAACGCAATACCGCCATAAATAGCCGGTTTAAATCCCGGCTATTTTCATATTTATAAAACATTGGTTTATTTCCCCAATTGTGTTAATTATAAAATAGTTTGTTTTTTCCATTGCTTTGCCTTAACCCTTATGTTAAAGTAATGGCAGTTAACCATACCAAAAGTAAGATGTATAAGGATTATATGGGAGGAAGATGTGCCGGCAAGAAAAGGACGCACCAGAAGATACATCACATTGATGTCACTAATACTGGTCGTATCGTTCACGAACCTTTCCATGTCCCCTTCATATATGTCATTGGGATCGGGGAGCAGTGTGCCTTGTAATCTCCATCCGCAGATCATGTCCAAGCCCATCCTAGACGAAGTGATACTTGATAAAGGAATGCTGGGATTTATTGTCATGGAAGAAGTCAGACAAAATCCTGATATTTTAATTTCCGGCAGAGATTTTGCGTATAACCTGTTTTCTGATCTGGGATCAAAAACGGTCAGGATATTTTTTAAAAATGTCGAGGAATTACAATTTGATAGTATGCCGGAATCCGATCAGCCGAATAAAATACTCGTTGTTCCGTGCAGTGTTGAGGGAAGATCATATAATGCGCATATTTTGCTCTACGGCGACGGGCAGATAAAAAGCGCTGTTTACTCACTTGAAGAATATGACAAAATATGCGAGGAGCTGAAGGGAAGACTTTCTTCTGGGGCAGTGGCCCGGATGCTTGAAAAACTGGATTCACATGGTTTGCAGGGAAAAGATGCAATGTATTTTATTGATGCCACGGATGAGAGCGTGAGAAGTGTTATGGCTTTCCTGGAAAAGATCGGGGCTGAAAGCATAAAACGGCGTTTTCAGGAAATAGTCGAATCAAGAAAATTACTTCTTATCGGACAACCCGTTTTTGTCGCCGGAGCCATCGCGGTCAAGGAAGCAAAAGATGAAAAAAGCCGAGCCCAGGCCATACTGGAAAATATGCTGATCAAGGAAGGCATAATTGAAACAATGTTCAAGGGAGCCTTTGAAAGCTTCTGGGGGTTATGGAAAAAAAATCAGACGGAAAAGTTCCGGCTGGACGAAATTGCTCCACAGCTCGGTTTAACGATCCGTGAAATAGAGCGCAAGTCCGAGGATGTGTCCAATGAAGGATATCCGGATAATAATGGAAACAGGGGGATAGTGCAGTTTAACGATACCGCATATGGACGGGTAAGCGATGTGATTGATATAGAGCTCTCGGATTGCACAGAAACCATTAAAGATATAAAGAGAATATTTCGCGAAGTCGCCCTGCATGAAATAAGAGAACATAACGACAAGGGAGGACACAGGTTGTCCGAAGATGATGCTGATGTGCCGGGAATAGATCCTCGTAAAATAAAGATATGCCGGCTCTCGAATTGCCTTTTACCGACAGATCTTGTTATGACGGAAGTAACCGAGACGGAAAAGGGTAAGGGTTATAGAGCATTTAAGGAGATCAGGATAAATGAGTATTTTGTTAGAGTAATGCAAAAACTGCGGAAGCCGCTTTTGGAAGAGAATCTCGGGAAGATACTGCTCGACGAAAGCTGTAAAGAAAAGTACCCTTCCTATGTGCCGGTTTCGGTCATTGCGGAACGGGAAGAATCAGCAGAGCTTTATTATTCGATCATATATGCCCTGGCGATACATACGATAAGAGGGCATTTTCCGATAAATGAATACGGCTTTGTGGTTTTTAATCCCGATGAGTTTCTTGCCCAGAAAGAAAGGGGGAAGAAGTATCTTTACGTGAATGTTGTTGCGCTGATGTTTTATTGGATAGCTATCGTGGAAAGAGATACGAGGTTCGAGGAAAGGATCGAGTACTTTATGGAGAATTATCCGGAGATATTCGCCGGCCTTACGAATGAAGAGAAAGAAAAACTTCCATGGGATGTTCTGCAGATAGCGGCTAATATCGTGTTTCGGGGAGAGCACAAATGGCGGCCTACTAACTGGTGGGAAGCGATACCGTCAGGCATAACCGCGGAACACGTGGAGAAGGTCTTCCGAGATAATCCCGATGCGGTGTCCAATGAAGGTGAGCCCGGGACGGGCGTTCTGCCTCCCGGGGCGCTTGCCAAGGCGTTCCAACTGCTTCATCTGGAAGGAAAGGCCCGGACCGCGGAGGATATTGTTGAGAGGATGAGGGACTTGAATGTTTCGATCGTTTCCGGGTGTCTCGATGCCCTTGTTGAATTCGGTCTGGTAAAAACCGATCTAAAGGAAGGAGAAAAGACGTACGAACCTGAGTTTATTACCCCCGCGCGCAAAGAAGAGGTAATAAAGATACTGGAGGCAAATAATACTCTTGACAGGACAGATGTTAAAAAGGTCAAGGGTGAAATATATAAGGTCAAGGAGACCCTGTGGGCGGACGCTATACTGGATGCTCTGGTCCAGGGATCCCGCGCGCAGGAGATAAGAGCCAAAGGCGAAAAGATAATCCTGGCCCTTGAGACAGACTGGATCCCGGAGGAACAGAAAGCCCTTATTCAGCAGCTTATCCAGGAACTGGACCGGCTGGATGCCAAAGGCACCGTTAAGGTTATCAGGGGGGACGGCGATACCCTGGCCACAAACCTCATGAAGACCGTGGAAGAGGAGCGCGCCCCTCTTCAAAACGTTATCGTGCTGGCAAGCCAGGATACCCTGAAAAACAAAGAGTTCGACCCCATAAGAGCGACCGGTGACAACGACACGGATAAAGCGTTTCTTGCCGGCGTGGACGCCAGCGGATTGAAAGGAGATTCCTATATAAGGCTTCTGGAGATGCTTACCATGGCGGTGCGTATGGCGCTCGGACAGAGATCCATCTCCGGACATCCGGAGATAGAGGTGACCATCGAGAACGCAAGGACCGTTATCTTTTTTCCGAAAGCGGAACCGCTGGATTACAATAACATCAAGAAAATATACGACGCCCAGAGGAAGCTCCTCGCCGCGGTATAATTCGCACTTATCAAACCTTTCCGATATTTCCTAACATTTCTTATAAAGATTTTTCAAAGTTAGATTTGACATTTGTATAATAATTATGTATATTAAGAGAACCAACCGTCAAAAGTTAGTTTATAATAATATCTTCAGGAAACTAAGTTTTGATAACCTGCCTTTAAAAGGAGAAAAAATATGGCAAGGAACAAAAGAAACATACGTCCTGTCAGGATCCATCCGGACGATGAAAACATCCAATCAAATCTGAATATTTTTAATGTTATTAAAAAAAGAGCGGCCCTGTCCATGAGCGATATAAGCGAGAAAACGGGCATA
>Ga0180434_10007411_pt1 | contig 12357 bp, 8 predicted proteins | sample SS_ome_7_FD_132453 | JGI IMG/M metagenome (GOLD analysis project Ga0180434, IMG submission 132453) | Hypersaline lake sediment archaeal communities from the Salton Sea, California, USA - SS_1_D_2 metaG | ecosystem: Environmental > Aquatic > Non-marine Saline and Alkaline > Hypersaline > Sediment... | reverse complement strand
TCGCCGTTGTTCAGCAGCACCGCGACGGCGTTACTACTGTCGTACGCTTTCGCCACCGCCAGGTCAGGGTGCTCGTCCCCGTTCAGATCGGCGACCGCAATGGACACAGGGCCGTTGCCGGGCCAGTAGTACACTGGCGGGGCAAACGTCCCGTCACCGTTGTTCAGCAGCACCGCGATGTCGTCGTCATGCCAGTCTGCCACCACCAGATCGAGCCGGTCGTCCCGGTTCAGATCGCCGACCGCAACGCACGTAGGCCGGTCATCGGTGGCATAATGTACCGGCGGGGCAAACGTGCCGTCGCCCTTGTTCAGCAACACGGAGACGTTGTCGCTCGAGTAGTTCGCCACCGCCAGGTCGAGCCACCGATCCCCGTCCAAGTCGCCGACCACAACGGAAGAAGGTCCCTCGCCGGCGCCATAGTACACCGGTGCGGCGAACGTCCCGTCGCCGTTGTTCAGTAGCACCGCGGCGGCGTGGCTCGCCACTGCCAAGTCCAGCCACCCGTCCTGATCCAAATCCGCCACCGCAACGGACATGGGGTAGCTGCCGGCCTGATAGAACACCGCCGGGGCAAACATCCCCTCGCCCTCGTTCAGCAGCACCGAGACGTTGTCGCTCCAGTTGTTCGCCACGGCCAGGTCGAGTCGCTCATCCCCGTCCAGGTCACCCACCGCAACCGACCAGGGGCCGATGCCGGTGTCATAGCACAGCGCCACGTCAAACGTGGCGTCGCCGTTGTTCCGCAGCACCGTAACGTTGTTGCCAACCGCGCTCGGCACTACCAGGTCGAGCCACTCGTCGCCGTCCAGATCAGCCACAGCAGCGGACCAGGGGCAGGACGAGGGGCCACAGTGCACCGGCGGGAGGAATGTCCCGTCACCCGCGTTCAGCAGCATCCAGACGCCATTCCCGCGCACGGGCGCCAAGTCGAGGCACTCGTCTCCGTCGAGATCGCCCAGCGCAATGAACACAAGGCCCTCGACGGCGTCATAGTCCGCCGCCGCGGCAAACGTCCCGTCGCCGTTGTTCAGCAGCACCGAGACGGTGCCGCTGACTCCGTTCGCTACCGCCAGGTCGAGCCACTCGTCGCCGTCCAGATCACCGACCGCGACGGCGTTAGGACCTTCGCCGGCACCATAGTGCACCGGCGGGGCAAACGTCCCGTCACAGTTGTTCAGCAACACGGAAACGTTGTCGCTGTCCTCGTTCGCCACCGCCAGGTCGAGCCACTCGTCCTCATTCAGATCACCGACCGCAACGAATCGAGCACTGCCACCGCCGTCGTAGTGCAGCGGCGCGGCGAACGTTCCGTCGCCGTTGTTCAGCAGCACGGAGACGTTATCGCCATAGTAGTTCGCCACGGCCAGGTCGAGCCACTCGTCCCCGTTCAGGTCACCAACCGCAAGGCGGTTAGGACCTTCGTCGGCGCCATACTGCACCGCCGGGACGAACGTCCCGTCCCCGTAGTTCAGCAGCACCGAGACTCCGTACCGGGTCGCCACCGCCAGGTCGAGCCACTGGTCGCCGTTCAAGTCGCCGACCGCAACGGAAGAAGGCATGCTGCTGGCCCCGATGAAATAATGCACCGCCGGGGCAAACGTCCCGTCGCCGTTGCCCAGCAGCACCGACACATCCTCGCTGCCATGGTTCGCCACCACCACGTCGGGCCGCTCATCGCCGTTGAGATCGCCGACGCCAACAAATCCAGGGTCCCAGCCGACGTCATACTGCGGGGCGGGAAACAGCGGACCGCGTGCCAGCGCCGCGTTGCCGCAGACCAACGCAAGCACCAGCGGTATGCTGAAACAAAGCTGGAGGCCACGACCTGACACCGTGCCTGCTCCTTTGCAGCCCCCCCGTTCGCTGGCCCTCTAACACCATCCTACCGGTGCAGGCAACTCGATCCAAGCGTCAATCGCGTATCTCACCGTGAAACCCCACCGTGCGCAACGCGGAATTTCGGAAAAACTCGCGTCGGCCGGGCCGAGCCCTAGAAGGAATCGCAACCTGCGGGCCGCTAGCGGGGTCTCAGCGGTTGACGCCCCGGACGGGCGTGCGTAGCTTGCCAGTTCGATAACGGGATTGAAGATGCTGGCACTCGCCTGGGCCAATCTGATGCATAGCAAGATCCGCACGGCGCTGAGCGCGCTGGCGGTCGGGCTGGGGATCATGTTGCTGCTGGTCTCGAAGGGCCTGGCGGGCGGGTCGATCGCCGAGGTGGCCGAGCGCATGCAGAGCGTCGATGCCGAGCTGGTCGTGCTGCCCGCTCAGGACAACATCATCTTCACGAACAGCGCCCCGTTCCCGCGGGCTTTCCGCCGCTTCATCGAAAAGCAGGCCGACGAACACGGCCCGCTCGCGACCGCCGTTATTCCCGTCTTCTTCGGGCAGATCCACATGGGCGGACAGCAACAGCGGCTGTTCGGCGTCGATCCGGCGCAGATGTCGCTATTTCTCGCCGGCCGGCGCGTGCTCGAAGGGAGCGTGTTCGAACGCGCGCACGGTTTCGCCCGGCGGCTCGAAGACCCGACGGCGGACGTCCCGCCGGACGATGCCCCGGAGCAGGTCGTGAGCGCGTTTCTCGAGCCGGGGCTGGAGCTGGTGATCGACGACCGCCTGCGGCGCGTCGGGCGCGTCGACCAGCAGACCGGCGAGACGGTTCCCTATCGGATCGGCGACGAGATTCGCGTGATGGGTCGGGAGTTCCGGATCATCGGCGTGGTCGAGACCGGCGTGGCCGGGCGCGTCTTCGCCCCGCTGCAAACGCTGCGCGAGATTGCGCTGGCGGGCGAGACCAAGTCGAGCATGTTCTTCGTCAAGCTGCGGGCGGATGTTGATCCGGTGACGGCGGCCGATCGTCTCGCCGCCGCCCTTGGCACCGCCGCCCGGGTCGAGCTCAAGAGTCAGTATGGCCGGCTGCTACGCGAGAGCTTCGCGCAGGTGAACATGTACATGAACGCGTCGAGCGGCCTGGCCCTGGTGGTCTGCTTTCTGTTCATCCTGCTGACCATGTACACCATCGTCCTTCAGCGCACGCGCGAGATCGGCGTTCTCAAGTCGCTCGGCGTGACGCGCCTCGACCTGCTGCGACTGTCAGTCGTTGAGGCACTCATGATCTCGCTCGCCGGCGTCGTGATCGGAATTGGAATCTCGTATGCCGCCAAGTGGGGGCTGGGCATCGCGCGTCCGCTGCTGACGGTCGACCTGTCCAGCGGACTGCTGCTTCTGGCGGCTTTGATCGGCGTGGTCGGCGGCGTGTTGAGCGCGTTGTATCCCGGCTATCGCGCCGCCCGGCTCGACCCGGCCGTTGCCTTGAGCTTCGAATGAACGACCAGGTGATGATCGACATCCGCGGCGTGCACCACACCTACCGCCATGAGGGCGTGGCCGAGCCCGTGCTGCACGGTCTCGATTTGCAGGTTCGGCGGGGGGAGTTCGCGGTCATCATGGGCCCGTCCGGCTGCGGCAAGACCACGCTGCTCAACATCCTCGGTCTGATGATGCCGCCCACCCGGGCCGACCGCGTTCGCGTCGCCGGGCAGGAAACGCTCGGGCTGGCGGAGGGCGTGCGGGCCCGGCTGCGGCGTGAGACGATCGGCTTCGTGTTTCAGCGGTTCAACCTGCTACCGACGATCAGCGCGCGTAAGAACGTCGCCCTGCCGTTGAAGATCCGCAAGGAGGCTCTCGACGGACGGGTCGATCGTCTGTTGGACCTGGTCGGGCTGAGCGCTTACGCCCACAAGAAACCCGGCCGGCTCTCGGTTGGACAGCAGCAGCGCGTCGCGATCGCCCGGGCGATGGTCGGTCGTCCAGCGCTCTTGCTAGCCGACGAGCCGACCGGCAACCTCGACTCGGCCAACGCTCAGGCGGTTCTCGCGCTGCTGTCGGAGTTCCACCGCGAGTGGGGCCAGGCGATCCTGATGATCACGCACAACGAACACCTGACGGTCAACGCCGACCGCGTCATCCAGATGCAAGATGGACGATTCCGCTGAGAAAACTGGGACATTCGACCCTTTCGGTCGTCCACCAGCCGAATCGGCCGCCCCGACCGTGACGCGACTCCACCGGCTGCGCCTCTGGTTCGCCGCGTACCTGACGTGGATGGTCGGGTTGTTCGCGCTCGCCCTGGTGATGTTTGCACGCTACGAATCGGGCGACCCCGCCGCCCTGGCTCCCTGGCTGCTCGTGTTGACCCTCTTCTATGTCTCGCTGTGCAACACCCTCTTGCCGCTGCCGACGACGTGGGTCTTCCTGCTGCTCGCTTCTGAAGACGTGATGCTGTTCGAGTCGGCCTGGCTGCGCGTCGCCACGGTGGCCCTGCTCGGCGCCACCGCGACCATGATGGCGAACCTCAACGAGTACCACGTCTTCGGCTATTTCCTGCGTGCCAGGCTCGGCGACCGCATCCGCCGCACGCACTTGTACCGCTGGGCAATCCGCTGGTTCGACGTTTCCCCTTTTCAGACACTCACACTGATCGCGTTCATCCCCATGCCGGTCGACTTCGTCCGCTGGCTGGCGATCCTGCGGCGGTATCCGCGCTGGCGTTTCGCGGCGGCGTACTGGCTCGGCCGCCTGCCGCGCTATGCCTTGCTCGCCGGTATATCCGTAGCGCTGCGACTCAGCACCTGGGAGATCATTCTGATCCAAATCGGGATCGTCGCCGTGCTCGGCGCGCGACTGCTTTGGACCGCCCTCCGTCACCCCCGCGAGACTGCTTCGCCGGTCGAAGAGTCGGCATAGAGTAGTTTCAATAATCCCTCGCCGGGTGCCGCTCGCCGAATACGGCACGATCTGTCCGTAGCATGAAAGACCGTGGACCGCCAAGGCGCCAAGGCGCGAAGGTCAGGAAAGCGGTCGCGCGCCGACGAACAGCGTCGCGGCGCTTTCTCATGCTACGGTGTCTGCTCGTCCCCCGCGCTCGTTTCGTCCGCCTTCTCGACCGGCGGCGGAGCGTTGAGGGCCGCCTTTTTTTCCTGCAGGAACACGATCGCATCGCGATGCGGCATGAGCAGCGGCATCAGGATCATTGCCAGGATTGAAATGACCAACGTGGTTGCCGCCACGCAGCCCAGCAGCGTCCGTTTCCGCCCGTCGATCCGCTCGAACGGCTGGTTGATCGTGTCGAGCCCGTTATCCACCGCGCGCGAGAGGCGCTTGCCCAGCGGCACGACCGGCCGGGGAAGCGGTCCAGCGTACCGATGCTCCTCAGGCGGCCGATACACGGCGACACTCTCCGCGGGTTTCTCCCCGACCTGGAAGCGCGGCTTCTTCCGCACCGCGTGCGGCGCGGCAGGTGCGGCTTCACGCTGCGGCTCGTTGCCGACCGCGCTCTTGGGCTCCGCTGATCTGTCAGGCGCGTCGGCGTTGGCGGCGCCGGGCTGCGGCAGGTTGGCGACCGCTTTCTTCGCTTCCGCCAACGTCGCCGTCAACTCTTCATCCTCCGGCCGCGTTTCCGAGCCCGAGGCTGGCTCGCTCCCGGCGAACGCGCCCTGGTCTGCGGGCGTGGCCGGGTCCTCCGTCTGCCCGGTGCCATCGTCGAGACTGGGGATGGCGGCGGCTTCCTCGCTCGACATCTGCTCTAGTCTCGCCAGTTCCGCCGCCAGTGCTTCGTCCGCCAGCAGCATGCTCTCGTAAGACGGCGCCGTAGTCTCGGCCATTGCCGGGACACTGGCGTCAGCTTCGCTCGGTGCCGGGGGCGTGTTTTCCGTTATGGGTGCCGGGTCGTTCACGCCGCCGTTGGGGGACGGGCCATGGGGGGCTTCCGTCGACGCTTGGCGACCCGGCGCGGCTGACGCCGATGGCCCTTCGTCGACCGTGGGGGCTGGTTCGGCTGTGTCGGCGTCACCCGGCGAGGCGTGGAGCGCCTCGACGTCGGTTGTCGAGACGTCGTCTGCGGCCGTCGACTGGCCGGTTGCCGATTCGGGCTGGGGCGGCGCTGCGTATTCCTTCGACGAGGAGTCGACCGTCTCTCCGCGGTCGTCACCGGGCGTGACTACCGCGACGGGAATCCCCCCGGACATCTTCTCGATGTCGGCCAGCGCGGCCTGTAGCTCTTTCTGCAAATCGTCGTCCGAACGGACGGAATTCGATCCCGCGGCATCCATGGCTATCTTGGCCTCTTCGCTCAGTACGTACCCGTTGCTAACATCGGCCGAGAGACCGCCTGTCTCCATCCGCAGCAGGCCGGTATGCCTGTTACCGGACTCGCGGCGGCCGTCGACGGTTTGGCTGGTCGACAGACAGGCGGCCGCCGCTTCTAATACGAACCCGCGGGCCGATCTGGCGCTTCGCAGCCAACCCAAGCGGGTCCCGACCAGTGGGTAGGAGAACGCACATGCAACGCCTGATAATGCCGTCGTTCCTGATAGCAGCGCTACCGGTCGCGGCTTTGGCGCAAAGCGGCGCCGCCCGTGAGCCCACCCTCGATGATCTGGTTAAGCTCGTCCCGGATGATCCGGCCCTGGTGGTTGTGATCCCGGACTTCTCCGACATCGTCGCCGGCGTTCAGGCCTTCGGCGTCGCCGCCGGCGTCGGGGATCTCGCCCAGTTCGACGGCGACGCCTTCTTCGACGAGTTTGAGTTCAGCGGCCTGCCCGATGAGTGGCAAGGCTGCCTCCGCAGAACCGGCCCGTTCATCTTCGTGCTGACCGATGCGCAATCTGAACCGCTGCTGCTGTGCACGGTCGCCGAGGCACTCGCGGCGCCGCCGAATGAGCTGATTGAGCTCAAGGGCAACATCCTGATCGCGGCCTCGGATGCCGAGGTGATGCGCGCGGTGAGAAACGCCAGTGGCACGTTCGCGAAGCGCTTCGCCGACCGAGTGCAACCCGTGCTGGTCGAGCACGATTTGGCGATCTTCTGCGACGTGCCGAGCTGGTCGGTCCAGATCGAGCCGATGCTCTCGCTAGGCAAGATGTTCGCGCAGATGGGCGCTGCCGCCACCACCCAGCCGACCCAGGTCAGCCTGACCATGGTCAACTGGGTCTTCGAGGCGCTGCGAACCCTTGTTGACGAAGCCCGGACACTTGTGGTTGCCGGCCGTATCGGCGCCGACGGCGTCCACGTCAGCAAGAATGTGCACTTTGACCCCACCGGCAAGGTCGCCGGTTACCTCGGCAAAATCAGAAAGCCCGAGAAGGACCCGCTCCGCGGACTCCCGCCAACGCCTGGCACAATGGTCATGGCTGCCGAGTGGGTGACCCCCGCCGACGTCGAAACGATCAACGAGAAGATGCTCGATGTCCTGCTCTCTGCCACCAGCCAGCCGGCTGATCAGGCCGAGCAGCCGAAGCTCACGCCCGAATTGCGGAAGGTCTATCGGGCTCTCGACGGATACAACGGCGTGATGGCGTTCGGTACGCAGCCCGAAGGCATGCGCGCCAGCGGCTTCTACCTCACCGATCGGGGACAAGCCGTCCTGGACGGCTTCGAGGACATGTGGGAGATGGCCACGCCGATGATGACCAGCATGGCACCGGGATTCACGATGGAGGTGTCCCAGGAAGGCGAGATGGTCGGCTCGGTCAAAGCGCTCGTTTATCGCTTCAAGTTCGACGCCCCCGACGAAGTGACCAGACGCGCCCTCCAGTCGATCTATGGCGGCTCGACCACGTTGTACGCTGCCCTGCATCCGGAAGGCGTGGCATGCGCGATCGGGCCCGCGGAGGTTGCCCGGGCGGATCTCGAAAGAATCATGAGCGCGAAGAGCGCCTCGCTGTCGGCAGACCGGCGCGTCGCCGAAGCTTTGAAAAAGCTCTCGCCGAGGCCGCAGGCGTTCATGTTGCTCGATCTGCCCGGTCTGATGACTTGGGCCACGGAGCTTGCCGAGCTCTCGGGAGAGGGGATGCCGCAGTTCAAGCCCCCGGAGAAACCGCTGCCGTATCTCGGGTTCAGCCTCTACCTGCACGAGTCCGCGATCAGCGCCGAACTGTTCTTCCCGGCCAAAGTGGCAAAGTACATCGTTGAGCAGTCTGAAGCACCGACCGCTCCGGCACCAGCGGAACCGTATTGACCCGCCCACGGATGGATAAATCATTCGCCCGGCGGCGGGTTGCCTCGGGTAGTCCACTGCCCACGCGTCTCGCAATGGACACACGGGTGGGTAATGTCTCGACCGCGAGCCGCCGAATAGTGAATAATTCTGCCGATTTCCGGGCGCCACCGGTTCGCGTCGGGCCGCATCCGGTCGTATAATGCCTCGCGGCAGGGATGTTGGATCAGATGTACAGGGAGGTACGCGACATGTCTTCTGGCATTTCTCTGTGGAAACGCCTCGGAAGTGCGCTTCGGCCGACCAGCGTTCACGACAACGGAAGCCGCGGTGTGCAATCCGTCCAGCCCGCTGAGCCGATCGGCAAGAATAATCACCGGCCGACCGGCAGAGGATCGTCGGCGTCCTCGCTGCTGCCGTGGGGCCGCCGACAGAGAACCATCGAGCGATTGGACGAGCGCTACCAGCGCGTGCTCGAGCTGATGGACGCGATGCGTGACCACTTCGAAGTGCAGGATCGCCGCGCCGCCGAGGTCACGGCCGGCATCGAGCGTGTCGGCAGCACGCTCGAGCAGCTCGCTGGTACCCAGCGCACACAGAGCGAGGGGATCGCGTCGATCGCCGCCCGGGTGGACGACGTGACCCGGCGGTCCGCCGGCCTCGCCACGCTCTTGTCGGAGATGCCCGCCTCGTTCCAGGCGCAGGCCGAGGCCGTCCACGCCGTCGCCCGGCAGATGGAGGCCGCGCGGGTGGCGGATGCCGAGTTGACGGCTTCGTTGCGGCACTTCGGCCAGGCGGCCGACTCGCTTCGCGACGCCGGCACCGCCCAGGTCGAATCGCTCCAACGGCTCCACGCCACCAGCCGCGGCCAGAAGGAGTCGCTGCAGATCTTCGTCCGCAAACAGACCCGCTTGCTTCTGGTGATTACGATCGTCGTGGCGGTGCTGGGGCTGGGGGCGATTGCCGCCTTGGCCGCGGTTGTTCGTATGCTTTTCAACGGGTCGGTCCCGAACGTCGCCTGACAAGCGCGAGCACCAACCCGACGGAATGAGTGGCAATCCGAGTCCGGGAAACCGGCCCGCCGATCGGCGTTGATCCCGAGCGCTAATGCGAGCATGATGCGCATACTCCCTGCTCAGACGCGGGTGGAGGAACGCACGTGAAAATCGCACTGGTCCAGACCAACCCGACCATCGGCGACATTGATAACAACACGGCGACGATCAAGCGTTGTCTCAACCAGGCGCGCAGCGCGGGGGCCGAGCTGGCCGTCTTTCCTGAACAGGCCATCCTCGGTTATCCCGCCAAGGACCTGCTCTTGCGCCGCGAGATCATCGACCGCAACGTCGCCGCCCTGCACCGCCTGGCCGAGCAAACCACGCACATCGCCGCTCTGATCGGCTACGCCGAGCCCACCGATCAGGCCCATGGACGGCCGGTGTTCAACAGCGCGGCGCTGCTCGCGGACGGGCGGATCGTCGCGCAGTGGCGCAAGCGCCTATTGCCGACGTACGACGTCTTCGACGAGGCCCGCTACTTCGAGCCGGCCGGCCCGCAGCCGGTGATCGACTTTCGCGGGCGCCGGCTGGGCGTGACGATCTGCGAGGACGTGCTTTCGGAACCGATGTTCGGCCGCCCGCTGTACTCGTGCGATCCGGTCGCCGAGCTCGTCGGCGCGCGGGCCGACCTGTTGATCAACATCTCTGCCTCGCCGTACGTGCTGGACAAGCACCCCTGGCGGGTCAACCACATGGCCGCGCACGCCCGCCGACACGGCGTGCCTCTGCTGTACGTTAACCAGCTCGGCGGCAACGACGAGCTGCTGTTCGATGGCGCCAGTTGCGTGCTCGACCCGCAGGGGACGCATGTTGGCCAGGCCAGATCGTTTGAGGATGACATGTTGGTGGTCGACCTCGACGACCTCGCCGGCACCCGCCGCGAACAGATCCCGACCGGCCCGGCCGGGATCCACGACGCCCTCATCATGGGGCTGCGCGACTACCTGCGCAAATGCGGCTTCACGTCCGCGGTGATCGGGCTCTCGGGCGGGATCGACTCCGCCGTCGTCGCCGCCTTGGCCGCCGAGGCGCTCGGGCCTGACAAAGTCCACGGCGTGGCGATGCCGAGCCGCTACAGCAGCGAGCACAGCGTCGCCGACGCGAAAACGCTCGCCGAGAATCTGGGCATCGGATTCTCGATCATCGGGATCGAGCCGATGCACGCGGCTTTCGAGCAGGTTCTTGCCCCGCACCTTGCGGGCGGTTAGCTCGGCATCACCGAGGAGAACATCCAGGCCCGTTGCCGCGGCGTGATCCTGATGGCCCTCTCCAACAAGTTCGGCAGCATCCTGCTGACCACTGGCAACAAGAGCGAGGTCGCGGTCGGCTACTGCACGCTTTACGGTGACATGGCCGGCGGCCTGGCCGTCATCAGCGACGTGCCCAAAACGATGGTCTACCAGCTCGCGCGCCACATGAATGACCGCGCCGGCCGCGAGTTGATCCCGCAGAGCACGATCACGAAGCCCCCCTCAGCCGAGCTCAAACCCGACCAGTGTGACCAGGACACGCTGCCGCCTTACGAGCAGCTTGACGCGATTCTGGAGCAGTACGAAGAGCGGCTGCTGTCGCGCGACGAGATCGCCAGGCTGGGTCACGACGCGAAGACGATTGACGACCTGATCCACAAGATCCGCATCAGCGAATACAAGCGCCAGCAGGCCGCCCCGGGCCTGAAGGTGACCTCGCGCGCCTTCGGCTTCGGCCGCCGCATGCCGATCGCCGCCCGTCCGCCGAAGTAGCGGCCGGGCCTACGCCCTCCGCATTTCCTCGCCACTGCGTCGTGGACCTACGGCGGCCGGACCCGGCAGACTCGCGTGCCTACCGGGCAGTCGTCCTTCGTTAGGGCTGTCTGCAATCCGACACGCTGACCTGCTGCGCCCTCTGGAACTTGCTCTTGGTCGATCTGCAGCGACTCGATGTCCTGTTCCAGGAAGCCCGTCGGTGTAACGAAGCCCAGGCGGTCGCCGACTGACATGGCGCCCTCTTCCAGCTCAATGCTAACAACCTTCGCCTGAGGCCAGAACTTGACGACGTGACCCACGGGGTCGTAGTGTGCAGGTTTATCCCCGACGCGCCCATTTGCATACAGGAGCTGCCACACGTTCGACGGGTCCCAGCCGTAGTGCTTCATCCCGCGAGTGAGTTTGAACAGATCCCATGTCGTCAGGAGCCCGTAGGCGTGATTCTCGGCGTCAGCCATCTGCTTCGGCGTGAAAGCGTTTTCATTGTCTCGCTTGAGGGGTGGGAGCTGCCGCTGATGGTTCACCACCACCAGTCCCCGCACGTCAGTCCGCTTGAACTGCTTCATCCGACGCGCAACGTATTTCACAACCTGCATGGTGTCGTTCTCCGTGGGCATACCGCTGAGGCCCTTGACTTCGACGACAACGAGCGGCGACTCGTCCTCGATACGGAGATCCTCTTCCTTTTCTGGCGCGCTGGATTCCTCAGCGTCTACATCGATGACGGCGCGCAGGCCAATGGATTCGAGACATCTCTTCACATCGAGCACCAAGCGCCGATCGGTCTTCGTGAGTATGCCGTGCAGGAAGTCGAGTTCAGACCGTGTTTTGGCTATCTTCTTGTCCAGCACTCCCAGACGCTCTCGCGCCTCTTGGACTACCTCGTCCTTCTCAGCCTTTAGCCCAAGCACGGGACTGAGTTCGTACTCGGCCTGCTCGACCCATTTTTGACCTTCGAACTCGGGGAAAGCCTCGGGGCGGAGCTCGGGCAGAAACTGGCGTAGGAGGGCCACCACTAGCTCGGCCTTCGCGGCCACGTGAGGCAGTATAAGAACAACACCGGGTAAGTCAGTTTTTTGGATCAATCCGCCCACGCAGCCCCCGTACTTGTTCCGGACAAGGGGCGTCCAGTCTTCGCTGTCCAGATACCCGGTGCGTCTGACGCAGGCACTGAACTCAGCGTTGTTCAGGTACTCCGTGAGGAATCGAGCTGCTGCCGGAACTTTCGTGGAGAGATGCATTTCGTGGCCATAGTCGATCGTGATGTCGAGATGGTCTTTGTCTAAGATGGAAAGGAAAGACCAGTTGTCCAGCTTGTAGTCGCGTTCGTGCTCCAGATGTCCGTATCTAACGCGCCCGCGAAACACGTGCTGGGAGCGTCGCGGCTCGGCGAAAACGACGAACATCCCGCCGAATTGCAGGATCCGATCAAAGTCCGCGCAAGCTTGGGCCATCATGAGCGTTCGCGAGTCCACCGTCCCGTGGCGCAACTCCGCGAAGAACCTGTCTGGAACATGATGGGCGCGATCAACTTCCGGGAGAGGAGTCGTCTGCT
>Ga0180434_10007410_pt1 | contig 12358 bp, 12 predicted proteins | sample SS_ome_7_FD_132453 | JGI IMG/M metagenome (GOLD analysis project Ga0180434, IMG submission 132453) | Hypersaline lake sediment archaeal communities from the Salton Sea, California, USA - SS_1_D_2 metaG | ecosystem: Environmental > Aquatic > Non-marine Saline and Alkaline > Hypersaline >... | reverse complement strand
TGGTTAACTTCACACCTCAAGACTTCTCTTTATCTTCTCGTCGGCGTAAAACGTTGAATTCCCTAAGGCACAACACCTCAACAACTCATGGCATACTATTTGCTTTTCTCAGGGTGACGATCTTAGATACTTTGTTATTATGGTTCAAATGTTTTAATATTTTGATGATGAACTCTGAAGTGGAGAAAACAATGAAAAAATCAACTGTTCATGGATGGGCACTAGTCGGCATACTAACAATTGGAATGGTTTTATCAATCCCGCTTGCTGCCGATGCCACCCTTGTAGGGGCCGGGCAACTTAATGTCTCATGGAGCCTGCCGACAAGCGGTGGAACCCCCAACTATTATACCGACTATGACGGAACGGTGGTATCATCTGATTTTGGGTATAGCACCGGTTTAGAAGAAATCTTCTGTGTTTCAGAGGAGAATGCAAATGCTGTAGAACTTGTTGATTTTTATACAATAGACTCTGATTTGGATACAGTTTTTGGCACCGGTTTTTATTCGCAGTTGGCACAAGCTGCCTGGATTGCGGATAACTGGACATCTTATGGAACCTCGGATTTTATAAAAGGAGAAGCTCAAAAGGCCGTATGGGAAGTTACCGGTGTCGTATCTAGACTCGATGGGTCTGGAACAGATTATGATATTTTTCATGCCGCTCAAGGTCATACCGACTACCTTACGACCAACTGGTATTTTGCACACAGTCCGTCAGGTGGAACCGGAACTGATTATCAAGACTACCTTACGCCAACGGCCCCTGTCCCCGAACCGGCCACCATGCTGCTGCTGGGAGCGGGTCTGCTCGGACTTGCAGGGACAAAGAGAAAGTTTTCCAGATAAGAACCCGATCCACATTGACAATTCTTGACATGCAGGGTCAGAAATGGCCCTGCTTTTTTGTGCTGTTTCCAATATCTCCGGTTTTTAGGGATCCGTTTTTCCTGTGGATAGCTGTCTCTTCGGTTTTTCTAAATTGTATTTGGCCCTCCGGACGAGCTTTGCAACCGCTTCGATATGGAAAGTATGGGGAAACATGTCCACGGGCTGAACTTCCGCCAGTTCGTAATCATCTTTCATCAGGCCGATGTCTCTGGCCAGTGTCGCCGGGTTGCATGACACATATACGATCTTCACCGGTGCCATGGCCAGCACCTGTTTAACAATGTCTTTGTGCATGCCCGCCCTTGGCGGATCAATGATCATTACATCCGGCTTTTGGTCCACCCTTCCAAGGGAGTCCCGGATATCGCCCTGAACAAAACCGACGTTGTCGATTCCGTTGTTTTTGGAGTTTTTTATGGCATCCGCCACCGCTGATTCAACCATTTCAAAACCCGTCACCCGTTTCGCTGAACCGGCCAGCCAGATGGGTATGGTTCCGGTTCCGCTGTAAAGATCAAGTACAATTTCGTTACCCTTCAGTTCCGCATAATCCTGTATTTTAGTGTAAAGCCGCTCTGCCTGGCGGGTATTGGTCTGGAAAAATGAGTTGGCCGATATGTCAAACTCAAAGCTCCCGATTCTGTCTTTAATAACCGGCTCACCCGCCAATGCCACCTCCGTCTCTCCCACGGCAATACCCGCCCTGCTTGACGTAATGTTATTCACCACGGATATGACATTCGGATAGTGCTCTGCCAAATAATCGGCAAGAGGCTGGACAATCCTTCTGCGGTCTTTAGCGGTTATAATATTGACCATCCATTGATCGTGATGGAAAGAGTGTCTCAGCATTAAAAACCGCCAGAACCCCTCGTGACTTCTAAGGCCGTAAGCAGGCTCCCTGGAATTTTTCATGTATGCCCGGACATCATTTAGAATCCTATTGCCGACCTCCGGCTGAAGGAGGCAGGCGTCGGTATCCAGAACCTTATAAAACGTTCCCGGCACATGGAGTCCCAGCGCAAACCCGGTGTCGATGGTCTCATTATTCATCTCATCGGGAAGCAGCCACCGCCGGTCGGAACAGGAGAACTCCATTTTATTCCGGTATCCGAAAATAGATTCAGAGGGAATCGTATCATGAACCGTCATACCGGATACCAGTCCGATATGTTCGATGGATTCCATCACGTGGCGTTGTTTCAATTCAATCTGTTTTTTATAATCCAGAAATTGCCATTTGCACCCACCGCAAAACCCACTGTACCTGCATGGCGGCTCCACCCTGAAGGGAGATGGCGATATCAACTCGACAACGCCGGCTTCTGCAAAATTTTTTTTCTTTTTATAGACCCTTGCCCTGACCTTGTCCATGGGGGCGGTTCGATCAACAAATATGGTAAAGCCGTCGACCTTCGCAATACCCCTTCCCCCGAACGCCATGTCGACAATGTCGAGCTCGTATGTTTCCCGTTTCTTAATTCCCAATTGTGTTCCCCTCGCCCAATATGATAAGCTGCCACTTATAAAAATGAATACGACAACGCAAGAGCATATAACATTTTTATCCGACGGTTTTCAACTTTCAGGTACACTTCACCTGCCGGACAATCCCCCGCATGGTTTCGTTATCGGTTCCCATGGCCTGTTGAGCAGCGGCGACTCGCCGAAACAACTGCGTCTCGGCCGTGAGTGCAGCCGGAGGGGGATGGCGTTTTTAAGATTTGACCACAGGGGATGCGGGCGAAGTGCCGGTGATTTTGAACGCGTTACTTCCCTTGAAACAAGGCACAACGACATTGAAAATGCCATACAGTGGATGCAAGAACGCTTCGGCACTAACAGGCTCGGCCTGTTCGGAAGCAGCCTTGGCGGTACAGCCGCCCTGTCCGTTGCCGGCACACGCCCTGTCGATGCGGTGGTCACACTCGCCGCGCCCGTAACCGGGGCTTCCATCCTCGAATCCGCAGACGCCGATGCCGACCTGAAAGGGCTGCCGGTATCGTTCTATTATAAATGCCTCCATTTTGACATCAGTGAAAAACTCCATCGCATATCAAATGTCCTCGTTTTTCACGGAGATGCGGATGCGGTCGTACCTGTTTCAAACGGGTACCGGATTAACGCACACGCAAAAGACCCGAAACGCTTAATCGTGCAAAAAAATGGAGACCACAGAATGAGCAACCCGGTCCATCAGAAAGATTTCTATAACATTGCCGTGGATTGGCTTGCCAATATCATATGATACCTACCAGGCGTCTTCGATAATTAACTGAGGGGATTTTTTTCCGTTCCAGTAGTTCCATTTCAGTCGAAAAAGTACGTTGGCATAAGTTTCCGGTACAGATTCCCAAGGGTTGATATTGAATTGAATGGCATTTATGGCCCGCCCCCGTCCGGAACGTTCGCCTTTTCCCCCCTGGGTAAGTCTCAAGCGCCTGTGGTTTTCACCCACGGTTTTGGAAAACATGATATTCACATGTTCAGCAAGAAATAACGGCTCGGGAACGCTGCTGCCAAACGGCTGCATGGACTCCAGTTCATCCAGTACACGGTCGGATATTTCCCACAGTGCAAGCTTACAATCAACATTCATCACAGGTATCATAGGTTCGGACGGCAATCTTTTTCTCGCTTCACGCTCAAACGCATGGCTGAAGCGTTCGATCTGATCCGCTTTTATGGAAAGGCCCGCGGCCATTTTATGCCCGCCGAATTCACGAATAAGGTCTGAACAGGACTCAAGCCCTTGATACATGTCGAAACCGGGAATGCTTCTGGCAGATCCGCGGCAATGATCCCCCTTTCCGGATATCAAAACAACCGGCCGAAAATAATGGTCAACCAGCCTTGAGGCGACAATGCCCAGCAAGCCTGACTGCCAGGAATCTCTGTAGAGAACGATGGTTCTCATCTCCAGGCGTCCGGGGTGATCGGTTAAGTACGCCTGAATTTCTTCCAAAATAGCATTCTCCAGCATTTTACGGGTCGTATTCATTTCACACAATGATTCGGCAAACTGAACCGCCCTTTTCCGACTCTCCTCGACCAGGAGCAGAAGGGCATCCTTTGCGTGATTTATACGACCGGCCGCATTCAGGCGCGGAGCCATTTTAAATGCCACATCATCCGACTCAACGACGGTTTTATTTATATTACAGGCATCTGCCAGCGCTTTGAGCCCCGGCCTGTTTCCAGTCCCGATAAGTTCAAGCCCTATTTTTGTAAATACGCGGTTTTCGTCCACCATGGGCACCAGGTCGGCGATGGTCCCTAAAGCCACAAGATCGCACATCTCTCTAAGATTCGGTTCAGGCCGGCTTTTCCAATGGTCTTGTTCACGCAGTTTCTGCCTCAATCCTATGACGAAATAAAAGGCAACGCCCACTCCGGCAAGGTGCTCAAGCCCCGATGCGCAATCCCGGCGGCGGGGGTTGATGACGGCTACAGCACGGGGAAGATCGTGGTCGATGGTGTGGTGATCCGTTACAATGACGTCTATCCCGGCCCTTGCCGCTTTATCTATTGCATCGTGACTTCCCGAGCCGCAATCAACTGTGATGATCAACCCTGTTTCAGGAGGTATGACGGTTTCCTCGATATGCCTTTCCTGGAAGCCATAGCCTTCGTGATCCCGATGGGGGATATACCATGAGACATCAGCTCCTGCTGCCGTTAAAAATTCCAAAAGAACCACGGTGGATGTCACACCGTCCGCATCATAATCACCGAAAATTAATATCTTTTCTCCTTTTTCCAGGGCTTTTGAAACGCGATCAACCGCTTTGTCCATGTCCTTTATGGCAAAGGGTGAGACCAGTGTGTCCAGTGAAGGACGCATAAATGAAACCGCCCCCTCCGGCGTGTCAACGCCTCTGTTGACGAGAACTTTTGCAAGAATGACGCTGCTCTTCAGCGCCCTTCGAACCGTATTCACCGTCCCCATGTCGGGGCGCAATATGTTTATTTTTCTCTCCATAAAAAGCAGATACATTATCACGCGGGTTATGGCAATATTTAAACCCGGCGCGGCTGATGCCTGTTGAAAAATATGCCGGATAAAAAATATTGAAAAGCTGATGCGTGTAATGGTACATGTGACCAGTGGAAACCCTTAAAAAATATTACAGGATCGACCGGCGGAACATCTCTTTTTTAAGATTCATCTTTGAGGGATATGACGGTATCGCCCTGGTCACCACAATAAATGCCGAGCAAGGGGTTATTAAACTGAGCATTGCCCCGGGATGCATGGAAGAGGTCGGGTCTGTTTTACACAAGCTCAAAAAAACCATATTGATTGAAGAAACTGAATGCAACCAGGCGAATACAGATGAAGGGTAAATATCTACATATTAAAACAATAGGATGCCAGATGAATGTTTACGACTCGGACATCATTCGATCCGATCTTTCATCCCTTGGTTACACCTGGACGGACAACATCAAAAAGGCCGATCTCGTCATAGTGAACACGTGCACCATAAGGGAAAAGGCCGAGCAGAAAGCCTTCAGTTTTCTCGGCCGCCTGGCGGAAATAAAAAAGAATAAACCGTCCCTGATGATAGGCCTTGGTGGCTGCCTGGCTCAGCAAGAGGCTGGAAACATTTTAAAACGTGCCCCTTACGTGGATATCATCTTTGGAACTCATGTGCTGGGGCATCTTCCCGAATTGATAACCCGTGCGGAAACAACCGGCAAACCCATTGTTCATGTTGACGAGGCGAAGGACGCCGGGTCCGAATTTACAATTCACGGCGGCCGGGTGCCGGTTTCAGATTTCGTGACCATCATGCGCGGATGTGACAATTACTGCACCTATTGCGTTGTTCCATATGTCCGGGGGAGGGAAACCAGCCGTCTGCCCGAAGATATTCTGCACGAAATCAACGTCCGTGTTAAAAACGGCATGAAAGAAGTGACGCTTCTGGGTCAAAATGTCAACAGCTACGGAAAAAAAGAAGGGCTTGTCTCATTTTCCCGGTTGTTGGCCATGGTCAACGACATAGACGGGCTGAAGAGAATACGGTTTACCACTTCCCATCCAAAAGACCTTTCTCTGAATCTGATCAATGCCTTCAGTAACCTTGAGCACCTGTGCAACCACATTCACCTGCCGGTCCAGTCAGGGTCAAACCGCATGTTGAAAAAAATGAACAGGAACTATACCAGGGAAGACTATCTGAATAAAATTGAGTTGCTCAGGGGCGCAAAGCCGGACATCGCCATAACAACTGATATGATCGTCGGCTTTCCGGGAGAAACGGAAACAGATTTTAAAGACACCCTTGACCTCATGAAAGCCGTAAGGTTCGACGGGCTCTTCGCCTTTGCCTACTCTGATCGGGAGCTGGCGCCCGCAGCATCCTTTTCCAACAAATTGGGGGACGACGTAAAAAGGCACAGGCTTCTTGCGCTGCTTGATCTCCAGGAGAAGTATACCAGAAAGAAGAATACAACCTTTGTAGATAAGGTTGTTGCGGTTCTTGTTGAAGGACCGAGCAGAAAAAGCCGCACCCATGAGTCCGTCAGCCTGACCCGGCATCAGCAGTGGAGCGGAAGGACTTCTGAAAATAAAATAGTCAATTTTACTCTGGACAGATCCGATTTATCCTGCAATGATGATTTGAAGGGGAAATTGATACATATCAAGATTGAAAAAGCATTTTCAAATTCCTTGAAAGGAACACCTGTAATCGACGGTAAAGGGGAGATTACTTATGCTGCATGAAGTCACCATAGCCGGTCTGACAATCGATCAGACGTCGAACACGCCGATTCTGATACTAAAATCAATTACAGACGAACATACGATTCCCATATGGATCGGTTTGCTGGAAGCGACATCCATCGCCTCTGTCATGCAAAATATCAACTTTGACAGACCCATGACCCATGACCTGTTCAAAAACTTACTGGAACAGGAGAAAATGGAAGTATCTAAAATAGAAGTCTGCGACCTTAAAGATAATACATTTTATGCCAGAATTTTCTTCATGGGTCCGGAAAAAACGTTTTCAATGGATGCCAGGCCCAGCGACGCCATTGCCCTTGCCTTAAGGTTCAAGGCCCCCATCTATGTCGATGATAAAGTCATTAATGCGTTTAAAAATGCAGATACTGATATTGAATTGTCGGACGAAAGCACCGAGGGGAAAAAATGGGCGGAGTATCTCGAAAAGTTGTCCCCGGAAGATTTTGGAAAGTACAAAGTATAGCATCGAAATAAAAAGGAAAACCTGTGATAGACCTCCACTCCCATACCATTTTCAGTGACGGTGAGCTCGTTCCTTCCGAACTGGCAAGACGTGCCGAGCATAAAGGTTTGAAGGGCATCGGGATTACAGACCATGGGGATGCGTCCAACATGGATTTCATTATTCCCAGGATAAAAAAAGCTGCGGAAGAATTAAACAAAGCGCTCGATATCATGATTATTCCCGGCATTGAGATTACCCATGTCCCGCCTTTACTGATAAAAAAAGCCGCAGAAAAGGCCCGTTCATTGGGCGCTGCCATTATCATTGTACATGGAGAAACCCTTGCGGAACCGGTGGCCCAGGGGACAAACCATGCCGCCTTGGAGTCAGACATCGATGTGCTTGCCCACCCGGGTCTCATCTCCATGGAGGATGTTCTTCTGGCAAAAGAACGCGGCATTTTTCTCGAAATTACCGCAAGGAAAGGACATTCACTTGCAAACGGGCATGTGGCGCAACTTGCAAAACAGGCCGGTGCGGGCCTTGTTGTGAATACGGATACCCACGCGCCGGGAGATCTGATTGATGAACACCAGGCAAGACGGGTGGTTCAGGGTGCGGGCCTGAAGGAGACCGATTTTAACGACATGCAGGAAAATGCACTGTCTATTTTTAAAAATGCAGGATTGTAAAGCCTTATCGATAATCTATCCACGTTCTCCGATTGACATTAACAGCATTATCAGTTATAAACAATGTTCAGATGCTCATATAAATCTCAGTGGTATGATATGCTTTCAAAAAACCACATAACCAAATACGGACGACTCATTCTCTCCTTTTTGATGGTGTCCTGGATTGCCGTATCACCGGGGTGTGACAGCGGAGGCGGCTCCGGGGATGACAGCGTGCAGCGGGTCTATGAGACCTTCGGTGAACCCTCTGAAATTTTAGAGGTAAATTTTAAACGCTATATAAACGGGGATTATGTTGATGTCGCCCCTGAACTCTACCATACCAGTTCATACATCTATCACTTTGACTATGATGAAGACATCAGTTTTGAAGTCATTGCCTATGACCCTGACCTCGACATGAAAGAAGTCACCATCACCACCTATGATGTGTTTGATATGGAAACCGGTGAACCCACCGAATACTACAGGCCGCCGGCATCAGGCCCTGATATACATACAATTAACTGGTGTGAAAATTCACCTGCCTGTGACAATTCGGCAGACTCCGAAGGATTTCAACGGGAAGAAACCGCGACGTTTTATTTAAAGAACGCCCTAAAGCTAAACACCGGCTGGAAAGGTCCGAAACAGATATGGATCACCATCCAGGATTTAGGTAACAATTCCAGTGAGCACTATATACTATATGCAAGGAGTGGTTGACGAGGTCAAATCCATGAACCTTAATTTCAACCGTCATATTATTTCAAAATCGTTTCTCTTGGCCGCCGTCATCGGTCTATGCGGAACACTATTCTTCTCATGTACAACATGGCAACAGACCTACGGCTTGGAGAAAAAAAGTGACATATCGGAATTAAAGGCCATACCCAACCTCTTAAATGCCCTTCAGGACAAAAACTGGTTTGTCAGAAAAAAAGCGGCCATGGCCCTGGGTGAATTGGGCCCCGAGGCGGAAGAAGCGATTCCCGCGCTCATAAGAGCACTGGATGATACGCATTACGAAGTAAGAAGAGAATCGGCCAATGCCATGGAAAAAATCGGTTCGTCGTCAAATGAACTCATTCCGGTTTTTATCCTTACAAACAAACTGGAAAGCAAGGGCTGGAGCGAGGCTCTGCAGGCTGCAAAAGAAATCGGTGATATAGGGCCCACCGCAAAAGATGCCATACCGGCGTTGGTTATGATACTCAACAACGAACATGACAGCTGGTCCGTTCACTACCACCTTACCCAAACTGAAGCGGCAAGAACAGTCGCCAAGATAGGGCCGCCTGCTGCAGCCGATGCCATCCCTGCACTTATAAACTGTTTGGACCATCTCAAGCCCGGCGTCCGAGAAGCCGCCGTCATTGCACTCCGGGACACGGGGCCTGAAGTGAAAATGGCTGTCCCGACCATAGCAGACCTGGTTGCCAAGGACAAAGTGGCGGTCGTCAGAATGGAGGCGGCAAAAACACTGGGGGTTATAGGTCCGGAGGCAAGTTTTGCACTGCCGACCCTTGTCACGGCATTAAACAATGATAAAAATCCTTACGTATGCCAGGAGGCCGCCATGGCCATGGCGAAGATCGATCCGGCATCACCCCTTGCCCTTGATGCGCTGGCCCGTCACCTTGTCGACTTTGACCCCATTGTCCGTACGGCGACGGCCAAGGCCCTGGTATCCACAGGTCCCCATGCTAAATTTGCCATAGCCCCCTTGACCCATGCCCTGGACAACGATACGGATCCCATTCGAATAGAGGCCGTCAAAGCCCTGGGAAACATCGGCCCTGATGCCAAATGGGCAAGGCCGGTTATCGTCAAATGGTTTGACGGCAGTGATGACGTTCTCCGTAAGGAAGCTGTCATTGCGGTGGGAAAAATAGGACCGGGAAAAGGGCCGGAGGAAAAAACAGATGAAACTGTTATAAAACTGCTGAAAGACCCCAGCCCCGACGTACGTCTTGCCGCAGTAAATACGCTAAACACATTCGCCATAAACAAACCCGAGACCCTTGACGCCCTTCAGAAACTATCCGATTCGGATGACAATATTGATGTCAGGGAAGCGGCATCTGCTGCAGTTGAAAAATTAAGCCAGCTGCCTCAGCAATAGCCCATTATTTAGCCGGACAAAACGAGTCTTTAGCCGCCATTATCCTTTCCGTCGATACCATGGCAAGTTCTTTTATTTCATCGCTATGAGTAAGATGACGAAGAATTTCATCATATGCCCTCTCAATATCGGGCCCCTGATGGCATATAAGGGCAATATCAACTCCTGAAATAAGAATTTGCCTGATGGCCGTCTTGATATCATAGTGTTTTCTGACAGCCCCCATATCGAGGTCATCGGTCATGACCAGACCCTGAAATCCCATCTTCTTCCTCAGCAGCCGGTCTGCAATGTCAGGAGACAGGCCCGCTGGCCATTGGGGATCAATTGACGAATAGCGGATGTGGGACATCATAATCCCGCTGACATTTTCCTTAATGGCAGCTTGAAATGGTATGAAGTCAAATGTCTCAAGATCGTGCGTATCCGTATCCAGAGTGGGCAGGTCGACGTGGGAATCCAGAGTCGTCCTCCCTATTCCGGGAAAGTGCTTGGCGACGGCCATGATGCCATGGTCCTGCATGGATTTTATTATTACGGTTCCTAATCGGGACACCACCTCGGGGTCGCTTCCAAAGACCCGTTTTTCCATTATGCCGCTAAATCCCCTGGGTTGAACATCCATCACCGGTGCCATGTTCATGTTAATACCGACACTGTTAAGCTCCCGGGAAGTGACGTCTGCAAAATGCTCCGCATCGGTCTCGCTTTCCATAAAAGGATTGCCGGGAAACTCGGTAAACGGTTTTTTAAGTCGCGCGACCTGGCCGCCTTCCTGGTCTATTGCGATAAATAATGGAGGTTGGCCGCAGGATGCTGCATACGCTTGAGCTCCCAAACATAAGTCTTTAATCTGTCCCGGCTCAACCAGGTTCCCTGAAAAAAGAATAATGCCGCCCACCTTGAGTTCAGAGATGAGAAATTTCAGGTCGCCGTTCAGCTCCGTTCCATCAAAACCCGCCATCAGGCGCTGTCCTGCAAGTTGTTCGCTGGAGAAATCATTTATGGTCATAGTCGTACCGTTCCCGGTCACCTTTTTAAGAGCTGATATCGTCTAACCGCCTGGTTGTGCTCACGTATATTTTTTGAAAACTGATGGGTGGAATCGCGTTTAGATACAAAATAGAGATAATCGGTATCATCGGGATAAAGCGCCGCTTTCAAGGCCTCCCTTCCCGGATTGGCAATAGGACCAACCGGGAGCCCTCTTTTTCTGTAAGTATTATAGGGCGTTCGCTTTCTCAAGTCTGCCCGGGTCAGGTTGCCGTTAAAGTCGGCGATGCCGTAAATCACTGTGGGATCGCTCTCCAGCCGCATTCGCTTCTTCAGGCGATTATGGAAAACAGATGAAATGATCGGTCTCTCGGAAGGCGTGCCGGTTTCCTTTTCAATTATCGATGCAAGGGTCACGATTTCATGAACCGTAAACCCGAGCTCCTTTGCCCGCTTTTCCCATTCCGGTTTAAAAATCGAACGAAAGCGGTTCAGCATTGTGGAAATGATTGTTTTTGGGCTTACCCCTCTTGAAAAATAATATGTATCAGGAAAGAGATAGCCTTCGAATGACGGGGCGTTGATATTCATATCCCCGGTCAATGACGGATCAGTGGCATACCGGTAAAAAACACCCTCACTTGCTATCCCGGCTTTACCGGCAACGGATGAAATTTGCCGTATCGTTGACCCTTCGGGTATGGTAATTTTGATGAGCCGGACATTCCCCTTGATCATTTTCTCGATGATGTCGGTGGGTGTCATGGAAAATGAAAACAGGTACTCTCCGGCTTTTATTTCTTTATTGAGCCCTTTTATTCTTGCCAGAATTCTGAATTTCAAGGGATGGGTTATCAACCCCTGTTTAAACAGTTCTGCGGTGACGGTGCCTGTGCCCTGTCCTGTTTTTACAATAAACACTTTTTCCTTCTGAGAGTCCCCCCCCGGCATGGTTGCATACCTGAAAAAATCAATGAGGACAAAACCCCCTGCTGCACAAATGCAAACCATTATGATAAGGGCGGTTATTTTCTTGCTTTTAAACATAATCCGCTAAAATTTTCGTATCGGGCATTGATCTTAATATAATTCGTCCCTGGAGGCGCACTACCCCAAAAAAGGATCATCCCCTTTTCAGGCGGATGCGTAGAAGATAAGAATGTTGTCAGTTGACTATATAAACAGCTTACAGCCAAAAAATATAGCATATTCCTTTGTCTTTACTTCGCCCGCCCCCCTGTCAAACCGCAAATTAAGATATCTGCCGCCGACAAGGATCGCTGCATTGTGAACTATGTGGCCGTATACTGTGCCTGAACAGTCGATGTATCGTTCCGTATCGTTAAAACACAGCGGCTTCGTAGCACCTGAAACGCCCACCTCAACGCTGAAGGGCATATCATAATAATTCTCCCTGAAATCATATCTTCCGAACAGGGCGAAGTTCATCGATGCCAGATCGTAATCAAT
>Ga0180434_10007409_pt1 | contig 12361 bp, 10 predicted proteins | sample SS_ome_7_FD_132453 | JGI IMG/M metagenome (GOLD analysis project Ga0180434, IMG submission 132453) | Hypersaline lake sediment archaeal communities from the Salton Sea, California, USA - SS_1_D_2 metaG | ecosystem: Environmental > Aquatic > Non-marine Saline and Alkaline > Hypersaline >... | reverse complement strand
GCAAGTTGCTGAAGGCGCCGGAAGCAATGAGGAAATACTCTCGAAAGTCGGACGTCTATATCATAGGCTAGGATACAGCGAAAAGGCAGCAAAAGCGTTGGCTGCTGCTGGAAAGCTGCATCTTGACGCTGGACGTATCAATGAAGCCATAAAGCTTCTTGACCTTGCGGCACAGCTCAACCGCTCCGATCTCAAGATAAGGCGAATATTGTTGGCGGCACTCCACGAGGGAGGCAAACACGATCGAGCCTTGTCAGTTGCTCGAGTACTAGGCGAACTGTACTTTAAGCGTGGAGAATACGCCAAAGCCCGCGAGATCTGCCAGGCAATCCTGCGAGAGCATACTAATGACGAAGAAGCCCGTTTCCTACTGACAGAAATCTATCTGGCAACCGGCAATGTGGAGGCCGCTACGGCCGAGAGCAATATCCTCGCACGTAGCCTCCCATACGGGGAAGACCACCGCCTCAGACAACTGAAATCCAGGATCGCAGGCGGAAGAAACACGTTCGTGCAAGAGGGTAATCTGGAAACCAAATCCACTGATAAACCAATCCGAAAAGCCAGCGGTACCTTTCGTCGAGTGTTAACAGCAGCTTTCGTACTTCTCTGCATCATCGCGGGAAGTGGGTGGCTCTGGATGGAAAACACCGCTGTGCGCGCCCGAGGCGATGTGGATCGCCGAGCTCAGATGCTCTACGGGCAGGATCGCGTCAGAGAGATCATTGCTGAATATGAAACCATCATTGCAAGTTACCCGTACACCAGCACTGCGCGACAACTGGGACAGTTGGTGGAAAGCTTGAAGATTCGCCAACTGAAGAAGGAGTTCGCTAAGGGAATTGGCCGTTCGGCCAACTCTACCGATCAACTGGCAGCTTCACAAGACGATCTGACGGAACTGGACATTCTTGCTGAATGATGTGCGCTTCAGAAAGACCGTCCAATACCAATCGTAAATCGATTGGATAAACGACAATATAGGCAGATTTCATCTTTTACAGAAGGAAACCGGACTGTGTCTCTTTCCGACTTCCGGATAAGAAAAAGGCGAGACCGCTGGCACCGTTCATTGCAGGAGCTGCCAATCTCCATTGATGCTCGTCATGACGCAAACCAGCTTTGGGAAAAGGGCGAAATCCGAAAGGCCGTTGACCACATTCAAAATACAATCCCTGATCTCAACCCTGATGACGCAGCGAAGGTTGAACAATTCTGCAAAGTATCCCGACATACGTGGTCGTCAATCTGTCTGGACGCTCTCAAGTGCTGTCGCAGTGTGGAAGATCGACCTCTTCTGAGTGCAGAACAGGCGGCATGGGAGCGGTGGGCTGGATTTCCAGACCGAGCCCGACGCACGCTTGAGCAGGCAGCAGAGAGCTATCCCGAGAATCCGACAATACACAAGGCTCTGTCCGATCTGGTGGAGGAAGAATCGAAACTGAAACATTCTGTCATCAATATGGCAACTCTTGGCGCAAAGAAACGATCAATCGAGACAACCAAAAACTCTCTCTTTGACCAACTTTACGACGTAGCACGGTGTTACTTCGAAATCGGAGCACAGCAGCATGCTGATCCTCATATCCAGCTTGCCAACGCCATCAGTCCGAATGACAAATGTGCTTCCGAACTCCTAAAGAGAGTAACTGCCCTTAAAGAATTGTCGCAAGATGACGAGAACATAAAGCGGCTCCTTGAGTCGGCTAATGAGGCCAACTCAGTGAACACACAGGAAGACGAACTACGGGACATCGAAATGGAACTCTACGATACAGCAGTCGATTTTGACAAGTTTGTGGAATATCTTGACACAATGCCCCCGATACGTGGTATACGAGAATATGCTTTCCTAGGGAATTTCAGGAACCACCACTCAGAGGGAATGCCGAAAGACAAACTCTCCAATCTCATACGTGCAGCAACAGAAATCTCGCAGGACGGTCTCGAAGCGGCTCAGTCTATGAGCATCGGTCGCTTGCAGGACATCGTAGTGGACGGCCAAGATGGGTCCTTCCACGTTATGCTCCTGCGTGACGGTCTTCTTCTTGCACTGGCAGATCAGGATTTCCATTTGGATCATTGGGTGGAAAGAGTGAAGTCAGCGATACTGACAAATACGACTGAACACCCCGACCCGGATTTGACAGAGGACAATGATAGTCTTTCCCCAACTGAGAAGCTCACGAAGCTCTCCAAGGTGAGAGGCTTCCGAGCAGCAGCGCTTTTTGACCGCGAAGGCAGGCAAATCACGACGGAAGGCGAATGGTCAAAAGATGCAGAGGAATTGGCGGAGATAATCAATGGCATTGTCGGTAGGTCTGCTGAATCCTGTCAGAAAATCTCGCTCGGCACATTAGTCAGCGGGCAATTTTTCACGCCAAGTTCGTTGGTACAGATTGCTGGAGCTCAAGATCAGACGCTGGTATGCTTCTGCAATCCTCCAACAGACGCCGAACGACTGGAAGTAGAAGTCAGAAATCTGTTCGGCCCTCCCACTGTCTTGTCGGAGAAAACCCTGTGAAGAACATCCTCAGAGATTTGAACCGGTCCGTGGGGATCAAGGGAAGCATGATAGTTACTCGAGACGGCGTAGTCGTCGCCGCCGAACTCGGTGAAGGCCTTGAAGAAGATCGGGTGGCCGCAATTGCTTCCGTGCTAATCCCTTCCATCCGACGCTCGTTGGAACGTGCAGAAGTTGGGCCGTTTTTCAAGTGTGTGCTAACTGCAACAGAGGGCAAGCTCGTAGTTGTGGATGCAGGCATAGCCTTTCTTGTGGTTGCCACGGACAGATCGATTAGACTGGACATCACAATGCTGGATATTGACGCTGCCGCACAGAGAATAGAGCAAAAGGGACGGATCGAAATCGCGCCTGAAGCCACCGTATCATAAAGTTACTTAACTAGTGGCGAGTTGGTGCCGATTCTTGCGGTAGCGGAGAATCTGGGTGGTATTGGCTTACCCCCAGAGTCCGTGATGTGAAAATAAAGAGGAAAATCCCCTGAAGACCTCGCAGAGAGGCCTGCAAGGACACCCAGTATGGCACAGGTCAGCTTCGCAAACAGGCAAGTTAGCTGCAAGATCGTATACTATGGCCCGGCCCTAAGTGGCAAAACGACGAACATAGAGATCGTCCATCAAAAGGTGCCAGACAATCATCGCGGCGAACTGACATCAATCGCCACTGAAGGCGATCGTACATTGTTCTTTGATTTCATGCCCCTTGACCTTGGCAATGTAGCCGGGATGAACACGAAGTTCCAATTGTATACCGTGCCGGGACAAGTGTACTACAATGCAACACGAAAGCTTGTGCTCCGCGGCGCAGACGGCATCGTATTTGTCGCCGATTCATCTCCCGATCGGTTCGAGGCAACCATTGAGTCACTGGAGAACCTAAAAGAGAACCTTGCAGAACAAGGCGTTGATATATCCAAGATACCTCTTGTAATCCAGTACAACAAGCGAGATGTCCCGGGGGCCGTCGAGATTAGCTTGCTCCAGTCGCGACTGAACCCCAGGCTCATTCCTCACTTCGAGGCAATCGCTTCGACAGGACAAGGCGTCATGCAGACGCTCAAGACTCTTTCGAAGCTCGTGCTGGATCAGCTCAATAGGCAATACGGAGCCCGCAGTATCGCCGGTTCCGCCGTTTCGGTGCAGATGAAAGAGGTATCCCTGAACGCCAAAAACACCTCATCCGCGGGGACGGGGAAAGCACCTTCTCGGGTCGATTCTGAAACCGAAAAGACTATCCAAGCCGTATCGGCCGTATCAGCGGCGACAAGACCAACACGCCCTGCGCAGCCACGCCCGGTACGCCGTGCAGCGCCTGTCAAACCAGCCGCTTCAAGAATATCGCCCCCCCGCAGTAACAAGAAAATCGTTCGCCAAGTGCGAAATGTCTCCGAGATACAAGAGCCAACTGAAAGGCACATTGGCCGGGCTTTGCTACTGCTATTTTTGATATTTCTTCTATCCGGAGGTCTTGCAGTACTTACTTGGTCGCTGTTCTAGAATATCAATGGTCGGTATGGACCGATTTCGTTGCATCGGAGAAGACAAGACAACAGAGGAGCATCTATAATGGACAAAGACCAACAGCTTCGTGACGAGCGGCTGGTCTTCTACCGGCAGGATATGGAGAAGATTGAAGCTGTCTTCCAAGAGTTCCTCGAATTGTCCGGCTCCTTGTGCGCCATGTTGGTTGACAAAGACGGCCACCTCATTACACAGGCCGGTCACACCATGAGCTATGACCCCGACACCATCTCTGCACTCGTCGCTGGCAGCTTTGCCGCCACGTGTGAAATGGCACGACTGCTTGGCGAAGAGGAGTTCTCACTTCTATTCCACCAGGGAAAGAAAGAGAGTATTCAGCTTGCTTTGGTGGGTGACCGAAGCCTCATTGCCATTGTCTTCGACGTCAGCACAACACTGGGGTTGGTACGGCTTTACTCGGCTGAAATGGTAGCCAAACTCGTGGACATCCTTGAAAAAGCCAAGAAGCGGCCGCAAGCCGAAACGCTCGCTGTCAACTTTGGCGCCGTCGTAGATGATAACCTCGACGGGGTATTCGGTGGCTAAGGCGAGTCGAAGACCATCGGTCATTCATTGAGGCAACTCACCGCTCTTCACTTACAGCTCGCTTTCCACATTCTACCTGTCACGGTCTACCGATCCGCACAGCAATTCTTAGCTGAGACAAAAGAACACCCGCCGTAACCGTTGAATTGCTGGTCACGTCAGAGAATAGAGAATGACCACAATGCTCCAAATCATATGTCATGTACAACTCCTCCGCGTAGCTGCTTGAACCTGCACAACAGCAAACTTAGAATCTCCGTATGGTCGGTACAGCGCTACTTCCAAGAAAAAGTCGGAGCTTTCTCCTGTTGTCTCTCGTCCTTGGCATGATCGGCCAGGCATTCGCCCACACTACCCTGTGGCTCATCGTCCTCACCTGTTATGCGTTCGCTGTCATAATGACGGCATTTTCCGTCCGCAGATCGGACAATGCCAATAGCAGCCAACCACAACTCTGCCGCATGGCCGAGATAGCTTTCCTTGTGGGCATTCTGGTGGTCGCCAGTGCCATGAGATTCCGCAACCTCGCTGAACTCCCTCCGGGCATATGGTTCGACGAAGCCGCCAACGGCATCTTTGCTAGAAACCTGCTCGACAAAGCTTATACCCCCTTCTTGAGCGAAGTCGGCGGGAAAGAAACGCTTTATCTCTATCTACTGGCAATCCCGCTTCGGCTCCTAGGTTCAACAGCATTTTCCCTGCGACTTGTCAGCGCAACTGCTGGTGTAACCACAGTAGTAGTGTTCTATTTCATCGCCAGAGAATTCGTTGGATCCCGACCGGCACTGGTTGCAACGTTTCTGCTAGCAGTCTCACATTGGCACGTACAGTTCAGCCGCATGGCAATGCGAGGGATACTTCTGCCTCTTCTTGTAGTCCTCACATTCTGCTTTCTATTCCGGGCTTTTCGCACACGACAATGGTTGCATTTTGTTCTGTCCGGCTTTTTCCTGGGGCTGTCGGCGCACACATATGTACCTGCTCGCGTTTTTCCAATTGTCATTTTCCTGACAATTCTATGCTTCGTATGGCAACACAGATCAGAGCTTACTGCTCTTTGGAAGCCACTGCTGGCGCTCGCGACTGTCGCCCTGATAGTTGCGTCGCCGCTAATCGTATTCGCCATTCGCAACTACACAGAATTCGCAGACCGCCCTGCCTCGATTTCCATATTCGATCCGCAAAACCGCACGTCTTCATTTCTTTCAACTCTGGCTGAGACATCAAAAGACACACTGCTTATGTTCAACATCAAAGGCGACATGATCCCCCGTCACAACCTGCCGGGAGCGCCGATGCTGGAATTCGCCACCGCTGTTCTCTTTACTCTCGGACTTGCGATCAGCATCGTACGAATTCGTCGTTGGGAGTATTTCGCTCTAGTTTGCTGGTTCGTCCTCCTGGTAATCCCCGGCATGCTGACAACGCAGACTCCTCATGCTCTTCGCACAATCGGGGTTTTGCCCGCTGTTTTCTTGTTCGCGTCAATCTTTATCGCAGAGGTGTGGGCGAAATTCCGTAACAGTAACCGATTCTTGCGCTCATTACTTCCATTCTTTGTTGTCGCTATCCTGTTGTCGTCGGGTTGGCAAGGTTACAGCGTTTATTTTAATAAACACCCGAAAACAGATGGCCTGCGGGAAGGTTTCAATGTGGCCAGTAGCCTGTTGTCCCGCCGAGCAAATAGCTATCGAAACGAAGGCGCCCGTGTTGTTCTTCATCCTTCCATCCCGGATATTAACGGTGAAACTGTCTATGAATTCTACAACAACGGCAAGCCAATTCCGTCATTTAACTTGACTGATCTGGTCCCCATACGCTCGGGTTCGCAGAAGAACACTGTCATCCTCTTTGGCAAGTACCAAATGGATGCACTACCTCTGATTAAGGAAGTCAGTCCGTATTTCGAGAAGATCTGGGATATGCGCACTTCGGATGGGCGCCTGGCTTACGCCGAGATATGGTACTCCTCAAAGAACATTGCAGATCAAAACCGTCTGACAGCGCGCTACTTCGCAGGAACATCCAGTAGCGGCGAACCGTTGATCGAGACCAGCCCGAGAGAACTCCCAAATTGGAAAACAATTCGACCGCCAGTAGAAGCTCCTTTCACCGCAGTATGGTCCGGGGGATTCTTTGCGGAAAGATCCGGCACATTCGAGTTTGAGGTTGCCACCGAGTGCGCTGCTTCCCTGCTCGTGAACGAAGAATCCATACTGAACAAGAAGAAGGACTTGCCAACCTCCGCGGCTGGTGGGAAGGTTTTCCTGCGCCGTGGCTTGCATTCATTTGAGCTTCGGATCGTAGCAGATGAAGAACCGCGATCAATGAGAGTTTCCTGGAAAAAACCAGACAGAAGATTTGAGTTGTTGTCTGAATTCCACGAACATAATCCCAGACAACAAGGACTGATCGGCACTTACTACTTGGGCACCGAGTGGTCAGGAGAACCGATCCTGGTTCAACGGGATCCTATCGTCTTTCCCAATGTACCTGTCGCTGCTCCCTACAGTGTCGAGTGGCGAGCAATACTAATGATCCCTGAAGACGCCGAGTACACTTTCCAACTTACCTCAGACGACGGATCACATCTGTATCTTGACGATAGTCTCATCATCAACAATGGAGGAACCCACGGGCCTGCCACCAAGACCGGTGCAATATCACTCACAGAAGGGCCGCACGATCTTTCCTTGCGCTACATGGATGCTGGCGGACTGAAAGTGCTCTTCCTGAGATGGCAGGACAAGACAGGTGAGTTTGTGCCAATTCCCCGTGATCTTTTCCTGTTACCAACCGATTATAGAATGAATGGCGAGGTTCGAGCCTTGCAGAACCAAAACACCGACTCGGCTCTTTAAATCCATTTTGCCAGCCAGCCCCAGGCTTTTTCGCCGCTCCACATATGATCGTTGGGATGAACATCCTTGTCCATGCGGTCGGGACACCCAGCGGCCTTGTATATTCTCCGGAGATGGGCGTAGGCCTTTTTCATGTCGGAATACCAGAAACAAGTCTCTTTCTCGCCCATTTCAAAAAGAACCGGCTTCGGAATTGCAAGGCCAAGCATGTCGGGGATATCACCGTGCATCAGCAAGTGTGGCACAGCCTGTGCGCCACACGTATTACCATTGGCACGATCCGTAAGCGCATCGCCGCGAACCGTGCTGATGTATCCGCTGACAACGCCGACCTTGATTCGGGGATCGTTGATGAGCATATGGGTTGACATCGTACCGCCGTAGCTGAGGCCGATAACACCGATTCGCCTGGGATCAACATCCTTGCGCGCTGCCAATACATCGACCGCCCGCATACCATCCCAGATGTTTTGGTTGATCAAGGGGCGACCGAAATACCTCCAGGCTATGTCAGTGATATTGCAGGGGTCTCGATCCACAAAGAACCATCCTTCGGGAAGCTTCCTCTCACCAAAAGGTGCCCAGTCAGGAGCAATGACTACATAACCCTGCCGCACGGCGTCAATCGCATATTCATAGTTGAGCTGTTCGATCAGAGCGATCTTCTCTTTGTCACCTTGTTCACGAGTAATGCCGCAGATATCGTCCTTGCCGTCACCGTGGCCGTGCGCTGCAAGAAGACCGGGACGACGCTCGCCTTTCTTGATGTCCTTGGGAATCAGAATATATGCAGGCACACTCACACCGGGACACGTATCGAAGATCACTTTCTCACGAGTGTAATCACCCTTGTTTTCGCGTTTGAGGACTTCCAATCTGACCGGTGCCTTCTTGGGCCAAGGGCCAATGCATTTGCGGTAACGGGTCTTGAAAGCTCGCCGCCATTTCATATAGTCGTCTCTTGTCTTGCCTACAAATGAGCAGTCAGGCTTACGCGTCTTCAACCAATTCTGAATTACATCATGCACACTCACAAATCGCTTGGACTTAGCCATTCTTCATTCCTTCTGAATCTTCGCAGAAAGCACGACAAAAGATGTTCTTGTCGTTCTCCACGAAAAACGTTACCAACCCCACAAAGCTCCTATTCATTTGGCTTGCATGGATAGTCTATTTCGGCGAACGCTTTGAACATCACGTTCGCCCGTTCAGTCTTTGTCCCTATAGCACTGCCGTCGCCGTAGTTGAAGACGATGAAACCGCCCTCCGGCGTTGACCATTTGTCAACGAGCAGTTTCGCTTCTTCTCGCACATCATCGTCCGTCCCCGTTGGCAGGGTTTTCTGGATATCCACAGTAGTGAGAAAACAGATCTTACCCGCGAATTGCTTTCCTAGCTCTTCGATCCCATAATTCCGCGGCTGCTGCAGGTTGAGGACATCGAATCCACAATCAATGAATCGCTGGACGAAGTCATTCACCTTGCCACAAGAATGGAGTATTGAATGATAGCCAAACGAATGGAGAACTGTATTAAGCTGCTTGTATCTGGGGGCGAAGAAATGCTCGAAAAGTTCACCACTTATGAACGTTTGCTTCTGGCTGCCCCAGTCATCGGTCATAAAGATCCCATGCACACGGTCGCCGAAACGCCGATGCAGTTCACTCAGAATTCCAATTTTGAAATCCAGAACCATATCCAACACTCGCTCGATTTTTTTCGGTTCCACGTAGAAATCCAGCATCGTCTGCTGAAAACCGTGCAGCATGTGAAGACGTTCGAAGAGATTGAAGTGACACGTTACTACCACATAGCTGTCTTCCGTCACTTCTCCGTGTGTGAAAGCATCTCGAGTACCGCCCAAGCCTTCGCGCTTGGATGGACCCGTCATCTCATTTTCAAGACGTTCGAAGTAATAAGGGTTCATTGGATTTGGCGGGCGGTAACCATCAAGTGCAGACCAGTCTTCGAGAGGGCCGTGTTTGACTTGTCCAATATTCTCAACATCGGTGCGTTCCCACACACATCCCCAATCATCCAACCCCGTCTGGTCAAAAAACCATCCAGCTTCGGCTCGATCCATTTCCCAGCAATCGCACACGTCATCCGGTACGTCTTTGACAACATGCTGCCAGAAAGGCAAGCGCTCCGGGGTTTCGAATTCGATTGCACGTGTTACAAGCTCTCTTCCCGTCATCATAGGCATGATTCTCCAAATGAATCCCGAGAGAATGAGGCATATGCTACACTTTGACATACCGCAACACAAGGTGCCGTGAACATTGCGGTGGCCAACAGCATATGCAGCACACTATTTCCATGTTACAATACTGCTATGTCCAGCGAAATGGCACCTGCCTACATATCACTTTTCGAATCCGGCGAGTTAAGACGTCGTGTGGACACAGCGTTCCAGATGCTCAAGGCCTGCACCGTATGTCCACGCAAATGCCGCACAACAAGATTGTCGGGGGGAATTGGTGCGTGCAGCGCCGGTCTCGAAATCCACGTTTCAAGTATCGGACCACATTTTGGAGAAGAACCACCGCTTACAGGAACGAGCGGATCGGGAACAGTTTTTTTTTCGCACTGCAATCTCCATTGCCTATTCTGCCAGAACCACCAAATCTCTCAACAGGGCATCGGCAACGAGATTTCGTATGAGGACCTGGCGGATCAATATGTGGAGCTCCAAGAGCTGGGCTGCCACAACATCAATCTTGTCTCCCCAACAACGTGGGGCCCGCAGATTATGAAGACCGTCCTCCTGGCGTGCGAGCGTGGATTGCGCATTCCTCTTGTTTACAATTCCGGCGGATACGACTCTTTCGATATGCTCCGCCTGTTTGAAGGTGTAGTCGATATTTACCTTCCTGATATGAAGTATGGCAATAGCAAGTCCGCAGCGCAGCTCTCGGGCATTCAGAATTATGTTATCCACAACCAGGCGTGCGTGCGTGAGATGTTTCGACAAGTGGGCCTGCTAAGACTTGACGAGAACGGAATAGCTCAAAGGGGATTGATCGTTCGTCATCTCGTCTTGCCAAATGACAAAGCAGACAGTCGAGAGGTCTTTCGCTTCCTGGCAGATGAATTGAGCGAGTACATCGCAGTCAGCTTGATGTCCCAGTATTCCCCACAATATCGCGCCCACTCAATTCCTGAGTTGAACCGTCCGATCACCCGTAAAGAATATGAGACTGCCCTGAGGTGGTTTCACGAGAGCGGGCTGACAGGGGGGTACATTCAGGAAATGCCTTCACATGAGACAGGACTACCGGACTTTGCAGAGGATGAACCCTTCGACTGGTCGCAAAAGTAGCCGGAGACAGGGTCGCCGGTGAGTAATTCGGGAGAGGCACTGTTTCAATAGTACCTCTCCCGATTTGTGTATTGAGATTCTACTTATCGCCGAAAAGTTCGACTGCTTTGCTGGCCATGTTTTCGCCAAGTTTGACGCATCGCTCAGCATCGAGACCGGACGGCGCGCGCGTGGAGACAGCTCCGAAATGGAGGGGAGGCATGCCTTCCGCGATTCCACCTGCGTAGATGAGCATTCCGCGGACCATCATCCCCGCAATCATTGATATCTCAGCAAGATCGGCCCCGCCGCCACCTGGCCAATTCTGTGAAGCAAACACTCCGCCCAACTTGCCAGCTACATTGGCGCTCATGGTGTCAAGATACTTCTTCATCTGCCAAGTGCATGTGCCCTCGTACGTCGGACTGCCAAATAAAACTGATTCCGCAGAATTGATAAAAGCATCGTCCGGATCGTCAATGGAGATCGCCTTGGCTTCCACACCATCAACCGATTCGGCGCCCTTGACGACCAAGTCGGCCATCTTGCGAGTATTGCCGGTAACGGAATGGTAGATGACTGCGACACGGATCATCCCTTTTCCTCCTCCTCATATCCTGAATAGACGCCGAGAATCTCGGCGAAGTAAATGGTGTGTTGATCGCCTATCGGTTTCTTTCGATGCTCTGGCGTGAGAATCATGTGTGGCGGTTGCTGCCGAAAGTACGTGCGACACTCAATGTTAATCCTGCACTCCTTGATCGAGGGCGCCTTCACTTCGATGGACGGAATCTGCGTCAACCCGGCAGCTTTAAACTTGTCGGTATCACGACCAGATTTCGTGCCACACAGCTCTGTTGCCTCTCTTAGGCTTTCGTCACCAATAGCTACCACAAACTCTCCTGTTTCCTCGAGAAGCTTCCAAGTATACCTAGGCGGACAGACAGCTGCGATGAACATTGGATTGCCATGATAGCTTCGACCAATCAGGCCCCAGCCTATTGTCATGACATTGGTCTGGCCTTCTTTGTCGACAGATGTCATGAGCGCCCCCATTCCACCTAGTCGTTTGAGAATAGAACTTGCCTCTTCTTCAAGCCTAAGAGCCTTACGCATCTACCAGTCTCCTTCTCTCCCGACACGTCGATTGCCCAAAGCCACGCAACCAAGCACCCCTTTCGAACTGAACATTGCGTCTCCAAGGACAGTCTGCTATCCTACCGCAGAGGCATTTGTCACGCAAGTTTTTGCAGTGGCTGATGTCTATAAGCAGTTGAGATTCCTCAAGTACGAACAGGCTCCCCCAGACCCAATTGGGGGTCAAGGGGACTGACCTGAACTCTATGTTCTCAGATGCTTTGACTTTGATCACCTCATCGGGTACTCTTTTTTCTCGCACAGTTTCTGGCTCTGTGATTGTATGGGCATTATTGGTTTTGTGAGACAAGAGTATAGCCTGATATTCCCCCATCACATCGAGGTGGTTTTACAATCCAATGTCTTGCTCTGTGTTCTGTCCTATTGATTCCAGACAAGCACTCGAAAGTGCTGCCGACGCGCTTGAGACTCATCTGAAAATTACCCGCCAAGAAGCTTTTTCATCCTTGCT
>Ga0180434_10007408_pt1 | contig 12361 bp, 6 predicted proteins | sample SS_ome_7_FD_132453 | JGI IMG/M metagenome (GOLD analysis project Ga0180434, IMG submission 132453) | Hypersaline lake sediment archaeal communities from the Salton Sea, California, USA - SS_1_D_2 metaG | ecosystem: Environmental > Aquatic > Non-marine Saline and Alkaline > Hypersaline > Sediment... | reverse complement strand
GAATATTGAAGCACTTTCTAAAAGTTATTCAGAATTAAGAAAGGCTTTTAATAAAAAAAATAATGACAAAGCCGGTGAAACAATAGATGATTATTTTGATGAAAAATATTTCGATGAAGATGGAAAATTTAAATCTGAAAAAATTTCTTTAGACAAAGAAGATCCTTCATTAAAGGCTGTTTATGAGGTTGCTAAAGAATCAGGTATGGGAATAAAGCAAACAAATGATTTTATTAATAATTATATAAATAAAGTTTCAGATTTATTGCCACAACCAATTAATACAGAAGAAGAAATTAAAAAGCTGGGCAACAATGGTGAAAAAGTGGTTTCAGGAATTAAGGTTTGGATTGATGGAATGTTAAAAAATGGGGAGGTGACAGAAGATGTTTATTCAGAAATTTTAGCACTCGGGAAAACGGCAGCCGGAATCAAAGCTTTAGATGTTTTAAGACAAAAGTCAGGAGAATTATCACTCCCAATTGGAGAAGCTTTGTCCGGATCTACTCACATGACTCTCGATGACTGGTATTCAGCAACGTATGAAACTCATGCTGAACCAGGAGAATCAAGGCAAGCATTTCAAGAAAGAATGCATGAACTCGGGAAAAAATTAATTGGTACAGGACATGGAACCTATAGTGGTTCCGGTAAAGGAATAAAACCAAAATATTATTAAGGAGAAAAAAAATGGATCTTTCACCTGAACACAAAAAAACACTTTTTGAAATTATTAAACAGAAGATTAGAGACGAAGAGACACATATTGCTGAGCTTATTAGAAAAATTTTGGATCATAGGTATGAAACAAATCTTGCCAACAATAGGATTGCACAACTTAAAGCAGATTTAAAAGAGCTTGAAAAAAAAGAAGAAGAAAAGGATAATACCGAAGATGTACAAGAAGGTGAACCTAAATTGGAACCGGAACAAAACAATGAAGGCTAATGATTATGGCTGTTGCAGAATTAATAACTAATAGATATAAAGGATCTACTACACCACAAATTGTTGCTGTCCATGATAATAATAGAAAATATATTGCTATTATTGCCCAAGAAGGTGAAGTAACAATTTCAATTGGAAAAGTAGATCATTCTAAATCATTTTTTAAAATTGCATCTGGTAATATGTTTGAAACATTAATTAATAATATTTCACAATTTAAATATTCAGGAGAAAATACTTATTTGAGTGTTATACAAGATGTAGATTCTAAAATTGTAAGCTCATATGATGGATACGTTCTAACATATGATGATGTTGTTTTAACATTTTAATTAAAAGGAAAATAAATAATGACTTATCAAATTATCGCGGTTGATGACGCAGCACCTGGACCGTGTGTAGATGTAGGGATTACATGGAATGGATCTGATACTATTACTTCTACTGAAGCTATTGAAGCAACTTCACTCACTTTAAGTGGTGCACTTACTGGTGGTGCTTCTTCAAATATTGCTATTAATACTAATAAATTTACAGTAGATGCCGCAAGTGGTAATACCATTATTGCTGGAACATTAGAAGCAACTGGAGCATCGACTATTGGAGAAGTTACTGCATCTGGAGCAGCAACCTTTAACAACTCTTGTGGGTTTGGAGCTAATATCAATACGGCTACTTCTGGTTCTGTTACGATTCCATTAGATACAATTTATGATTCTTATAGCACTAATGCAATAGACGTATTAAATGCTAGTTTGGCAGATGGAGTGGCCGGACAGTTTAAAATTATCAAATTAAATACTTTTGATACAAATAATATGGTATTAACTCCAGCAAATTTTGCAGATGGAACTACGATTACATTTTCTGCTAATAATGAAGTGGCTATTTTGATTTTTGATGGTACTAACTGGCAACTGGTTTACACGAATGCATCCGTAGCATGATTTTAATAACTAGTGCGTCAAATGAATGGCGCACTAGTTACATTTTATTTATTTCCTGGGGGAAAGATGGCTTTAACAAATATCGCATATAAAATACACTATACCTGTGGAAAAGATATAAAACCATCCTATGATTTGGTTTATGATAATCAAAATTTAACATACTATGGTTCTCAATTAACCTATCATAAAAGTAGTTCTGAAAGTTTTCTCCCATTGGGAAGAGATGGTGATTATTTCGAGATTTCAGGTTATACAAACATTGAAGAAATGCGTTCTCTTGGTATTGGAATGCAAGTTGTATTAGTGTTTGAAACACCAACAACGTTAGTTCATTCAGAAAATTTAATTTTACCTGAAGACAAAAATATCAATACTAATCCTCATCATGCATATAGATTTATAGAATATGATACTGGCAAATGGAAAATGCTTGTATCAGATACCATTAGTAGTACTTATGATAGTTCTGCCGTCCATGTAAATACTGCAAATGAAATTAATTTTATTGAATCAAAAAGCAATCTTAATTTAAATGATATTTTAATACTTGAAGATTCAGACGATGCATGGAACAAGAAAAAATATAGTGGTTATCAAATAGCCCGAACTGGAAAAGAAGAAAAAATAGGTTCAAATCCAGATTATGGAAAATCAAATTTTATTTATGAGGATTTTCCAGAAGGTTTTATTTTATCCAGATTCAATAATATTGGTGCTCTTCATTTACATGATATTTTTGTTATAGGAAATATCACATATTTGAGCGGTTATATAGAAGGAACTAATAAAGAATCAATTATTGCTCAATTCTCAATATCTGGATCTATTTCTTTTCATAATTTTGATACAACTGAAACGGATGTTTTAGGTTCTTTTGATATTGTAGCATATAATAAAGGTTCTGATGTTTTATATACTATTGAAAAAACAACTAACCATACTGAAAAATTTATTTTAAAATTATCTAATAATACTGATTATGAAAGAATTTCTATTGGCCATTTTCCATCCGCAAATGAAAATCCTTCTTGTATTACTTTTTGTGATAATTTTTTTAATCTTTTAATTGGTACAGATGGAGGCAGAATATTAAAAGGAGGGGGAATAGCATGGAACACAAGATATACAGGCGGATTATCAATTACAATAAGAAAAATAATCCAGACTGGAAGTAGTTCTTTTATAGCTCTTTTGTTTGATTCTAATACGAGTCAATGTTCATTATTAAAAACTAATAATAGTGGTATTACCTGGAATATTATTGCATCTAATTTGCCAGATTTAAAAACAATTTGTTTTTCTTTTCAAAATTATATCATAGCATTGGATAATAACAATGTATATGTTTTCAAAGAAAATAAAGATGATTTTAATATATTATTAACAGTAAATAATGAAACATTAAAAACAATTCATTATTTAGGTAATGGCATTATTTTTGTTTCTGGTTATGAGTCTGGTGTTTCATATGATTTATGGTTGTCGTATGATTTTGGCAAAACATGGAAACATTCAAAATTAAATGATCCGTATGAAATTATATCAACTTCTTATAGTGATTATATTGATGGAATTACAATACTCGCAAAAAATGATGCTTCATTATATCAAATTCTTTTTATTCCAACAAATCAAGAATTTTATGATTTTGGAGTTTCTTTTTCTGAATTTGAAAATACAGACAAGAATGCAATACATAAAAACATTTCATCTGAAATTTTAGAAATACCTTCCAAAACAACTCCTATAGGAACGGATATATTTGTAATAGAAGATAGTAATCCATCATATGTCGTCATTACATATGATTTCATTCCTTTAACATATAATACTAATTCCTTAACATATATTGATAAACCTGAAGGATGGCAAAAAAAATCTGTAGCATTAATGAATCTTGATTTGCCTGGTATTGATAGTACATCATATCATAGTAATGTAGCTGGTGAATATGTAACATCAAGACAAGGACAAAAAACTGTTCCGATAGGGACAGATAGATTAATAATTGAAGATAGTGAAAATAGTTTTATTAAAAAATTTATTGAAATTGATGATATACCAGCCAATAATAATGATCCAACTGCTATCCATCTAGATAGTACTTCTCCCGAAATAGGAACGCTTTCTTTTGATACTATTTTACCAGAAGATGTTTTAGTTATTGAAAAAGTAGATGGAACAAAAAGAAAACTTGCGTTTAGTTCCATCCCAACTGCGCATGATTCAGATGCAATCCATAAATCAGTACCAAATGAAATTAATCTTATAGATGAATTAATTTCCCCTGATAATGACGATTATGTTCTTATAGAATTAAATGATCCCACAGAAGGTAATAGAGTTAAGAAAAAAGTTAAGCTTGCGAATCTTCCAACTTCAAGTGGTGGTGAAATAAATTTTGGTATAAATGAAGGTGGAGGATCAATTGAGTGGTATTCCGGGAAAGATGGAAGTGGACTAAAATTTCGTACATTAGATATTGATACCAGTACAGGATTAGAGTTTGTTTTTCCTGGATCTGGTAATTATGTATTAAGTATTAATGATGATTCATTGAAAACATATCTTAATTTAAACTTAAATGATATAGCCGATAGCAACGATTATGTAAAAATAGCAAAAATAGAAAAAATAGAATTTCAGGCCGGAACTGCTGCTGCTGGAACCGCTTTAACTCTTGCAACTTTTTCGGAAGCATGGATACAACTGCAAGGGACTCCTTTAAAAGATTTTGTTTATAATAATTTAGATCCTTTAATAAATAATACGGTAATACCACAGATTAATTATTTAAATAATCATATAATAGATGATTATCATGCGATAGGAAACGGAATTGAACTTATCGAGTACCGAGCAGCGACTAGAGCTCTTTGGCATAAAACAATAAACACTGCTGATGATAATTTTTTAGACATATCTGAGGTAAATGGAATTACATTTACTGTAAAAAATTTAACTAAACAAGTAGAAGATAACGAGGGAGATGGAAATTCTTTAATAAGATCTTTTAATAAAGAGTATGGAGAAAACAATTATATTTTAAAATTAAGAAAAATTAAATCATTAAATGATGATTTGTTGCCTTTAACTTTAAATTTACAGTCTTTAAATTTAGAAATTGATATTAAAGATGTTGTAACAGAATTAAGAAAAATTGGAAATAAAATATCAGTACTAAATGATTTAGAAAGAACTGATGATAATAAATTTTATCGAATACCAGTTAGGACCATTTCAAGCCCATCACCCCTGGTAGATCAAGGATCTAATGTTGTTTTATTGGAAGACAATACTACAGGAGAATTATTATTAAGAGGGAGAAGAGTAAGTTTAGAAAATAAAGGGCAGGGAGCTCCTATAGGGAGGGGAGTAATATATATTGGTAATGAGAATGCGTTCAAAAATGGTACTGCTGAGTCTGCTGTTAGTTTAAGAACATTAAGAGGTGGAGCTGGTATAATAGTAAATCAAGATGATGAGGAGCTAACTATAGTTGCAACAGGGGAAACCGCTAATCCTTATTATGTTCGTGTTGGTGTCTATCCAGATTTCAATCAACCAACTGATACATACGATGAACCAGTAATGCTTTGTGAACCAATAAATGAGTTTCTTACTTATTGGCCTGGATATTTTGAAAAGACGCTCCCAACCCAACCAGCCAACGCATATTTTCATAGAACAATTAAAACTGCAACAGTTAATATAAATAATTATCCAATAGATATTGGTTCGCATGTAACACTTCTTTCTGTTAGACCAATGCCAAGTCAAGAATGGGAGGGTTTTGGTATTTTGTCTCCATATTTAGAACCGAGACATACATTGAGACCAAATTTTTTACAAATTTCTGGTATAATATATAGAAAACCAAAACCTAGCACAGATAAAAAATTTTTTAAAAAATGCGTAAGATGTATTGAAAAAGTAACAGATAATATGTTTACGCTTGTGCATGATGGGCTTGGATTTATAGAATTTCCATTTTTAAATAAAAACACTGTTGAAGATGATACGCCTATCTCTGTTTATAGGGGTGTAGTGGATACAAGCGATGAAGAAGATAAAGAAGATTTAGGATACAATTTATTTGCTAGTCTTAAATCAAATAATGTACAAGTAGGAGAAGACGCATTATCTCTTACTCTTTCGAGTTATGAAGGATATGAGGGAGCAATAATAGAATTAAATTTTGATTCTACAAAAATACAACGGTTAGGAATACAAAACGAAAATTTAAATATGGGAGGAAACTTGATTCATGGATCAGCTTCAATCCCATGGGATTTTGATGATTTTGATTTTACAATTCCGACATTATATGACATTAAAAATAATTATCCTATTTGTTTGTATGATACACCACATCAATTTACTAATAGGATGGAATTAAAATATAATCCTGGTCCAAATGATTTAATTATGATAGAAGATAGAGACTCAAATCCTATCTTTAAGAAAAAATATATTACTCTTTCATCTATTCCAAAGCCACCACAACCTCCATTCCCTTTTCCCATATTTCCAGAGTTTCCTTGGGACAAAGACTCAAGAAGATGGTTTGATGAACCAACTTTTATAGATACAGAAAATCCCTTCGTTACATTTAGGGACTTAATGCCAGATTATGGAGGATTAAAGGTTCTTTCTCCTTCTTTTTGGGTTAAATTTTTAACATTTCCATTTAAATTAATAGAAGAAAGCGAAATATTTGATGAATTTAATATATATTTTAAATCTATAATTAATGATGACATTATTAAGTTTATTGTTCCTTCTATTGGATCCACTAATAAATTTGATATGTCTTCAAGTCAATCAGGTGTAACCTATATTATCAATAATACTGTAGTGCCAGAAAAATTTATTACTGTTTTTATAGAAGAAAATGAAGGATTAACTGATAAAAACAAAATAAGAAAAAATTTTAATCATTATTTAAAAGAAGATTATACTTTTTCACAGTATTCTCTAGGACAATTTAATTTTAATGAAAATCCAAGAACAATTACATGGACTCATGAAACAGATGCAATGTTAATTGGAACATATTCTGATGATCTTATTCCTACAGAAGATTCTTTGATTAGAATTTTTAAAGGTTCGGTTGATAATTGGTCAGTTGTATATTCTTCTATTATAGAAAATGGAGATGGTGGAGTTACAAAAATAGCCTTTATTGATTTAAATACTTGTATTGCAGTTATAAATGAAACATACCCGACCATAAAAACAATTTTATTAAAAAGCGAAAATAATGGTGATTCATGGGAACCTTATTCTACTATTAATAATATTGCATTTGAAAATTTATTATTAATCTCTAATGAAGTAATGATTGGAAAAGCAGAAGATAAATTATATTTATCTTTGGACAAAGGAATAACTTTCGATTCAACCCCTATTTGGGATAAAACAGGTTATGAAGTAAATGATATGGTATATGTTTCATATAATGTAGCATTAATTGGTGGAAAAAATGATTATAATTATCCATTTCTTGCTATAACTGAGGATGGTGGTACTACTTGGGAAGAAAATTCTTTTCCAAATTTGGATATGGAATCTTTTGCTGACATTGAATATGAAGCAGAAAATAATACTGTATATTGTTTTGGAAGTTTAATAAGTGATCCGAAAACAATTACTACATATAGTTGTCCTTTGCCTGAAGTTAGTGGAGTTAATGATAATATGGCATTCCATGTAAATCAGGGAAACGAAATAGATGCATTAGAAGAAAAAATATATGTATCATCGGATGATTTATTATTAGTAGAAGATTCAGCAGATGATAATCAAAAAAAGAAAGTTAAAGTGGGGAACTTTGGTGGAAGTAGTTTAAAAGAAAATAAAACAAATTTTGCAGGAGCTTATTATCCATATGGAATGATTCCGAATAATGCCGATGATTGGCCATATGTAAGATTAGGTATAGAATATCAAGCTCCATTATATCCAGCCGGACATATTCATGCGTTTAATATAGCTGTAGATGGAACAAAAATTGCTATAGGCAGTAGAGATCAAGCAGGCAGTGATACAGCAGCCATTTATTTTCAATATCCTAATTCGTCAACCTGGTCTAATAAATATTACGGAACATTAAATCTTGGGGCTTATGGATTTACAGATATGACAATTACTCCAAATGGATATTGTTATTTTTCATTAAGAGATGAAGATCATGTTGCTCCTCCCGGTAATAATTCTGTTTTAACAGGACATCAAACGGAATTAGAACATTTAACAGAAATTAATCTTCCGACAAGCTGGTATTATTTTTACCAAACCACAATGACATATATTCCATATATTGAAAATGAAATATTGGTAGCAAGAGCAGTATTAGAGCAGTATGCTACTCCTGGTTTTGTTGAAGTATATAGAATTGCTAATAATACACCAACGAAAGTTTATGAGCATTATTCAGAGGACAATCCAGGTGGTTTTTTTGCTATAAAATCTTTTATGACGATATCCAAAAATTTTATTATTGCAATTAGAAGCCATTATTATGATTCTTATACAGTCTTTTTAGAATATAATATCGGGGATAATACTTGGACAGAAATATCAACATTTTATGGAGACGCATTTAATAAATGTGTATATCTTGGAAGTGGTTATTATGTTGCCATTTCTAATTATAAAATTTTTGTTTCAAGTGATAATTGTCAAAACTGGGTTCCTGTTTTTGAAACTAATTATCAATTATATGACATATCATATATAGGATATAATTCATTAATTGTAAATGGTGCTGTTGAAGGAAGTTATTCTGTTGTATTATTTTCTTTTGATTTTGGAAATACTTGGCAAGAACAATTAGGAATTAAAGATCATTTAGAAAACGATGAAAAATATAAGATAATAAGTTTGTTTCCGGGGCGCAGGGATGGAAAAATTTACGGTGTAGGAGCAGCTACAAAAAACAAAGTTTATTCTATTACAATGTAAAAAAAGGTATATGATATGGCAATAAATAACTTAAGCGAAAAAATCCATTATACCCGGGGTAATGATATAACTGCATCAAATACTCTTAATTTGACTACAGATGGAGATTATTTTCATGTTATAGGAAGTAGCACTATTAATGAATTATCGACTTTAGGTGTTGGTATGCAAGTTGTATTAACATTTAAAAGCGTATGTCAAATTGTTCATAATCCAGACAAGATAATAATACCAGGTGGCGATAATATTGATACAAGTCCAAATGATAGTTATAAATTTATAGAATATGATATTGGTAAATGGATTGTAATTGAAAAGCCTAACAATAATATAGTCACAGATCCAACAGCTATCCATAGTGATAAAAACAATGAAATAAATCAAATATTAGCCAAGTCTAATTTTGATTTGGCTGATATTTTTTTGATTGAAGATTCAACTGATAGCTGGAATAAAAAGAAAATTCCATTTGGACAAATTTCAATTGATAATATAGCAGATGGAACAAATTATAAAAAATATCTTCCCTCAGAAAGAAATAAATTAATTGGTATTGAAGATAACGCAGATGTTACAGACGTCTTAAATGTGTCTCAGGCATTAGGGGATATAAATGTTAATCGATTAAGGGATATTACATCCGACGGAGCAGATATTGAAGATGCGGTATCAAAACGTCATACACAAGGTGATGATACGACATTAGGTGTTCAATCTGAAAATTCAGATTGGGGAAATTATAGAATTACAAATTTAGGTGATCCTATAGATGATGAAGACGCAGCTACAAAAAATTATGTAGATAACTCTGCCTTTTTTTTTAAACTTAAATATAATGGAACTGACTTAACGTATTCTGGCGAAAATTTAATATATTATAGAACTGAGTCAAGAGACGTTAATGCAATCCATAAAAATTCTAGTGGTGAAATTACAACCATTTTTGAAAAATCTTCAATTTCTTCAAATGATATTTTTATAATTGAAGATTCAGAAGATAGCTGGTCTAAAAAGAAAATAGAGTTTATTACACTTTCTGACAATATTATTTCTGTATCCAATATTACAGCTGTTTTAAATTCAATATCGGTAAACGCATTGTCTGATATAACTTCTCCTGGTGCAGATATTGAAGATTCGGTATCAAAACGTCATACACAAGGTACGGACACAACATTAGGTGTCCAGTCTGTAAATTCAGATTGGGGAACTTATAGAATTACAAATTTAGGAGAACCTATAGACGATGAAGACGCAGCTACAAAAAATTATGTAGATACTCATGGAGGGGGTGGAGGAACCGACATTAATGCTATTCATGTGAATGAATCGGATGAAATAAATGGCATAGCGATTAAATCAAAATGTAATCCACAAGATGTTTTTGTTATTGAAGATTCTAAAGATTCAATGAACAAAAAGAAAACATCTATTTATCAAGATCCTGCTGGAAGTTCATATTTTATAAAAAATTTTAATGATAATAATACAAATGATTTATATGATGATTGGTTTTTTACAGGATATTCTTTAATATCTCATGCAGGTAATACAGATAATTTTGCATCTACTATATTACCTTCTACATATACCAATTATTTTTTACTTTTAGATCCATGGAATAATATTGTATCACAATGGATTGATAAATATAAAAATATATATCAAAATTTTTTTGTAGGTTCTTTTGATGGAAGAAAAGGCATTTTAGGTACAAATAAACATCATGAATCCATTCATATATTTGATACTCAAAATACTACAACAAACAAACAAATATTTTGTCAATCTGTTCATTCGTTAGAAACCATATATTTTACACATTATTTGAGCACTCAATATCCAGATGAAAAAATAACTTCTGTGATGGAAATAGGAAATAATTTTTTAGTAGCTACTTATAGAACAAGTATCTCCTATGTTTGGGTGCGGTTCTATTTAGGATTTGAAAGTAGCTGGACTAATATTTCTGAAATAACACATCCTTTGTATGATATTCAATTACGAGTTTCTAATCTAATTTATGATTCATCAAAAAATATAGTTGCAGATCTTGAATATCCATATTATCCGGTAGCTTTAAAAATGATTATTGAATCTACTGATGGTGGGTATACATGGATAGAAACTATATCGGACCTAAATACAAGTATTCAAAAAATTATTAATATTGGAAATGATGAATTATTATATTTAACAAATAATGGAGTAGATACTTCTTATATTTATAAAAAAGATGCTTCTTTTGGTTATAATGATTATAGATTACTATTTTCAATTAATGCAGAAATAAAAGATATTATTTATTTTGGAAAAGGATTTCTATCAGCTTTAGGAGGATCTTTTTCTGATCCCGATTCTAATATTATTGGATATTCTAATGACAGAGGTGAAACATGGTTTTTTGGTCTTCCTGATTGTTTGTCTACTGGATCATTTAATAATGCATTATTTAATCCAATAGACAAAAAAGTTTTTTATGCTAATGCGCATGGATATATAATTTATAAGGTTTTTGACCAAGTTGGAAGTAATATTATTAGTTTTTATCCATATTTAACATTTGGAGATATACCAGGTGATTGTTATTATGGTGCAAATTTTGGAGAAGCTGTTAAAATAGGAAATATTGTTTTTTTTAAAATAGATATTTTTATAAATACAACAAATTCTTGGATAGGGGGTAATGCTGAGGTAAGTGGTTTGCCTTTTAATACAAATTCTATCTCTTATGGAAGTACATGTTTATTTCGTGGATATAATGTAGAGCAAGTCAACGTAGATGCTAGTTTGTATGGTATATTTTTTAATAATTCAAATAAAATACAACTTGGATATGATACACTTAGTGGACACGGAGAAAAATTATGGACTCCATATACGAGATCAAATTTTAGTGATAGTGGTTGTGAAATTCATCTATCAGGCCATTATTTTACAGACGAGTAACAAATTTTAATTATTCTTAAAGCAATTATAAATCAAAAGCATTTATAAATAAGGAGGTGCTAAATGCCAAAAGGATATGAAAAAATGAGAGACAAATTTATATCAGAAGGACTTACCAAAAAAAATGCTCAAAAAAAAGCGGCGAGGATCTGGAACTCAAATCATAAAACAAAAGTTACCAGGAAAGAACACAAGTCTAGCAAAAAAAAATAAAGTATTTTCTACAAAATAAATGCAATATATGCCCCTGGATTAGTCTTTTTCTCCTTCTATATCACACCAAATTGCAATAGATTGTTTTCCAGGGGCATATTAAAAATTAATATTGATTTAGGCCGAAATATCAGAATTTTAAGCATATTAATAATAGAAAAAAGATTCTGTATTGACTTTTAGGGTTTGTGTGATCAAAAACTGATATTTCGGCCTATTAATATTTCCCATTCAGTTATAAAGAATTACTTTATCACTCGACCTCCTCGATGGCCTCCTCGATGACCTGAAGCAGGTTGTCCGGCAGGCTGATAATGTCATGGGCCTGGTCGATG
>Ga0180434_10007407_pt1 | contig 12361 bp, 18 predicted proteins | sample SS_ome_7_FD_132453 | JGI IMG/M metagenome (GOLD analysis project Ga0180434, IMG submission 132453) | Hypersaline lake sediment archaeal communities from the Salton Sea, California, USA - SS_1_D_2 metaG | ecosystem: Environmental > Aquatic > Non-marine Saline and Alkaline > Hypersaline >... | reverse complement strand
TGTCCGATACTGGGAGTAGACGTCCGACACCAGTTCGAAAATACGGCCCACTCTCTGTCCTGTTTTGGCCGATAGGGTTATGGCCGGAGCAAAACTTAAAAATTTTGCTTCCACTTTCAACTGATCATAAAATCGTTTAACGGTTTTATCATCTTTCTCGACAATATCCCACTTGTTTAAAAGAAAAATGCATCCGCATCCTCGATCATGGGCATACCCGGCCACCCGTATGTCCTGTTCGGTAATTCCTTCCGATGCATCCAGCACAATTAAGGCGACATCGCATCTGTCCAGGCTCTTTAACGCCTTGATCACTGAAAATTTTTCGACTTTCTCAGACACCCTCACCTTTCGTCTGATTCCTGCGGTGTCAATCATCCGAAAGTACCTTCCATGAACTTTACAAATGGAATCAACGGCATCCCGGGTGGTTCCCGGCACGTCGCTGACCAGGTGGCGCTCCTGACCTAATATCCGGTTTATAAGGGAAGATTTACCGACATTGGGTCTCCCGACCACCGCGAGGTTGATCATTTCCTCGTCCTGATTCTTTGTTGCGCCCTCTTTGGCCTTCGGCATGGCGTCCACAAGGTCATCCATAAGATCCCGCACACCGTAGCCATGTTCGGCGGAGACGGGATACATCTTCTCTATCCCCAGCCGGTAAAATTCGTGGAGGCCCCCTTCCTGCTCGATTCCGTCTATTTTATTTACTGCGTAAAAAACAGGTATATGGACCTGTCTTAAGAGGGCAATCATTTCATCATCAAATGGCGACATGCCGCTTTTTCCATCAAGAACCATGATGACGGCATCCGAATCCTTTATTGCTTCCCGAACCTGAAATCGAATTTTAGTGGAGAACTCATCACTGTCATTAATTAAAAAACCGCCGGTATCGGTGAGGATGAAATGAATATCATCCCACACCGCCTCGCTGTAATGCCGGTCCCTGGTAACCCCTGGATAATCATCCACAATCGCCTCTTTCTTTCGGGTAATGCGGTTAAACAAAGTGGATTTCCCAACATTCGGCCTGCCGACTATCGTAACGACGGATTTCATTAATTTATTCGAGTGGCTCTGTATCGGAGTCCAAAAATATATTGAAGTCGTTTAAACATCAATATGTTATATTATGCGTACGGAAACTTGTCAATAATGGACCCATTGCTTTAACAAACAGTTTGTGCTTATTAGACGGGTGGGATTTGATCAGAATCGACACGGACGGGAATGCGACATGCTGCTGAACTACACTCTATTAACTGCAGGCTTGTTACTGTTATATTTCGGCGCGGATTGGCTGGTCCGAGGCTCGTCCAGCCTTGCGCGCAGTTTCAATATATCACCGATTGTGGTGGGCCTCACCGTTGTTGCCTTCGGAACATCCGCACCGGAGATGGTGGTGAGTGCCGTTGCCTCCCTTCAGAATAAAAGCATGATAGCCATCGGAAACGTCGTGGGCAGCAATATCTGCAACATCGCCCTTGTTTTAGGGGCCACCGCGCTGATCATGCCCATCCGGGCTGCGCGCTCAGTTGTCAACCGCGATATCCCCATTATGCTTCTCATATCGGTTTTAGTGCTGTTCCTTTCCTGGAATGCGGAGATCAGCAGAGCGGAAGGCCTCTTTCTGTTCGCCGGAATTATCATCTATAGCCTGTTCAACTACCATGTCTCAAAAAAAGAACCTCTGTCCGCCGACACGGGTTTAGGTGTGCGTGTGGAAACGGAGCTTCTGCATATCGGCTATATCGATTCCAGGCCCAAACAAGCGTTGATGATCATTGTCGGGATTGCCGGAGTACTGACGGGCGCCCAGGTGCTTATCGACAATGCGGTGATTATCATGAAGACATTCGGGGTTGATGAAAAGTTCATTGGGTTGACCATTGTGGCACTGGGAACGTCGCTTCCGGAACTTGCCACATCCATTGTCGCCGCACTAAGAAAAGAGCTGGATATCAGCATTGGCAACCTGGTGGGAAGCAATGTGTTCAACCTGTTAAGTGTAATTGGAGTTACAGCGATCATCAGGCCCATTCCCATCCCCGGAGGATTAGTGGACAGTGGTTTGATAGTGGATTACGGCGTTATGATGGCAATAAGCGTTCTCCCCTGGCTGATGATGAAAAACAATTATACCATGGAGAGAAAAGACGGAATTGTTTTATTGTGCTGTTATGTCTGTTATCTTGCCTATCTGATCATCAGCGGGGCGGTTTGAAAGATCCGTTCAGTTAAAACTCCGTATTAAGCCCTATACTTTTTCTTTCAAACCTGCTATGACCTGATCTGTCAATCCGGTTATCCGCAAACCAGACCGGGTGCCGGTAAATAAACCATTTCGTAATTTACCGCTTTGTGGGAGAAGATTACCATGCGTTGGCCGTTACCTGCTTTGATAATGTTGACTGCAGCCGTATGTTCCGCTGTCATTTTACCCGTTTCCCAGGCCCATTCGTCACAGGTTGTAAGAGCCGGCATTTCTTCAGTGGTGGCCCAGGCCTACGGTAAAGCCATTGTCCGCCAATATGAAACCATAACCGGCTTTAAGGCGCAAACCTTTGTCGGTCCTTCCCACGTAGCCATAGACAGGCTGATGAATGATGTCGCCGACATCGCCATTACCGAGCTTGGGGCGTCAAATGAGATGAAGAAAAAAGGGTATGTAGAAATCCCATTCTGCCGGGATCCGCTTGTCATTATCACGAACAACCGGTTTTCAAAAGACATGCCGGGCAGTATTGAAAATCTCGGCACCGAACAACTCCGGATGATATTCGGGGGAGACATTACCAACTGGAAAGATGTCGGCGGACCCGACCAGACCATCGTCCTTGTTGTTCCCGGTGAAAAGACAGGCGCTTTCACCAATTTTTCGAGGCAGGTAATGAACTCAAAAAAAATGCGGTATGACTATGTCACCTATCATGCCATTGAATCCATAAAAGGGGTCGAGTATATACCCGGTGCTATCTCGTTTGTTGCGCAGGGTGCCATTGAAAATACGGATGCCATAAAGGTAATTAATGTAGACGGGTTGTCCCCGAAAGAAAAGAGCTATCCGTTATATCAGACGTTTTACTTTCTTACCAAGGGAGAGCCGAAGGGTCCGGCAAAAGCCGCCATTAACTTTGGCTTGTCCAGATGGGGAGTGGAAATTATGCAATCCAGGGGTATGCAACCGATTCTGGGAGCATTCCCCGGGAGATGATGGTCCGGAAGCTAATATAAAGGGTTCTATTAAGATGAACAGACACGTCAACACCATGGTCCTTTTTTTTGTGAGCCTTGCAGTAATTGCCGGCTGTGCGCCGGCCCCTAAAACCTACGTCGCTGAAATAACCGACGGCATCGCTGCACCGGGTGAATCAGCGGGATATGTTTATCAGCTTAAACGAAAAGGCAATTCTCACACCTACCTTCTGGGAAAGCGAAAATACTGCTATGAAGAGGTGGAAAAAATCGCCCATGAAAGAAAACGGTCACAGGATGTCAGCGGTGCGGCCACAACTGTTTTGCTGCCCCTCGGAATCGTTTTCCCGAGAGTTGGCCAGCCTATCTTGGACGCCGGTTTTGAAAAAAGCCGGGGTGAAAAAACGGAAACCGTCGGTTCGGAAAAAACCGGACGGATCATGCCTTGCGGTGACTATGTACCCGCTGCCGGGGAGGCCATTGTTATTCTGACATCGGAGTCAAACGTCATCGGAAATATCCGGTCAAATGGAAATGGCGTTATCGATCTCGCCGCGGTGGCCGCTTCTGATAAAAATGCCGTCTACCTCAATGTCTTTATCCAACAGAGGGGATCTGCCTATTTTGTCGCCACAGCGTATTTGAACTAGATCCCTATCTTACTTAATCATAATCGTAATCTTAATCCAAAGAGTCCGGCGAACAGCAACCCATTTGAAAAAAGAGATTATGTTTATGATTACGATTAGGAAATTTCTAAAAAAATCTCTTGACACCTCTTCCAAAAGCCCTTATTTTTCGTTTTGGGTATATGCTCATAATATGCTGCCCCGTTCCCGTAAAAAAACGGACATGTCTTAATAACGTTTAACAAACAAAGGAGTCACCAAAATGAAAATCGCCATCACATCATCGGGAAATAATCTGACGGCTGATGTTGATCCCAGGTTTGGTCGCGCTGAAAACTTTATCATAGTGGATCCCGACACAATGGACTTTTCCGTCGTGAAAAACGCCCAGAACCTGAGTCTGCCGCAGGGTGCGGGTATCCAGGCTGCAAAAACCATTGCCAACCAAAAGGTCGATGTGCTCATCACCGGCAACTGCGGCCCTAAAGCATTCAAGGTGCTGGAACAGGTGGGCATTAAAATAGTCGTCGGCGCCGGGGGCCGGGTAGCGGATGCGCTTCAGCAATTTAAAAATAATGAACTTAAGCCGGCTGACAGCGCCAATGTGGAAGGACACTGGGTATAAGATTCGATAAGAAAAAGGATGTCGCCATGCCTATATTTGACTATCTTTGTTTATCATGCGGACAAAACAGCGAGATAATCGTCTCAAGCATGTCAGAAACGCCGCAGTGCGCCCACTGCGGCAGCAACGAGCTTCGAAAGCTGCTCTCGGCACACTCCTCCATGTCCGGATCGGCAAAAAACAGAATGCCGGGTTCGTCGGATACGGCCTGCTGCGGATCGTCACCGGGGGAAGCGGGCTGTGCCGGCCCCGGTTCCTGTTGCGGGAAAAATATAAATGGGTAACAACATAGATTCGTTCCTTGATGAACTGCAGAGGCAGATTTTTGATGATGCCAAACAAGCCTTGGGCGAAGAAGGCTTCCAGCGCTGGAGAAACCCAAAGTATTGCGGAAGAATGGAATGCCCCGACGGCTATGCCTGCATCAAAGGCTCCTGCGGTGATACAATGGAAATTTTCCTTAAATTCAATAACGACGAGGTAACGGAAGCCTCCTATCTAACAAACGGATGCGCTTCCAGTAATGTTTGCGGATCATTTGCGGTAGAAGCCGCGATTGGAAAACGTATAGATGAATTAGCCGATATTTCAGGTGAAACCATATTGCTAAGGCTGGGTCATTTGTCAAAAGAAGACGAACACTGTGCCTATCTGGCCTCGGAGACTCTCCAGGGAGCTCTGGACAGCTATATGAAAACATGGGTGAATAAACAACGAAAGGAGTAAAACGTGTCCAGGATAGCGCTTATCCGTTGTGAAAAAAATGAAGACCGTTGTCCGCTAACCGGCTGCTTTCAGTGTCTGGATGAAAAAAAAGAGGGGTTTGCTCATTATACCGACGCCGCTCTGGTCGGTGTTTTTACATGCAAGTGCCCCGGTGATAAAGCCGTTGCTTTGGCTAAAATTCTAAAATCAAAAGGCGCCGAGGTCATTCATTTCTGTACATGCACGTTTGCAACGAAAACGGGCAATGGATGGGATATGACGAAAGGAGGTTTTTGCAGCTGCATAGATGAAATTATTGACAGGGTTCATCAAGAAACAGACTTGTCGTGCGTAAAAGGATCCGCGCATCTTCCCGCCGGATATACTGCTGACATACTGGTTTAATTTAATAATATATCGTCTAACGAGAGACAGGGCCATAACATAAGGACTATCATCATGATACTCGTTTATATTGTCGCATCACTTGTCGGTATTATCATACTTTTTTTTATCATCAAGCTGGTTCAGCTAAACGCCGGAAACAAAAAAGTCGCCCAAGAGCTTGACAGCATCACAATTAACAAATTACCGGACATCGGATCCGTCAACCGTCTTTCCATACTCCCCCTGGTGGATTTTTATGCGGATGACGATACACTTAAAACGGAAGCCGGAGTCGCCTACCTTATTAAAGCGGATGATTGCACCATTCTGATGGATGTGGGATTTAATAAAAGCAAAGAACATCCGTCACCGCTGCTTCATAACGCCAAGTCACTCAATGTATCTTTGGACAACATCGACATGATATTCATCAGCCATTTACACCTGGATCATGTCGGCGGCATGAAGGAACAGAAACAGAAACAGTTCAGCCTTTCCCAGGGGCCGGTGTCACTTCCCGAGGTTCCCGTCTATTCCCCTGTACCCATATCCGCTTCAAAATGGAATCCCGGTCCCGTTACCGAGGTTGTCACGGAACCGAAAGTCCTGAGAAAGGGCATTGCCGGCATCGGAGTCATACCCAGAAACCTTTTTATCATGGGCTATACCCTCGAAAACAGCCTTGCCGTTAACGTCGACGGCAAAGGCATCGTTTTAATTGTCGGTTGTGGGCATCAGACAATTGAACGGATCGTCGATAGGGCGAGGTATTTATTTGATCTTCCCATCTACGGCATCATCGGCGGGCTCCACTATCCCATCAGAAATGGAAGGCTGATGATCGGTCCCTTCAACCTTCAGAATATCGGAGGTTCCCATCGACCACCATGGAACGGCATCAATGAAACAGATTTGTCGCTATCAATCCAGACCATAAAGAACGCAGGTGCACAGTTTGTATCACTGTCACCCCATGACAGTTCGGATTGGAGTATCGACCGTTTTCGAAATGAATTTCGTGGAACGTATCATGATCTTATTGTTGGAAAGGAATTACATATATAACCGATCCATACGCGGCTGGAGACATGAAAGAAAAAAACTTGACAAGCGATATCCACATTCTTATTATGAGTATATACTCATAATAAGAATTAACATTGATCTTGAAATGAAGGGTATTGAAGAATGATAATTGCAGTCAGCGCAACCGGAAAGGACTTAAATTCAGAGCTAAATCCACGTTTTGGCAGATGCGAGTATTTCATCATCGTGGATACGAACGACATGAGCTTTAATGCTTATGAGAACGAAAACAGCGAGTTAAGCAGTGGTGCCGGCATCCAGTCCGCCGGTTTTGTTGCATCGAAAGGGGTGGATGTCGTTTTGACCGGTAACTGCGGGCCCAAGGCGGACCAGACGTTTTCAGCGGCCGGGGTCAAGGTGCTCACCGGGTTTTCCGGAACGGTGCAACACGCCCTTGACCAGTTCAACACCGGCGGTAAGATACATCCAAAAGATGTTCCCGCAGGCGATTCGACATCTCGAGGGCCCGGAGGAATGGGACGCGGCATGGGGATGGGCGGCGGAAAATGTATGGGCGGCAAGGGAAAAGGAATGGGGCGCGGCATGGCGACGGCGTGGCCGTCTTCGTCGCTTGGGTCTAAAGAGGAGGAATTAAGTTCCCTCAAAAAACAGGCGGAACTCCTAAAACACCAATTGGAAAACCTAACGGATAGAATTAAGGAACTCGAATAATCAAACGGAGGAATGAATGAAAAAAGTAGCTGTGGTTGGATGTGGCGCCTACATGGATAGCGGTTATGGGTGCCCCGGCGAGTGGCGTTGTCTGAAAGCCGCCTCACTGGGGGAAGGTAAATTTGATGAGGCATCTTCAGTGGTTTCTTTTGTCAAATGCGAGTGCCCCGGACGGGCGCTTGCCCCGACCGTGGGCATGGCCATGAAACTGTCCGAGATCAAACCGGACGCCATCTATCTGTCGTCATGTCTTGTCAATGCTAAACCCGGCTGTCCGTATTCCAGCGCTGAGGAAATGGCTGAGATAATTAACGGAAAAACCGGCATCGAGGTGGTTATGGGAACCCATGACTACCATTAGGGAGATGACACCCATGGCTGAATTCATTGAAACGATAACGGTTAATGTGAATATTGACCTGACGCCCGGCGCCCTTGAAGCCATTGTTTCCAACGCAAAGAAAGTGGCCGGACGAAATCAAAAAGGTCATTATAGGGTGGATACCGCCGACAAGGTCAGTGAGATGATTTCGTTTTTCTTGATGGAGCGTGATTTTGAAACCTATGTAAAGGATATTGGAAACTATACCGGGAGTTAGTTTCGGAGAAATAGAGAAATGATCATCACCATTGCCTCAGGTAAAGGCGGTACAGGGAAAACCACGGTCGCGACGAATCTCGCCGCATCCCTGACGGACAGCGTTCAGCTCATAGACTGCGATGTGGAGGAGCCCAATGCACACATTTTCCTAAAGCCGGAAATAGACGAGCGGAAAAAAGCCTTTACAATGATACCGAACGTAGACCTCTCCCTGTGCACCTATTGCGGAAAATGTGATGACATCTGCCAGTTTTCCGCCATCAGTCAATTCGGAGAAGCGCTTCTAACCTTCCCGGAAATGTGCCACAGCTGTGAAGGATGCATGATGGTGTGCCCCGAGAATGCCATATCAAAAGGCCGGAGGGAACTTGGGGAAGTGATATCGGGAAATGCAAATGGAATTCGATTGACCTACGGCAGTCTGCGTGTCGGAGAGGCCATGTCCCCTCCCCTTATTGAAAAAGTAAAGGAGAGCATTGATGATTCCATTATTAATATCCTGGATGCCCCGCCCGGCACCTCCTGCCCCGTCATTGCCGCGCTCAGGGGCTCGGATTTCGTTGTTCTGGTCACTGAACCCACGCCGTTCGGGTTGAACGACCTTAAGCTGACGGTGGAGGCGGTAAGGCTGCTGAATCTTCCCTTTGGAATTATCATCAACCGCTGTGATGCAGGAAACCAGGAAACAGACGCATACGCGAAACAGGAGCACATTCCCGTATTAATGAAAATTCCGGACAAACGCGAAATAGCGGTAAACTACTCAAAAGGAGAGTTGATGGTTCATGCCTTCCCGGAAATGAAAAAAGAGTTCAAGGCTCTCTATTCGGATATAAACAAAAGAATTCATTGAAGACGTATACTATGAAAGAGCTAACCATAATAAGCGGTAAAGGCGGAACCGGAAAAACAAGCATTATCGCATCCCTCGCATCGCTTGCCGGAAACAAGGTGATTGTGGATGCGGATGTCGATGCCGCGGATCTTCACCTGGTTATACCCCCGAGAATAAGACACCGGGCAGACTTCGAGGGGGGAAGCATTGCCGCCATCGATAACGGACTGTGCACCGAATGCGGGGAATGCCGGGAGCGGTGCAGGTACGGCGCTGTAAGCGAGGATTATAGTATCGACCCTATCGCGTGTGAAGGATGCGGCGTATGCGTGCATTTCTGTCCGGCCGACGCCATCGCATTTAACCGGCGTACCTGCGGCGAGTGGTATATCTCGGATACCGATCACGGTCCTATGGTTCATGCCAAGCTGGGCATAGCGGAAGAAAACTCAGGCCTTCTCGTAAGCCTCCTTAGAAAAGAGGCCAAAGAACTGGCGGAAAAGGAGAGTCTGGAAACCATCCTCCTCGATGGTCCCCCCGGAATCGGCTGCCCGGTTATTGCTTCCGTCACAGGCGCAACAGCCGTCCTTGTGATATCCGAGCCCACCATGTCAGGACTGCATGATCTTAAGCGCGTCAACGAACTGGCTTCTTTTCTGAATGTGCCTGCCATGGCGTGTGTCAACAAATTCGATATCAACCCCGAATTGTCCGAGGAAATAAAATCGTATGCAAAGGAAAGCCATATGACATATGTCGGCTCGGTTCCCTATGACACGGATGTCACGGCTGCCATGGTGGCACAAAAAAGCCTGGTTGATTTTTCAAACGGCAAAGGTGCCGCCGCAGTAAAAAAAGTATGGGAAAACGTCCAACAATTTATGGATTAACATATAGCGCCGGATGCCTTTAGGACCCGGCAAATATCTTTTATCAAGGAGGAGGAATAATAAAATGAAATTCGCGATACCAATGGCGGAAGGAAAGCTCACGGCACATTTCGGTCACTGCAAAGAATTTGCAATCATTGACGTGGAACATGGCGAGATTAAAGAAAAGTCGGTTCTGGTGCCTCCGCCCCACGAGCCCGGAGTTCTCCCAAAGTGGCTACATGACTTGGGTGCCAATGTGATCATTGCCGGCGGCATGGGACAGCGCGCCATTCAGCTCTTTGATCAGGCCGGGATAAAAGTGATCGTCGGTGCACCGGTTGAAGCGCCGGAAGTTCTGGTCAACAATTACCTGTCCGACACGCTGGCCACCGGTGGCAACGTTTGCGGCGAAGGCCATGGCGATCACCAGTGTGGAGGACACTAGGAAAGGAGATTTGATTGAATGGAAAAAGTATTAATTGTGGGATGTAAACGAGCCATGGATGATGTCTGCATCGGGTGCTCCCGGTGCATGGTGGGGTTTAACAGGAGAGAGGGCGACTTTTCACGGTACGCGGATCAAGAAGCCGAACTGGTCGGGCTCCTGAACTGCGGCGACTGCCCCGGAGCCACCATTGTCACCCGCCTTGCCCAGGTAAATCTCTGGAATAAGCCCATGGATGAAAAAGTAACCAAGGTCCACATCGGGCCCTGCATTATCGACCACTGCCCCCATAAAGAGACCCTTGTTAACAAGATAAAGGCAAAGGCGGGAGTGGAGGTCATCGAAGGAACACATCCGTATAAGCCGGATAATATTTTTGCATAAGTCAATTTGCATGGAGGGGCATTTAATCCATGGCTGAACACGGCCGGCAGGGATACGAATGCCCCTTTTAATTTCCGCGAGCCACGGGGCTTGAGCTTACTCCTTCTTCAACCGGCTTTTAAATTCTTCGGTCATTCTTCTGATTTCGGGAAACAATACGTTCATTCGTTTTTGCGATATCTGCATGGCCTTATTCATAATTAACGGCTGTTTTTCAATCACACGCCGGCCCACCGGGGATTCATAGAAGGATATCATGCCGTTAAGTTCTTCAACCGTATAGACGTCCGTAAAGAGCCCGACAATTTCATGATGCATGTTGTCGAAACTCATGATCTCAAATGTTTTTTCAGTCAGCTTTTTCTGAAACGCCATCGCTTCATCTTTCTTCTCCTCCGGGATGTCAAACTGCTCCATGATCTGTGTCTGCATCTGAAGGACCTGCTGTTTTGACTGCTCCAGCATCTTGTCCATATGTGTCAAGGCAATCACCTTTTCAGCAAGATCGGACTTTGTACCAGCCATGGCGTAAAATGGACTTGACACTAAGAAAAGCAATATTCCGGCAACCAGTTGTTTGTTCATTCCCCATTCCTTTCTTTATATGAAAAGCGGATTAATAGTGATAAATAGCATAGGATTTGCAAAAATGAAAAAGAATTCTGCACTGAGAATACTCTGGTTGTTTATTGTCTTGACTGTGACAACCCGTCGGCATAAATAAAAGCACAGGACCGTTCCCATCGAAAACCGTTGACCCTGCATGCCGACAAGAAGGAGTATGAACCATGCTCGAAAAATCCACTTCATTAATAAAAACAGATTCCGATTTCATCAGCCGGGGAGAGCGCTGTTCCGGATGGCTGTTTCTTCCCGAAGGCACCGAAAACCCGCCCATCGTCATTATGGGACATGGATTTGCCGCTGAAAAGACATTCCGTCTTCCGGCCTTCGCCCAGCGTTTTGTGGAAAACGGGATGGCCGTCTTCATGTTTGACTACCGGACCTTCGGCCCAAGCGGAGGAGAACCGAGAAACTATGTGAACCCGTTTCATCACGGACAGGACTGGGATGCCGCCATCAGCCATGTCAGGCAACTGGATGGAATCGACACCACCCGCATTGCACTGTGGGGGTCCTCATTTGCCGGAGGTCATGTCATTTATGCCGCGGCACGGCACAACGATATCACGGCCATTGTTTCCCAGGTTCCTTTCGTCGACGGCATCGCCTCCATGATCATGGCCAAGCCCCTGGACCTGTTGAAAGCGACGTTGGCAGGGATCTGGGACATTGTAAAAACCACGGTTTTTAAATCACCCCACTATGTAAAGGCTGTGGGAAAACCCGGTGAGTTTGCCGTCATGAATACCGAGGAGTCATGGAAAGGATACACCGGCCTCATCCCCGAAGATTCAACGTGGGAAAATAAAGTATGCGCAAAAGTATTGCTGATGGTCCCCTTATACAGCCCTTTACTCAAGGCAACCAAGGTCCGGTGCCCCGCACTGGTTGTTGCTGCGGAAAAAGACTCGTTGATTCCCGTTAAAGCCGTCAGGTGGACAGCCGGACGATTAAAAAAAGGAGAGCTTCTTGTACTGCAGTGCAATCACTTTGAACCTTATTACGGCGAGTGGTTTGAAAAAATTGTGGCGGCAGAAACAGCATTTCTCTTAAAATGTTTCAAGCTTTAGTCATGACACATGGGACGTGAAGCGCTTATATGCGTGGAAACCTGATGATAAATAACGCGCCGTTTTTTCGCCCCTTTGTGACGGTGATGGTGCCGCCGTAATCTTTCACAATTCCATAGCCGATTGACAGGCCCAGCCCCGTCCCCTTGCCGGCTTCCTTGGTGGTAAAAAACGGATCAAATATCTTGTCGGCAATGGCCGTGGGAATTCCGGTGCCCGTATCTT
>Ga0180434_10007406_pt1 | contig 12362 bp, 7 predicted proteins | sample SS_ome_7_FD_132453 | JGI IMG/M metagenome (GOLD analysis project Ga0180434, IMG submission 132453) | Hypersaline lake sediment archaeal communities from the Salton Sea, California, USA - SS_1_D_2 metaG | ecosystem: Environmental > Aquatic > Non-marine Saline and Alkaline > Hypersaline > Sediment... | reverse complement strand
GCGCGAGAGCCTGATACAGTTCATGAAGGACAACAACATACCGCTCGATCAACTCGAAATGGGAAAGAAACGGGTGTTGGTTGTCGACGATGATCCCGCGATCGTGGAAATGCTGGTCGAGTTGTTGGAGCGTGACGGACGTTTTGAAGTACAAACTGCCGTCACGGGCTTCGACGCCGGCTTGAGAACCAAGGAATTTCAGCCGGACGTGATCGTGTTGGATTACATGCTGCCTGATATCAACGGCAGCGGCGTTATCAAAAGCATACGTTTGGATCCGTCCGTGAAGGACGTGCGAATCATAATCGTCTCCGGCGTGGTTAATCGGGAAGACGTCGAGGCTTTGCTTGAATGCGGGGCCGACGATTTCATGCAAAAACCTTTCAGCATCGAGCAGTTGGTCAAGAGGATCACGGAACTGGTTTGTGAGTAATGCGGCATCGACGATCACCGAAGATTCGCACGGGCGTCCCACGCCGGAGTTGACGCTTGCGCATCTCGATGCCCTGCCGACGCTTGGACCGATCGCGGTCAAACTACTTCAGGTTACGTCGGACGACGCCAGCAGCGCGCGGGATGTAGTGGAAACGCTGCGCGGCGATCAATCCTTGACGGCGAAGATCATCTCACTGGCGAATTCGCCGCTGATGGGGGGAGGCGGGAAAATCGCCAGCCTCGATCGCGCCGTGGTGCTGCTCGGTTTTAAGACGATTCGCGCAATGGTGCTCACCGTGCGGGTGTTCGAATGCCTGGGCGCTGACGATGCCGGGGACGACGACGACGGCTTTAATAGGACGGAATTCTGGAAACACTCCTTGGCGGTGGCATGCGCATCACGTCGTTTGGCGGAGGCGCGGCCGGAACTGAACATTGAGCCCGAGGAAGCGTTCGTGGCAGGATTGTTGCACGATCTCGGCAAGGTCGCTCTCGACGCGGTTTTTCCCAAAGCCTACGCTCGTGCGGCTTTACGGGCGCGGAAGACGCGCAGCGAGTTAGCCGACTGCGAACGCGCCGTTCTAGGAGTAGATCATTCGGTCGCCGGTCGGCATGTAGCCAAGCACTGGAGTTTGCCGAAGAGTTTGCGGGAAGCGATCTGGCTGCACCACGTCGCGGTCGAGTCGCTGACGCACCTGGACGCCTCACTGCAACTGGTCGCATTGGTTCAATTCGCGAATACGTTTACGCGAGAGCGTCGGATAGGTCACTCCGGCAACTTTGCATTGTATGAATCATCGCATCACCTGGGGCGGCGTTTGGGGCTGGCGGACGTCGATCTGGATGATTTGGCGCGGAAGACAGTTAGCGACGTCGCGCAGTACGTTTCCTTGCTGGGGCTGGACCAAGCCACGCCGGAATCATTGTATTTCGAATCTCTGAGCAGCGCGAACGCCGAGTTGGGACGCGCCAATATGGAACTTCTCACGGCGAACCGGCGCATGTCGGCCGCCGCGCGGTATTTCAAAAGCATAACGCAGTTCGATCAACAACTGGATGCACAATCTGATCTGGCCGCGGTGGTGGATGCTCTCGCGTCCGCGGCGGCGACGGCCTTGCAGCGGCCCCGCTTAGTCGCCTTCGGCTTTCACAATCAACGAGATGTTATCGAAGCCTGCTACCTGAGCGGCGGCGAACAAAAAAGCGAACACGAAACCATGCGCACGCCGGAGAATCTGGCGGATTGGTTGGCGTCTCCGGACGAAGGATTGGGAGCTGTGCTGGCGCCGGCCCCGCCGACCATGCGCGCGTTGCTGGCGCCATATCTGGCGCGGGCAAGCGATGAACGCTGGTGGCTTTTGCCGATTTTGCATGACGGACGTCTGGCGGGCGGAGTGCTGCTATGTTCGCCGCGTAATGAACGGAGCGAATTGGCCCACGAGGTGGAGGAATTACGCTCTTTCTTGTCCAGTCTCGGCCTGGCGTTGGGACGTGCGAACGCCCAAGCGGCTGCGCGACGGCTGTCGGAAGACCTGGCCGAAAGCAACCGTCGCTTGCAGCGTATGCAGGCCGAAGTCCTGCGTACGCGTACGCTTTCGATCATCGCGGAAATGGCGGCCGGCGCCGGGCACGAGATGAACGGCCCGCTGACAGTGATATCCGGGCGCGCGCAATTGCTCGAGGGACGCTTCGACGATCCGGAAGTTCAGAAATCGCTGACGCAGATTCACCGGAAGGCGCACGAATGCGCGCGAATCGTGACGGACCTGATGGATTTCGCCAAACCGCACCCGCCGCATCCGCGCGCTGCGAATCTATCGGAATTGCTGACGGATGCGCACGACGCTTGGTTGGAACGCAGCGGGATGGCGCCGTCGCAAATGCAACTCGAGCTGCTCGCGTCCGACGGCCCGACGGTCTTCGTCGATCCCGAACAGGCGAGAACCGTGCTGGACGAAGTGCTCGGTAACGCGGTGCAAGCGGTCGAATCAAACAACGGAATGATAACAATATCCTATCAGACCGACGCGACCGGACCATGGTCGACGCCCGAGTTCGGGAGCGTCGAAGGTCTGGAAAACGCCGAAACGGCGACGAATTGGGTGGAAATTATCGTCAAGGACACCGGTTGCGGAATGCACCAGAACGTGCTCGAACGCATATTCGATCCGTTTTATTCGCATAGACCGGCCGGACGCGGGCGCGGTTTGGGATTGGCGCGGGCTCACCGCATCGTCGAAGCGCACGGCGGGCGAATCTGGGCGACCAGTCAGCCGGGCGACGGAGCCGAGTTTCATATCACGCTCCCGCAAATAAGCACGGATTAACCGGCGCGCCGAGCTTTCCCATCGGCTCGCAGTCGGTGAAAATGGGGGCCATGCGCTTTCGGTCTAAGCTAAGACGCCGGATCTGGATCGCGGCTCTCCTAATCATGGCGGGCGGCGCGGCATACGCTTATTTCACGCGCTCACAGGCGCTGCGGGACCGCCTGGTCAAGGGCTTGAATGAAATCAATCTGAGCGTCGCGAGCCTTGATACAATCTCGTTCTCTCCCTGGCGCGGCTTAAGGATTCAGGGTTTGGTGGTTACGGCCGAACCTTCGGCGTTGGACGCATCGTCGGCGCCGCCGCTGGTTAAAATCCCCTATGCTAGAGTGAGCATCGACCCCTGGCTGCTGCTGATCGGCGGCTTTCGTCCGCGAGAAGTGCTTTTGGAAGATCCTGCCGTCACGCTGGTATGGAGCGAGGCCGAGACGGAGCGCACGGAGCCGCGGGGGGTCAGCGGGATTCCAACGATCAGCTCCCCGCCGGCATGGGCGCCGCGAATACGAGTTGACGGCGCCAGGTTACGGATCGTAGCGCTGGAGCATGGACGTTACGTAACGCGTCGCGAGTACGCTGTCGAAGGTTGGGGGCGTTTCGTGCCGGGCGTCTCCCCGACGGCGTCCGAGGATTATGAGCTGCGACTGTTTATGACGGCCGGCTCGAAACAGAACGCCGGGGCGACGATGGCGCAAGTGCGCTGGAGCGGGCGGCGGCTGACCGCGCAATTTGGCCGGCTGGATTTGGTGCGCGAACAGATTCTGTTCCCGACGCCATTGGCTCGCCTTTGTCGAGAGTTGCGACTCAAGGGCGATGTTCGTGTTACGGAAGCGGCGTTGGATTCGCGCGGCGTGGCGCGCGTGGTGCTCCAGGGAGACGGACTGGGCTGTCTGCTGCCGATTGAAACGAACGTCCAGGATCCGTCGCAAGACCGATTTGCCGGCCTAGCCGACGTCTGTGCGACTTTGACATTCGATCGCGCGGACAAGAGCGATGACGAGGCGCCGTATGGATTGCATGGGAGCGTAGTCGCTAAGTTGGAGGGTAGGCTGAACGACGCCGCCGTTGTCGTCGATATGAGCGTGACGGAATTCGCCGTTCAGCCCGACACAACGGAACTGTCTGTGGCGGATAACGAGGATTCGATATTGCCCGCCATACGTTTCGGTCCGTCGCACACGGAAATCACGCTCGAAGGATTGACGCTGCCTAATCTACAGGACAACGCCGACTTCGTGACATCCGAACAGCTGCCGTCCTCGTTACGCTCGTGGATACGCAAATATGATGCGAGCGGCCGCGTGAATCTTCACATCAGCCTTGACGACGACGGCATGGGGGATGGCGTGCGCTTCGAGGGGCGTTTGGAGACGCTGGACGGCGCCTGCCGGTATTACGGATTCCCATATCGCATATCAGACGCGCGCGGCGGCGTGCGTTTTTCAAACGACGGCGTCTTTTTCGAGGGTTTACGAGGTCGGCACGGCGCGAGCCGCATCCAGTTGGACGGACGGCTGCTCAATTCGAAATCCTGGACGGGATTCGATTTGGTCTTTCACGGACGCAACATCGTGACCGACGCGGATCTATACACGGCATTACCGACAAGGTATCAGGCGCTTTGGCGTCAAGCGGCGCCGATCGGGTTGTGGGATGTTGAAGTGCGTCTGCACCGCGATGACGGATCGGAGGAGACGGGTTCCTGTCCGACGGACGTGCGCGTGGACGCGCGGCTGTTGGCGGGCAGTTTGCGGCTCGGCGAGGACAGACTGCTCGAAAACGCCGACGGTTTGATCCGCATTGCCGAGGGGCGTGTTGTGCTGGAGGATTTGTACGGTTATCTCGACGGCGCGCTCGTGTGCGTTAACGGCGTGCTGGCGCCGAGCGCGACCGAGGATGCTTCGCCGCATAACCTGCACATAGAGATCGCCGACGCGAAATTGCAACGCACCAGCGCCGTGTACGATCAGGAGGGACGGATCGTGGGGGAATTCAAATTCGAGGGCGTGGGCGACGTGTGGGCGCAACTCGGCCCCGGTCGAGAGGCGGAAGACCATTACGCCGTGCATGTCGCCGACGGCTTCATGTCCGGATTCGGCGCGGGCGAGCCATGGGGCGACGCGCACGGCTGGATCACGATCGAAGGCGAAAATCAGAATATCCGCGAGTTCGAAGCTCGCCGTGCGGGCGGCTCGTTGTCCATCAGCGGCATAGCGCCAAGGCGGATGGGCGTGGATCAGCCAGCGAACATCGATCTGACCGCGGAAGACGAGGATCTGGAACGCTTGCTGAGGCAGGTCGTGCCCGGGCAATGGTCGAACATTCACGAGGCGCTGGGATTGCGGGGCGAGGGATTCATAGCCGCGCATTTTCGTCCGAACGAAGCCGACGGCGCGCCTGGGCGACAAATCGCGAACATCGAACTGAACGCCGCCGGCATGCGCCCGACGCCAATCCCGCTGGAGTTGCACGACGTCAAGGCGCGCTTAACGCTCGATGCGGAAGGATTCGAACTGCATCAGGCCGACGCTCGACGCGGCGACCGCGGCGTCATTCAGGCGAACGGACACGGCGGTTGGGAGGCCGGACGCTTCTGGACGGACATCGGCGTGATTGGTCGCGATCTGGAGCTGGACGAAGAGTTGTTGGCTGCTTTGCCCCAGGCGTTGGGCGCTTTTTTGCGGAGGCTGGCGCCCAGCGGGCGCTTGCAGCTGACGCTGGATCAGATTTTGTTGAATCAGCCGGAGGCGGACCAGGTCACCGTGGTCGGCCGGATGGAGATCGACGAGGCCGGTTTACAAGTCGGGCTCCCGCTGACGAACTACAGCGGCCGACTAAGCGGAACGTGCGAGGTTAAGCCGGGCGGAGAGGTGATGTTCGACGCGGCATTCGCCGTCGAGAAGGGAATTCTGGCCAAGCGTTCGATCGCCAACTGGGAAGGTCGAATATCGAGCGCATCCGAGGATCGCATTATCCGGATAGAGGACGTGAATGGAGAGTTCTGCGACGGCGGTTTGATCGGGTTCGCCGAGATAGATCCGGAATCACAGTTCGAGCTGTCGTTCACGTTGCACGACGTCAGCCTGAACGAATTCATGAACCGAAAAGACGACACGCGCGCAGCGGCTGGGCGGTTGGACGGACGCATCTTCGTGCGAGGCGACATTCACGACGCGTCGAAGCGCGAGGGCGGGGGCGAGATTCGAATACGCGGAGCTTCGCTGCTGTCGAGCCCGGTTACGGCTTCGGTCGCGCGGGTCAGCCGTCAGAAAAAGGGCGACATCGGACATGAGGTTGACGAGGCGTTGTTGAGATTCGTGTGGGAGGGCGACGAACTCAAGTTCACGCGCGTGGACATCCAGTCTCGTGACCTGCGTTTCATCGGGCTGGGAAGCTGGAATATGCAGACAGACGCCGTCAAGATGACGTTGCTGGGCGCGGCCAGCGAGGACGCGCCGCGGTTGTTCGTGCTGACCGATCTGCTGGATTCGGCTCGCGAGGAACTGTTGCAGTATCGCGTCGAGGGTACGGCGAAGGATCCACGCGTCACGATCGAGCCTCTGCACAACCTGACAGGGCCATGGCGAAAGCTGTTGGGGGGCGAGTGAGCCCGAGCGACAAAAAAAAACGCCCGGAGCATTTCCGGACGCGTTATTTTTCCCGCGTGAGCGACCGGGCGCGGCCCCGGTCGTCGTCGCGAGATTCAGCTCGAATAATTATTCGGGCCAGACCTTTTCGCCCGAGTCCGCGTCGTGCAGGATGATCGATTCGGAGGGGCAGCTCTCAGCCGCTGCGAGAATCTCCTCGGGCGTATTGCCTTCCGGATTCGCGACGATCGCGATGCCGTCGTCGTCCATCTCGAACGTGTCGGGAGCCTCGCCGTTGCATAGTTCGCAGCCCGTGCAGGTGTCACGATCAACTTCGACTTTGTACTTCGCCATTGAACCTACTCCTTGTGTCCAGAACATTTCCGCCGGAGCTTCAGTTGACGGTCCTCTGTATCTCTCGTACCGGACCTGCTCCGATGATCGGCGAATATCTTACACAATGAGAGTCGCTCTGTCCGCGCCCGCACGGGATATCCGTAACAAATCGAATAATCTTCGCGGCGCCGGTTTTCGATCATTTTCAAGACTCCCGGAGCAACCGATCCGTGCGCCCATGCCTCGGCCGATGCGGGGCGTGAAACGGGGTCAGGGCGCTGGTTCGAGAGCGGCCTCGAAGGCTTGCTCGATTTTGAATCCGATCGACGACATATCGGCGAAAATGCCGGATTCGTCGAGGATTTTGAGCAAGCGCGGATCGCGCATCAGCGTTTGTAACTCGTCAGGCGTCAGCCCGTCTTCAAAGTTCACGATGTCCGAGTTGGCCAGGAGCAATTCCTGTGCCTTCTTTATCGCCGGCAGTTCCGCGATCTCGCGCATGTTGGGATGGTTCACGAACCGCTCGCGCATAACCTGGTCGTTCAACACTGTTTGCGCCGAGCCGAAGATGCGCAGCAGCCGCATCTCCTTCAGCGGGTTAACATGCCCCGCCGCGCGCCCGACGGCGCTTTGGTGAACGGCGTCAGCGGCGCTGACGACCCAGCGCGCCCCGCGACCGGCTCGCATCACACCCGACGAGATCTCGGCATGGGCCAGTTGCTGGGCGGCGATCGGTTCGATCACCAATACGGCCCAGATCACGAGCACGCCCAGCAGGCAGCCCTCCAGCAATCCAACCACGCCGCCGACGCCGCGGTCCGCTTTACGCCAACCGGGTCGACGTTTGAGCCAGATTCCGATCAGGATCGACAGTATTGTGCCGACGATTACCATCACGGCGACGCCGCCGACGCCGATGCAGACCATGCGGTTTATCAGGCCGGTCGTGCCGAAGATGTTGGAGCAAGGGACTTCGAAGAGGCGTCCGACAGCGCCCGCCAGCGGGATGGCCAGCATCATCGCCGCCATCGAGGCCACCGCCTTGGCGGCGCCGAAGAAGTATCCGTGCAGAGTCATCAAGACGATCAGCACGACGAAGATCCGCGTGACCAGATCGCCGAAGATGAAGGTGAAGAGAGCCAGGCCGAGCAGGATGCTGACCAGAAAAATCGCGGCCGGCGACCAGCCCTTGCTGTTTCCCGCGTCTTTCGGCTTACGCGATTGCGTTTTCTTCACGTGATTCGTCCTTGTCTATAGCCGCCGTCAATAGCACTGCGCGCAGCGAGAGTTATGGAATCAACGCGTCTCCGGTCTACTGTTAATATGTGCGGCCCAGAAAGACGCCATGTGTTCGCAGGTCTTGGGGCCGAAGAATTCACGCGTGATCATGTCCGCGCCGAAACCGTCGTCGCGCGCCAATGCGCGCAGATAGTCGCGCAGACGCTCGCGCCCGCTCCGGTCGGACAACAGCGTATGGACCAGCGTGTACGCCTCCGAATAGTACACGCTGCTCCGCGTCACGTTGATAAAACCCGACACGTCGATCGGCGTCTTGTCGTAGAACGTCGCGTAATCGGCGTTGACGATGTCCCACAGCGGCGTCGCCCGGCGACTTCGGATCAGTTCCCGCACGAACTCCCAGCGGAACGCCGGCGGGTTACGAAACACCAGGCCGTTCGGCGTCGGCCGGGCGTAACCGTAATGCACGGCCAGGCCTTCGTTCAACCAAATCGGCGGATTATTGACGTAGCGGTGCATGAACTGGTGAAACGCTTCGTGGAAGAGCACCTCGGTCGTTTCGTTGAAATTACCCTGGTCCATGATCACCAGCAGCCGGCACGACGGGATGTACATTCCGATCGTGTGTTCGCTGCCGCCGAGAAACGCCCGTCCGAATTCCTCGTACTGCCGCTTGTTATTGAAAATGATGACCGGGAAGCGTCCGTGCTCGTCGAGCTGGTCCATCGTGCGGGCTTCTTCAGCGGCTTGCTTGCGGCCGCGGCGCGATCGGCCGCGACGCTTTTTTTTCGGCTTGTCGTCCGTTTCGCCCCGGTCTTTCAGAACTTCCACGAAGCCCTTCCGGTATTCCTTGTAGATATACTCCAGGGCGTCGGCGTAGATGTTCATTCGCGTGTCGGTGATCGTACCGGCCAAGGCGTAGTGCGCCGTGGTTCGCCGAACGTTCAGATCCTTGAGCTTCTCGCGCAGATCGCCGCGTTGCCCCGCGCAAGGCGCGGCCCAGATCGCCAGGCACCCCGCCGCCAAAGCGGCCATGACAGCGGTTCTTTCATTTCGCATGCGTCGCGTGTCCCCATTCGTGTTTTGAGCAACGACGGCCTTGGTCGGCGGTCCGCGTCGCAGTGTTCGTGCTGTTATGATAGCTTAGAGTAAGGAATTTATACACTCCCATGCACGCCGCGAATTTATGCACAACGTACGCCAATTGACGCCCTACTCTTGCCGAGGCGTGCGGATCGAGCGGTCCGCGGTCGAAGTTGCGGGGCCACCGCTCATGGTTTGAGACGCAGGCCGCTTGGGTCGGAGCGTGTCTGTAAGCGTCCGATATAAACGTCGCGTGCGGATGCAAAGACGAAAGGTGCGCAAGGCGCTCATGTTTGCGCCCCCTGGTTTTGCGCACCTTTGAATTTATGCGCGCGTGGGCGGTCGGGCGCGGCAGTCTGCGCTCGAGGACGGCAGTATGACGCTTGGGAGCGACGGGATCGGGAGGACGGGGACACAGAGTCACGGAGAAGCCTCCTGAAGCGGACGGGCGGCGCACGCGCGGGACGCTAGCATATCTAGTAATTATAGCACAAGGCGGAGCGGAGTCAAGGGGCGGGTTCAGGGTTTGTAGTTCAGGGGGCGCCACTGCGCTCGAGATCTATGCGGCGGGATCCTACTAAAACGCACTGCTCAAGAGCAGTGGCACACCGGCGGTGGCGTTCGCGGCGTGCTGGGAAGCGTCCGCGTCGATCAAACACGGCCCGGAAGGCGTCAAAAACGCGGTTTTGAGTGGATTTCTCGATCCGACCGATGCTTCGGTCGCCGCGGAAATGCATGAAATACTTTAGCCTAGCTAATCGTCGGGCGGAGGCAGTTTTTGCTTTCCGATGTTGCTGCTGAAATGCTATAATGCAAGAATGTGGGAATCTCGGAGTCTGGGCGCCGTTGTCCGAATCACTTCGACCTTTCGAAAAAGGAAGACACTTCCATGAGAAGCACGAGAAGAGTAATCGAAGCGACTGCGTGCGGCTTGCTGTTTGCACTGCTGATGCCGACGGTGGCCGGGGCTGACGGCGAAATCGTGGCCTGGGGATACAACGGCTACGGCCAATGCGACGTGCCGGCGCCGAACACGGACTTCGTGGCTCTTGCGGGAGGCTACTTCCACAGTCTCGGTCTGAAGTCCGACGGCTCGATCGTGGCGTGGGGATTGAACGATGACGGCCAATGCGACGTGCCGGCGCCGAACACGGACTTCGTGGCCTTCGCGGCGGGCGGATACCACAGTCTCGGTCTGAAGTCCGACGGCTCGATCGTGGCCTGGGGATGGAACGGATACGATCAATGCGACGTGCCGGCGCCGAACACGGACTTCGTGGCCGTCGCGGGGGGCAGGCGCCACAGTCTCGGTCTGAAGGCGGACGGCTCGATCGTGGCCTGGGGATCCAACGTCTACGGCGAATGCGACGTGCCGGCGCCGAACACGGGCTTCGTGGCCCTCGCGGCGGGTTGGGACGATATGTCGGGTAGCCACAGTCTCGGTCTGAAGTCCGATGGCTCGATCGTGGCCTGGGGAAACAACAGCTACGGCGAATGCATCGTGCCGGCGCCGAACGCGGACTTCGTGGCCGTCGCGGGGGGCCGGGATCACAGTCTCGGTCTGAAGTCCGACGGCTCGATCGTGGCGTGGGGAAACAACAGCTACGGCGAATGCATCGTGCCGGCGCCGAACACGGATTTCGTGGCCGTCGCGGCGGGCGAGGTTCACAGTCTCGGTCTGAAGGCCGACGGCTCGATCGTGGCCTGGGGGTACAACGGCTCCGGCCAATGCGACGTGCCGACGCCGAACGCGGACTTCGTGGCCCTCGCGGGGGGCTGGTACCACAGTCTCGGTCTGAAGTGCGCACAGACACCACCGTGCGCCCCAGCGAATCCGTCACCGGTGGACGGGGCTGAGGATGCATGGATTGGGAGTAATCTGCATTGGAGCGGCGCGACTTGGGCGACGGAGTACGACGTGTACTTCGGGACAACCAACCCGCCGCCGCTGGTCGGTGATGCCGTGGGATATTATTGGGGCCTGCCTTACCTCGAGTATTCGGCGACGTATTATTGGCAAATCGTGGCGAAGAACAATCATGGCTCGACGGCGGGGCCGGTGTGGAGTTTCACAACCCGGGAATTTGTCGGCGGCGAGATCGTGGCCTGGGGGTCCAACAACCAGGGCCAATGCGACGTGCCGGCGCCGAACGCGGACTTCATGGCCCTCGCGGGTGGCTACGAGCACAGTCTCGGTCTGAAGTCCGACGGCGAGATCGTGGCCTGGGGGGACAACGACGACGGCCAATGCAACGTGCCGGCGCCGAACACGGACTTCGTGGCCCTCGCGGGGGGCGGGGAGCATAGTCTCGGTCTGAAGTCCGACGGCGAGATCGTGGCGTGGGGATCGAATGAGGACTGGGAGGGAAACTACACTGGCCAATGCGACGTGCCGGCACCGAACGCGGACTTCACGGCCGTCGCGGCGGGCTACTGCCACAGCCTCGGTCTGAAGTCCGACGGCTCGATCGTGGCTTGGGGGTACAACGGCTATGGCGAATGCGACGTGCCGGCGCCGAACACGGACTTCGTGGCCGTCGCGGGGGGCGACGGGGCCCACAGTCTCGGTCTGAAGTCCGACGGTTCGATCGTGGCGTGGGGATGGAACGACTACGGCCAATGCGAGGTGCCGGCGCCGAACACGGACTTCGTGGCCCTCGCGACGGGCTACGCCCACAGTCTCGGCCTGAAGTCCGACGGCTCGATCGTGGCCTGGGGACGGAACTACGATGGCGAATGCAGCGTGCCGTGGCCGAATACGGACTTCGTGGCCCTCGCGGCGGGCGGGTGGCGCAGTCTCGGCCTGAAGTCCGACGGCTCGATCGTGACCTGGGGACGGAACGACTACGGCCAATGCGACGTGCCGGCGCCGAACACGGACTTCGTGGCCCTCGCGGCGGGCGCGCTCCACAGTCTCGGTCTGAAGGCCGCCGCGCCCGACTGCCCCGGCGACCTCGACGGCGACGGCGACGTGGATCTGGGCGATTTGGCCGAACTATTGGGCCGCTACGGCGCCTGCGTCGGCGAACCGACATACGACGTGAGCGCCGACTTCGACGCCAGCGGCTGCATCGATCTGTCCGACCTGGCTTATTTGCTTGGCTATTACGGGGCGACCTGTCCCTAAACGACCGCGCGCGGCCGCGCGGAGTTCATTTGGGACTGGATCCACGGGTTTCGCTGCGTTTCACCCGCGGCCATGTGCCCGCGCCCCCCTCGGGGCGAATTACGTTAGCCTGCCGACGCGAGAAGCCGTCGGCAGGGCACCCGGCGCTCGGGGCTCTGATTGTGTAACCCGCTCGCTTGCGCTCGGGGCTCTGATTGTATTAACCCGCTCGCTTGCGCTCGGGGCTCTGATTGT
>Ga0180434_10007405_pt1 | contig 12363 bp, 23 predicted proteins | sample SS_ome_7_FD_132453 | JGI IMG/M metagenome (GOLD analysis project Ga0180434, IMG submission 132453) | Hypersaline lake sediment archaeal communities from the Salton Sea, California, USA - SS_1_D_2 metaG | ecosystem: Environmental > Aquatic > Non-marine Saline and Alkaline > Hypersaline >... | reverse complement strand
CTGCGATCCTACTGGCCGTCTGCTGCCTCTGGGCTGGCGGTTGCGGCTCAGACACCGCCACACGCATCGAGACCTATCGCTCCGCCCTGGGGCAGCTCCAGGCGACGTCGAGCGAGATCGATGTCCGCCTGGCGTCGATCGAGACCTTCCTGAGCCAGGCCCACGCGAGCCTGGCGGACCCCAACCTGGGCAGCTCGAGCGCGGAGATCCGCGAGGCGATCGAGACGGCCCTGAGCAAGCGCGACCAGGCGATCGCCGCCAAGGCCAAGGTCGACCTGGCGATCGCGCAGATCCGCACGGAGCTGGAGGCGATCGACGTCGAGGGAGCGGACTGGACCGATGAGATCTCGCTGCTGGGCTCTGCGCTTGCCGCTGGAGGCCAGGCAGCCGGCGGGGAGGTCGGGGCCTGGCTGGCGGCGATCGGCGGCATCCTGGCGGGAGCTGGGGGCGTCCTGCGCGGCAACCGCAAGGCGTCCGACGCCAACCGGACCACGGAGCGGATCATCTCCAGTGTCGACACCCTGCTGACGTCGGATCTCGTCACGAACACGGAGAAGGCCAAGACCCTGCTGCGGACCGACCAGGGCAGGGCGATCAGCGAGCGCGTGAAGGCGATCAAGCAGGGATAAGCATGTTAGACCAAGACCAACGCCGCGAGTGCCGGGAGATCGCCCGTGAAATCATCAAAGAGGCCATGCTGGAGCATCTCAGCCTATGCCCCACGTCGACGGATCTCAAGATCTTGCAAGCCAAGATCGTCGGCGTGGCGATCGGGTGCAGCGTGGCTGGAGCGTCGACCGTGTTCGGCCTGGCTCGACTATTCGGAATATAACCCCTTGTGAGGAATGGTGATATGGGAGTATTGCAGATCCTGGCCAACCCGAACTTCGCCAAGGCCGGCACGGCCATCAAGAGCATTGAGGCGGTCCGCCTGGACTACGACCAGGCGACCGATGAGGTCGTCCTGTCCATGGTCGTCGGCAACGGGGTCAAGCATTTCCGGGCGCCCTGCAAGTGCACCTGCACGCCGGCGGAGGTCATCCCCCACGCGATCGCCCTGATCGATTCCCTGCTGGAGGATCTGGCCGGCGGACCCGTCTGCCAGGCCGTCGCCGAGATCCCGCCGAGCGAGCCGCCTGCGCCGACTACGTAGGCAAAGCCCCAAAAGATTTTTCGTAAATTCCTGCCTTTTCGCACCACTCCCGACTTGTCAGCGGAAGAAGTAACAGGTATGCTATGCCGGGCGGGAGGATGGCCATCCTCCTACGCTGGCGCTTGGAGGATGTCCATCCCGGCAGGCGTCATCTTACGACGCCGCCTGCCTCCGGTCAAGGATGGCCGCCTTGCGGCGGCCGTTTTGTTCTTGACAGAAGGCCCAAGGCAGGCTATGCTTTGTTCACAGGGTTGGGGATCGTTTCCCCACGATAGGTTCGCCGGCTGTCGCCGGCAGATGCGGTTCAGGGAGTGGACAGGCCGAATTCGACAGGGGAGATCCGAAGCATGAGCCAGCTCGTTTCCATCCTTGCCCAAGCCGCCAGCAATCACGATCAACAGATCGCCCAGCTCCAGGAAGCCGTCCGCCAGCTCACCGAACTAGCGAAGGAACGGGCTAACGCTGACTTCGTCTTCGCGGTCTGGGTGACCGTTCCATTCCTGCTGATCGCCACAGGGATCATGATCTATGCGGTCGTCACGTTCGACCGCCGACTCAAGGCCCTGGAGAAGGGCCCATAAAATCGAATGCGACGTCGACCTGCCTTCGTTCGCGATCTCGCGAATGAAACATAACATATCCAGTGGGTCCGGATAAAGCAGATCGACGTCGAGACGGGGACGTCACGATGTCGAAATCGCAAGCGTCAACGGGCAAAGCCACGCCGCCGACTCCGGCGGAGCTGGTCGCGCAGATCCGCCAGGCGTCCGAGAAGGTCGCGGCGGACCCCGCCAAATTCGCGGCAGCCGCCAAGTACACCAACATGACGACCAAGAGCCGGCGGTTCAATTACGATCGCCAAGCGCCGGACGGGGTCCCAATCTACTATTTCCACACGCAAGGCGAGCAGCTCACCGGCGTTATCGGAAAGAGCCAGCGGGCCAGGATGGCGCGCGGGATCGCGGTCTCGTGCGAATACCTGACGCCGATCGTTCTCGATGACGATAGCCTCTTCTATCTGCCCAACAACAAGCGCCTCAAAAAGGCGATCGAAAAGGCGAATGCCTGGTTTCAGCGCGTCACCATTACGTATCTCGGGCGACTGTCGAACGCGCACGGTCACTATGAGAAGGTGTATCGCGTCGAGGCGGCGCCGCTGGGCAAGGGGGGCGTGGGGTCTCGTGGCGCCGAGATCCTGGCGAAGGCGGCGAAAGAGGCGTCGGCTGGCAAGGCCAAGCGAAAACCCAGCAAGTGACATCCGAGTGACATCGTATGTTTTACATAGGGAGATCTGAGTTCATGCAGGGACGACCGCGATGCCCGCGTTGTGGCAGACTGATACGTGCGAGGCGTCAAGACTCACGTCCGACACCCGTTCCGGCCGGGGCGGCTGGCTTGCGGCCGGCGGGACACCGACCAGGCGACGATCGATCTCGACCAGGCGGACACCTGCCCGGATCTCTGCGCCAAGTGCAAACAACAGCTCTACGAGCTGAGGATGCTCCGACGGATCGGAGCGCAACCCAAACGGGGCCAACTATGGCTGGCCTTCATGGAGAATGACTATGGGAAAGAAGATCGCGAAGAAACAGCCGTCTTCGAACGCCGGATCTTCCCGGCCGATCGCAGCGTCGCAACCGTTCCGCGCTACGAGCGCCACCGACGCCGAACGCATGGCGCTTCTCGGGCAGCACATCGATAGCCTCGAAGAGCGCGTGAAGAACCTCGAAGCCCGAGTGGCGGACCTGAGCGGGGACTGATTATGGCGGAGCTGCATTGTCCCAACTGTGGCACCGGCGGCACGCCGGACAGTAAAGGTCGGGTGATCTGTAGCCAGTGCGGCGGGCGGTTTCGGTTCGTCGCCGGCGAGGCGAAGCTGGACGGCGTCGGCGAATTCGACAAGCTGCAAAAGCGGGTCGATGACCTGGAGGCTCGCCTGGCGGACCGCAAGCCGGCGGATCCGCCGACACCCGACGAAACGCCGGATCCGGCGGATCCGGACGACGGCGATCTCGAAGACGACGATGATGACGAGGATCTCTGAGCATGGCACGGACGCCGGGAGCAAAAGACAAAAAGCCGCGCAGGAAACCCGCGCTGAGTATGACGCCGAACGCGATCCGCAAGCGCAAAAAGCGAGAAGCGGAGAAACGGACGGAGATCTCCAGGACACCGGACAAACCAGCTCCGAAACCTCCCAGCGATCGCAAGGTCGAGACGACCAGCGTCGATGAATTCAACGCGGCGATCGACGCAGCGCTGAGCGGCAAGAGTGTGGCTTCTTCTAGTGTCGCGGCGGAGGGCCAGGCGGCGGACGGTGCCGATCGTGTCGGCGCTGTCGGAGAGCAGCCGCCTGGTCCGATCGCCGACGAGGTCCTGCTGACCCGCCAGGCCTGGGAGGGCGTCTGCCGGGTCCCGTTTCGCACACTGGCCTGGATCTTGCGAGCCAGCGGCACGATCGAAGAGCAGGGCCAGGCGGCGATCGGCAAACTGGCGACAGCGCGGGCGCCCGACCTGGCTCGGCCCAGCTACGTGATCTTCGAGCACTACGCCAAAGAGTACGCCCGCATGAATCCGGACGATCCGATCTCGCTGGCCCTGGTCGCCACCGGCCTGGTCGCTGCCGACATCGCCGAGGAAATCACTGAGATCGTCCTGGTCTCGCGAGGGATCGCGAAACGTCAGCGAATGGAATCCTCCGGACGGGCGCCGTCGCCGGGCGACGGCGCCAACGATGCGAGCCGCCACGGATGAGCGGCTCGGGAGTCGGCCTGGTCGACCGCACGGACGCAACCGTCGACCAGGCCATGGATATGGGTCGCTATGCGTACTATCGATTGCACGATCGGCGGGGCCTAGTCGTCGGCTTCATGCGAGTCGACGATCGCGGCCGGCGGCATTACGTCGATCTCCAGGATGAAGCCTGGTCGCGCATCGCGATTCACCACGAAACCACGGTGAAGCTGAGCGGTCCGCTGCCGGGCTTTGCCTACCTGAGGGCGCCGCGATGATCGAGGGTCGCAACATTTTTGTGAGCGGTCAGACGGGATCGGGAAAGACGTTCCTCGTCGAGCGGGCGATCGCGTCGAGCGATCGGTGCCTGGTCTACTTGACCAAGCGCGAGGAATGCGGCTATGCCGGCGTGTACTTCGACGGCCTGGCGGGCGAGCGGGATCTGATGCTCCGGTGGTGGGGGATCGCGAACGCCAGGGCAAAGCGGTTCCGGATCGTGTACCGCCCGGCCGATCCATGGTCCTTTGACGAATTCAACGAGCTGGCGGGCCTGGTGTACAAGTGCGGGGCGATGGATTTCGTGTGCGAAGAGCTGGGCGGATACGTGTCGAGCCGGATCTTTCAGCGGACCGACTACGGGCAGGAATTCAAGAGCCTCTTGACGGCGGGGCGGACGCGCGGGGTCCGCTGCTGGCTGATGAGCCAGAGACCCAAGGGCATTCCGATCGAGGTCCGGTCCGAGGCTCGCGAGGCGTACGTGTTTCATTCGCAAGAGCCGGCGGATCTGGCGTACCTGGCGGACTGGCTCGGGGTCGAGGTTGCCGAGCGAATGGGATCGCTCGGACAGTACGAGCACGTACACTGGCAGCAGGGCGGATCGATCGAGGTGGCGAAATGTCAAGCGTGATCGACCTGGGCGAGAGTGCGCAGGGCGGCCGGATGTTCTCGGTTTGCCTCGACGCCGACGAAACCAAGGCGCTTCTGCGGAGCGTCGGCGAAGCGAGAACCACCTGGATGGCGCCCGAGCTGGATCGCATTATCAGCGAGGGCCTGGAGGATCTGATGCTGGAGGATGACGCATGAACTGCGAGGAAACCACCAACACCGAACCGAGTCACCCTCCGACGCAGGGGCGGAAGATCGCACCCGAGATCGAGCTGATCCTGGCGGAGCTGCAACGGGCTAACGACAAGCTCGATCGCTTGGAGGCGTGTCTGCCGCTGCTGAGTCACCACTCGGAGCTGCACCGGGAGATCCGGCTGCTGGAGCACATCTGGACACAATTCGTGCAGCTCTGGGTTTCACCGGAGCGCGTGACGCAATCGATTCAACGCATCAAGAGCCTGGCGGGGATCAAATGAACGTACGAGAACGGAGTCTGGTGGAGCTGGGCGTCGCCCTGGCGATTCTGGCGATCGTCGCGACGATCGCGCTGGCGGTCGGGACCTGCCGGCCTGAGCCGGCGGCGGGATCGATGCTGCTGGGGATCGACGATCCGAACGCATGTATTCAGACGGTGTGGGGCGGTCCGCTGCCGGCGGGCGTCGAACCGAACGACGTCGCCGGCACGCTGATCGACGTCGAGCGGGTCGTCGCGGGAAAGTACAACCGCAACGGGCGGGCGTGCGATCCCGACGGCGATCCGATCGCGATCGAGCTGATCGCAGGCCCACCCGATCTGACGATCGATCTCGATGGGGAGACGTCGACCTGGTCGATCGCGTGCGAGCTGGCGCCCGGGATTCACGCGCTGGTCTTTCGCGCCCGCGATCAGCCCGTCTATGGCGATCCTTGTGACCTGACAGTCACGATCCTCGTCGAAGCCACGGCGCCGCCGAACGCGGCGCCCGTCCTGAATTGAGGTGATCTATGAGCATCATCACCGATCGAGCGGGGGAGAAACTGCTGGAGCTGGCGCCGCCGTCGGACGGCTGCGACACGAAGACGTATCGTAAATACGTGATGGGCTGGCTTGCCGGAAAGACGGTGAGCCTGGAGGATCTGACCGACTTCTGTGTGTACTACCGATGCGGCTGCGATGAGCTGGTCGACAAGATCGTCCGCGATCAATTTGGGAAGGGGTAACGATGGATCTGGAAACGGGACAGTATCTCTTTGAGGGCTGGGGGGAGACGCTAGGCGAGATCGCCCACGGTCTCCGCGACCTGGTCGAGGTCGGCAAGAACAGCCAAACGGCCAGTGAGATGATCGCCGCCAAGAGCGCCCTGCACGTCGTCTCGCTGGAGACGCGCATCAAGGACCTGGAGAAGTTCCGCCAGGATACGCTCTGCTGGTCGGGGCATATCAAGGCCCAGCTCGACGCGATTCGCGAGCGGTTCGAGCGCTTGGACCTGGCCGCCGAGACGGTCGGGCAAATGACATCGCGCGTGCAGGGCTTGGAGGCGAACGGGCTGGAATTCCAGGCGAATACGGTGGTGCTCCAAGAGCAGAACGGCCGGACGATCGCTCGGGTCGAAGCGATCGAGAAAAAGGTCCGCGAGTTGACCAGCGACGAGATCGCGATCAAGATCGAGGATATCGAGTCGCGTCTGGAGGCGAACGAACAGACAGTGCAGAGCTGCCTCAGTACGCTGGGCGAGGTCAACAAGGTCGTGCAGGCGATCGCCAAGAGGATGCCGGGCGCTACGACCAGCGTCCTGCAAATAGACGACAAGTAGAATCCTTTTCTGAACGCGGGGTCGGTCGGCACTGGTCTTCAACCCTGTTTTCCACCCGCCGCCGGCCCCGCAATATTTTTTTTGGAATTGTCCGGTTGACAGTCCAGGGAGGGACTATCATCGCTGCCAGAACCAATACATGCCGGATCAGGGATGGTTGGGAGAGCCTGTCCCCTGATCCGGTATCGCTGATCCCGCCATCCCTCCGGCGCCCACAATCCAATCGAATGGAAAGGTGCAGCGATGGCAAGGCGAGGCAGCAGAGGCTGGAAGAGTTACGTTCCGTCCCTCCAGACGGGCGTCAAGGTGTTTGTGGCGCTGATCGGCATCAAGGTGTTTCTCAGCGTCCTGGGCAGCACCGTCGGCGCCCAGATCCCCGGCAGCGTCTCGAGGTGGTTCCCGAACGTCTGATCGACGCGCGGGACCCGGCGAGCAAACCCCAACGAGACGACATCGGAGATCAGAGACATGGCAGAGCGAGATCAGAAACAGACAATCCTCCCGACGACGCTGAGATCCTGGCGCTACGCCAATCTCGCGAGCGTCGCGGCCAGTGCGGTCAACACGTTCAGCATCGAGACCGCGAACAACATCCACGGCATTATGCTGTACTTCGCCTCGGCGGTGCCGGCGCCCCTGACGCGGGCCCAGCTCATCGTCGACGTCGCCAGCATCCGAGCCTGGCTCAACGGCGATCTGATCTACGATCGCACCGCGACCGAGGCCCTGGACGAGTACAAGTACCACTACGACAAATTCGGCGCGCTGGCGGCGCCCCTGGGCACGATCGTGATCCCGTTCATGAACGATCATCTGCCCGTCTTCGACCAGCGTCGCGGGTATGCCCTGGGCATGAAAAACTCGCGGGGCGGCAACAACGCCCTGACGCTGGAGGTCACGATGACCGCCGGCGTCGCGACGGCGGCGACGGCGGAGGTCCACGTCGTCACGGACGTCTATCCGGCAGAGGTCACCGGCCTGCACCTGCGGCGCCTGCGCACCACGCGGGACATGGCGGGCACCGGCGATATCTACATCACCGACCTGCCCCGCGCGTTCTACGGGATCAGCGCCTACCACATTGTCACGGCGGCCGGCAACATCGACCGGATCAGCGTCACGAAGAACCGCGAGTTCATCCTCAAAGAGAGCCATATCGACGTGATGCGCATCGCCCAGGACATGGCGGGACGCACGCCCCAGGCGGGCTATCAGACGATCGACTTCTCGCTGGGCAACGACCTGCACTGCGTCGAGCGGCTCCAGGGCTTCGCGGGCGAGTGGAACGTGATTCCGCACGCCCTGATTGCCCCTGGTGTCGGCACGGTGATCCTCTCGGAAGAGGTTCACACGTCGATCCGCGAATAGTCACGATAGGTCAATTCGGGCGGGGAGATCTCGCCCGAGCTGGGCGACGATAGTGCAATAGGAGGCCCCGATGGGCTTTTCGTTGGACGATTTGAATAAGGGCGTCGCGGACGTCGGGCAGATCATCGGCAATTCGATGGATGCGCTCAATACGATCCTCGGCAAAGCGACCAACACGCCGCCGATCACAGCGCCGGCCCCGACGCAACCGCAGACGACCAGTCAACCGCAGGGCACCCAGCAGGACTCCGGCACGATGAACCTCATGTTCCTCGCGCTGGCGGTCGTGCTGCTGGTGCTGCTGTTCCGGAGGTAGGCTATGCTGGGTCTCTTAGGCGGCGCATCGAGCGTGCTGGGCGGCATGAGCGGCGGGTCGGGTCCGATGGACACCGGATCGGCGATCAGCGGCGTCACCGCGACGCAGAGCCAGGACACCGGCAGCTTCAGCGTCGGCGGCGGCACGCCCCAGTGGATGACGATGGTCCTGGTCGGCGTGATCGTCGCGCTGATTGTGAGGCAGATCTGATATGGGACTCTTCTCCAGCAGCTCCAAGAAATCCTATTCGACCGCCGTCAACAAGACGATCGATGCCCGCGTCGGCGTCGAGGGCGGCGGCGTCGGCATCGGAGCGGGCGCCACGGTCGGCGGCGGAGGCCTGACGACGAGCGTCTCCGACATGGGCAACCTTTCGCAATCGTTCGAGGGCGCCTCGTTCACAACCGGGCTGACCGGGCCCGACATCGTGCAGCTCATGGAAGCGCAGGGTGAGATCAGCCGGCAGAGCGCCGACGCCAGCGGGCGTCTGGCGGATCTGGCACTGACCAGTCTGAGCGCCGCCAAGGTCGGACAGTCGGTCGACTGGAAACAATACATCCCGATCGCGATCGTCGGCGTCGTGATGATCGCGGCGCAGCGGAGGCGAGCATGACCAAGACTCCACGCTATGAGACGCGGACGATCGCCGCCGGCGGCGTCGCACGGATCGGCGCCTACGGACGCTATATCACCGTCGCCTCGATCAGCGCCTCGACAATCCTGCTGGGCATCGATGACGACAATCCCCAGCAGGTGATCGCGGGACTTCGCTTCGAAGTCAAAGAGCCCTACCAGCGACTCACGCTCTGGAATACGGGGGCGGTCGCGTCGACTGTGATCCTGTATATCGCCGACGTCCCGATCGACCTGACCAGCGACAGCCTGTTCACCGCGATGCTGGCGAGCCTGACGGCGATCCAGACCAAGACGGAGCTGCAAGGACCCTACAGCGACCTGGTCGAGGTGGGTCAGACCGTCGTGGCCCAGACGGGCGTCGGGTCGACCCAGATCGTCACGGCCAACGCACTGAACTGCGAGGTCGAGATCGTGGCCGATCTGGGCAACGCCAACCACGTGTATCTGGGCGAGACGAACGCCGTCACCCAGGCGGCGTCGTTCACCGAGCTACGGGCAGGCGGGACGTGGAACCGCAAATGGGCGGGCGACGTCTGGGCCTGTTCGACCAACGGGACCGAACAGGTCCGCGCATCGATCTGGAGGCAGTAATGGTACCGAGACGAGCGATCCTGGCGATCCTGCTGCTGGCGTCGGGCGCCTTCGCCCAGACGCAGAACCCCGGCAGCGTGAACGTCATCACCACGCCCTGGTCAGACATCTGGCTCACCCACGCCAACGATGCAGCAGCCCTGACCGATCTCGGGTTCGGTACCACCGCTGGCAACCAGGCGATCAAGGCATTGCTGTTCATGACCGCCTACAACGTGCAGGACTACGGCGCCGCCGGCGATGGAGTGACCGACGATGCAGCGGCCATTCAGGCGGCCTTTACCGCCTGCCCCGACGGTGGCACGGTGATCTTTCCGGATGGCGTCTATCGCATCGCCTCACAAATCACGCGGGCAGCGGCGGACGGCAGCATTCACCTGGTCGGGATGTCGGAGGCGGCGATGATTCAGCCGGACATCGATGCCGTCACAGACGCGGTTGTGATCGGATCGGCAGCGACCGGGAGTTATATGTCCACGGTGCGAAATCTGACGTTCTTTTCGAGCGCCTATGACGTCTGCAAAGATGCCCTGGTCTTCACTCGAGTCTATTTCGGGGCGGCGGAGGATATCACGGTCGTCTGCGGTCACGCCGGCTACGCGATCAAGTGCAACGGCTCGACGGGCCTGCGACTCGACCGCATCAATACGGGCTACTCCAGCGCGGTGGCGGGATACGTGCGGGGCGACAACGGGATCGGCATCGAGGACTCCACGGTCCAGAGCAACGCGATCATGATCCGCAACGTGTTCCTCAACCTGCACACCGGCTACGGGATCTACGCCAACTCGACGCTGGGCGCCAACACCATGCAGATCAGCGGCGGGGCGATCCAGGACTGTGACGGGGACTACATCTACATCAAGAACCACGACCACGTCCAGATCGATCATATGTACTTCGAGCACGCGACCAGCGACCCGAACGTCTGCCTGGAGGAATGCGAGTACGTCACCCTGGGTCCCAATTTCAAGATGTACGCCAGCGGAGAGCTGGTCGAGACCCACGACGTCGACAACCTGTCCGTCACCGGGGCCAAGCTCTACGCGTTCGACGCGCATCCCCTGTGCGAGCGATGGAGCATCGACAATACGAAGTTCCACGGCTACCCGGACGCGAACGACTTTGTCGACGTCAACGGAGTCGACTTCCCCAGCTACGTGCAGTATTCCACCCGGCTCTTTCAGCCGAGCGCCAAATCACCGGTCAACCTGTTCTACAACGCCAGCTTTGAGACCTGGTGGGATGCGGACACCCCGGTCGGCTGGTCGGGCAATGCCCACACGCAATGCGGCGAGGGGCTCAGCGACCCGAACACGATCGGCGTCCCGCACTGTACCCTGGTCGACCACGCGGGCACGTATACCGCCACGACGCTGACTCACCCCTATGCCGCCGACGTGGTCGAGCGGGCAGCGGGACAGCATCTGTCGATCGCGATGTGGATCAGGTGCAAGCCGGCGAGCTGGTCGAACCGCCCGACGTTTCGCGTGCGGATCGTCACGCCGGGGGGCAACAAGGACACCTACTCGACCCCGGTCGACGTCAATGACACATGGGTCTGGCGACACGTCACGGTGCCAGTCGATCGGGATGCCACGAGCGTGCAGGTTGCCGTCTATGCGGATCAAGCCTGGTACATGGCCGGCCCGACCATGACAATCACGGACGAAGCGCAGATCTATTCGCCGGCGGCGCCCATCTGGCTCGACGGGGCGCTCACCTGGGACCCCGCGCTGCTGGCCGATGGAGCGGGCGAGACGTCGGCGTCCATCACCGTCAACGGGGCGGAGCTGCAAGACTTCGCGATCGTCTCAGCGCCGTACGATCTCCAGGATATGACGGCAACGGCGTACGTGCAGGCGGCCGACACCGTCGAGATCCGCCTGCAAAACGAGAGCGGGGCAAGCATCAACCTGGGCTCGGGCCTCTGGCGGGTCCGCGTCATGAAGAAGTGAGATCATGGCAGAGATACCGATCGACAGTGACATCCTGAGACCCGGCGACCTGGTCGAGATCGTGTATCTCGTCAAGGCCCGGCAAGAGACGCTGATCGCCCTGGCGGTCCACAACATCAAACAGACGGTGGCGGCCGATCAGCGGTTCGACTACCAGAGCGGCAAGCGGGAGTACCGCACGGATCTGGAGACGGGCATCACGTACGAATATCTGGTCGTCCAGGTGATCCTGCGATCGGAACGCAAGGGCGATCGGATTCCGATTCAGGAAGCGCATGCTGGCACGCTGGTGGCGGGATTGATCGGGGTGGCTGCGGCGTACGCCGCGGTGATCGCCTATCACACGTACGCCACGAAGCACGTGGCGACGCGCAAGCTCGACGTGGCCGAGAAGATCCTCGACTCCGACGCCCCCGACCACGTCAAACAGGCGGCGTACGAGGCGATGGGCAGCTCCACGGATCTCGGGGTCGACCTGTTCGGCAGCAAGGGTCTCATGCCCTGGCTGATCGCCGGCGGCCTGGTCGCAGGCATGTACCTGGCAAGCAAATCACGAAGGGAGTTTTGAGCATGGCGAGGAAAACGTATCGGACGAAGGGCGCCGCCAAGCGGGCCAAGCGCAAAGGCGGGTCGGTGTACAAAACGAAGAAGGGCTGGCGGGTCAGTGCCGGCAAGAAGCGGCGCAAGCGTCGCTGTCGTCGATAAACCCCGAACAGGGGGGTCCCGTAGGTCGGACCGGATCGAGATCGTCGATTAGAGGCGATCTGGCGCAATGACGAATCATGGGGAAACGACCGATGAACAGATCTGCGATCCTACTGGCCGTCTGCTGCCTCTGGGCTGGCGGTTGCGGCTCAGACACCGCCACACGCATCGAGACCTATCGCTCCGCCCTGGGGCAGCTCCAGGCGACGTCGAGCGAGATCGATG